>Ga0105239_10001470_pt1 | contig 31340 bp, 37 predicted proteins | sample KBSC44metaG_FD_92761 | JGI IMG/M metagenome (GOLD analysis project Ga0105239, IMG submission 92761) | Corn rhizosphere microbial communities from Kellogg Biological Station, Michigan, USA - KBS C4-4 metaG | ecosystem: Host-associated > Plants > Roots > Rhizosphere > Soil | place: Michigan, USA...
AAAATATTTTAGTTGCGCTCATAGTTATTTATTTTTTAGAGTTATCTATACATTGTTGGCATATTATAATCATGCCACACGGTTATTGTAGGTTTGCCATTGCAATACTCTATTGCTACCCGATATTATTGTTCAGTTACCGACTATTCCACACTACCCACCGATTATCACTTCCCCACTTTTAGCTGGCACAATACTTTTACATAATAAAACAATTATAAAAATGAAAACGCCAAAAACATACGATCATCTCTTTACCTACGCCATTACCGGTGTATTGTTACTTATAGCTGCCATAGGTATCGCACTCAATAACATTGCTAGTATCACTTCTTTTCAACCTGTTTACGTAGCATTGACTGCTATATTAGGTGCGGCATCACTTTTCCTTATAGGCAAAGCGATAAAAAATGATAAATACAGGCTCAGTCAGTTGTAAATTTGCACCGCAATTACAAAAACCATGACCAGCTTTATAAATCGCAATGTTTTGAAATACTCATTGCTCACCTTCTGCGCTACGATACTTATGTATTTTATAATACTTGTATTGAATAAAACGGGCAACAATCAAATCACTTTATTTTTCTACTTGTGTACTATCGTTTACAGCGCCTATACTATTGGCAAACACGATGATTATAAAAGGCATCTTGGTTTTAATTATCATCTTGTTACTTATCTTGCTTATAATACAATACCTATATTACTAACTGCTATAGGTTTTTTCAAGCGTGAAACATTATATTTCACAATAAACGTATTAGTAGGATGGACAGCCCTGTTATTACTTCACATTATCATTATAGCTTTCGTAAAATTCTTTTCCCCGAATCCTCAGTATTGCAAATAAAGCTGTATACATAAGTATTCCTTGGTGATAATTTAGTTAATACAGGCAACTAATATTTTATTACTTCTTGTTATTTCTCTTTACTTTTATTCAATGTTTTAGACTGTTAAAACAGAATAAAATATTACAGAAGACATGATAGATAGTTTACAATTAGCAGCCGCAGAATTAGCAAAACGCGATACTGTATACATCATACGGGAAACCATTAGTCCCAAAACCCTAATGAAGACTGACTTCTTATCTTCCTATCAGACACTGATGATCATCATCATTGTAGCACTTATAGTTATTGGTTTTATTATTCCACTAATATTATTCTTTAGTCAGAGAAGTGCATTAAGAAGACATGAGGACCATGTAGGTGAACAGCTACAATTTGTTACAGATAATTTCAGGTCTTCACTAAGAGCTACTTTCGAACCATTTAAGGCAGAATTACTTGCAGAAATGGCTAAGCGCTCTACTATAGTGGAAACAAAATCAGAAAATTTAGAAAATTCTAAAGACACAATTAAAAAAGAACCTTCGTTACCGGTCGAAGCGAAACCTACTATTACTCCGCCTGCACCTTCTAACTAAGTTTTCGGCTCAGCGCCTAAGGCTTTTCACATAAACTATTACATTGCTTATGTCAGAATCAGGCATGGCATTTTTGAAGGCAGGCATTTTATTGCGTCCATTCTTAATGGTCAGCGCCATAGAAAAGCTGTCTATCCTGCTCATTTGCAAGTTAGCCGCATTATCAGTCTGCGCATTGCCGGAAAGGCCATGACACGCGATACAACGCTGTTGAAATATCTCTTGCCCCCTGCCAGTGCTCATCATGTTATTCCCCGCTGGCACCACAGTATCAACCCGTTTTGGGGTGTAGTCGGCAGATGTGCTGCCGCCATTGCCACAACCGGATATAGCGGATATCACTATCAGAGAAAAAAAGGATTTTATAACATTTTTATACACAGAGCCTGCTTTATATTTATTATCATAAAAACAGTACCACTGGTTTAACAATATGGATATAGAATGATATTTTTGATAAGCCATCAACACTTAACCTTTAAAATATATCTCCCATGAATTTTATTAAGACAAAAGATGACGCAGGCAACGAGATAAAATTGCCTTATGAAGATACCGGATCGGGTAAGCCTGTGGTATTTATACACGGCTGGCCACTAAGCAAAGAGATGTGGGAATACCAAGTTGTGCCACTTGCTCAGCGAGGTATACGTTGCATCACTTACGATCGTCGCGGCTTTGGTAAGGCATCCCGACCATGGACGGGATATGACTACGATACGCTCGCATCCGACCTTAAGGCGTTGCTCGATCAACTCGATCTGCAGGATGTAACCTTGGTGGGCTTCTCTATGGGTGGCGGCGAGGTAGTACGCTACTTTAGCAAGTATGGTGGCGCACGTGTCACAAAAGCAGTGCTTCTGGGGTCTATAACTCCTTATATGCTTAAAACACAAGATAACCCTGACGGTACTCCCGAAGATGTATTTAATGATATAACCAATCATATAAAAGATGACCGAATAGCCTTCTTTGACGGGTTTGGGAAGGCTTTCTATGGCGTAGGCTTTATAAACAAGCCTGTAAGTACGCCATTCCTTGAGTGGAGCAGGATGCTGGCATCTGTGGCCTCACCAAAAGCTACACTCGACTGTGCCGCGTCTTTCTCACATACCGACTTCCGTAACGAGATGAGCGCTGTTACTGTACCTACACTAATAATACATGGTGATGCAGACAATATTGTTCCTATAAAGGCTGCGGGTGATATTTCGGCAAAACTGATACCCAATAACCAATATCTTGTCTATGCAGGCGCTCCGCATGGCCTCTTCTACACACATAAAGAACAACTAAATGCCGACCTCCTCAACTTTATCCTCGGCAGCACTACCATACTACAAAACAATAATGCATAACATAATTTTGCACCTTCAAAGCGCCGTCCTGTAACACAGGCGGCGCTTTTTATATTAATAAACAAATTCTTTTTACTTCTCCCTCCCACCCGCTACATTCGCAATTCGAAACACAGGAAAGTAATTATGCTCGAATTTGCACAAGGCGTAGCAGCCAAATTGAACCTTAGAGAAAAAGACGTTAACGCGGTATTGGAGTTATTCAACGAAGGCGCCACTATACCCTTCATAGCCCGCTACCGTAAAGACAAAACGGGAGCGCTCGACGAGGTGCAGATACAGAATATACAGGATGAGGCTAAGTTTCAAAAAGAATTCTCGGAGCGTAAGGCATTTATAGAAAAGACCATTACCGAGCAAGGCAAAATGACCGAGGCATTACAGCAAAAGATAGATGCCGCTACAAGCCTCGCCACCCTCGAAGATATATACCTGCCCTACAAACCAAAGCGCAAAACAAAGGCACAGACAGCACGCGAGAACGGCCTGGAGCCACTGGCATTGCTGATACTGGAGCAGGACAATATACAGCCACTCACCGAGGCTAATGCCTTTATAAACGAAACAGTAAAGACACCCGAAGAAGCATTGCAAGGCGCACGCGATATAATCGCCGAACTGGTAAGCGAGGATGCGATAGTACGTGCGCAGATACGTAAGCTGTTTGAATCGAAGGCTACCGTGCAAAGCAAGGTGCTGGCAGATAAAGAAAAAGAAGGAGTTAAGTATAAGGATTACTTCGAGTTCTCTGAACCTGTATCAAAGATACCATCGCACCGCTTCCTGGCCATTATGCGTGGTTTTATGGAGGGCATGTTGCGCATCACAATCTCGCCATCAGAAGATGAAGCGTTAATGCTTATTGAAAAGCTATTCATAAAAGCAGATAATGATGCCGCAGAACAGGTAAAGAAAGCAGTGAAAGACGCCTACCGCCGCATGTTGCAAGTGAGCATGGAAACCGAGTTCCGCAACTCACTAAAAGCCAGTGCCGATGAGGAAGCCATTAATGTATTTTCTGAGAACCTGCGCCAGTTGCTGCTTAGCTCACCACTTGGCAGTAAGAGCATTCTTGCTATTGATCCCGGCTACCGTACAGGGTGCAAGGTAGTATGCCTCGATGCTAAGGGACAACTTATAAAGACCGACCTTATATACATACATGAGCCCAACAGGCTCATAGATGCGGAGCATAAGATACGCACCCTCGTAAAGCAATACGATATGCAGGCCATAGCCATAGGCGATGGTACCGCAGGCAGGGAAACAGAGCAGTTCATCAAAAAACTGGCGCTGGGATTACCCATATTTCTTGTGAATGAAGATGGTGCTTCTATATACTCTGCATCAGAGATAGCACGCGAAGAATTTCCTGACCAGGATATAACGATACGCGGTGCAGCCAGCATAGGCCGCAGGCTTATGGACCCACTCGCCGAGCTGGTGAAAATAGACCCTAAAAGCATAGGCGTAGGCCAATACCAGCACGATGTAAATCAGGCACGTCTTAAAGAGCGCCTGGACCAGACAGTGATAAGCTGCGTGAACACAGTAGGCGTGAACCTCAACACAGCCAGCAAACACCTGCTGAGCTATGTGAGTGGTATAGGCCCGTCGATAGCGGAGAACATCGTTAACTTCCGTAATGAGCTAGGCAAGTTCACCTCACGCAAGCAATTGCTGAAAGTGCCACGACTGGGCAATAAGGCATTTGAGCAATGCGCAGGGTTCCTCCGAATAAAGGATGGCGACGACCCGCTCGATGCGAGTGCGGTACACCCTGAAGCTTATGCTACGGTTGGTAAGATAGCTGCAGATATGGGGACACAAGTACATTCATTAGTAGGCAACGAAGAGCTATTAAAGAACGTAGACCTCAAAAAATATGTAAGTGCAGATACCGGAGAACTGACACTAAAGGATATCATTAATGAGTTAAAAAAGCCGGGACTCGACCCACGCTCAGAGGCTACCCAGTTCGACTTTGCCAGCATATACAGCATAGAAGATGTGCGGACCGGTATGGTAGTGCCGGGTGTTGTAACTAACATCACCCGCTTTGGCGCCTTTGTAGATATAGGTGTAAAGCAGGATGGTCTGGTGCATGTATCTGAGATATCGCATACTTATATCTCCGACCCTGCCGAAGCTCTGAAGCTGAATCAGAAAGTGACCGTACTCGTTACCGAAGTAGACATAGCCCGTAAGCGCATTGCCCTCTCCATAAAACAAACCAGCGAAGCACCCGCAAGAAAACCACGCCCGCAACACACGACTAATAAACCACAGCAACCCAAACCACAACCCAAGAAAGAAGAACCGCTGAACATGAACGATGCACTAAGTGCATTGAAGAATAAGTTTGGGAGGTAAGTCAGTAGCAATTTACGATAACAGAAAGCTAGTAATTATGTAATTTACTGGCAGCGTCTTTGCGAGGAACGAAGCAATCCATATAATAAACGGTTTACGGAATTACAAGATTGTTTGCTCCGCAAAACGGCTAACACTTTATATATTTGTTACAGATCAACAACTATATTAGAGACTTAAACCAAGACCATGAATTTAACATCTCAATTGGCAAAACACTTACGGGATGTTCATTTTGGTGGCAACTGGACTACATCAAATCTGAAAGACAACCTGGCTGATGTAACATGGCAGCAGGCTACTACCCAAATAAGCCCCTTAAACACCATTGCCACGCTTGTATACCATACAAATTATTACATCAGTGCGGTTTTAAAAGTATTACAAGGCGAGCCGCTCAATGCTAGTGATAAACTTAGTTTCGCCCACCCACCCATACATTCACAAGAAGATTGGGATAATCTTTTAAACAAGGTTTGGGTCGATGCCGAAACTTTTGCTGCGCTCATAGAACAACTACCCGAACAAACACTTTGGGAAAACTTCACTAATGAAAAATACGGCACCTACTACAGAAACATTCAAGGTATTATTGAACATACGCACTATCATTTAGGGCAGATTGTGCTAATAAAGAAGATGGTTGTAAGTAAGTAAACGATTACTATAGCCTTACACATCCGCACTCACATCATCCCAATCTTCTTCATAATAAGTAACCCAGTTTATGGCATAATGGCGTTCATAGACGATACCGGGATCGAGATTGGCTGGTATTCTTTTTTTCTTTAACTCAGCATCCCTCACTGCCCAGTGCATGCGGTATGAAAGATCGGCCATATCGAGAATTTCTGAAGTATTTCTTATAGTTGCAGTATTTACAAACGCATCAACAGGCGCAAAGAAATCAGGCAGCAAGCCTAAGATAGCATTCATGTCGCATGGCTTTGTAGGCAATACCAATGAATCAACTTTATTGATGCACCACAATAGCAGCCATATATCTTCTACACGCCACGTGATCGTTATTATTTGGTGTGGCAATAGTTTGTCCACTGCAAATAACTCCTTTTCCTCTATCGATACACTATCCCACAGGTCTGCATCTTTCAAGAATTGAATGATCCTGTCTCTCTCTTTCCCACTCCCGGCAAAAGCATTCAGGTACAGCAATACTAATATTCTCTTTGCAATATCTGCAGCACTGCGTATGTTGGCTTCATCTTCTTCATCTGTCAACGGTAATAAAGGGTTATAAGGTATGCCAAGCTTTTTAAGGTGGGCTTCTGTGTGATTTTTCCTTTCTATGGATGTCATGATGTGATCATTAGATGATAGGTAAATCTATAAATATTCCCCAAGACATCTTCACACTATCCTTTCTTTTTGCTCACTTTGGGCTTCATGCCGCTTACATACTTGTAACTCATGTCGAAATACCTTTGCAGCTCTTTCGGCTTTTTGAGCAGGGTATCGGGAACAACTACATATTCTTTCTGTACAACACCGTATTGTTCCACGAGTTTTGTTTTGTGCTTATCAAGAAATGGTTGTCGCGCTTCTTCGGGCAGGCGCAGGGCTACATCGTCGCCCTTAGTAAGCATACTATACATGTGGCCATTGAGTGATGTATAAGGAATGGTAGCACCCTTGCGTACGGCATCGGCATGTGTGGCTACCAGCTTGTTGTAAATGGCTATTTTCTCATCTCGGTTAAGCACTGCCATAATGAAGAAATGTATTATCGTTTGTAAGAAAAACTAATCACTGAATTTCAAAAAAAATGATCATTTACCAATAACCTCTTTACGATGCGCAAGCCCCCAGTAATGCAATTCATCCAATACTTTCTCCAGTGATCGTCCGTGCGCTGTTATCGAATACTCGACTGTGGGTGGAGACGTATCATAAACATCCCTGCTGATGAGCTTATTCCCTTCCAAGCTTTTCAGTTCTTTAGAAAGTGTTTTATCTGTGATACCCACTACTTCTTTTGATATCTGATTAAACCGCTTGTTGCCACCCGACAAGGCAAACAGTATAAGCAGCTTCCATCTCCTTCCAACGCTTCTAATGCATCTTTGATGGAAAGCGCAGTCTTAGGGCATCCTCCTTTACTTAGCATATACTTATACGGATTAAAAATGTTCTATACTACCCGATAAAAAAGCACTATCCAAAGTGCAAGTACTATCAAACAGATAGCAAAGATAAGTAGATTTGCAGCTAAGAAAAACAGATATGACAAATCAGCCAAGACCTTCAAAAGCAATAAATGTTATACTATGGATAGCGCAGATATTCCTGTCTGCATGTTTTATATGGGCTGCTACCATGAAACTATTCCAACCTATTGATAAACTATCTGCTATGTGGCCATGGACGGCACAAATACCTATAGCCATGGTGAAACTCACAGGCATAATAGATCTGCTGGCAGCGCTTGGGCTTATACTGCCCGGTTTATTGCGCATTAAGCCAAAGCTTACTCCATTCACGGCTATAGGAGTTATCGTGCTTATGGTGTGTGCGAGCATTTTTCACATATTGAGAGGAGAGGCATGTGTAATTGCGGTAAATATCGTCTTCGCGGTAATTGCGGCCTTCATAGCATGGGGAAGGTTTAAAAAGCATAGAACCGTGACTATGTAGCATATTAATGCAGAAAGTCTATAAAATATTCTCTAAATTTGCACCCTCTAAAGCAATACTATTGCTGACTGCCGGCCCGGTAGCTCAGCTGGATAGAGCACCAGCCTTCTAAGCTGGGGGTCATTGGTTCGAATCCAATCCGGGTCACTTAGGTATTTTTACAAAGATGCACGATAGGCGCTACTCACAGCGCCTATCGCTATTTACAAGCGGTTTTCACCCCTATTTACAAGTGGTAAAAATGTGGTATAAAATGGTATTATCTGTGATGGTTTTCCATAACTTTAACGAGTCAATTTCCATAAAATGCCAAAACAACCGAAGATCGTATTCGAATTGGTGAATCAAGACCAGCTGTACTTTAAGCTTACTGTGCCAGGCACTACGGTCTGTAGATACAAGAAATTTGATGAAACAGTGCTACGCAAGTTTTGGGATACTAAAGAACATAGGGTAAAAAAGGGCGGCAAAGATGGAACAAGGAGTATATAAATACGCACATATTCAAACAAGTTGAGTAGATTATACCCGAGCTAATCTGTATTACTTGCGCCCCTTATATTGTTACTCAACCCATTCGATCAATATGATACCAGCTTTCCCACTATATCCCCCAGAGTAAGCACTTCCACCGCCCCCACTACCATAGTTCGTTGCATTACCCACACCAGTAGGACCCCAATATGACGAGCCTCCCCACGCATAGCCAGTAGCGTCGGTATATTCATAGCCATTACCTCCGCTCATGCCAATAGTTGCCGATGCGACGCTACCTCCGCTGCCGCCGGAAGGCGAATAGCCGCCCTGTAATCCGCCACCGCCACCTATAGCAGTAACGGTCGCTGATCCTGCAATAAAGTATGAATTGCCGCCGGTTGCTCCATTCCCATTAATTGCACCACCTGCGCCACCTGCACCCACCGAGGCTGTATACCCTGTTGAAGAAGACAACCCGGATACCCAGGTTATAGACGTGCTACCGCCGCCGCCACCGCCGCCATTAATACCATAGGTAGTGCTATTATACCCACCTCCACCGCCGCCACCACCGGTCACAGTTACTTTGAACAATGTATTTGTGGTAGTATTTGCAGACGTAATAAATAAACCTGATGATGTAAATACCTGTTTATGCATCTGTTCTGCGGCGCCAAGGTTTATCCATGCGCTCCCGGTGTAATAGTAATACCCGGCAGTTCCATCCGTTTGGTAAACCAATAGTCCGGTAGCGGGAGAAGAAATTAACAATCTCTGCGAAGCAAGCATACGAGGCATTAACAGGCCTTTGCTGGTAGACGATACATCAAGCATCGCAGACGAATTTGCCGACGTGCCAGACTCATTTATTGCCATTCCCTGAGCTAATGATACATTGGTAGTTAAAACAGACAATGCTAAAAATGCAAATATTTGTAAATATTTCATCGCACAAATTAAGTAATAAAAGCTGAGTTAGTGTCAGCGCGATCATTATATTTTCGTCCCCGGCGGGTTCCATTCTTCACGGGACACGCCGATATGCCGCCACACTTGGAAAATTTCTTTGGAAGAAATTTCTTCGTTTGTTAAAACTGGTCGATATAATAGTTTTGTTCTGTCACGTTTTGTCACCTTTAAGCTGATCGCTAACGTAAATAAACGCAAGCCTTTACCCACCTTTTCACATTTGTAACATGGATGCTGCGATTGGGCGTTTTCAACGCCTGTGTTCCAATAAAACTACAACAATAACTTAAAAGCTTGCAAAATCTGGTTCGAAAAATGTACCAAAAGGTTCACAAGTCAAAAAAGGGTTTCAAACAATAACAGTTTGAAGCCCTTTTTATTTACAGGTATACAGATACTACCAAGTCTGAAAATTGCTACGCCTCAATCACTTACGTAGCATCTTTGCATGTCTTTTTATCTGGTCAGTTTAATTCGACCTTTTTAACTTTTTTTCCCTGAGGTCGAGTTGACAGCAGAACATGCCCACCACGAAGCAAATGATTGTTGCTATAATATGCGGTACAGCTTGTTGTAAACCAGTATAACTTTTGCTAAGAACAATAAGCATATCCGAAACCGGAATAATTGTCGCTGTCAATAACATCACTCCTAGCGCTCGACGTTCTTTCATTAATACCAAAATGCACAATAACAGTCCGGAAAAAACATCCCTGATACCCTTCATGTGATGAAAGGAATAATCTCCATTTGAGTTAAAGCGTATGCCAAATGCAGCAGTTGCTACTTCAGGAGATAAAAAAAAGCGTGTCCCGAGGAAAACCATTCCCAGGCCCAATGTAAATGCGATTGCATAAGAGATTTTTGTTGTCATAATTATTTGTTTTTAGATTAAGACACAAAATTATCCCTCCGGCCACAGGCATTAATGCACCTGAGTTAACAAATCAATATTGGGTGAAAATTCTTTTACGAATACGGCTTAGCGATTGTGGTTTCACGCCAACAAACGAAGCAATATGATACTGAGAAATCCTTTGCTGTAGATCTGCGTGATTTTTCAAAAACCGTTCGTAACGAAGTTCAGGTGTTTCAGCATACAATGAACTGATATCCTGTAATAATTTTACAAAAACAGTCTCAATGGCGATTCTGCCGAAACGTTCTCCTTCTCGAACGTTTGCATAAAATAATTGCAGGTCAGCATGCGAAATGACGAAAACGATACTATCCTCTAATGCCTGAATGTTTTTCGAAGAAGGAACCTGTGCAAGAAAGCTTTCATAGTTGCATACAAATTCATTTTCTTGAGAAAAGTCATATATTTTCTCCTCCCCGTCATGGTTTATATAATATCGCAATAATCCCTTTGCTACAAATCCTACTTGTTTGCAAATTCGCCCTTCTTCTAAAAAATAGTCTCCTTTTTTATAAGACTTTTCTTTAAACAAAGATTTCACAATATCTATTTCAGCCTGGTTTAGCCTTATCACATTTTGTATGCTCTTAAGTAAACTGCTTATCATTTTAAATATCGCTATAAAATTAAGTAACCCAACCTGATTTTTGTTTACAGAAGGTTACTACTTCATCACATCATTGCTCGGTGCTTCACCATCCTTTAGTATCTGTACAGGTATCAGGTCATGTACCATCGTCCATTGGTCATTCGTCCAGCGGAGGCCATCATATTCACCACTAGGTACGTAGGTATACTTACGGTTAGGGTCGTTAACCTGTGAAGACAGGCGATCAAAAAAGATAACTTTAAGCTGGTCGTCCCAGTTCATAGATACGTTCACACCTTTTTTGTACTCAAGTATAAAGCGGTTCACTCTTTGCTGTGGTATGTTCTCAGATGGCACACCAAATATCTGCGCACCGAACACTACCCCATTATCAGTGAAGGTCATTGGGTCAAGTACTTTTTTGTTGCTGATTGGCCCGCCACCATTAAAACCAAACATCGTATATATCTTCCGGCCATTTACTTCATGCATTATTGCTCGGTAATAGATAGCACCAAACCATCTGTTGTTAGACAAGATGCTATCTTCCAACCCCTTGCCAAGTTCGCTGGAATAGTCTGAAAGGCCATACAGTTTTAATTGCTCTTGCGGTAGTTGTATTGCTCCATAGTAGCGTTGTGTTACCTCTGTGGGCGCTACCGACCAGTTAAATACACGAAAGGCGTTATCATCCGGGTAAAGAATATTTATCTTATCCTTCAGCTTATCAAAGGTGAAATAGTACGAATTGGGCATTTTAAGTGTGCGCACAAGCTGCTTTACAAAACGCTCGCAGTATTCGGTGCGTGTATCAGGTATAAATGCGTCATACATCGAGTCTATTGTTATCAGCATGGAATCTTCCATAGCATGGAACCTTGGCAGATCATCGGTAGCCACCGACTGTGCCATTGCTTTGCCGCCAGATAGCAGCATAAAAACACATGCTATAATAGCAAACGATCTCTTTATCATCACGTGTATTTTCATCACATCAAACCTAAACAATTTTCCGTTAATGGGGTAATAAGATGTACAAACTATGTTTTTAAGATAAAAGCAATTATTTTCGGGGTTCAAATAGAGGACTATGCACCTAATACAACAGGTACTTTTTATTATATGTGCGGTAGCGGCCATTGTCATCTTTGCCCGTAAAGTGGTGCAGATGCGCAGGAACGTGAACCTGGGCAGGGACGAAGATATAAGTGACAATAAAAGCGAACGCTGGAAGAATATGATATTGCTGGCGTTGGGCCAAAAGAAAATGTTCAAAAAACCTATTCCGGCATTGCTGCATCTCTGTGTGTATGTAGGCTTCGTTATCATCAATATCGAAATATTAGAGATAATCCTCGATGGTATTTCGGGTAAGCATAGAATGTTTGCCCCATACCTTCGTGATCTGTATTCTTATTTGATAGGCTTCTTTGAGATACTTGCCGCATTGGTGCTTATATCGTGTGTTATATTTCTTATCCGCAGAAATATTCTGAAAGTACGCAGGCTGAACATGAAGGAGCTGATAGGCTGGCCAAAGGAAGACGCGAACATAATACTGTGCATAGAAATAGTATTGATGACCTTATTCCTTACCATGAATACCGTAGACCAAACCTTGCAAATCCGCGGCTCAGAGCATTACATTGTTACTGCACCTTTCTGGATAACAAACCATTTTACTGGTCTGTTCGCGGGCTTTTCTGATGGCACATTAATAGGCATAGAGCGTAGTTGCTGGTGGCTGCACATCATTGGCATATTCGCATTCCTCAACTACCTCCCCTACTCCAAGCATCTGCATATATTACTTGCCTTCCCTAATGCATATTATGGCAAGCTGATACCCAAAGGTGAAATGAAAAATATGCCTGAGATACAGAATGAGGTACTGTACATGATGGAGCCCGATAAAGCACCGGCAGCTACAGAAGATGAGGCAGAACACAAGCGTTTTGGAGCAAAGGATATCACAGACCTTAGTTGGAAAAACTTGCTCGATGCCTATTCCTGCACCGAGTGCGGGCGCTGCACTGCAGTATGTCCTGCAAACATGACGGGCAAGAAGCTAAGCCCGCGCAAAATAATGATGGATACCCGCGACCGTATGGAAGAAGTGGGTAAGAACATTGATAAGAACAAAACGTTTGTAGATGATGGTAAGTCGTTATTGAATGACTATATAACTACCGAAGAATTGAGAGCGTGCACTACATGCCAGGCTTGTGTTGAAGCTTGCCCTGTGTCTATCGACCCACTATCTATCATCATGCAACTGAGGAGAAATCTGGTAATGGAAGATAGCAACGCCCCACAGGAATGGAACCTGATGTTTGGAAATATAGAGAACAATATGGCGCCGTGGAAATTCAGTCCTGATGACAGGGATGCGTGGGTTGCAGATGTGCAATAATGTAAGAACAAATAAATTGACGAATTTAAAAAATAAAGAGCATGCAAGTAAGATCAATGGCGGAATATGCTTCAAGCGGAGAAACTCCTGAAGTATTGTTTTGGGTAGGATGTGCAGGTAGTTTCGATCAGCGCGCGCAGCGTATCACTAAAGCATTCGTGCAGATACTGGATAAGGTAGGTATCAAGTTTGCAATATTGGGCAAGGAAGAGAATTGTACCGGCGATCCTGCACGCAGGGCCGGTAATGAATTCCTTTTCCAGATGATGGCGTATAACAATATACATACCCTCAATGGGTACGGTATAAAGAAAGTAGTAACGATTTGTCCGCATTGCTTCAATATTTTCAAAAATGAATATCCTGCACTTGGTGGTAACTATGAGGTGATGCACCACACCACCTACCTTCAGCAATTGATAAATGAAGGCCGTGTGAAGATGAAAGAAAACGGTGAGTTCAAGGGTAAGAAGATAACCTATCACGATAGTTGCTATTTGGGCCGTGGTAATAATATTTATGAGGCACCTCGTGAAGTGTTACAAGCGCTTGACGTGGAACTGATAGAAATGAAGCGATGCAAAACCAATGGTATGTGTTGCGGCGCTGGTGGTGCACAAATGTTCAAAGAAGAAGAAGCAGGCACTACACGCGTAAACTTTGCGCGGGCTGAAGAAGCGGTAGGTACAGGTGCTACTATTATTGCAGCTAATTGCCCTTTCTGTACAACCATGCTTACAGACGGCGTAAAGAACCAGGAAAAAGAAGATAGTGTAAAAGTGATGGATGTTGCCGAAATGGTGGCTTTATCTTTGGCCTAATAAGTTTCTATGTAACTTTGCAGTATGGACAATAAGGAATTGATGGGTCTTTTACCGGAAGGTTTTTCAGATGAGGCCAGGGTTTGGGTATATCAGAGCAGCAGGGCATTTATTGAGAAGGAAGAACGAGAGGTAAATGAGCAGTTACATCATTTTTACGCCCAATGGGAGGCGCATGGCGCACCCGTAAAAGGCTGGGCTAAGTTGCTTTTCAAACAATTCATCGTATTTGTTGCCGACGAAACCGATGTACAGGTAAGCGGCTGCAGCACAGATAGCTCGGTACGTGTAGTAAAAAGCATAGAGCGCCAATATGATGTGAACATGTTTGATCGTATGGTCATTACCTTTTTGCTGAAAGGGAAAAGTGAGATGCTTCCTTATAATCAGGTACAGTATGCCATAGACAAGGGATATATAAATAAGGATACACTTATATTTAATAATGTAGTGAATACCCTTGGCGAGCTTAAAAGCAAGTGGATGGTGCCATTGAGTGAAAGCTGGCTAGCAGATAGAGTATCCTTACCTGCTTAATTAGCGCATAAAGTCTTGTCATATCCACATTATTCTAATTAAAATACATATATAAGACTACTATGCACATCTATGTGCATAAATTGTTGTGCTAGTTTCGCTGCTATCAATACTTTTGCAGCAATAAAATTGAAGAAGGTTATATAAATGTCTGAACATAACGAACATGCTGAGCAGAGTACAGCGCTGATCAGTGATATGTACCAAAGCTGGTTTCTCGACTATGCCAGCTATGTAATATTAGAGCGTGCAGTACCTGCCATAAATGATGGCCTTAAGCCAGTGCAGCGCAGAATATTTCATGCGATGAAGGAAATGGACGATGGCCGTTTTAATAAAGTGGCCAACGTTATAGGGCAAACCATGCAGTATCATCCTCATGGTGATGCTTCTATCAGCGATGCAATAGTAAGCCTTGGCCAGAAAGACCTGATGATAGAAACACAGGGTAACTGGGGTGATGCACGCACCGGCGACAGCGCTGCAGCGGCACGTTATATCGAGGCACGCCTGTCTAAGTTTGCACTGGAAGTAGCCTTCAATGCTAAAACAACTGAATGGCAACTAAGCTATGACGGACGCAAGAATGAGCCGGTTACGTTGCCTATGAAATTCCCGCTGCTGTTAGCACAAGGAACAGAAGGTATTGCAGTAGGTCTTTCTACAAAAATATTACCACACAATTTTTGCGAGCTGCTTGATGCAGCAATCAAACACCTGAAGAATAAGAAATTTGAATTGTACCCCGACTTTAATACCGGCGGTATGATAGATGTCAACAATTACAACGATGGTGCGCGTGGCGGCAAGGTACGTGTACGTGCTCGTATAGAGGAGTTTGATAAAAAGACGCTGCTGATAAAGGATGTGCCTTATGGTATCACTACCACACAGTTGGTAGATAGCATACTTAAAGCTAACGATACAGGTAAAATAAAGATAAAGAGCGTAACCGATAATACAGCCAAGGATGTAGAGCTTGCAGTACAACTGGTACCGGGCGTATCAACAGACCAGGCTATTGATGCATTGTATGCATTTACTGATTGCGAGGTATCAATATCTCCCAATGCATGTGTTATCATCAATGATAAGCCGCATTTCATCAGTGCAAGCGATATGCTGCGCCATTCGGTAAATGATACCAAGGCGTTGCTGTTAAAAGAGCTTCAGATAAAGCTTAGCGAACTGGAAGATGACTGGCATTATTCATCGCTGGAAAAAATATTTATAGAGAAGCGCATATACCGCGACATTGAAGAACAGACAACGTGGGAAGGTGTTTTATCAGCAATAGATCTCGGTTTAAAGCCTTATAAGAAAAGGTTTCGTCGGGATATAACACAAGAAGATATTGTGAAGCTTACAGAAATACGTATCAAACGTATCTCTAAGTTTGATTCTTTTAAGGCAGATGAACATATAAAAGGCGTAGAAGAGAATATAGAAGAAGTAAGGAACAATATAGAAAACCTCACCGACTATGCTATCAGATACTACGAAGGCTTGTTAAAAAAATACGGCAAGGGCCGTGAACGTAAAACAGAGATCCGTCCGTTTGAAACGATACATGCTACTACAGTGGCTATAGCCAACACCAAACTTTATGTGAATTATAAAGAAGGCTTTATAGGCAAGGGGCTGAAAAAAGATGAGTTTGCCTTCGACTGCTCCGATATTGATAACATAATCGTGCTGCGCAAGGATGGTAAAATGCTTATCACCAAAGTAGCCGAAAAAACGTTTGTAGGTAAGGACATCATATACCTGGCAATTTTCCAGAAAAACGATGAGCGCACTACTTATAACGTGCTATACATGGATGGCAAAACTGGTATTACCTATGGTAAACGCTTTAACGTTACAGGTATCACCCGCGACAAAGAATACGATCTTACAAAAGGCAACCCGAATAGTAAAATACTCTACTACAGCGTTAACGCCAATGGGGAAGCCGAGGTTGTATCTATAACACTATCGCCCGGCAGTAAGGCAAGAACAAAAGCTTTTGATTTCTATTTCGAAGAGCTGGAAATAAAGGGACGTGGCGCGCAGGGTAACCAGATAACCAAGTATCCTGTGAAAGGTGTAAAATTCAAAGAAAAGGGTAAATCAACATTATCCGCTTTGAAAGTATGGTATGATGACACGATAGGTAGGCTGAATAAAGATGGCAATGGTACCCTGCTGGGTAGATTTGAAGAAAACGACCGCATTATAGCCTTCTATAAGGATGGCACCTATGAACTGACCGATTTTGAGCTGACCAACCGTTTTGATATTGATAATCTGCTGCTTGTACAAAGATTCGCACCTGAAAAAGTTGTTTCCGCCATTTACTTTGAGGCAAAAGCAAAGCAGTTCTATGCAAAACGCTTTATGATAGAAAGCCAGACACTGAAGAATAAGTACTTGTTCATAAAAGAAGGTGAGCATAACTATGTGCAACTTGTTACTACGGTTCAGGATCCTATTGTTACTATAAAGGCAGGCAAAAAGAAAGCCGAAATGACCGAGCAGGAAATAGACCTTGCAGAAACAATAGATATAACCGGCTGGAAAACTGTAGGCACAAAGATTGCCATGGATGATGTTAAGGAAATAACGCTTGAAAATGATGAAGAGGCTAAGGGAGATGAGCACGAAGCCCCTACCCTTTTTTAGCACGTATTAATTTTTAGAAAAATCATTATCTTCACGGATAATAGCTAAGGAACGATAAATACCAATGAAAAAGATAGAGCTGGAAATAGTTGCATTATCCCATAGCATAACACAGACACATTCATACGCTGTAGTACTTGGCGAGGTCAATGGTCTCCGCCGCTTACCAATAGTGATCGGCGGTTTCGAAGCACAGGCAATAGCTGTGGCGCTGGAGCGCATGCAGCCAAGCAGGCCGCTTACCCACGATCTCTTTGCCAATTTTATGTCAACCTTTAACATAGATCTTGTTGAAGTAATAATTTATAAGTTGGAAGAAGGCATATTCTTTGCAAAACTGGTTTGCCAGAATGATGGCGAAGCCGTAGAAATTGATTCACGCACTTCCGATGCCTTGGCAATGGCTGTAAGGGCCAGCTGCAGGATATTCACCTACGAAAACATACTGGAAACAGCAGGCCTTTATCTCGATCAGAACGAAGAAGGCAGCGAAACATCCGCTGCAGATATCTCTCAAAGCCATGCTACTGTATCTAATACTGGTAGCGTATCTGATAAAGACCTCAAGTCAATGAGCCTTGATGACCTCAATAAACTACTGCAACAGGTACTAGAACAGGAAGACTATGTACGTGCGATAAATATACGCGACGAAATAAAAAATAGAAAAAAATAATATATTACCAAGTACACTTGTAATAGTCATATTCACCCTTTTTTACCCTTTCATGTCTATATCCTCATGGATATATAGTATTTTTGATTTTATTCATCTTATACATTTTTATAATTAAACACCGTTGATGAAAAAGGTATTATTGATTTTAGGGGGTGCGATATTACTGTGGCAACCACAATTATTGGCACAAAGAAAATGTGGTATAGAGCAGTTGAAGGCCGCAATGATAGCTAAAGATCCCACATGGGCAGCGAAACTCGAAGCACAAAGGACATCTTTGCAAGGCATTGCTGATAATTACATCGTGCAGAAAAATACAGGCGTGCTCGATAAAACGACCGCCGTTTCCGCCATACCTATTATTTTTCATATCTGTGTAGACTCTGCACAATATTTAGCATTAGGTGGCGAAGCAGGCATAGCAACAAGGTGTGCATCACAAATGGCAGTTCTTAATGCCGATTATAATAGGCAAAACTCCGATTCTAACTTAATACCTACTGCATGGAAAGACTCTTTGTACGGGAATGTGGGTATTCATTTTGGACTGGCACGTATAGACCCAAGTGGCGCTTGTACTCCGGGATATGAGATAAAGATCGTCGATGTCGATGGATATTCAGGTATTGATGAGGCAATACCAGGTATAAAAACTGCATCTACTGGCTTAGCAGCGTGGGATATCACTAAGTATTATAATGTATGGTGTGGCAATTTTAATGGTGATGCCAGCGGTCTTTTAGGCATTACAAGACCCTTATCATTTGGTGATGGGCCGCAAACGGGCGTTGTGATTTTATATACAACCCTTGGTGTAACACCTTCATCAAGCACAGCGTATCCATACAATTTAGGCCGTACACTTACTCATGAAACCGGCCATTTCTTTGAGATATGGCATACATGGGGCGACGATGGTGGCGCATGTGAGGGTGACCCGGGTGGCAGCGATGATGGCCTATCCGATACGCCTCCTGAATCAGACGCCACTTATGGCAATCCGGTATATATACTCGCTCCTTATGGTACTGATACTGATGTTTGCAGAAAGCACGCTGGTGTCAACGTTCAGCCTATTGGAATAGCTAGTCTTAGCTATATGGACTATACCAATGATAACGCTATGCATCTGTTCACACCCATGCAGGCCGCTGTAATGGCGTCGATGGCATTAGTACCTCCTGGCAGCGCTGGTACAACCACAGGCTTTGGTGGCTCTATAGGCGAAAATTACAGCCTTACTCAGCACCCAGGGCTGCTTGTATGTGGTGCAGCCGCTGTTAATAATGTTGAGAACAACAACAATGTAAATATTTATCCTAACCCTACCACAGGCATGGTAAACATATCGCTTGATGCGAATGCTGAAAAGCTCGACAAGATCATTGTTGTAAACCTTTTAGGTCAACAAGTTAAAACTATACAGGTATCAGGCAACCAACATAATTTCTCTATTGACCTTTCAGGTATGGGTAAGGGCATATATTTTGTAAAATGCAATTTTGCATCGGGAAGCGTTACTAATAAAATTTCTCTGCAATAAGTTGATAAGTTTTTATAGAAAGCGCCTCCATTTCGGGGCGCTTTTGTTTTTGCGAATAATTGATCCGCAATTAATCTATACACCTATTGCTAATGAATAAGACAATTTACCTTGTATACTGTAACTTTGCGCTGTAAGATTAACAGGAAAATATTGTTACAATGATCGTGAAGCCATTAGGAATAGCAGAAGTTTTACAACAAGCACATTTAGATAAAGGCCTGCTTAAAATAGCAGAGAAAGTACAAAATTCAGAACGTCTTACCGAAGAGGAAGGTGTTTTGCTTTTTGAAAAGGCCGATCTTGGCTTTGTAGGTGCGCTGGCAAATTATATACAGGATAAGCTTCATCATGGCAAGGTGTATTTCAATAGAAATTTTCATATTGAGCCTACTAATGTTTGCGTATTTACCTGCAACTTCTGCTCATACTCCCGCTTATACAAGAACAGGGATGAGGGCTGGGAGCTAAGCATAGCACAGATGATGGACATAGTACACAAGTATGATGGCCAACCGGTAACAGAAGTACATATAGTTGGCGGTGTGCACCCTAAAATGAATCTTGAATTTTTCTGTGAGCTGCTCACCCGCATCAAAGAACATCGCCCCGATCTGCATAGAAAAGGATTCACAGCTGTGGAACTCGACTACATGTTCCGCAAAGCCAAGCTAACAGTAGAAGAAGGAATGCAGAAGCTGAAAGACGCAGGCCTGCAGTCAATGCCGGGCGGTGGCGCCGAAATTTTCCATCCGGACGTACGTAATGAAATATGTGCGGATAAAGTAGATGGCGACGGTTGGCTTAAGATACATGAGACAGCGCACAACCTGGGTATGCATACAAACGCTACCATGCTATACGGACATATAGAGACCTATGCACACCGTGTAGACCACATGAGTAGATTACGTGCACTACAAGATAAAACAGGCGGCTTTAACTGCTTTATACCGCTTAAATTCCGCAACGGGGATAACGATATGTCGCACATAAAGGAGTCGACTATTATCGAGGATCTGAGGCTTTATGCGATTGCCAGGATATTCATGGATAACTTTAAGAACCTGAAAGCCTACTGGCCTATGCTAGGCAGGCAAACAGCACAACTTACATTATCATTCGGGGTGAATGACCTCGATGGTACCATAGATGATACAACTAAGATATACAGCATGGCAGGCTCTGAAGAGCAAACTCCATCGCTTAGTACAGAACAGCTTTGCGACATTATACAAGCCGTTGGTAAAACACCTGTAGAACGCGACACAGTGTATAATGAATTAAAAGTGTACGATACTGCTGTTGTGTAATAACGCTATAAACACATTACATAGTAAATGCCCGTCGATATGATGGGCATTTTCATTTCTATAGTCCAGCAGACTATTTATACAACCATTAAGTTACATCCCCTTAGTGCGGAATGATCAACCCGTCCTAAAACTTCGAAGGTGCCATCCTCAGCGATCGTACCAATATCATCTGTGGCTATAAACGAGCAGGAATAGACATTTGCGAGGTCGACTACGTTGAGGCAACCTGTACCATTTACGCTTACATCCAGAGGGTCATTAATATCGCGGACAAATACCTGCATGGTAGAGGTTGGTTTAAAAATGCCATCTTTTACCGCATAAGCTTGAGACAATAGTTCGGTCATACCATATTCTGAGTGTACCTCATTTAGCTGCCATTGCTGCTTAAGATAAGCATGCACTTCCGCACGGGTCATCTCTTCTCTCCTACCCTTCATGCCGCCTGTTTCCATTACAATCGTATGCTGTAACTTCATAGGGTATGCTTCTGCAAAGTCGAGCAGGGCAAAGGTGACGCCAAGCAGAAGTATCTTTTGACCTTGAGCCTCCAGCCGTTCTATTACATCATGTAGTTGTTGCCACTCATTTATATAGAAGCCATTATCGGCATGGCCACTCTGCTCTATCAGTACCTTTGCCATATGTACCAGCGAGGCATTGCCACGCTCTAAGTAAGACGGCAGCAGGGCGAGGATGGCGTAGTCTGCAGGGTCGCCATAGAACTCTTTGAAGCCGTTTAGCAAGGACGCCTCATAAATAGTCTCGTCTTTTACATAATGCTTTGCCGGGGTATCTTTTGTAGTGCCACTGCTCTCAAATATGAGCGCAGCCTTATCCCAGTCACCCGTTTTGATAGTATGTGTTTTAAAAAAAGAAACAGGCAAAAAGGGTATGTTTAATACGTTTTTCACATTATCTGCGTTAACACGTAAAGCATCGCAAAACTGCCTGTACAGTGCATTGTAGCGATGCTGATATTGAAATACTTTAAGTGCTTCGGACTCAAAACCCGAAGGGCTCAAATGACCTAAAGTATCAGCAGTTATTAACGATATATTATCAGGCACTTTTATTAACTTTGGTTTGTATGAAGATAGGCTTCGCCGCAATTTTATTGGTTCTATGTCTGGCTATGGTGGCCTGCCACAAAAACAATGTGTCAAAGATACCAAGTATAACGCTTATGTCAGCCGGCCCCGACTCTATAAGAATTGGAGATTCCGCATATATAGAGTTTCACCTTATAGACGGTGACGGTGACTTGGGCACTGATAGCGGTAAGGACGTGTTTGTAAAGGATAGTCGCTTTGATACAGCTGGTTTTATAGCCTACCCTTTCCCAAATATAGACCGCTCGATAGAGAATCCGGCTTATGGCATAGAAGGCACCTGCCTGTTTATACTTACACCGGATATATTTTCTGTACGCAGTGATACACTGCATACCACACGGGGAGACACTGCTAGCTTTGAATTATATATAGTGGATCGTGCAGGGCATCAGAGTAATCACATTTTTACACCATCGATAATTATACGCCCGTAAGTTATTTGCGCAACATCTTATACGTGTTTCGTTTATTATAGACATTCCTTAAAATAACTATCCCGCACATAAAGCGCGGGATAGTTATTTTATATTAGTTACTACTATTAATTTTTACCTTCTGTAACCACCGTGGTATCCATGTCCGCCACCATAATGGCCACCTCTGTAACCGCCGCCATAGCGAGGACCATAAGCTTCTCTATAATGAGGGCGACCGTAGTAACCCCTACCATAGTACCCGCCACCGTAGCAACCGCCACCGTAATACCCGCCTCCACCATACACTATCGGAGGAGCAACAACTACCGGTGGCACCGGTACAAACACATGAGGTCTGATCCATCCATGTCTATAACCACCTCTCCACGGCGCAGCACTTGCTTTAGTGCTGATGCCGGCTGATAAAACCAATACCAATAACGCGCTTGCAATGATCCTGAGTTTCATAATCTTTAGTTTTAAGCTTTATAACAGTATAGATGCAATTTGCTTGCCAAAGTTTAAAACCACGGAATCCTTTAACAAAACCTATGGCAGGCTATGGATGCGGGGGCAATGGTGGTGGCGTAGGTGTAGGTGGTAATGGCGGCCTGCCACCCGGCAATGACGGATGCGGAGGCAATGGTGCACCACGACCCGGGAGTGGTGGATGTGGCGGCATTGGCACCCTTCCGTGATGCGTATAATGATGATGACGATCGGCCAGTGCGGCATTGCTGACGCTAAACTGAATGCCAATAGCTAATGCTGAAATAATGAGTATCCTTTTCATGGGTTTGTCATTTTATTAATTATGCACATACAAATACTCTACCACTGGAAATAATACCCTCAAAATACGATAAGGTTTTATTTAAAAATACCAACGGGTCTCGCTTTTCAGGAGACCCGTTGGGCAAACAATATTAATGACTTAAAATCAGCAACCCGGTTCTTTGGGCTTGTAATCAACGCAAGGTGAAGAGAACATGACCGGCAATAGTACTTCTATAAATCCCGCATCAGGATGTTGCCGGAGCCTTTCCATGAATGGGTAGACCTGCACCCGGATCTCATCTTTTTTGAGTGTAGAGATGTATTTACTTGCAACATCGGCCGGCAACTGTTTGCCATCAATAAATAGCTGATTTTGCTTTTTTTCAACGATAAAACCCTTTACCTGATCGATGCGGCCGTCGCTTTGAAGCTGGTTAACAAGTTGGCTTTCTTCCGACAGGTTTGCAGTAGAACCTGTATTGGCAGTTGATGCGGCTGCAGCCGGTTTATTTTTACCGGTGCGCGGGAGCGTTGGCCTTATCCATGCGATAGAGCATGCGAGTGCCGAAATAATGACGATGGCAGCGACCATCCTGCTGTAGCTAAATTGATTCTTTTTCATTTCCATGATTCTTATGATTCGGTTAAACAAATGATTTGATTGCCCTGAAGCGGCTACCGACAATCGGGAGAATGGTACGGGATCTGTAGCTAGTGCGGCAAGCGCAGTGGCATAAAAACGCGGCTCGCGGGTGTGTTGCAGTACCTCGTCGTCGCAACAATGTTCCCTTTCGCGGCGGATAACAGCCGATACCATCCACACAAAGGGATTAAAGAAGAGGATGGTTTCTACAATCGTCTGCAAGATATTTACCAGGTAATCGTGCCGTTTTAGATGTACCAGTTCGTGCATTAAAATGGTTTCGAGTTGCTCCGTGCTCAGTTGCGTCATTGCAGCGGCAGGCACAAGAATGATAGGCTTTAAAACACCGATTACCATAGGCACCTGCGCTTTTATAGAGATAAGCAACTGTACGCTGCCGTGATATTGCAACTTGCTTTTTAAGGAAATCATTAACTCCCCTACAGCCTTATCCGGCTGGATAACACCTGTTTTTCTTAGTGAAAATAGATGCAGCATACCTGCGGAAAGGCGCACTAATAAAAGCGCCAGGCCAATAACATAAAATGCAGAAAGCCATGGGAAAATTACCACTGCAATAGATAAGAACGAACCATACCAACCGTAGTTCTGTGTAGCACCTATATTAGTTAGTGGATGGGTTACAACACCATTGTGCGCTAGCGCAACAAATGATTGCTGATAAGATGCAACATGAAATTGCTGCCACAAAGTAACCGCAAACCACGCAAATAAAATTGTAAGCGCCGATAGTGATAAATGATATTTAACACCGGACGGAGTGCCTGGCATTAGCTTTAAAACCAACCATAGTGCTGCATATACTACAAATCCCTGACCGAGCGAATAGATCAGTGTCCATGAAAGTGATTGAACCAGGATAGACATAGACGATAGTTTTAAAAATGAATGATTAAATAATTGCCGGCATTTTTATTCTATAACATTTACTTCTTTGTTTTCTTTTCCAGGTACTCTTTTATTAGTTCCACTTCTGCCTTATTTGGTTTATGATTACCAAGTGCCTGCATCACCAATTTCATTGCAGAGCCGTTAAACATGGTATCGATCATCCGCTGCACGAGCTGACCTTGCGTCTGCCCCTGATTTACGGCTGCAACGTATACATGCGTTTTGCTCGATGCATCTCTTTTCACCAATTGCTTTTCAAGCATATTCTGCATCAGCTTCAGCGTGGTGGTATAGCCTGTGTCTTTGGTCAGCGCTAGTTTTTCATGCACCTCCCTTACCGTCGCGGAGCCTTCAGCCCACAAGACATTTAGTATTTCCAGTTCTGATTCTGTTGCCTTTATTGGTTGCTTTTCTTTCATCTACGACTCTTTTCGTAATCAAATGTACGACAAGTATCGTAACTGACAAATTTATTTTTGTTATTGTTGTTAACAACTGGAGTCGTAGACCTAAATGCAATAAAAAATGTTCTTACGGCGTTAGTTTCACAAATGTCATCTATGATAAAGAAGTGCCTTCTTGCTTTTGCTGTATTTTCGGTTATTATAATGGCTGTTTCGTGCAAGCATAAGAAACAATACACCTGTTTGTGCAGTGTAAGAAACAGCCCGGTGCCGCAGGATACATCCTACACATTAGGTGATATATCGCAGACAAGCGCCGTGCAGCAATGCGCTGTGCACAATGATGCAGTGGATACCTGCTATTTGATGGAGATACATTGATGTGTATTGCAAGTCGAAAAAGACTTGCGCCAAAATGGGGACCAACAGGAGGCAAGATTAAAGAGATAAGATGCCAGCGTTCGGTTCCTTGATGTCGCCGAGTTCCTTGAAGGAGGAGATTCGGCGAGGACGAAATGGGCCAAATGGGGCATTGCAGGTGGAAGGATTATGTCTGAACCGTGATTTATGAATAGGATGATTTCGAGATGAATTCTTGTGCTGTCACAAGTTCTTTTGAAGAACGAGACTTGGTGAGAACGAATAGGACACTTACAAAATTATTATAATTTTGTAAGTGTATAAAATCAAAGCACAATAAGTCATGAAATCAGCAATTAAAAAAAACAAACGATCAAGTATCAATAATAAAAGGGCATACAACCTTAGATTGGTTTGGGTTATTATTTCGACGACACCTGTACTACTCAATATATTATCAGCCTTCACTCTGTTTTTTCTAGTACTAGATGAATTTTATTTAAAAAGGTAACTACGCTAACGTGGGATAAAGAAATTATGTAAATCGTATATTTACGCCCTCAACAGCCAACACACCATGTTTGGGCAATTCAAAACACTACCACAACTACTCGACTTCTTCAAAGACGATGCTACCTGCATTGCGTATTGGGAACAGGCAAGATGGCGCGGAAACGTCACCTGTCCGCATTGTAAGGCTGAGAAGCCGTATAAAACCAATCGCGGGTATAAATGTACCAACAGAGCGTGTCAGAAGAAATTCAGCGCTCTTACAGGTTCTATATTCGCAAATACTAAACTACCGCTTCGTACATGGTTTGCGGCTACGTACCTCTGCACATCGCATAAGAAGGGTATTTCATCCTTGCAGCTTAGTCGGATGCTCGGTATCCATCAGAAGAGTTCCTGGTTCCTCCTACATCGCATAAGACAGATGCTGAAAGATCGGATGCCTGTAGTACTGGAAGGCATCATCGAAGCGGATGAGAGCTTTGTAGGTGGTAAGAATAAGAACAGGCATTGGGATAAGAAAGTAAAAGGTTCACAAGGTCGTAGCCGTAAGGATAAAACACCCGTTGTTGGACTTGTAGCGCGTGGTGGTAAGGTTGTTACGTTCGTAACCGCTGATACGGATAAAGAAACGTTACATCAGATAATCGATAACAACGTAGCCAATGGCGCTACGATAGTCACGGATGCATACCATTCGTATCGAGGATTAGACGAGAACTACAAACACGTTATCGTAAAGCATACAGCTGGTAACTTCTTTGTGCATCGGGAGAACGGCGTTGATTATCATACGCAGCACATAGAGGGCTATTGGTCATCCATAAAACGGGGCTATGTAGGCGTGTATCATTACATGAGCCCGAAGCACCTACAGCGGTATTGCGATGAATATGCGTTCCGGTACAATACCCGAACAATAACGGATCAGGAGCGGTTTGAACAGGCTATACTACTGGGAATAGGAACTCATTTGAGATATGATACTTTGATAGGAAAAAGTTAGTAATTTTGAAATAAGAAAAGGGTAGCGCTAACTACCCTCAAATGTTTTTATATTGCTGTTTCTCACCTCAGCACGACAAAGCTATTACTTTGTCGTAACTCCACAAAATTGTTTTATGACAGTTAAGAAAGCAATATCAAACTATAAAGCTTTAGTTGAAAAAGCAGATAAGCTAAAAATAGTTAAGGTGAAAGCTGTTAAGAAGCGTCGTTAATTTCGAGTAATCTATTTTTAAGGTTTTTAATAGCCTCATTTAATTCAGCTATTTTCCGCTCCTGTATTTGAAAAGCTTTAGTGTTAGCTTCAAGTATTTCGGATAGTAGGTTGTCAATTTCCGTTTTCGTGTAGAAATCCATAATATTTACATTTTAGGTTGCACTACAAATGTAATAAACCCCTTAGAAATGAGGGGTTTTCTTTTATGATGATTATCACTACTTTTACAATCAAACAACCGCTATTTATGCAATAAAGACTTTGTATTCGTCAAAAACTGCTTCTTCAAACTACCACGAATAAAGCGAGCAGCCCAACACATTTCTTGTATGCAATACGCCAACATGGCGTAGCTGTATCTTTTGTGTTGGGTGGCCGTGGTAGGCCGGAAGAAGCAAATAGATTTCGGCTACGCTATTTTTATTTCTTCCAACTACCACACAATGCAAAATTACCGCGGCAATCGCATCATCGCGATAGTTCTCAGTATCATAATAGGCTGTTCGGTCCTTTATAATTTCACGGATCATAAAAGTAGCAGTGCTACCCAAAATGAAGATGATATTTCCAATAATCAGGTATACGTGATGGCACAGAGTATTGTGACCGAGCGACTCAAATCACCGGCAAGTGCAGATTATCCACTGTACCCTGAGCAGATATCAAAACGGGATGATGGCGTATATGTAATTATGTCGTACGTGGATGCTCAAAATGCTTTTGGAGCTAACCTGCGCAAACACTGGGTATGTCAACTAAAATATAAGGGTGGCGATAGCTTTGATATTAACAATTGGCAAATCATAGAGACGACCTTTTTATAAGAATTTCAGTAACTTTGTATAGCTATGTTACAAGATAAACCTAAGAAACCGGTTCCTCCTAAGGATCGTGAAAGACTTCATATAGAAGCCTCTTTCGAGGAGGTTATACAGATGTTCGCAGATGCAGCAAATGAGAAGCCTCCCGTAAAGCCAAAAACCACTAAGAAATAGTTTACATAATTTCTTTATCCCATGTTAGCGTAGTTACCTTTAAAAAACATAATAAGCGAAAACAAGTGGATTAATATTAATTCAATAAATACTATTATAGTAAATTTATGTTACAATTGTTTAGCTGGGTGTATCTTTTACTTTTTAACGGTACATGTACCGAAAGAGAGAAAGAAAATGAAAATGTTCCATTATTTACATGCAGCTACTACTTACCTTTCACTTGAGATAACAAACGTATTTAAAACGTTAATAGAATATACAAATCCTGTCAATGTAAAAAGCGTTATTGTTGACGAGGAATATAAGAAAATTACTAAAGAGTCTTTAGAGATTACTTTAAAAAATAAAGATCCTCATGAACCATTAACAAGCCTCTCAGAAACCTGCAGCTTCCCATCTTGGGTAGACTATTGGCGTTGGAAGGCTAATAATGTAAAAAGATTAATTAGGGACTTATTGCCATATTATGATTTATTGCCTTCTGAATTTTTAAACTACTTGGGGAAACTTGATAGCCAATTTAGAAGAATGGATAGCATACTAGGACATCTCCGAAATAATAATGACATGTCAGTCTTTATAGTGTCGTTAGAGTCATTGCTTTTTTACAATAAAAAGCTAAGCACTATTTCAATGAAAGAGTTTTTGAATAAATATTTTAGGCTAATTAGTTATGAATTTCGTCAAGATAATAAAGAACAAGGCTTGATGGAAAACGGAAATGAAAGCAAATAAATATTTTACACAATTATATGTTCATTGGGTTATGTTGTTATTTAAAGCATAGCATCATATCATTAGTCTCAATTAAATTAAACCACATTTACAACTCCACCCCACTATGTATTTCCGGTATCTCTACATCTTTAAAACCCTTTTGCATCAGCCGTTCGCGGAAGGCGACCTGTACCTCATACTCGCCATGGACAAGGAATAGCTTTTTGACTTTTGCAGGGTCCTGGCATTCGGTCCAGTGGATCAGGTCTTTATAGTCGCCGTGGGCGCTCATGCTTTCTATAATGCCTATACTGGCACGCACTTCATGCTCTTCACCATATATCTTTACCTGCTTATTGCCATTACGCAGATGGGCTCCCAGTGAGTGTGGTTCGCAATAACCTACTATCAGTATCGTATTGCGCTCGTTATCTATAGCGTGGGCTATATGGTGCTTCACCCTACCCGCCTCTGCCATGCCAGATGCCGATATGATAACGCATGGCTCATCAAGCGCCACCAGGGCTATGGATTCTTCTGCAGAGCGTGTGTAATGAAGGCCTGGGAACGAGAAAACATCTTCATCTTTTTTCAGCAGGTCTTGTACGGCATCGTTAAAGCATTCAGGGAAGTGTTTGGTTATCTCCGTGGCCTCTATAGATAGTGGGCTATCTACAAAGTAGTTGAGTTTTGGCAGGCGGCGTTCGGTATCGAGCCGGTTGAGGAGGTAGAGTATTTCCTGTGTTCGGCCTACACTGAAGGCCGGAATAATAAGCTTACCGCCCTTCACTATGCAGGTTTCCTGTATAAATTTCAGCAGCTTGTCGGTAGCAGGTGTAAGCATGTTGTGTAGCCTATCGCCATAGGTCGATTCCAGCAGGATATAGTCTGCTTGTGGAAAGGTAGCAGGTGAACGGAGGATAAGGTCGTTATAGCGCCCTATATCGCCGCTAAAGGATATTCGGGTATCCTTACCATTCTCCGTTATCTTAAGATGAATAGCCGCGCTCCCAATGATGTGGCCGCAGTCGGTGTACATAAAGGAGATGTCATCGTCTATCTTGTATTCTTCCTCGTATTTCACAGATTGAAATAGCGAGAACACTTCGGTAGCATCGTCTTCCGTATAAAGTGGTTCTACATGGGGGCGGTCCTGCTTATCCCTAATTCGGTTAATATGGATCGCATCACTTTCCTGTATGTGTGCGGCATCAAGGAGTAATATTTTTGCGAGCTCCTCGGTTTGCGGGGTGCAGAATATCTTACCTGCATAGCCATCCTTTACCAGCCTTGGCAATAGCCCCACGTGATCTATATGCGCATGGGAGAGTATAACATGAGTTACCTCACGAGGTTCAAAACCCCATTCGCTATTGAGCGCCAGGGTTTCTTTCCCGAGGCCCTGGAACATGCCGCAATCGAGCAATATTTTTTTACCATTATCTAATCGTACAAGGTGTTTTGAGCCGGTCACTGTTCTTGCAGCGCCGTGAAATGATATCTTCATGTATAAAGTTGTATTGTGCGTTAGTTTGTTTAATGTGGTTGCAGCATGTCAGAATTCGCCTCTATCCGTTTTATGGCAGCTTCGGCGTTTCTGTTAGCTAATTTACGTTTATAATGGTACCACCACTGCGGAACTATTTTTATTAGTGCATTATTAAATCCACGCAGCCCAAACAGATGATAGAGGCCATTGAGCTTTGCCGGAATTCCTTCGGGTATTGCACGCAGGCTCATAGCAAAGCCGCTATCTATATACTGCATGTGGTGCCAGTAGCCACTAGGCATAAATAATGTTTCGCCATGGTTGAGTATGGTATGGTATGCCTGGGCATATTTCAGAGCTGGAAATTTTTGCTCATCCACTCCTCTATGCCAATCTACAAAGCTGGCGGCGCTTTCTACAGTACCAGGCATGCGGTATATAAGTGGCGACTGGCTATTGTGCAATAATAATACACGCTTACGGCCTATGAATTGCGTATGAAAGATGTGCGACATATCGATATCGTAATGCATGTGCGCTATAGAGCCGGAGCCGCCTACGAACAGCATGGGATACCGCTTTAATACATTGTGCAAGTAATTGACAGGAAAGTCAAAATCCTTTACGATTTCCGGTGCTGCGCTAAAAATATTGAAGAGGAAAATACGGAGTTCTACGGGGCCTTTTTGTATAAGATCCAGGTAATCGCCAAACTGCATATAGTCGTCGGCGCCGTTAACGGGCACTTTTGCACCCGCCCTTATATTATTATAAACACCCACTTTTTGGTTGCCTACCAGTTCTTTGAAATGCTCCCACGTCCATTTGGTGTACGCGGGCCATTCTTTTGCCATTTCCGTAATAATTACGGGCTTCTGTGGCACCAGATATTTTTCCCTGAAATCTTCGCGCGAGATTTGGTCTACATGGTCAATGGCGGTCAGTTCCATAAGAACGTTTTTAAAAACCAACAATGATAATAGTCTATAAATCTATAAAGATTATAGTTGTACAGCACATACAAAAATCAAG
>Ga0105239_10001471_pt1 | contig 31337 bp, 33 predicted proteins | sample KBSC44metaG_FD_92761 | JGI IMG/M metagenome (GOLD analysis project Ga0105239, IMG submission 92761) | Corn rhizosphere microbial communities from Kellogg Biological Station, Michigan, USA - KBS C4-4 metaG | ecosystem: Host-associated > Plants > Roots > Rhizosphere > Soil | place: Michigan, USA...
CCTCTCTCTCTTCTCTCTCTCTCTCTCTCTCTCTCTCTCTCTCTCTCTCTCTCTCTCTCTCTCTCTCTCTCTCTCTCTCTCACTCACACACACACACACGATCAATCTTGGGACCTTGAAACTTTTTCTTGACGAGAGGAGGGACAAAGAAACACCTAGGCATTGGCTCTGATTCAGCCTTCCTCCTCTGCTACGTCATTTATCTGCACCAGCATCGGCTCGCTAGGCACGGATCAGCGAGCGGAGCCAGCCTGACCTGAGTGACAGCTACTCCATAGGTAGGACCATCGCAATGTCGTGCCTGTTTCGAAAGTGATATATGAATGAACAGGGAAGCACACTGCTGGGCATTTTCTCCTGTCTCAGTCGCCGAATTCATATCTCGTTGATCCCTTCCAAAATCCACCGATATTTACATACACATCCCTCCTCCTTTTCACAGCGATCCACACTTGATCCTACCCACGGTTTCAAGCCTTCAAATTAGCCCCCTCGAAATCTACGAGTCCATTCCCAACAATATCACCCAGTGCAATAGCAAAACCATACGCAAAGATGTTTTTCAAACAGTCCGGCTACAAGCCGCGCACCAACAGCCAATCGTCAGGCAAATCCGGCTCGGCGATGTCAAGCAGTCCGCCAAAGGAAGAGGCAAAACCAGCAGCTTCTGCCACCGGTGACCAGGCGGGTGTTTCGGCTGCCATTGCTGGCCGGAGGCGGGTGAGTGACAATCTCTCGGATGGAGCTTCAACGGTTGTAATGGCTCTGAAAGTTAAGAACCAAGGCTGACAAACCCCTTTTTGTTCCGTGCATCATAGTCCTCAGCCTCGTCAGCAGATAAGTTCGCCGGCCTCCAGGGCCAGAAGCGCGCTAGTATGGATGGCAGTGCCGCGAAGTGGGCGGAGCAAAAGCCGGGCCAGCCGGGGATCTTAGGTGGGATGTGGAACAGCTTCACCAAGGGCGGTTGAGAAAGGAAGGTGAAGACGGAATGGTGCAGGATGATGACCATTGACGAGAGGGATGCGATGAAAACGGGGAGGGTGAGTGTGAGGTTGTTTGAGAATGATATCTACCTGTTTCTGAAGGATTGGGGCGCTTTGATTTACGTGATTGATTGAATATCAGAATGGATCAAAATGGATTGGATTGTACATCAAATCGCCATGACGTGTTTCCCTCCTTGTCTTACCGAGTTACGTTAACGTGCCCAACGGAACATGATACATCTTTGCAGCATGAGGCTTTGGAGCTGGCCAAACATTGAATTTCAATATCTGACTCTGCAACTCTCGAATTCATCACGGAAGCCTTTGTAGTCGTCGACAGGCGTACTGACGGCTCGCTGCTCAGTAGAATCACCGTTGAACAATGCGCTCGCCATTGAAAGTACATCTGGCGCCATCATTGACGCTTGTTGGGGGGCGGAAAGCTTGACGTGGCGGAGCTGCTCCACTGATTGGAAATGTCCATGTCTCTCCACTGACGTTGTCCGCAGCATATATGTTCCCGTTTGTGGTCGAATACCCAGAACCCCACGTATTGCCTGCGATGGAGCCGTAGCCCGCAATATTGGTAAACTGCTTTGTGATCTTGTCAAATTGCATCAGGTATGTCTGAGTCTGGGAGAAACCAGAAGTCACGACATATGGGTAATGAGGCTGGGTGGACAACGCGACCCAGTCTATCACGTTGTAATCGGTGGCAAGATTGGTTTTTCCGCTTTCCCTGATCTGGGTATGTGGAGGATCCAGGATCGAGGTCGATATGGGAGTAATTTTGCCCTTGTGCAATGATCCAATACTGTCCGTCGATATCAATATCTCCAGCGACAATTCCTGTGACTCCCGTAGGCAGAGTTGCTATCACTTGAACGTTGCCATGGAGAGCGATTCAGCTTCGGAGTGCAGGACGATGTTCATTCTCATCCCATGCTTTTAAATCCCTTTGGGAACTCTCAAGGATCGGAGTTGATGGTAGATCCAAAGTGGACACCGCCATTCATTCTGTCACATTTCTCGACATTGCATACACCACGTCGTTGTTCAAATTGCCAGCAAATCAGCAAGGTTGTGGCCGCTCATGTAGAAGGTGGGCTTCAACTATCGCAGTTTCCCTTTACTTGCCTAGGCACCCTATCTAGGCCGGGATCAGTCTCTCACTGTATGTTTTTGCAGGTACCACGGGCGTTGGCGCACATCCTGCTAGCCCCGGTTGGTGCCCGGGGGATCCTCTCAAACGTCGTTAGAATTCAATATTTGAAGTACAAGTAGTATGTAGGCAGGATTGCTCCTTCCCAAGAGGTCTGTCTGCGGACACCACAGGCACCCCCGTGCCTGAGGGCCGTTCCTTCGCGTTTTAGTTAGTCAGGCTTGTTAAATAGTGAGTTGGCTCGAAGCAGTACGGAGTACCTACCCACTTAGGTAACTACTATTGTAATTAATAATAGCCAAGTTGGCGTCACCCATTTGCTTGCGCTCGGGCATTTGGCCTCTGTACAGAGGGAGTACTAAGTAATAACAGATACGGAGTACCTAAATTAGCCTTGCTTAGCTACCAAGGATTTATCGAGCTACGCTTCTTTCGCGAGTTCGGCAGCGTCTCAAGGAGCATACATTTCTCTACTCACACTCATCTCTGTGACCTACTATCATAGAGGTGTCAAAACTACAGGGCCTCGTCCTGCTTTGCGTCTTGATCCCCGGCCCACCGCCAAACGCCCTTAGTTTCCTCCTTGGCCATTTTCAGCCCAACGCTGTTGAGTAACCTTTCAGCCTCCTTCCAATCACCTGCTGTACGGAAGAAGCTCAGTTCCCATGGCTCTCCTGTCGTGGTCTCCTTTAGCCTGAGTGCTCGCTGTTCCTCTTCCAATTCACTTTTCGCTCTTGCCGCTTTGCTCAAGTCGCCCTCAATAATACCGTCCGCGACGTATTGCCATACACGGCGTGATTCAAGGGGTAATTGCTCTGAGATCGGGGCAACTGTAATCGGGGTGATTTCATGAAGGCCCCCAGTGTTGAAATCTTCGAGATTATTGCCAGAGGTATCGAAAATCGTAAACGAGCCGCCTTGCCATTGTCCCTCAATGCGATAGAGGAGGTCTTTAGGTCTATCTCGATGGAACAATTTCGCGCGGAATGAATTTCTCTTCCCCCTGATCCAGCCGCGACCAAAGAACTCGATCTCTGCTGTGAGCCCGTTGTTGCCGGCGATGAAGGTCTTCCCATCAAGTTCTGGGTATGGAGGTGGCGGCAACAATCCTTCGAGGTGCAGGTCCGGCATTGTCATCACATAGGATTCGCGATGCTTGTCAAGGGAGAGCACCACGTGACCGATCTTCTCGATATGCGGCATGCCACGAAAGTATGTCCTCTGCAGATGATAGCCCTCGAGACGGATTTGGTTCTGGGTATTCTTGAAGAAGTAGGCTGTCACAGGCGGTTGATGGCTGACCTGCTCTACAACCAATTCCGTCCTTCCACTGTCACCCTCATCGTCCCAGTGTCCCTTGAAAATTTCTCCTAAAACCGGATTGAGAGGCTTCTTCCTTCCAAGTGCCTTCCGCCCAGCACCACTGCCGACCCCCTCCCTTCGGCCATACTGGCCACGAAGAGTGGAGATGTACCATTTTAGCACTGCCAAAGCGCGAAGCTCCGGTGTTGGCTGACTCGCTGGGGCGGTGAACAAAGCCGGTTGTTCACACCAGTAAGAGACATACTCCGTCAGTGACACTGGGCTAAGGATGAAAATCGGAGCGGAGACAGTGCTGAGATCGCCCTTGAAGTTGCGCATGGACTTGAAGAAAGCCATGAATTCGGCTATGCGACCTGGCGGTATTGCCTGAGGTTGAGAGTGGTCATCGTGAGGCGGACCATGAGTTGACATTGTAGCCTTTAAGATTGAGATCAGGCTCAGATAGCGTTATACCCAGACGCGAAGATAGCTACGTATGCCGTCGAACTGACCACATGGTTCTTTGAATCGGTCGCTCAAGACAGCATGAAAGAAGACCAAGAGGCAGGAGGACTACAGAATAATGAAATAACGTGGCAGCCTAGATACGTAACAAACCTACCTCAATCTCCAAGATTTTGTCGTGGATGGTCGCGTCCTATATTAGGATAAATCATCCCCACTTGCCGACTTTGTGGCTTGTGGGACTCAGCACTTACATTGGTTCATTCCTACCTTGAAGTGACATAAAGTGAGAGGCGGGCAGAAGTAGTATATCTCAATGGCTGGAGGTGTCGTTCCGTAGGGAGCCAGAAATAAACTCGCAGAACGGAGTGTCGGGCACTCGGCGCCGAGTCGAACATCGAGTCAGTCTTGTGCACGAAATACCCTGATACGGCGAACCGTGTCCTACCGTATACTTGGTTCTGTAGGTATGTAAGGTGAGGAATAGGAGTGTCAACAGGATGGTAGCTAGGTGGGTAAATGAGATATGTCATAGAAATTAATGAGTAGCCATACCGCGTACCCCGTCTTGGGTAGGCATTAAAGATCCCGCAGGACACTTTACATCTATCATACGTCCCCGGACCAGACCTGGACAATGCATTATTCAACTCACCCGTTGCCATCTATCCTAAAGAAACCGGGCGACTACCACGGGTGATGACCAGACCACTAACCAGACTCCATTGCTCATGCGATGTGATATGTTTGGTCGGATAAATCCACCTGCTAACCGATGCAACAACCACCACTCTCAGCTCGTTGAAAGGCGCCTTGGAAGAACTCCATCATTGCCGTGTAATGAAATAAAATACCTCCTAAAACTGCGAGGTGCCAAATATTGTGACTGCCGCCTGCGTAGTCAAATAACCCCGGCCACCACTTCTCTGGTACCTGGCTGGCATAAATAATAGCGCCAGTTAGATACACCATGACACTCTTGGTCACTGGAGCATAAAAGTAAAAGGTCCAGGCGGCACCGCGGGTAAGGTTCAACTGAAGAACTGGTGCAAACCCAGTAGTCGCAAGACTGACGTAAAAGGCCACGCGTGCCCATGCCATGTCAGATCGATTGAAGCTCTCTCGCCACGGTAAAATGACACCAGCTATACCGAGTACGACCGTCAAAGTCATGTAGATTGCTCGAGAAACAGGTTCACAGTAGAATGCCGTCCATTCGGTGCTCAAGATGCTCGCGGCAACCAAGAAGGAGATTCCGGTATAATCAACGCATGCAAATCGTTCAAGAAGACACTTGTCAGCAATGCTGTTCATCGTATGCCACATGGTTGAGCATATCAAACATTTGCATGCAGCAGCAAAGAAGCAGGCCGCTATCAAGACATCCCATTTCGACGATAGGGGGAAAGTCGCCGATGATGGATAATAATAAAATGCGATGGTGAGGACAATCACCAGGCCGATCGCATGAGACCATATGTTGACAGTTTCGTTGGAGGGTCGAAACATAGAGGCAACACACTCGATTTTGGTTTTATTGAAGCGGTAACCCCGCAGGATATGCGGATTAATTCTCCACGGAGTCGGCAAATCATTGTAGTGAATTAGCCCCGTCTCGGCAGCACGATTTAAGGCGTGAGCAATTGAATTTGCCAGCAGGTGTTTTGCCTGAATAGCTTTGTCGTAGCCTTCTTCAATCATTTCCCGAGTTGCAACCAATGAATGATCCACGGTCTTCCAACCTGAATCTATCAGTTGCTTTTTGCGCGTATGTGCTCGAGCCTCTAGCTCGGAGAGATAGGTTTCCAACAGCCGTAAACTTGCTTGTGCTTTGTGTTCGAGAGATTCTCTCGTTTGTAAGACCTCATTGTAGCGGCTTTCGAGTGTCTCGACCAGAATGGTAGCGCGTTGGCGTGCTGCACCCCAAAGATGTTCGCCTGAGTGATAAGGAGAGCAGGAGTCGCAGACATCCCTCAATGCATGGTAAGCACGCTCAAGTGAGGCATCGAATTGCACAACACTGTCCTGACGGTATTTCTCTAACCCATCCAATCTTCTCCTAAGCTCGGTAAGGAAGAGATCTACCCTGACGAAAACAGCATCGGCGCTGCATATGCTTGATTGCCGTGTACGGCTGGGATCGTAGGAGTGGCGTCGGCCGCGTCGTAGTAGTGCAGTGCGCTCATCGTCACAGGCTGTGCTCACTGCGTTGTCTGTAGCGGAAGCCTCGATCGTGACCGAGGGAGCGGTGCAGGTCATTTCCGGCTTGACATAATATGTTGCAGCAGGTTGTCCGGTAGAAGTGCGTGTCGACAGCGTCAGGTGCTGGGTAAACGCTTGCTCAGGATTCGGAAATTGGTGTGGCGCAGGCGTCGTCGTGAGGGAGAATCGAGGGGTTGAAAAGGTGCAACTGTTGGGCGGTCGGTTCTTCGTATAGACAATAGTGTAAAGGTGAGGTAGGAAGAAGAATCAACTTTGAAGGAATGACTTAGGTGGGGTAGAAGAGAGATATCAAAGACGAAGTGGGCGGTTTGACAGCTTTGAAGGGGGCCAAGGTTGTGAAGTTGGAAACTCCTGCAGGAGATGACAAGAGCGGAAGAAATTGGGGATGCGGAGCCGGAAGATCCTATCGGAAGGGTAAAGACCCTTGGCGAGCCTCGCGAGTATCCGATTATTTTCCCACCGCCAATCCACCGTCCACGCGTGCTTTCACATGCCAAGTCACAATGACTTCATTGGCCATCATCATCAGATGAATGTTGGCTCAATGCTGGTACCGTGCAAACCTTGAGATCTTCAGACACTTGCTATTGACATGTGTAACATTCATTTTCTGGGGATCAACCATTCAGGAATCGTTCTAAGTTCCAGGCGTAGCGATCCCGAGCACACTCCTTCGACATGCGCTTCCATTGGTGGTGGTGGAGGCAAACGATCCAGCCCCTCATCCGGTTTAATAGTTCGGTGATTCTTAGAGCGAGAGTTTGGTGACACTTCTGGGACCCTGACTTGGCTTGACTGGATTCTGAAAATTCCCAAGTAGCCATGTTCACCATGAGGTCAGGGCATGGCATCCGCCTTTTTGCAAAATCGACCTTGAATCCAGCATCGGTACATCTTGATTCGACGTTGGCGATTCACGATCAGTCGCCTGTCCACGTCAAGATCCTTGATCTCGAATCTCTCGGCCCATATGCTCTCCAGTTCTGCTTGCTCAAAGAAATACACCCTGGTGCCGTCTCCACGAACGTAGAAATTCTCCTCCATCCACCTACCGGCCTTGAACCTGACTTGTGCAAGATCCCCTCGGCCATAATCCCTAAATAACACTTCTCCCCCTGGCTTGAGTAGTCTATTAATATTGTATACAGTTTGTTTCCACTGCATAGGATTGAGCGCCGAGAAGATGAAAATCATGATGACCACATCAACGGACCCTTCTTCCAGACCAGACGGTAATTCCTCACCTGCAGCATCCCAGACATCGGCTGACATGATCCCGTTGCACTGCGAATATTCCTCAACTCCTCTCATAGTCTCAACAGCCTTCTTGCTGAAATCTACTGCGTGTAGCTTCAAGTGAGGATTTTGGTTCATTCGCAATATTGGAAAGGCAGTATTTCCAGCTCCTGCCCCAACTTCGAGCACGACTTTCGGCCCAGCATCGGCCTCTGTCATATTTTTCAAGACGGGGAATTCCTGCGCCAACCATTTCCTATCCTTGAAGAAAGTACTGGTCTTTTGCTTGTAAAATAGATCCCACCACTTTTCCGGATGTTCGTTGAAGCGTTTGCGATCAAAGTCAGAGACAGGAGTGGCACGCTGTGCGGCATATTGAGTCTCGCAATATTCGTAATGGGATTCGTCCGGTACCACATGGTCCCAGGCATTAAAAGTGAAAACATCATCCGATTCGGACAGGTATCGCTGTCCAAATTGAAATGGATCTGATCTTTTGGCATTTTTTTCGGGGTCATGCGAAAGATGAGCAGGAACAGACTGCTCGAGGACTGTTTCGGTTGTGTGTTCCTTGCCATCGGTCTTGTCAACAAGCGACAAAGACTCCAGTGTTGATGTAAGATTTTCCGAAATAGACATATTTTCTTGAAGTCCCTCTATCTGGCGAAATTTCGCTCTCGACCCTAGAGAGGGCATGAATAAAAAAATATAGGGTGGGGAGGAGGCAACTGTACTCCGTACTGGCAGCCCACTCACATGCGGAGAAATTAATTCCCCGATTGGCTGAAGTTGCACTGCGTTCAACTTGTTCCTACGACTCCGAACCGAAAAGATCAAACAAGCTCAGCCAAAACAACCCCAGGATTGGCTGCAACAATCTCCTTCGTGGTGGTAATTGAAGAGTAGTGCATTATGGCCATCGAAAACCTAATCTCGGATCCTAGCCTACGACCCTTGCTGCAAACCTCACAGGCTACTCTAGCGCAAACATCATCCGTCCTAACATGGCTTCAAGAACGGCCTGGAGGACAAGCGTCACTAGAGACAAAGCTCGAACTTTCTAAGCAACAAAAGGTGCTCAATGCATATCTAGCCAAACTGCGAGGTCAGAGCCGTAGGGCCGCATTTGGTGCAAGAGCCACCAAGCAGGAGACTGCGGAAGCAAGACAAGAGGTAGATCGATTGTTGTTGCAACTACAGAACCTGTACTACGAGCAAAGACACCTGATGGGTGAGATTGGTGCTTGTGAAGGCTATGAGTATGATCTCGATGCCTCCATCCTTTCAGACAATCGCTGACATATCGTAGCCATGCATACACACATCTACCCCTTCATCCGCTGGACGAATACCTCACACTCTTTCCAGAACAAGCGGATCTTTCAGAGCAGGAACTCATGCCACTAAGGATTGAACATGAGAAGCAGGAGCGGGAGAAAATGGAACAGGAGAGGCTGGCTCTGGTCAAGATCAAGGATGCGTTAGTGAAGGAGAACACTCGGAAGAAGGATGAGCTGAAGAAAATGGACGAGAAGCTTGAAGCTATGATTGATGGATTGGAACCACTGAAGGAAGCTTTGCAGAAGGACCTTGCATCTTGAGTTGGTGAGCATTTAGCAGGCAACTTTCTTTGAAACCCAGGCTCTATCTACGGCTACATATCGACGCTGATCCGCCACACCCACCACGGCTCTTGTATTATGGGGCATGACACAAACAAATCACGACTGCGTCGATCATATCTATGTGCTTAGGTATGCATACCCTGGAACGACAAGATTCTTGGCAGATATTGTTGAAACATAATTCTAGTCCGGGGGTGCCGATATTGAACGTGCGAGACCACAGGCCAAACGGCCCCAGACGTTATCTGATATGCAGGCACCCGTCGCACACACAATACCGAAGCTATATTCATAGCGGGGAAGTCGCTTGAGTCAACATGGTACTTGAAAAGAACAACGCGCCACCTCCCATACACTCCAATCTCACCCTTAGGCACTCAGGTGCCCGCTATCATCAACGATCTGTCGTGAAGTCACAATTTTCGCCAAGAGTAATATCCAGCACAGAATATCTTAGGCGCGGCTTATGCCTCTACGCATCGCCCCTCACCGATCTTCTTGCACATCGTCATCTGTGATCCACAGCGATTTCGATGATGTCGGAGCGAGGCTCACTTGTGGCCCCCGAGCTAACACTCGCTGGTCTGCCACCAGAGGTTAGAGAGCGTATCCTATTCTTTGCCCTTCCATCTGCTGGTAGAAAGAATGCCATCGTCTGCCGAGCCGACCCAGCAACGGCTTCCAATACTCTAACAGCCAGTGGCAAATGTCTCACCTATCACAAAAAAGAATGTCCAGGAATCGTTCTTGTTAACAAGAAAATATCCGAAGAAAGCATCAACCTCCTCCAAAGAACCAGAAACTTTGGCTTTTGCTCAGCTATCTGCCTCAAGTCCTTCTTGACAACAATTCATCCCGACTTCGCGCGAAAGATCTCTAAGATTTCGTGCAAGAAAGTTATTTCGGAACACCGCTGCGAAATCCATCAAATACGTCCGTTTGCAGATCTCGTTACAGACGCACATGCCTCTATGCAAACGACACTGCGACCTGGCAATTGGAGGAGTGTCTTGACCCTGGATCTCATGTCGCCTGGTCGATACGCTGTCGCAACATTGATGGTGCAGGCTGATCCTTCCGATGACCAACAAAGTTCAGAGATAACTAGCTTGGAGCATGTTGAGGTTTACGACATCGATAGGCTGCGCAAGGTATTCCTCGGCACATTCAAGATCAGCATGAATCTGGACAAGGAAGTGCTTGCGGCGCGGAATCTTCTAGCGAGCCAGTTAGTCGGACAAGCCGTCGCCACGTTAGCTGGTGTTCCCTTGGTCAATGTCAACATACTCACACTACAGATCTAAAGGGGAATGATGGCAGTGAGAAAGAGACACGAAGATTGATGAGGGCAGGAAACGGGAAGTTGGCGCGTGAGGCGGGGATTCGTTATGTCTTAGCATTCAATTGCCAAGTGTCACAGTGGGTTGGACAGGCACGTGATCATACCGACTGTTTTTGATACTGGTGGAGTCGAGAAATCATGTCTGCCTTGCGGGGCTGGGCGGCTGACGGGCCGAAGGGGACTGCCTGATTCTTACACAGCCTGAAGTGCTCCGCACAGGAGTACATATTCCACCTCACTGCCCTCATTCAATTCAGAATCCAGATACCCAGACTCTGTGGTCTTCAATCCGTTCATTGTCTCTCGACGTACTCGTTCACAGTACCTTACCTACCTGGGAAATATTGGTTGTGCTTCAATGTGACACCACTTCCTGGGTATGGTGTAGTTGCCAAATGTAATGGCATTTCTTACCTCTTTGTTTTCTTGCTGTGCCTCTCAATCTCTCTCTGAAAAAGCCGAAGCAGAAACCCGCCATGCCCGCATTGTCTCTGCCGTTCAACAGCATAATGCCACCTCCAGCCACCCCCGTTCACGCCCGCAGTCCCCGCGGTACCAGGACAGTCCGCCACAATACGGAGACATAGCACACCACCCCTTGATAACAATCGACGAAAAGAATGCAGCGGATTTCAACATCTTCGCATGCGGAGACAGTACTGCAGATGACAAAGAGGAAGAGGATGAAGAGGATGATAGCCTTCCACCACCAATTTCCCCAAACTCTTCAGTCATATCAATTCCAAGTACACGCCTAACCGACCTGACATCCATGCCAACAGGCGAGACTCTATCTGCGTCAGGTAGACCCAGCCTAGACAGATATCCCAGTCGAAGCACACGCCCACCGTCCTATTATAATACCCCTAGAAGGACGCCTAGCCCCGGGTTTTCTGTTGGAGAAGATGGAGATGAGGCAAGAGACGAGGTCTGGCTGCACCCTGTGATGCAGAGCAATTGGCTCGAGGTTCTGCAGCAACGTGCGGCGAGGCGAGCCACCAGCCCTAACGAAAGGCTGCCTATAAATCGATGAAATCCGTCTACTAAGCCTTTGATTTCAGCCACATACTACACATCTTACAACTATCACGATAAATGTCCAGCTACGACGCCGGTATATCTCCTTGGGTTTCATACTCTAAATTTATGGCCAAAATGGTCAGAGTCTGCACAACGAATTCAGGCTACAAAACTTCGAAGCAGTGATTCCTATCTTTGGCGACCCTTTAGTAAAGACCTTCATAAGAACCAAGCTGTCCCCGGAGATTACACTACTTCAGACCATCCGCATAGATGGAGAAAACCACCAACTATGTACGAGTATACGCTGGGGTTATTTTGGAAGGCCTCCTTTGGGCTGAGACTTTTCAGCTCGACTTTCGAGCTGTACAGAGTATATATCTCCTAAATTATTTGCGGCCTGCGGGATCAGAGTTATCCCCTCAGACTCAGAAATCATAAACTATATCCCAACCATAAAGATTGACCAAAAGTCGCGTGCTCCATCTACCCTTCGGGAGCCTCTAAGTGAGCAGGAACCAGTCCATTCACATGGTCTGCATGAACTACAATCCAAACTCTGCCCATCTCGATAACACTCTTCTCTTGACTTCCTCAGGATTTCCATTTTCAAAATCGCAGGTAACCCAGCCCTGCTCACCCCTGTACTCGCTAGGCAGCAGGCAATTACCAACCACTTTTCCGCCCGTCAGTTTCCTCCCAATGCCATGAGACATATCTGGTACCAACGGATAAGCCGGAACGTCCTCGAAATGGAACTCGTCAAGGCTAGGCCTGCATCGCGAAGCAAAAGCCCATGTCTCATCTTCGAATCTGAACGGGTAGATATCGTCTCCGACAATGAGTAACCGGTGAATCTGCATCCCGCATTTATTCCGGAATACTAGATTCCCAATCTTATTGCAGAATTCGTTGGCAGTGGTAGGATCGGGTTCCTTCGATGCGTGATTGCGGAGACTTTGTACAGCGGCTGCAAGGAGTTCTCATCCAAGAAGCTGTATCCGTGCATTTCACCAAATGGACCTTCTCTGCCACGATCTTTGATGGAAATGGTGCCCTCCAGTACAATTTCACTATTTGCGGGAACGTACATGTCGTTCGTATCGCATTTGACTAGCTCCAGAGGTGATCCACAAAGCGATCCTACATATTCTGCTTCAGACACTCCTTGAGGCAAAGGCATACTCGCCGCCATCACGGCGATGGGTGGTGCACCTAGCGCTATCGCGTATGGAAAGTCTTCGCCTTTCTTCTGCCACTGCTCAAATATTCGTGCGATGTGCTGTGGCTTCATGATCAATCCGCTCATGCGATTCCCGTCGTGGATCATGGCTCGAGCGAAGCAGGCACGACACAGAATCCATTCACGTTGTGTCATACGAGGACGTTGAATACCACGCGAGCTTTTCGGCAACAGTCTGTCAACAAAAGCGTCCTACCAACACGACGCAGAAGGCGCATTGTAGTCGCTGTTACCGGTGCTACAGGCTCCCCACTTGCGGTTGCCGTCTTGCAACACCTGCGGCGACTCAGTGTTGAGACTCACCTCATCCTCTCGACATGGGCGGTGGCGACATTGAAATATGAGATGAACGCCCCCGATGACCGATCGTCATATTTCGCATCCTTGGCCGACCACAGCTACTCGCCGAGGGACGTCTCAGCCTCACTATCCTCAGGTTCATTCCGAACCGACGGGATGATAATCGTTCCATGTAGCATGAAGACCCTTGCCTCCATTAGGATCGGGTACGACGCCGATCTCATCACGCGGGCCGCAAGTGTGACGCTGAAGGAGCGAAGTAGGCTTGTCCTCGTTGCAAGAGAAACCCCTCTGAGGTCCATCCATCTCGAAAATATGCTCAAAGTCAGTGAGGCCGGTGCTGTGGTAATGCCCCCGGTCATGGCTTTCTACACACGGCCACAGACCATCGATGACATGGTCCAGCAGAGTATGAAGAGAATGTTGGACTTGCTCGGCGTGGGTGAGGAATTCGATGATGAAGGAGAGCGGGCGAGGAGTGATGTTTGGGCTGGGTTTGATTGGGAGACTCGGCAGAAGGGAGAAAGGGATGTTGAATCCACTATTAATTAGATCTCCATGTGGATCACAGGACGAGAAAGGTTCTGATGGGGTACCGGATTGTGTATTATTACACCCTCTGCCTAGCTAACGCACAGCGCTCAATGTTCAATTCAATAGAGGCTTTGCTTGGGTCAATGCGATGACGGCCCGTCTACAGCAATCCCCCGACAAACCTCGCTAGTGCTTTGCAATCACTCTATATCTTAAAACTGTATCCTACAAACAGACTTTTCATCCTTCAATAATTTAACAGGTCTCAGACTGACAATGAGGACTGAATAGTTGGATTTAGCTCAGCCTTGCGTCCCCAAAAATCCCAGCCTTGTTTCCCCGATAAGTTAATCCGAACCGTGGAAACCACCCTCGACAGCCGGCTCCGAATTTCAATCTCATTCCACTGACTTGACTTTTAATCTCTGCTCGACGCGTTGCAGCCAATATACCAGACCACCTTCAAGGGCTGTGGAAAGGCTCGTTGTAATGCCAACTCATGATGATGTATCTATATGATCCTAGGTGGGTCCACTGCATGGCTGATACGGCGTAGACACTTGTGCCAACTCGGCGCTTTCTTCCTGCTTCCACTTGGTCTGCTACCAAATCATCTGGCTCGAGCTCCGCAGTGAGGAATCCATTTCAAACCTCGCGGCCAACACAGCTGCTATCTTCTGGTCCTCCGCCGACGTCCACTCCCCGCTTTCAGCGACGGCCTGGAATCTTCGCTCGAGACGAGATAGACACTAGCTTTGATGAAGATGAAGACGATGATGATGGCAACAACAACCTAGCCCTTCTCCCAAGCCGTTACACCGCCAAGAGCCGCAACTTTCCTGAATTGATAGATGGCTATCCACAAGAGCAGTCGCCTTTATTGCACAGAACAAGTGAAAAAGGACGCATTGGGCCTGAGGACTCGGGATCTAAGACAGAGTATGACATTACTGAAGCCCAGCACGATCTCAATCCCGCTACACCGGTCGCAAAGAAACGGAAGGTATTCCATGTACCAAGTAAGAAACGCGAACCGATAACAATTTCGTCCTCGCCCGAAATTGAAGAACAACATGAGAACGAAGACGACCTAGTACTTGTCCAAACTTTGGACTCTCCTACAGACAAATGGCTATCAGAGGATGATCTTGACGAGATCATCAACTCTCCTGATCCACGCGAAATGACTACTGCATCGAGATTCAAAGACTCTGCATCATATCTCAAAGCCACAAACCCCACCGCAAAGAGTGCATTTCGGTCGTTTCCCAAAATGTCGAGTGTCCCTCAGATAAGTCATGGGTCAGATCTTCCAGACATCTTTTCGCCTTCGAAACGTAATGGGAGACGTGACTATGTTCCCAGTGGCAATGCGGAGTTGGTAAGAAATTGGGTACTTGATATTGCTGCTCAACAGTCGCAAGGATCACAACAGCGACGCGAGATCGTGATTGCTAAGGTCAAACCAGACAGCACTCGTAGGTTTATCATTGTCCTCGATACAGAAGGATGTGAGTGGCTGGTTCCCGGAGAATACCGAGAGTCAAGATCAAGTCTTCAATCAGGCTTGGGCAGCATCTGCCCGGGCATGAAGCTCGTATTCAAGAGCGAAGCTACAAGATGGACGGTGCCTATTGTGACATCTACAGCTCGAAAAGAGGTTGCAGTCGCCGCTCATTGGGAAGTTGTATCATAATCCCAAATGAGGGGCTCATGTGTCCTACGATTAAATGATAACTTGATACCCATTTGACATTTTCTGAACGTTCTGACTTGCATCGAAAGGATTGACAAGCTCTCCTGTTGCAATATTAATAATCGGCCACTATTATTTGTCTTGGTCAAGGGTTCTGCATTGTTAACGGCGGGGGCGCTCCTAATTCAATTCAGATTCAGATGAGTCATGATGTCATCACGCATATGAGTTTTGAACAACGGTCAATGCTCGACAGATTAACCACGAGTTCGATTACTTTTCGAGTTAGTTTTCGCTCTGATGTGAGCTGTCGAGGCTGTGTCTGGCTGGAACAATCATTGTCGCGGCTTGATATTTACGGGCAGATACTGAAACAATAGATGAAGGAAGATGCTTCTGTTTCCGAAGGAGTCATTCTGCCACCAACCCACCAATGGACGAACAAAGTCTCTCCATTTCTCAAAAGTATCCTTGGTGGTAGACAGGCGCGGGTGAACAAGAGGACCATGGCGACCCGTATTGTGTGGTATTTGAAGGTCACTGCCGTCGCTGTACTACTTCTCAACTGGGAACCGATTGTGCGACTAGGGCCTTCGCTGGTACAGCAACAATATGCATTCTTGCTCGTGGCAGTATTTCTCTTCTCTGCGGCTGGGCTCTCGCTTCGCACCCTTCTTCAAAGACAACAGCAAGGAGGAAGAAGAGATCAATACCGACCACTAGGCCAATATTTGCTACCCAACCTCTTCGAGTGTCGAACCACCCATACTCGCCTATTCCCCACCAAGCATTCCTTCTCGTACTCCTATCTTCTGGTCGGAGTCCCGATAGGATGGCGAGGCGCCACAATACCCATCTTATCATCAGACGTTGCTATTCCCCCTATTTCTACGACTTCATCAAGCACATGGTTTTCTGTGAACGCCGAAGACTACCTTGCACGTGGTGGTCATGTCGATGGATTGACAGGAAAGCTTAGGGATTATCTGGCAGCCCAGAATGCTTCGATCGAAGATTACCCTTTCGCGTACTTGGTCACGGCTCCTAGATTTCTCGGCTTCTCATTCAATCCTGTGTCCTTTTGGTATCTCTATGACAAGACAAAGAACCTGGCTGCCATGATATTGGAGGTCAACAACACCTTTGATGAGCGGCGGATGTACTTCTTGCCTCGAGATGGTAAGGAGAATTCTCAAACATCATCCAAGTTCACCAAACAATGGGCCAAGGATTTTCATGTATCACCATTCAACGACCGAGCCGGGTCATACAGCCTGTCTGCCATTGACCCTTTTGAAAGACGGAGTGGTGGTCAAGCTTTGAATGAGATCGACAACACCATTGTTCTCAGATCCGATGATGGTAAACCCAAAGTGATAGCCCGTGTTTTCTCCACGAGGCCTGGAATCAATCCAACAACTATATCAGGGCTCAAAATATTACTGTTCCTTGCGCGGTGGTGGTGGGTTGGTTTCATGACCAATCCTCGCATACTCCGGGAAGCGCGAGTTCTCTGGGTCAAGGGCCTACAAGTATTCTATCGCCCAGAAGTCATGACAACGAGTATCGGCCGGAATCCCACTCCAGAGGAGAATGCCATTGAGCCTTTCTTTCGTTCCTGGCTTCAGTGGGTTTCCAATTCTTCAAATACCTCGATCAAATACGTGCCAGCGGCAGATCACAAACATGTGACAATACTCTATCCCGAGTCAGCCGACTATCACCCGCACAGTACGGAGAAGACGGGGAAGCCGGGGGACCTTGAAATCAGAATCCTCACACCGGCATGGTATGCGGAATTAGCTCGCAACTCAAATTTTCCAACGGTATTCGACCAATTCTGCTTTAATGCGGGGCCAGGTCAAGCCATGGCGTATGTCTCCGACCCAGAACGGTTTCATCGAATTCTTGAAGACGTTGAGTGTAACCTTTCGCACTCACCAACATCTACATATCGCTCGAGTACCTGGAGACGCCTTACTGCATGGCTCCGTGGCAAGCACGACTCTACCCTACCAACCTCTGACAGGTCTACGCGAAACCAAGACCTGGACATCGACGCCCATGTGAGGCGTGCGACGGAATCGCTGCAAGTCATTGAGTATGAGCGAGCATGTTCCAAAATCCTGCTAGCAGACAGATTCGCACTAGGATTGACATCGCTCATCAGATTCTACGTCCAATTTCTTCGGCTGGGGATTTGGACAGCCTTCATATTTCATCTTAATCAGTGGATCCATGGCACTCGAGGTTACGGAGCTTGGGAGCTGTGCAGCTTCACCGTCGAGGTCTTCATACTTTGTATGGCAAGGTAGATGTTTCTCGTGGGAAGAGCCTTCTCCTCATAAATATATTCCATAGGCGTGGAAGCATGGAGAGGAGCATGGACGAAATAGATAGATAGGCAAGGAGCTAGGCAGGTCGTGCTCGTCAATCCATTTCCATATGTCTCCATTAAGAGTGAAAACTGATTATTATAGACTCATGGAAACTTTGCAAAAGTAACGCATCAAGTTTTTGATACTATTGGCATATGATATCCATAACATAAATGAGAGAACAACTAACTACAGTTCCTCAAATTATCTCGTCGTGCACAAAGTTATCATTAGCGCTCACAGCGCTCCAAGACTTGCTTCCAAGAGCCTCGCTTACCCATCTCTGAATTCCATCACGGAAATAATCCCTCCTTTCCGTCCAGGCTTACTTACTTACTTGCGTACGCGCACGAGCCCAAATCGCGTTTCTTGACCTCAGCGGACGGTGAGATATCGAAGTCGAAAACGTCCATTGGCAGACCGATCGTGGTGCATGCGTTAGGGATCTAATTGTTTCAAAAGGAAGGGGTGGAAGTCAGCATTTTTTTACATCAAAGGAGGTGGAAAATGGTGGGTAGTTATCGTGTCTTCACACAACACAAAGGTGCTCAGTGGCTCGCGAAGCTTCGACTTACATCAACAATTCCCGCTATATGTCCCTCAATAGGGATACAGCTGAGCATGAGATAGATCTGGTAATCACTATAACCGAAGCGGCGGAGGTACTCGATGACACGTAGGCAGCTCTGTTTGTAAGCTACAGTAGCATTCATATAGTGCTGTTTGCCGTGTTCGTCGACGCTGAAGCCCTCGAAGTAAATCATTCGCCCCGGACTGAACTGCGGTTGCACGGGGCCCGGGATGTAGATCGGCGATTTGCCGCCTACCATACCAAGCTTCGCTTGCCCGTCCTTGATCACGTCGAATTTGATCGTGATTATACCCGCGATTTCGATGGCGCCGCAGAAGGAGATTTCACCGTCGCCCTCTGGGGGTGCTTTGTTAGTTTGGTTTGGTCGGTAGTGGGGAAGGGGTATAGTTAAGACTTGAAATGGGAATGAGGACTTGAGGGAAACGGCGTGGACGGTATGATTATAAGCACTGCTCCAGGGGAATAAGACGCACGAGAGAAATGCAAGTCTCCCACGGAGAACTTCGCGCCCTTGACATGGACTGGCAGGTAGACTTTGCTGCCACGGGAAAGATTCTTGATATCACAGTTACCCCCATGTTCCGGGCGCCCTTGGAAAGAAGTTAGTATGAATAATTTGCTTCGAGCCAAAAGAATAGATAAATAGCAAAGAAAAAAGACAAATCTACCCGGAATGGTCCTTGCACCCTCCTTCCCTACTCTCGTTTTTGTTTCTTCGTCGGCGGTGCCCGCATGGACACTCTTTGGTTCTGGTGGTTGGGCGACGACGCGCGAGAGAGTGCTTGTGGAAATCAACTCGGCTTCTCGCCTGTTCCACTCGGCGAGGATTTCGGGTGATGGAGCACAACCGAGGATTCCAGGGTGAATGAGGCCGGCGAAACGAACGCCAGGGATGTGTCGTGATGAGCAGAAGATTCCTTCAAAGTCCCAGATCGCTTTGGCACTGCGTTTCCAAGAGAACTGCGATTAGCGATGCCAAATTCGAGACAGGAGGATATGTCGATAGACAGGGGAACATACGCTTCAGGATATATCTCGTCCAAGAAACCGCCTCCATTGTCTTTACTGAAGACTCCTGTAAATCCCCAAGGGGAGTCTTCGAAAGGCTGAACATCCTGGATTTCAACGAGAAGGACGTCGCCGGGTTCGGCAGTCTCAATCTCAAATGGTCCGGACAAGTAATGGACTTGAGTCAGGTCGACGTTCTTGACATCATCGGCGCTGTCGTTGTTCTTGATTTGCCCACCTGTCCAGTCGAGACATTCAATCTTCACCGTCTCCCCATTCTTGATGGTTCCACAGAAGGGTACTTAAGCAGGTGTCAGCAACATCCAGTTTATGGGAGCTTCTGAGTCAGAATACCGTCAGGATGCCATCTGTTCTGTGGAGTGCTCAGTAAAATGTAATAACTTGGTACAGCTGACTTACGTGTAAATAGGGTTGATCTTTCGCTGGCTTGTCGAGATCAACTTTCAATGCTGTTCGAATTGGGCCAGGCATCTTTTGGAAGCTTTTCTTTAACTTGTCTCGTTGTTCAGGAGGTTCGAGTTCGACTGGTCACCTTGTGAGCTGTAGTGCAGATGCTTTCGATGTTAGGAAGCATTTTGGATAATCATGAACGCGAGGATGCTCTCATGCCCGAATGTTTAGACTCCTGTAAGTTTGCGGGGCAAAGCTACACGTACCCCTCATGTAGATAGGTTACCCTCCTGGGAAGCTGGAATGCATCTGTCATTGATTCGGTGGGAGCAATGCAGGGAATGTTGGCATTTGATAAGGCTCCTCATTATGCGCCCAATGGCAGCTTCGATCAGAATTCTGCTTAGGCCAGGAATGGCAGCTATGTGTTCTGGACGAACGGACATGGCTTTCTCCACTGTTCCTAGATGTGTCTGCAGGTTACGTACGAGGTACTCCGTACACTGGGTAGAGTTCGATGGTACCCATATCAAGATGGATGGTTATCTCGGAGGGCGGGCTTCTCCTTGCCTCCTCCTCGGCATTGGATGCGGCGGTTTGCTGACGTCAACCCCCGAAGAGACATGTTAAAGCATACTTGGGTGAGGTTAAATTGTAGACGAGAATTGGGGACAAACAAATGATTCAGTATGTAAGTCTCGTGAGGTTGGAATTCTAAATACTGGGCTCTGAAACTGGTGTGGGAGCTGGGGAGTTATCCTGAGTACTAGTGGTGGAGATCTTTCTCGGAGGATTTGTATCAAGTTCGAGTGTGACCTGTCGTTTTCAGTATCGCCATACTCACCTAAGCAGTAGATAGGAGATTTTGTTTTTGGTACACATACTGGTCCATCATTTACAAGAGCAACTTGCATCATGGCCTGAAAAACGCCATCTTTCACCCTCTCCTGAGGATACAGTGCGCGAATGGAACTGAGGAAATGATCATAAAGTTCCTTTGCAATATCTGGCTTAGCCGCTCCATGAAAGTCCGGCTTGTTACCTTTTTTTGTGGAGGCAAACAAGGTAAATTGTGAGACACACAAGACTTCACCGTCGATGTCCTGCACACTTTTCTTCCATTGAGATCCATTCTCATCAGGCCATAGCCTCATCTTCAGAATTTTGGAAGCCATGCGTTCCGCATCTTTTTTTGAATCATCAGGACCAATTGCAGCGAGCACAAGAACACCTTTGCCAATAGCGGAGACCACCTGATCGTTGACGGTGACAGAACTAGAAAGCACCCTCTGTAAGACTGCCTTCATCTCAGGGGCTGGGCCCGTTACACAACGGAATCAACTTCCAAACAGAGTTCAAGCAATGATCCCAAAGTTAGAGCAATGATTTGGGTTGCGGTGAGGATGCTGTGGAGAGCAGAACCAGCCTCAATCACAATCGCGGGTAGGTGTAGATGTGGACACTCTCTGGCGAGGCAAATGGTGGTTGTCCGAGAATATTTAGAAGCAATGCTGAAGAGCAGAATACGGATCTGCAAGTTGCCGATACCGTGACGCGTTGCAAGAATTGATTGATTCTACTTGATTGAAACCTCGCTTAAAATAATTTCCTACACGTCGCGTGTCGAGATCAAAGATGGGTTGGAATCGGGGGGCAGAGTCGATATTAGCATGCCAAGAATTTAACGCATCTAGAGTTGCCACTAGTCTACATTAGGGCCCAGTGCAACCTCAGCCGCGGCGAGATCAGAGATATCACAAAGTGCTAGTGGCAGGAAGGGTTAAGTGTCTAAGACAGGCGCGCGGCAGTCTCCCATGGGCTGAACTGCATCTACTCTTGTACCTGCGACACCATTGCAAACACGTCCATCGCCCACTGCTCATCTTGTATCTCCATATTGCCTCACTCTCGCCCTCCTTACCCCCCCTCCCGCGACCCCCCTTCATGACAACATAACCATGGCTTCGCGGAAGACGCAACAGGAAATCGACAAGACCTTCAAAAAGGTCGACGAAGGCATCCAAGCGTTTGAAGCCATCTACGACAAGATTTATTCATCGCAAAATGCGGCCCAGAAGGACAAACAGGAAGATAACTTGAAGAAGGAGATCAAGAAACTTCAGAGATCCCGCGATCAGATCAAGACATGGGCCGCAGGCAATGAGATCAAGGACAAATCAGCGCTCCTGGAACAGCGAAAGAGGATTGAGAAAGTATGGCCACCATGACACCGCAACATATCTCACCAATTAAATTGAGACTAATATTGATGACTATAGTGCATGGAAATCTTCAAAGCCGTTGAAAAGGAGATGAAGACGAAAGCATTCTCCAAGGAAGGTTTATCACAGAACATCAAACAAGACCCCAAAGAGAAAGAGCGTGACGAATTATGTGAATTTCTATCAGACCAGCTGGATGAGATCACAAGAATTTTGATCGAAGAACTGGAACCAGAGGCAAATTCGCTACAGGCCGCGTTAAGGAAGAAACAAAAGGACAATAGCAAGGCGGACCGCTTAGCAGAGATCGAGAACTCCACCGAGACCTACAAATGGCACGAATCTAGAATTCAACTGCTCCTACGGTCTCTACAGAACGGGAATGTGGAGAATGACATGGTGTCTGCAATCAAGTCTGAGATTGAAGAGGTGGTCAGAGATGGACGTGAGCCCGACTTCGAAGCCGACGCCTACGAAGGCATCTATGATGATTGCAATCTGGACAGTGAGGAGGCGCAGTTTGGCCTGAACAATGAAGTGGATCGTATCTCATCTCAAGACACGCAGTCAATACAGGAGGACAACGAGCCCGACGGTATCGGCCTGAAAAAGACAAAATCCGAACATCCACCTGCACGAAGACCCTCAACCCAACTCAAATCTCCCTTGCCCGCATTGGCGACTCTGAATCCCATGCCTCCACCACCATCAATACCTAAGGATACGACGATGAAGCCAGCACCCATACCGAATCGACTACCAGGCGAGACTCTGAAATATGCTTCAGCCGCTGCCGCTGCCGCTGCAAGTGACAAAAGTGGAGTTGGTATTGCACCTCTGCCGCCTCCAGTTGGAGTGACGACTGCTGCGCCTTCTCATGGATTACCAGCACCAGTCAAAACATCTGCCGCCGCTTCTCCAGCATCTAGTCCTGCCCAACCCACTGAGCAGACTGCCTCACCAGGCCCACCTCCTTCGCTTGGTATGGACGGTCCAGGATCTCAAGAACAAATCAGCCACTCGAAATCACCCACGCTAAGCTCTGGCAGTGCCCCTGCTGCAAGTGTGCCTAACAGCATTCCACCGACCCCAGCCATGGAGAAATCAGAGGCAATCCAGGAACCAGTTATTGCAGACGAGCTACCAACCACAAATGGAGAAGCACATGAGGACCATTCAACTGTGGAATCAATATACCACCTTCCTCCAGGCTTGCAAGATCTTCTTGACTCATTCGAAACCACCAAGAGCCGAGCTACACAGCCACCTTCACAACTGGCACGCTTGCTTCAGGCTTCTCAAGAAACTTGCCCAGAACCTTCCGATGGAGACCGACCTCAACATTACCGCCCCACGTACAAGTACAATACGCCAGCTCACTATCCTCAAGACGTATTGCCGATATTTGACGACCCAGCCTTGTACGATACTCAGAGACTAGAGACAGACACGCTGTTCTACATCTTTTACTACCGGCAAAACACGTATCAACAGTGGCTAGCAGCAAGAGCACTCAAGCAGCAGAGCTGGCGATTCCACAAACAATACCAAACATGGTTTCAACGTCATGAGGAACCCAAGCAGATTACTGAGGAGTATGAGCAAGGAACGTATCGGTTCTTTGACTATGAAAGCACATGGTGAGGATACCTTGACCCCTGCAACTCTCGCTTAATTTTCTAACTTGATGCTAGGATGAATCGTCGAAAAGCAGACTTTAAGTTTGTATACAAATTTCTCGAAGATGATTTGTAGAATACCAAGTATCTCGTACTCGGCAGCACTATTGACTGCCTATCGGCCCGCTGCAGAATGATGCAGTGATATGGTCACCTTTCAGAGTGCAACAGAGCTCAATTCTCAATTCAAAGCCTCGCCTCGAACTGTGCCTGTGTACATTTTCTGGGGTATCTTTTCCTATGCAAGTAATTGGACAAGCCTAGTCGCCTAGTGCAACGTGAAATCGGAAATTTGCTTTCCTCGAGCTGGACTGAAAGTGTCTGCAAAGGTAAAGGCAACCGGGCTCCGCCTCACTTTGGTACCCGGAAGGCACAATCGGCACCCGAGCCCCAAGTAACTCGTGGGAGCGATAGAAGAAGCGATGGTAGGATAGCTGGGCTACTTGGGCCCCTCAGGCTGGGGGGCTGTGAACCTTGGAAGTCGGTAGTCAAAGAAAAAGGCAACCAAAAACGCTAATAACATCGTGTGACTAGTCCAAATTAGGATTATCTGAACCGCAAGCAGAGCCTCCTCGTCCGCAAAATTTTGGCCAGAAGCCACCAGAACAGTGACTCAAGGCCTCTGTCGTTGTCAGTTGATTCTCAGCCTCCACGGTGGTCCTCATCGTCTCCCAGTAACATTATCTAGCAGTCTATCCGTACCTTGTTCACCAAACACCGAATACAAAAGACGGCCCAACTGATCCACTCTATCAGGCAACCTTGCAGAAGCACTGCCGGTCTCCCACGAGTTTGTTCCTACAAAGACTGCCTAATTAGTAGAGATGTGAGGACAAGTACTCGGTAGTAGTCCAACAAACTCCTACTACGTCACATGAGCCAACCTCGGGGGAATTTATTGACGACTTGCCGGCCCTCAACGTGTCTTTAGGGCCAACACTTGTGCTCAGGCTGTGTGCCGAAGCCGAACCTTCTCAGTTCACGCGAAGTAATAGAATCCCCGTGGGCGGTGAAGCTATGAGAAGCCCGCCAGTCTCTCGGCAACCTCCCGCTGGTCTATTGGTCTGAAGAATCTTGGTTTGCCCTTGTCCCAGGGAGAAGAGTGTCACAATCCGCGTCAAGAATTGTTTGCTATCTTCCACCTACCTCGCGCGGATGCCAACTCCGGGGAGGCCACCTTGGACAGCAGGAAGACCGAAAACTCGAAGGGCAGCGAATCATGTAGAAGTCGCAGTGTCAAGGCAAGAAACGCCTTTGAAGGGTGTGTGCCTCACATTTATAAAGTTAGCCTCGCGAATAAGGCTATTGGTGTTGATTGGCTTCGCAATGAGTATTGCAGTGCCACAATTCTTGCAAGCTTCATGCTCGAACTCATCGACCACCAAGCAAAGACCCAGCCACGCACAACGGGTTGATACTTCGGAGGGGCGTGATTTTGAATCCTCATCCTCTTTCGTGCTCGAGACAGGGTTTCAGTTCTCGAGCTGCACGGGTCCTTCGCACCGTTCTAAGCCGCCAGTTCCTGATAGGCTAGTCAAATCCTCAAGAACCCACGTTTCCACCAAGGATATCCCGCTTGCTAGTCTTCCGAATCACTCGAAGCTGCTGCAACATAGCCTCTATCATCATCTTGAGTTTGCTGCCTTATCCTGAGACTCAAAGCTTGGGGCGGATATTTGATCTAGCGCTCGTCTCAGATAATCCGTTCTCCAACCTACAAGGCTGAGATACCTTCCAAGAACGCACGCAAGTTTCATGCTACCACCAAGAGTCGCAATTCAAGTCACTCGATTACCATCATCCTAAGGCGGTTCTATCAAGGCCTATAATGAGCATCATGTCGTGGGCACATTCGGAGTTCTCTGCACATCAATTCAGTGCTGGCAGCGAGGCCTATGAACCCCAGGCTTATACCATGTCGCTCTCCCCGGTCTCAGCCTCCGTCTCGGTCTCAGCCTCCGTCTCGGTCTCAGCTTCCCCTGGTGCGGGACTTCAACAGCAGGATATAACTTATCGCAATGAATATACACCCAGATTTCAGCCCGATCCATTTGCTCAAGCGTTCCAACATCAGCAATATCACGCTTTCGAAGCGTATTCCTGCAACACTTCACCTACCACCACGAGAGGCCGCAGCAGTAGTGGCGATACAAACAGGTACATAAGTACACCTCCAACTCCACCCGAAGCAGGATATCTCAACGGAGTTAGTGGTCATTATGCAGTACAAAGTAGTCACCAGATGTGCTCCGATCCAGTGGCTTCCGCAGAACCGCATCTAACCAGATCGCCACCAAATGAAGAGCATGGGGATAAAACACCAAGGGTTACGAACGATAGAGGCAGCCCTTCAAGTGACAAGTAAGGACTTTCTACTTATATTTCTTATGAGGCTATGAGGCCTTGTTTCTACAGTCTTCGCTTATCCTGTTTGTTCCGATTTTCCCTCGTATTAGAGGTCTGATGCTAGTAGTACCTCAAGCTCGTCTAATGTGTTCACAGGACTGTGACCAAGAAATCGACGGAAATGTGGTGCTTGCACTCCGATTGCCTCAACGAAGAAGGGGTTCCACAGAGACGCTTTAGTCGCAAGGCAGATGTCAGCCGACATTATAGCTCTCAACACAATCCCAAGTATATGGACTGTCCTAGGCGCAATTGCACAAGGAAAGGGAAGCACGGCTTCACCCGTAAGGACCACCTCGTCGAGCACCTTCGCGGGTTTCACATGGAAACTATCGCAAAGAGAGAGACCAGCGTCAAAGTGATGGCGAACGAAGAGTCTGACGATAAAGCCAATTCGCGAATTAAAACTAGCATTGAGCAAGTCTATGGCCATGAACTGCCTGAGCTGGCTAGGCTAAAGCATGAAGGACAAATTCCCCTGCAAGGACAGTTATATCCCATAGAAACCCTCCGGATCAGTAAACCCTTTGATGATCAAGCAGAATCCCAGAGGTCTCGACTCTATGCCCACAAAGCCAAGATGCTCGCACGCCGCCAGCTGCGCAAGGATCAGAGTTACCTTTATCCAGCAGCTCTTGAGGTTGAGAACGGCCTCCAGAACCCAAAACGAACCACAGTAAAGCAAGAGCGAAAAGAGCCTCAAATAATCACGGCGCCTCAAGAGGTCATGGAGCAGCCTCCAAGTCAGACACAATCACCAGTTTTCAACATACATCAGGTTATGTCACCACGGAACTACACTCCAAACCCAATGGCTTTCCCATCTCAATACTCTACTGTGGTGAGCTACAATTCCTAGGACCGAGGTCGGAATTTACACCCTCGAGGTTATATTCCTGGGTGACTCCAAGGGTTCTCGGCTCCCATATTACCAACCAGCTGTGAGGCAAAGATCTCTATGATCAAGGCTTTCATTGTTCATGCTTCAACACTAACCCCCTCGAATTCCGACCACCTCTTTTTCGTCTCTCATACCATCGCAATGTTCCTTTAGGTGCTCGGAGGAAAATCGAATCTAACCAGGAGTTAGGGGCAATATCCCCTATAAGGCCACTATAAGGTTTAGGCATATGGCTTGCAGCAACACCCAACTATCATACTCTCGCTAGAGCTTTTGGTCGAACGCTCTTTGGATCGGCGTTTCCCCTTCCCATTTGATTTACGACATGCAACGAATCCCCAAATAGAAGCAGTTCATGATGGTGTCTCAATCTATCACAAGTCGGAGTAGACTGAGGTTTTAAGGCATAGGGCAGGAAGGCCTTTGGATACCCCCCCTTTTTTTTTGTCAAACGGCCGGATGGAATGAAACGATGTGATAACGAACTGATCCCTCCGATCTAATTCGGACATGTACTCTTTGTCTTCTTAGTCAGATACTTTTCAAATACTAGTAATGAACTTTACAAGTGGTTGTTACCGTAGAAAGATTCCATGTGCGGAAAGGAGGACTACAGGTATCTCTGGCAGTCTTGACTGTAGTTTCTGGAATACTCACTCGACTCCTTCACAGGCAGACTCATGGTTTTGATTATCTACCGAGGAACCTACACAACCCCACAGCTATACCTGCCCCCGGGGAACAAGCTATGGACCTGAAAATAGGACAGAACATCCTATTTGTTACATACAATAGGTAGGGAGTACTTCTGCCTGCTCCAGTCGTTCCAAGTTGCCACGAGGCTTGATAACAGGGACCGAAGGGGCAAGCGGAGTGAGGCTGCTCACCTCCAAGGACCACCACCATTCCTGGTATTTAAACCCCAGGTGCGGGCCACCGGGGCATTTCATGGTGCCGCGGTCCGCCGTGGAACACCACTGAGCTGGGGCCTGGGAAGCCCGCCTCTCGTATCGTCCAAACGTTCAACACAAAACTCAATATTCCTTTAGAATCACAAAACTCTCCCGCGCCACGTCGGTACGCGCGAAAATGACGCAAACATGATGCCTGCCTAGGGGATCTAGCTACAACAGCTCTCACATAAGCATCCTTCACACGGAGACTTACTGACAGAGCAGGCCAACGCAGCTCGTCCTGACATTCATCCGTCTTCTGCTTCTGGGCACTCCCAACCTTACCTAAACAACCGACGGGATTGAACTGATCATGCCTAGACCCAGAAACATGTTCTTGAATGCTTGGGACCATTGCTCATCAGCAGCCGCGTAACCAGCTAACCTAGCGAGGCAACTGGCACCCAGCTCACAATTGGGTTGGCACAGAGAAGTTAGCCCCAAGTTTGGTATTAGGCACCCGTAAGGGGTTGATTTACAGGCGCGACTCCACAGCATTTGTCAGCGGAGTCCAGCGATCGATGAGGCCATCGTTTAGGGGGTCTAGCACGATTGGTGGACTTTGAACCTCGAAAGCTGTCTCGTGCGAGAGTGAACCAGGCCTCATGGGTTGCTTGATTGGGGTCCATCCAACAGTGCTTCAAATGCGGTTCGCTCTGGAGTACTATGTTATCTGCCGGTGCTCATTCCTGATTGATTGACTGACTGACTGACTGGCTAAATGGTGCATGAGTAAAGAAGGTAAGGATTATAAAATAAGACGTCAACTCGACCCACGGGTGTGTTCAGCTGTTCGAGTCCCTGGGTGTATATAAATCCATATCTATCCTTTGAGACATCGTAATCCATCTACACTCTTCCAGCATTCTCGCCACTGACCAGATCACGCTGCTCATCAACCAAGAGCATTCATTGATCCATCAAACAGATCGTCGAATAAGGAGTCAGACATGGCCTCACCAATTCTCCTCATCCTCGGGGCTGGACCCAATGTAAGTTCCACATCGCCTTTGCATCTCTTCAGTCATAAGCCGTGTCTCTACATCTTATGTAGAGGTAGGCAGGCTCACGGATGTTGGAGCCCATACTACATCTCTTTACACTCCGCCATCTTCATGACGCAAGAAAAGAGAAAATACAATATCAGAAACAAGCCCTGCTCGAAAAGATCTCATGCTTATCCTGTTTCTACTCTCTCGCTTTCGCACCTATTCACACAGCGCTAACCACGATTCCTCCCACCAGATCGGCGCAAACGTCGCGAAGAACTTTGCATCGCAAGGTTACCGTGTCGCGCTCGGTTCTCGAAAAGCACCCAAGGACACGACCTCCGATCTCCACGTACCGGTGGACCTCAGCAAGCCCGAAACCGTCGCCCCTGCCTTCGAAACCATCACCAGTAAACTCGGCGCGCCACCCAGCGTAGTGGTCTACAACGCCGCGCTCTTCCCAGGCAGCGATGCTGCAGATCCACTCGCGCACTTCGACCTTGACAGCTTCACCGCAGGGCTGAACGTGAACGCGACATCGGTGATCTTCGCGTTGCAGCAGGCCGTCAAGGGATTCAAGACGCTTGGTGCCGAGCACTCCAAGACCTTTATCCTCACAGGAAATTTCCTCAATAAGCACGTCTTGCCCGGGATGTTGCCTTTCGGCCTCACAAAGGCGGCGGGCGCGTACGCAATTTGGAATCTTGCCGAGACGAAACCTTATGAGAAAGATGGTGTCAAGTAAGTACTACGTACCGATTTTCTTTTCTTTCGCTTACCTCAAATCACTCCATCTGCATCATTAAACCGTTCGTTGCGGGATTTTGCCTTTCCTCCCACCAGCCTCCTACTAACTAGAACTTCAATGCTGACGTGACGATGTTTCTTTCTCCTCAGGTTCTACTTCGCCGATGAACGCCAGTCTTCCGGCGCATCTGCCGGAACAGCTGTTTCTGGACCAGCAGCTGCAGAGGAATACTGGAAGCTAGCAGGGAGAAAAGATCAGGGACCATGGCTGCATACCTTCGTCAAGGGCGAAGGTTACAAAGACTTCTCGGGGAGTGAGTGATTTGCGGAGCCCCGAGCGGGAGACCACAATCATCGAGCTGATATGTGAGTGTAGACAGCTCAGCTCGACTTTGAGATATTTCAGGGGTTGAGTTTTCGCAGTCACCTCATAAATTTCAGGTATAGGATAGGAAACGAATGAGCAAAGAGAATAGCTTTCCTTGCAACGCAAGGCTATTTCTGAGTTTTGTGAGATATCTCACCTGATGCTTTGATTGCTTTTGATCTCCATGCATGCAAGACATAAGCAAGACTCTCCATGCTTGCCTTTCTTCTCTGCAGTATTGTCACAGTACTTGATTCCATCCTGTTTCCCTGATGTTATGTCATCGAGAGAATGATTTTGCCGTCAACAGACAGTCTCTCAAGACGACAATGCTTTGATTTTGGGCATGTTGGCATAAGACACCTTCCAGTCGAATTCGAAAATGACAAGGGCTTTCTGCTCGAACACATCGTTTACCAAGCGCCGCCGGATCCAAGAGGAGGAGCGGAAGGAGCGAAGGTACTGGTTTGTTCCCAATCGGCTGGTGCAGATGAAGTGCCATGATTGTCGCCTTCCCAACCACCGCCAGTATCCATTCCACCGCCATTGGTATTGACAGCGTCAGGGCCAGTATCTCCATTGGCATCACCTTCGACGAGAGGCTCTGGACAACGCTTCCGACCATGACCAGGCTTGTTGCTGGTTTGACGCGTTAGCACTGCACCTTCAAGCGCGAGCTGAAAATGCTTACCAATTGCTGCAAACAACTCTCGCCCAGTCTCGGGGCTTAGGACAACCCTGGAATCTGGTAAGTTCGAGAATTTCAAGGGCGAAGTGGAGTACACACCTTCGACACATGACCCTCACCGTCACAGTTTCTGCAAATGATCTTGCGCTCAGCAGTGCAGTCCTAGGATCACAATTAGTCAACTTGGCCTCGCATCTAGTAGAATCAACTGACCTTGCCAATATGCCCCTCCTCGCCGCAGTTTCGGCAGGTCATCTTCTGACGATCCGGACAATCCTGTCTTCATTAGTGTTTCTTCTGGACTCGACGTGGCGACCTGGGTTCTAACCTTCGCCAAATGCTCCTCCGACTCGCAGATTTTGCACGCACGACCACCCTTCTTGCGTTCCTGTTTGCAGTCACGAACACGATGACCCTCTTCATTGCACAGATGGCAGACGACCTTGAGTTGCTCAGTCGAAGTTTTCTCTTCAGGGCAAGCTCGGGACTTGTGACCAATTTTGCCACAGTTATTGCACTTGTCAACACCACGATCAAGTGGAATACCGGCATCGGCAAGACGAGTGAGATTTTCCGCAGCATCTTGGGGCCACTTGGGGACAAGAGTGGGGCGTTGAGGCTTGTCAGAAAGGAAATAGCTGACGGCATATTTCTTGTCGATTTCACCTTGAAGGTTGACGTTGGTCCAGGTGTCACCATGGTCTTTTTCCTATATTAGAAGTCAGGGCAATCCACAATGCGATGGATTGTGATGTCAAGGCTCTGAGAACCTACCATGGCGATGAGGAAGACTTTGAAGCCACGCTTGCGAAACTCTTTCTCCAATTCAGGATAAGTATAGGCCGGGGCCGCCTTGGTCAAG
>Ga0105239_10001472_pt1 | contig 31330 bp, 28 predicted proteins | sample KBSC44metaG_FD_92761 | JGI IMG/M metagenome (GOLD analysis project Ga0105239, IMG submission 92761) | Corn rhizosphere microbial communities from Kellogg Biological Station, Michigan, USA - KBS C4-4 metaG | ecosystem: Host-associated > Plants > Roots > Rhizosphere > Soil | place: Michigan, USA...
AGCCGCTGCCGCACGCGCCGTTGCTCCGCGACACCCGCATTGGGAGCGGCCTTCACGAACGCCTTGAGTGCCGGGACGATGTGGTCCGCGATGATATCGGGTTTCGCCTTGCGCCAGTCTTCCCACGGGAAGTAGCGATACCAGTCGCGCCACAATGTGTCGGGCGCGTTGAGTTCGCCGGTCGCGCGCGTCAAGGCGAGATAGCCGACGCTCACCACGCGCGGGCCTTCGCCGGCCTTGATCAGATGACGCCCACGGTCGCCGAACGTATAGAGCTGCTCGGCATAGCCGAGGTCGAGATAGGTCTGTTCGCGCACCCAGGTCCTGAGACCGCTTTCCAGCGTGCGATGGTGCAAAGGATCGAAGGGGCCGAAGGGCAGGGCATCGTCATCGTCGCCCGGATGATGGACGACCAGCACCGATGGCTGCTCGTCGACCACCGAGACGATAGCCGCGGACAGACCGATGCTGACGACGTGCTGCGCCGTGTCGGTCATGGCCTCCCCAAGGGAATTTCCACCGGCACGCCTTCGGTGACCATCGTTCCGCTGCCGATGGATTCGATCGCGCGCACCATCGCGCCGTTGCGGCCCAGAGCCTGATCGGCCAGACGCACGATCAACCGGTTCGGCTGGGCATGCGGCGCGCGTTCGCGCAGCATTTCAGCGATGTCATGTTCCGCCCCCGGTCTTGCGCGATCGCAGAGCAGCGTGAACGCCGCCGCGGTCGAGCGGCTGATGCCCGCCCAGCAATGCACCAGCATCGGCGCGCTTGCATCCCAGCCGCGGCCGAATTCGATCAGCTCCGCAACATGCGCGTGGCCCGGCGATTCCGGCATGCCTTCGTCCGCGATGTCGTGCATCGACAGCCGCAGATGGCGTTCCGCGGGAAAGCCCTGCGGTGTGTCGATCATGTAGCCGCTCGAAAGCAGCGTCACGATGTGCGACGGCGCGTGGCTCTCAATGGCGCTTGGGAGCGCGGAAAGCGGGGTGATGAGGATCTTAGGCATGCGTGGGCTCCGTTACGCGCCTTGCCTATCCGAGGCGGCCCTTCAAGGAAAGGGCGTGTTGACGCCATCGATACGTCGTGGTGCGGTTTCCGCGGAACGGGGCGGGCGCGATGATTTCCAGACGCGAAATGGTCTTGTCGGCGGCGCTTCTCGGCGCCGGCTGCGCCGGCACGCAACCGTCGCAAAAGCCCAGCGGGCTTGTCACGGTCGAGGGCGGGCAACTGTCGCTCAGCGGCACAGCGTATCGCTACACCGGCGCCAATATGTATTACGGCGCCTACCTCGGCGCGAACGCGCCGTTTGGAAACCGTGACCGGCTCAAACGGGAACTCGATGCGCTGAAAGCGCTTGGCGTGGGCAATCTGCGTGTGCTGGGCGCATCGGAACTTTCGCCGCTCAAAAATTCCCTGCGGCCCGCGTTCCACGACAGGCAGAGCCTGAACGAAGATCTGCTTGGCGGGCTCGACTTTCTACTGGCGGAGATGGGTGCGCGCGAGATGCGGGCCGTCGTCTATCTCGGCAATTTCTGGGAATGGTCCGGCGGGTTCGCCACCTACCTCTATTGGAGCAATGGCGGCCACTACATCAACATGAACGATCCGGCGCATCCCTGGCCGGAATTCGCCGACTTCTCGGCACAGTTCTACGCCAGCGGAGCAGCGGCGGCGCTCTATCGCGATTACGCGCGTTCGCTGATCACGCGAACGAATACGATCACGGCGCGCGCCTATCGCGACGACAGGACGATCATGGCCTGGCAACTCGCAAACGAGCCGCGTCCGGCGGGCAGCGATGCGTTCGGCGTGAAGAACATGGCGTCGTTTCGCGGATGGATCGCCGATACCGCGAAGTTCATCAAATCGCTCGACGGCAATCACCTGGTTTCCACGGGCAACGAGGGACTGAAAGGATGTCTCGAATCCGCCGACTGCGTGAGCGCCGCGCACGCTGGGCCAGAGATCGACTATCTCACTTGTCACATCTGGCCGCTGAACTGGAGCTGGGTCGATGCAAACGATCTTCCCGGCACCTACGCGAACGGCGAACAGCTTTCCGCCGACTATTTCGACCGGCATGTCGCGCTGGCGAAGGCGCTGAACAAGCCTCTGGTGGTTGAGGAGTTCGGGTTTCCTCGCGACGGCGGCTCCTACGATCCGGGGACGCCGACCACATTCCGCGATCGCTTCTATGCGATGATCTATACCCGCGTGGTGGAAGGCGCGAAGAATGGCGTACCGGTCGCCGGCTCCAATTTTTGGGGCTGGGGCGGCAGCGGAAGGCCGCGCCATCCGGACCATCGCATGCGCCGCAGCGAAACCGATTACGTCGGCGATCCGCCGCACGAGCCGCAGGGCTGGTATTCGGTCTTCGACAGCGACGCATCGACGTTGGACATAATCCGGCGCAACGCTGAAGCGCTTAAGAGCTAAGTCCACAAACGCCGGAAGCGTTCCAGGAACTGCGCTTGCGCGTCGGCGGCGGAAAGCGGGATCAGGCGTGGCGTGCGCAAGGCCTTCGACGGTGTGCCGAAATAGCGCTTGGCTTCTTCTGCCGAAAATCCCGCGAGTTGCGTGGCCTCGAAATAGGCTGAGGCAATATCGGCCTGCTTGAAGAGCGCGATCAGATCGTCCGGCGCGCGCGCGGGCAGGCCGAAGCGCAGATGGATCGCCGACAGCAAGCGCAACTCGAAATCCTTATAATCAATGCCGACGGCGGATTTGAACGGGCTGATCAGATCGCCGATCACATATTCCGGCGCATCGTGCAGCAGCGCCATCAGGCGCGCTTCGCGGCTCAGCCTTGGCTTCAGTTCGGCGGTGAGGCGTTCGACCAGCACGCAATGCTGCGCCACCGAGAAAGCGTGTGTGCCTTTCGTTTGTCCGTTCCAGCGGGCGACGCGCGCAAGACCGTGGGCGATATCCTCGATCTCGACATCGAGGGGTGAGGGATCGAGGAGGTCGAGCCTGCGCCCGCTCAGCATCCGTTGCCACGCGCGTGCTTGGGGCATCCTGAAATCCTTAAGCGTGCGCCAGCTTCTTCAGGATCACGCTGCCCACGGAATAGCCCGCGCCGAAGGAGCATAGGAGCCCGACATCGCCGGGCACGAGATCGTCGCTGTATTTGTGGAAGGCGATGATCGAGCCGGCCGAACTCGTGTTGGCGTATTCGCCGAGGATGTTGGGTGCTTCCTCCGGCGCGGGATCGCGGCCCAGCACGCGGCGCGCGATCATCTCATTCATGCCGAGATTGGCCTGGTGTAGCCAAAGCCGTTTCAGGCTCGCGGGCGCGATGTTGTTTTCGGCAAGGTGTCCGACGATCAGCTCCGACACCATCGGCACAACTTCCTTGAAGACCTTGCGGCCTTCCTGCACGAACAGCTTGTCGGGCTTTCCTATGCCTTCCGGCGCCGCGCGGTTCAGGAACCCGAAATTGTTGCGGATGTTGTTGGAGAATTTCGTCTTGAGCTTGGTCGAGATGATTTCCCAGCCGCCAGCCTGCGCGGTGTCTGCGCGTTCGACAATGAAGGCGGTCGCCACGTCGCCGAAGATGAAATGGCTGTCGCGGTCGCGGAAGTTGAGATGGCCCGAACAGATTTCCGGATTGCACACCAGGATCGCGCGCGCATGTCCGCTCGCGACCATGTCGGCAGCGGTCTGCAGCGCAAAGATTGCCGACGAGCACGCCACGTTCATGTCGAAGCCGAAGCCGTCGATACCGAGCGCCTCCTGCACCTCGACCGCCATGGCGGGATAGGCGCGCTGCATGTTGGAGCAGCCGACGAGCACGCCGTCGATGTCGCTAGCTTTGCGATCGGCACTCTTCATAGCGTCGCGCGCGGCGGTGACCGCCATTTCGGCCAGCACGGAGATCTGATCGTTCGGGCGCTCTGGAATGCGCGGGCACATGATCTCCGGATCGAGCACGCCCTGCTTATCCATCACGTAGCGGTTTTTGATGCCGGACGCCTTGACGATGAATTCGGTGGAAGAGGGCAACAGCGCCGTGACCGTTCCGGCCGCGATGGCTTCTTCGTTTGCGGCATTGAAGCGGCGCACATATTCGTTGAACGACGCGACCAGTTCGTCGTTCGTGATCGATTGCTCCGGCGTATAGAGGCCGGTGCCTGTCAATGCCAGTGCCGGCACGCCCCATCCCCCTGATTTTTCTCGAACAATCGTTGACCCACGCGACGGGAAAAGGCAAGGCTCACCGCCGATGGGGGGCTCTCTCAAACCGCGATTTTTCTGCGTCCTCGCGGTGCCGCGCACGGGATCGAGTCACCTGAACAACATTCTCTCGGCCATCCCGGAAATGAACGCCAAAGCGGAATTGTTTCACGGCAACTATCAGTCGACATTTTCAGCCGGCGAGCAGGACGCAATGCGCAGGCGTTCGGGTCTCGATCTCTCGGACGAGTTTGCGTTCACGGCATGGAAGCGCGCGCATCCTGCCGCTGCGCTCGAAGCGATCCATGAAGGTGCTGGTGGAAAGCGCATCGTGACCTTCAAGGTTTTTCCTGGTCATCTGACAACGGGGCTTCTCGAATCCGATCTCATGGCACGCGACGATATCGCTTTCGCGATCCTGAGACGCCGGCCCATCGAATCCTTCATTTCGGGCAACAAGGCCGATGCGGACGGCATTTACAACCGGCACGATACGACCGGCATCAAGCCGGAGCTTTCGGCGGAAGCCTTCGTCGCATGGGCGCGCAAGACATGGCGCTGGTACAGATGGTGCGAGACCGCGCTGGAGAAACACGGCAAGTCACCCGTCCGCATCGCCTATGAACGCGATCTCAATCGGAGGTCCGGCATCGAAGCGTTGCGTCATCTCATCACGCTCTTGACGCCGCTGGAGTTGGGTTCTTTGTCGGAGCCCGAGAAGGTGTCCGCGAGCAGCCCTCAGGACCGGGAGCGCCGCTATCAGGACCGGGTGGCCAACTGGTCTGCGTTCGATGCCGCGGTCCGCGCGCGCGCCGACGGGGCAAAATTGCTCGACTGGGCGGAACGCAGCCGCTAAACCGCGCGCGATGACTACGGCTCTCGTTCTTTTTTCAGGCGGACAGGATTCGACCACCTGCCTTGCCTGGGCGCTCGACCGCTTCGCGCGCGTGGAGACGGTCGGTTTCGATTACGGCCAGCGCCATGTGGCCGAGCTTGCCGCGCGCCCGCGCGTATTGGCGGGACTGCGTGCGCTATTCCCCCAGTGGCGCGAGAAGCTGGGCGAGGATCATGTGCTGCCGCTCGATGTGCTGAAGGCGATCGGCGGCAGCGCGCTTACGGACGATATGGCATTCGCGATGGGCGAGGACGGCTTGCCCACGAGCTTCGTGCCGGCGCGCAATATCCTTTTTCTCGCTGCGGCGGCTGCACTCGCGTACCGGCGCGGTGCGCGCGACCTCGTGGGCGGAATGTGTGAAACCGATTACTCCGGCTATCCCGACTGCCGGGATAAAACGATGCAGTCGATGGCCAACACGCTTTCACTCGCGCTGGACAAACCCTTCGTCATCCACACGCCGCTGATGTGGATCGACAAGGCGGAGACCTGGGCGCTCGCGGAAAAGCTCGGCGGCAAGGCGCTGATAGACCTGATCGTCGAAGACACCGTCACCTGTTATGAGGGCGACCGCGCGCATCGCCACGATTGGGGCTATGGCTGCGGCGTATGCCCCGCCTGCGACCTACGCGCCAAGGGGCATGCGAAATACGTGACCTCATGACATACGCCGTCAAAGAGATGTACTACACGCTGCAGGGCGAGGGCGCGCGGACGGGGCGCGCGGCGGTGTTTCTGCGCTTCGCGGGCTGTAATCTGTGGAGCGGGCTTGAGCGCGATCGTGCGGAGGCGGTGTGCAGGTTCTGCGACACGGATTTTGTCGGTACCGACGGTGTGGGAGGCGGGAAGTTCGCAAGTGCCGACTTGCTCGCGCGCGGGGTTGCGGAGAAATGGCCAGCGGCGAGCGGCGCAAAGCCGTATGTCGTCTGCACCGGCGGCGAGCCATTGCTGCAGGTCGACGACGCGCTGGTGACGGCGCTGCACGACGCCGGATTCGAGATAGGGATTGAAACCAATGGCACGCTCTCGCCCCCTTCGGGCATTGACTGGATCTGCGTCAGTCCCAAGGCCGATGCAGAGCTCAATCTCACGCGGGGCAACGAACTCAAACTGATCTATCCGCAGGAAGGTGCTCAGCCGGAGCGCTATGCCGGGCTCGCCTTCGACAATTTCTTCCTGCAGCCGATGGACGATGCCGAACGTGACGCCAACACGCGCGCGGCGACGGAGTATTGCCTGGCGCATCCACAATGGCGGCTGTCGCTCCAGACGCACAAAATGATCGGCATCCGCTGAAGCTCAGGCGGCGTGCGCGGTCTGTTTGGGGTATCCCGCGCCAATATCGAGAAATTGATAGGCGACAGCCGGGTCCAGGTTCATGCCGTTTTGGATCGGCAACCTCGCCGACATAACGCCGCCGGTCGGACGCACGTGGGTGATAAGAAAGGCGCGTTGCTGCTCCTCGGCCGCGAGCGGGAAAGCGGTAATTTCGAGATTGAGCGCATAGCCGCGTACCAGATGGGCCGGCGTGATCTGCCAGAGCCCGCAGGGCCGTTCGACCATCGCGCGCGCCGTCGCCAGCACGCCCGCATGGAATTGTCGCGGCATGAAGTCGAGATGATCGCGGCCGGCAATATCGAAGCCAATCGTTTCGTCGAAGCGCTGGCCGGTCAAACGGATGCGCAGGGTCGGACATGACTCGCTCGGCGCTTCCATCAGCACGAGGTCGCGCAGGAATCGGCGCGCCTTGGATGGATGAAAATCTGTCCGGCTGGGTACCAGCGAACGGCCCCGGATCGAGCGCCAAAAGGTTTCGAATTCCTGGCTTTCGGAGGAGCGTACAAACGACGGCGTATAAGGTTTACCGCTATCAACCATGACGCAACCCTGCGGGGCGAAAGGTTAAGGAATTCGCACCGACCCTCAGAATGCCGTGACGATCTTCGAAAGATCCGGACGCACGCGTTCTTCGAGCGTCACGGCAGAGGTGCCGATATAGACGAAGCCCGCGATGCGCTCGCCCTCGCCAAGACCCAGCGCTTCGGCTACGCGTGGATTGAACGCCGGCCATTCGGTCAGCCAGTTCGCGACGTAACCCATTGATGTCGCCGCGAGCAGCATCGTCTGGCACACCGCGCCGGACGACAGTTGCTGCTCCCACACCGGAATCGGAATGCCGTCGCGCACGCGGCTCACCACGCCCACGATCACCGGCGCTCGCAAAAAGCGCGCGCGTTCCATGTCGAGGCGTTCGGGTGTGGCTGCGTCCGGATCGGTTTGCTTGAGCGCTTGCGCGAGCAGTTCGCCCATGCGCGCGCGAGCGTCGCCTTCGAACAGGATGAACCGCCACGGAAATAGCTTGCCGTGTTCGGGAACGCGTGCGGCGGCGGTCAAGATCGTTTGCAACTCGGACGCGTTTGGCCCCGGTTCCTTCATGGCCTTAGCCGAGCCGGAACGCCGGGTGAGGAGCAGGCCGATGGCGTCCGGTGCGGGCTGGTTCAGAACGGGGGTTGCGCGATCCATGCAGTGCCTATGCGATTTGGTGGGGTTGGCGGCGTGGCCTGAGCGCCTATCTAGGGAGGATGGTGTTAAAAATACAGAGGCCCGTGCGTGATTTGCTGCGTGATTTGCGCTGTTTGGGATGTCGCGGCCCTCGGATAGAATAGCGCGCGTCAAGGAGAGTTCGATGGCCGTTACCGCCGAAAAAGTTGCAACCTGCGATCCGATCTGGTCGGCGATGCGCGAACAGGCGAGGGCGCTGGCACAGTCCGAGCCCGCGCTTGCGAGCTTCGTGCATGCCACGATCCTCAACCACGACCGGCTCGAGGATGCGCTCACCTATCACCTCGCCAAGAAAGTCGGCGGCGACGATGTGAGCCCGATGCTGGCGCGCGAGATCTTCGTGCAGGCGATTGCCGCCGATCCGGAAATCGGTGCCGCGGTGCGCGCAGACCTCGCCGCGGTATACGACCGCGATCCCGCCTGCCATTCCCATGTGCAGGCCTTCCTGTTCTTCAAGGGCTTCCACGCGCTCGAATGCTATCGCATAGGCCACTGGCTTTGGGGTCAGGGACGCGAGGGCATGGCGCTGTTCTTCCAGAGCCGCATCTCGGAGCTCTTCGATGTCGATATCCATCCCGGCGCGCGCCTCGGCCGTGGCATCATGATCGACCATGCGACCGGTGTGGTGATCGGCGAGACCGCGGTGGTGGAGGACGACGTCTCCATCATGCATGGCGTGACGCTCGGCGGCACAGGCAAGGAAGGCGGCGACCGCCACCCCAAGATCCGCCGCGGCGTGCTGCTCTCGATGGGTGCCAAGATCCTCGGCAACATCGAGGTCGGTGAATACAGCCGCGTCGGCGCGAGCAGCGTGGTGCTGAAATCCGTTCCCGCTGGCTGCACCGCCGTCGGCGTGCCGGCCAAACTCACCAACTGCGCCGGTTCCGACCGCCCCTCCCAGGACATGAACCAGGTCATCGACGAACAGACCGGCGGCGGGATTTAGGGCCGGGCTGTCGCCTGCGCCAAGGCAGCTTTCGCCTTCCGGGTCCGTTCGTTGTTCGCACCCAATGCAGCCGTGAATCGCGCGACGGATTCGGTCAGTGACGCCTGCGCGCCCTTTTTATCGCCGGCCATGGCCTGCGCCTCGCCGAGATGAAAAAGGAAGTGCGCAAGATCCCATTCACCATGCGTGAACTGACTGCGCCCGCGCTGCACCACATCGCTCCAGACGCGAACCGCCTCAGCCGAATTGCCGTCCTTGAGATAGTACGTGGCGAGATTGTTCTCGAACCAGAGCGTGTCCGGATTGTTGGGGCCCGCGGCGCGCCGTTCGAGGTCGAATGCCTTTTGTCCTGCCGCAATGGCGTCCTTGGTGCGGCCCATGCTTGCCAGCACGTTGGCGATATTGTTGTAGCCTTCGTAGGTTCCTTCAAACCTCTCGCCGCGCGTTGCCACGTTGTACGCCAGCGCCTCACGAAGATAGGGAAGCGCATCGTCATAGCGCTTGAGGCTGGCATAGGCGCGACCGATCTGGTTGGTGGCGCGGGCGGTCAACTCGGTCTCATGACCTGAGATTTTCAGCAACACGCGACGGATATCCTGCAGGATCGCGATGGCTTGTGGAATCTGGCCTGCATCGATCAGTATTTCGGCAAGCTGAAAGCGGCGTTCCTGCACGAGGGGATGCTCAGCGCCGTAGAGCTGTGCGGAGAGGGAAACGGCTTCGCGCGCCATCGGCACAGCTTCGGCGATGTGTTCATTGTTGCCGAGGTGGAACGCCAGGACCGACTGGATGCGAAGCGTAAAGGGGTCGCGTGGGCCCAACAGTTTGCGCGCATCCGCCAGCACGGGACGCAGCGATTTTATGCAGTCCGTGCCGCTCTGTGCGTCGCATGCAGTAACCGTTTCGGCATAACGGCCGTGGAGGCGAGTCGCGCCGTCCGTCGAACCGGCCGCCAGGATGTCCTGCCCGATGCGGCGCAGACCGTCATGGTTCACATCTCGCTCGTAGAGATCGGCAAGAGCGATTCGAATGGCCTGGGTTTCCGGCGCGGCATCGCCAAGGGCGGCGCGGCGGCGCTGCAGGGCGGCCTTGAGCAGCGCTTCGGCGTGTTTGGGATCGGCCAAACCGGAATAGACCTGACCCAGCGCCATCTCGATCGCTGCCCGATCCAGTCCGCCATTCGGGAAATGCTTGTTGAGTTTCGCCGACGCGGTGCCGAGAACCTCCTTCACCTTTATGTCGGGGTTGCCGGCGAGAAGCGGATTGGCCGACGACAACAGATCGTCGGTGAGGAAGCTCGTCACCGCGCGTTCCTGTGCGGCCGATGCCTCCGCGCGCCTCTGCGCCTGTTGCGCGCGCAAGAAAAGCCAGGTGCTTGCTGAAAGACCAGCGGCAAGCACCACGATCAGCGCGATGATTGGAATGCGGCGCGCGCGCGCGCGATCCAGCGCGACGCGTTGTTTCAGGAACTCCGCTTGCCTTTCCGCTTCGCGCGCGGCCTCGACGTGACGCTGATCCAGATGACGAAGCCGCCGGGCGAATTCCGCCGCGTCGCCGATCCGTTTCGCGGGATCGCGATCCGCCGCGACCGCGATATCCGACTGCAGGAGCTTGTCTTCAACCAGCGTTTCCCAGCCGGGCGCGAGCGGACGGCGAAAATCGCCTGTGACCAGTTGGAACAGCAAGACACCGAGCGCGTAAAGGTCCGCCTGCACCGTCGATGCTCCACCCTCAAGCAGTTCCGGCGCGCGGTAGAGGACGGTGCCGCTTGTGGTCTCGAGGCCGGTGGCCGGTCCGTCGAATCCGGTGATGCCGAGCGCGTCGAACCGGCTGAGATCGAGTGCGCGGCCGCTGCCAAAATCCGTCAGCACGATTCCCGGGCGCGCGGCACCATCGACACGGATCAGGATATTCGCCGGTTTGAGATCCTTGTGCAGCACGCCCATGCCATGCACGGCAGAAAGCGTGTCGGCAATTTCGGCGGCGAACTCGATGCGCGTCTTAAGCGGCACAGTGGCGATGCCGCCCTGTGCCGCGCACCACTCGGCCAGATTTCCCTCTGGCCAATAAGTGGTCTCGATGAAGTAGGGGTCTTCGGCGAAATTCCAGTCGAGAATCCGGTTGAGATCGTTGCGCGGTCCGAGGCCTTCGCGCAGCAGGCGGCTGAGCGCGACTTCACGGCGCAGCGCGACAAGGCCGGTATCCTGTGAAGAGAACTTGAACACGCGCTGCTCGTCCGTGCCGGCGCGTTTGCCAAGCCACGCATCGCCGAAGCCGCCGGCGCCGAGCTTGCGGACTAGGATCCAGCCGGGACGATGCGGAACCTGGTCGCCGGCAGAGAGCGCTACCCGGGGCGGGAGAACGACCGCCCGCGCCTCGACCTCCTGCACCGTCACCGGCTCCGCGAATCGATAGCCGAAGCCGTGCGCTGTGCGGATCATCGTGTGGTCGTTGTCGGACAGTGCGCTGCGCAGCCGCGCGACGCATTTGGTCAGGCTGGCTTCGGAGATATCGCGGTCGGGCCACAGGGCGTCGAGAATCTCGTCTTTTGTGACGACCTCTCCGGCATGCTCCAGCAGCAGGGCCAGGAGTTCCAGCGGGCGGCGCTCCAGGTCCACCTCCGCGCCGGCCACGCTCAGCGTGAGCGCCTGCTCGTCGAACGCGGCGTTGCCGAAACGCCATAACCGGGATCGCCGCGGTGTTTTAACATCCATGCGCAGCGGCTTTTTCTCTAGGGCCGCGGATTTCTTCGAGAATTCGGAATTCCGTCAGGACTTGCATCCCCGCCCGTGTCCCTGTTCCGGCCGTCAAACCGCCGAGATGGAGATATTCTAATGGCCCAAAGACATCGTTTCACCCTTCACGCCGCCGGCGCAATGGCCGGATTTGCCGTGCTGCTCGCCGGCCCTGTCCAGGCGAAAAGCAGCCTTCAGACGATCTATCAGTCTACCAGCGGCGGCGACTACCTGATCGGGACACACGCCAATGCAGACGGCACGGTGTTCGTTGTCACCACTGTGGGCCCGCAAGGCAGGGGCCAAATCCTGCTCCTGACGCCGTCCGGAAAGGCCTATAGCCCGTCGACGATCAAGGCCTTCGCTTGCGACAGCGACGGTGGCAGCCCAAGCGGATCGTTGGTCGCCGACACGGCCGGAAATGTCTGGGGCATGACCCAGGATTGCGGCGCCGATGGCAGCCGACAGGGCACCTTGTTCGAACTGACCAAACAGAGCGGCAGCTGGATCTACAAGACCGTCGTTCAGATGCCGCAGAGTATCGGCCAGGAACAAATCTTCGGTTCGGGATATGGAAAGGTAGCCTTCGACAACAAGGGCAATCTCTTCGGACTGGCTGTGCTCGGCTGCGACGACGCCAATGGCTGCGGAAAAATATTCGAGGTTCCCGCCGCGGTTCTGGACGGGAGCAAACCGAAAGGAAAAGTGCGCATCCTCTACAATTTTCCCAAGGACAGCGGTCAGCCCGAAGGGTTGGTTCGTGACAGGAACGGCAACCTGTTCGGCATCGAGTACGCGGGCGGTGCGCCGCACCTGGGCGCGGTCTGGGAAGTGAGCCCGCCGGCCACCAAGAACGGTGCCTGGACCGGCAGCAACATCCACCAGTTCTGCACGACACAGACGACCGGCAGTTGCGACGACGGCTATGGCCCGTTGGGTATTCCGGCACTGGACGGCAAGGGCGATCTGTTCGGCACCACGAAGTACGACGGAGGATCGCACACCGGAAACGGCACGGTCTGGACTCTCGTCCCGCCCTCAGGCGGAGGCGATTGGGTCTTCGGAGAGGTCCATACGTTCCGGGATCCGCAGGGCGGCCAATGCACGCCGACCACGGATTACGGGCTTTATCGTCCGGGTTACGACACGGTGCTGGATAAGAAGGGGCAAATCCTTACGTTCATGGAGCAGGGCGGATTCTTCGATCCCTGTGGCGCCAGTCAGTCGGCGATCTATGGCGGACTGGTGTCTATTTCTCCTGTCAGCGGTGGCGACGCGATCGTAAACAACCAGTTCGCGGTGCAGCAGCAGCACGTGTCGGGCCCGCACACGATTTTCAGCAGTCCCTCCTTGCTGGGCAACACCGTGTTCGGCACGAGCGTGCAGTATTACGACGCTGGCAGCGACACCTATTCCGCAGGCGTCGTTTTCAAGATCACACGATAGCCTCAAGGACCGGAGCGCCACATTGGCGGCGCTCCGGTATTTTCAGCAACGGGTTCGACTGGGGAAGCAGCCGCGCGACGGGAGATTCGACTCCGTCCCATCCTTCGTTGCGGCGAACTCCGCTAAGCGCGCAGCCAGGCATCGAGCCAAAACAGCGTGACAAACGACATAACCGACACGGCCACGAAGAACCCGACAAGGCGCCAGGAGTCGGAAGCCGATCCCGATAGGGAGCGGCGTTTGAGCGGCTGTCGGAGGGCGAGGGCTTGCTGCGATGGGGGGTTCGCACCAAGGCGGGACAAATCGAGGCGCATGGCATGGCCTTGGTGAGGATTGCCCAACGCTTCAAGCAATCCTCATACCGCCGTCGCCGGCCCCTCCGAAGGGCGCTTTTCGTCGCTCGTTCGGAGCCGCTGCTGTCTGCGCCTAGAACACCGTTTCGTATCCAAGCTCCCGCAGCAACGGTCCCGCGACCGCCTCGAAACGGCGTTGCTCCGTAAGCGGCATTTCGGAGCGCCAGCGGCCGATGCGAGCGGGGTCGGGCGGTGTTGCGGCGCGGGCGTAGATCTCGCGGAACTGGTCGATATCGGTTGGCGTGCCCTGTCTGCCGAAGGGGCGCGTGTATTCTGACAGGCGAGACCCGGCAGCGTCGTGATGAGCGAGCATCGCCGGATCGAAGGGGAGCGCGATGTAATCGCAGATCTCGTGCAACACGCGTTCGGGCTCCGTCACCAGCGCCTCGTAACGCACCTCGAGATAGTGCGGGAGACTCTGCGCCTGTTGGCGCGCGGCAGTGATCCGCCGGACCCAGAATTGCGCGAGGTCCGCGAAGTCGTTTCCCGGTCCGAACCACAGGCCCTGGAAGGACAGCGCGTTGTCGCGGCCGTCCCGGATGATGTGGATGAAATGCGCCTCGGGAAGGAGTGCCTGCAGCGGCGTCATGACGTTCAGATAGTTGCCGGTCTTATCGCCCCAGCGCGCCTTGCCCAAGCGATCGGCATAAAGGCGATAGAAACAGCGCACGGCGTCCGCGAGCGAGAACGTGTTCAGCCGATCGAGTGCAGCGCGAAGGTCCGCGGACTCCAGCGCCATGTTCTCCCAGGTCTGGGCGCCGGTCACAGTCTTGAGAAACGCGTCTTTCGTATTGGGTGGCCGCTTGATCAACGGCGCGAGAAAATGCGTCTCGCCGGGAATGGCGAGCGCGGGATGCGCGTCCAGCATCAGGCGCAGCAAGGTCGTACCCGATCGCGCGACACCGACGATGAACGGCGCTGGGGGAAAATTCATTCTGGTGCCGGCCTGCTTGTGGGCGATCCGCGGCTGATATTCTCACCGCTTCTCACCCGGTGCCAAGATGGCTGCCCACGATCAGAAACGAGCCGTCTGTCAGAGGCTGTCCACCAGCTTGAACCACATCAGCGCCGCGCTCACGAGCGGCTTGCGCAGAAGCGGACCGCCGGGGAACGGAAGGGCGGGCACGCGCGCGAACACGTCGAAGCGCTCGGCGTTGCCCATCGCCGCTTCGGCCAGCAGCTTGCCGCCCAATGTGGCGAGCGCCACGCCCTGTCCCGAGTAGCCGTGCGCGAACAGGATGCGGTTCGACAACCGTCCGAAATGCGGCATGCGCGTGCGTGTGATCCCGACCGTGCCGCTCCAGGAATACTCGATCGGAACGCCCGCGAGTGCGGGATAGACGTGCAGCATGCGCGGGCGCACAAGGGCCGTGATATCGCTCGGGATGCTCCAATAACTTTCGCGGCCCGCGAACAGCATCCGGCGGTCGGCGCTCTTGCGGTAGTAATCGAGCACGTGGCGCGTGTCGGCGACGGCCGCATCGCAGGCAAGCACCTTGGCGTATTGTTCCTCGCTCAGGGGCGCGGTCGCAGCGATGAAGCTTTCGACATGGCCGATATACTTGGCAAGCTGTGGCGCAATCTCGCCGCTGAACGCGTCCGTGGCGAGCAGGACATTGTCGGCAACGACGATGCCGTGAGCCGTGCGGACGTTGACCGCCGTGCGATCCTCATCGAATGCAGTCACGCGCGAATGTTCGTAAAGCACGGCGCTCGCGGCTTCCGCGGCAGCGGCGATCCCGCGCGCGTAGTCGAGTGGATGCAGATGCCCGCCACCGGAATCGAAACGCGCCGCGGGATAGATCGGCGTGCCGAGCTGCTCCGCAGTCTCCGCGTGATCCATCATCCGCGCGAGGCCGTAGCCATAGACCTTCGCCAGATGCTCCGTATCCTCGGCGAGCGCACGCGCGGCCGCTTCGTCATGCGCCGCGATGACAAGACCGTCTTTCAGCGCGCAGTCGATCGCGTGGTCGTGGACCAGCGCACGGACGGTCATTTTCGCTTCCTCGCACAAATCCCACAGGGCGCGTGCGTGATCTTTGCCCAGCCAGGTTTCGAGTTCGGTCTGGTCCTTGCGGTGGCCAGTGTGGATCTGCCCGCCATTGCGACCGGATGCGGCGAAGCCGATGGTTTCGGCCTCGAGCAGGATCGTCTTCACGCCCGCTTTCGCCAGATGGAGTGCGGCGGAAAGTCCCGTGTAGCCGCCGCCGATCACGCACACATCGGTGGTCACCGTGCCCATAAGCTGAGGGCGCTCCGGCGCCCTTTCGGCGCTGGCGGCGTAATAGCCCTGGGGCGGGGTTTGCATGGTCATAACCTTGCCATCGCGCGGGTTCCTTCGGGCGTCAAGGCCGATCTTGACCCGGCCTTTGGCTCATGCGACGTCAAACCATCCGCACAGGAGACAACCCTTTGACCCGCAGTGAAATCTGGCGCCTCGAAAAGTATCTGCGCAATCTGTTCCGCCTCGACACCATCACCATCGTTGAGCGGCCCAAGCAGGACGATTCCGTCGAGGTCCACGTCAACGGCGAGTTCATCGGGGTGGTCTTCAAGGACGTCGAAGACGGCGAGACGTCCTACGCCTTCAATATGGCGATCCTGGAAATGGACCTGCCGGAAGCGCCCGCGTCGCGCGCAGGCTGAACTTGCCGGAGGGGGCGCCGGCGACGTTCTGGCTTTCTCCCTACGCGCGCGAAATTGTCGGCGCGACGGCGCTTCTCACACTGACGTCCATCGCGCTCTGCTGTTGGACTGAGCCGATTCTGCTCGTTGCCACGGGGTGCATTTCTTGCGGAGCAGGGGCGGGTGTTACCGCCCATTTTCTGCTGCGTTCGGTCCGGCTTTCAGTCGCAGCAGGACTATCGACAGCCGGTGTGGCGGCCCTTTCATCAGGGCTTTTGATTGCTTCTGGTTGGCTATCTAGTGCTACCCATTCGGGTGTGTTCCAGATTTTCGTGGACGGCGTGGTCGCCGCGGCACTGGTACTCTGGCAGCTACAGATTGCAGCGTCGGAAATATCGGCGGGCGCCGCAATGGACGCAGCCGCGTGGACAGCGCGCGACAGAACTCTGCGACCGGGCATCGCGTCTCTAGTGCTGGTCATCGTTCCAAGCGTCATCACAGGATCGGCGGCACTCGCAGCGCTCGTGGGAGCCATGGTAGCGATGTGGTTCTGTTTTGCTATGCTCCCATCCATCGTGGCCAGAAGTCCGGTTCCGGAAAAAGCCATTGTGCATTTCAACAGGATGCGGGAGCTGCTTCAAAGAGCCGTCTTTCCTATCGAATTCCTGCTGGAACCCCGCTGGGCGCTCTCGGCCTCGGGCATCGCCGCGATCCTGTTTGCGCTCATCGCTCTCGACCGCGTTCACATGCCCGAGGCCCGCGTGGTCTTTGCCGTGCTGGAAATATGGAACGCGTCTGCAATTGCGTTCTGCGGAACGGCGCTTGCGATATTCGTGATTGGCGTCGCGCTGACGCGGTCATGGCGAAAGGCATTCTCCACAACCGTTGCGGCCATCTTAGCGGGGACATTTGCCGCCTGGCTCGTGTTTCGGACGGGCTTCAACGCGAACGCTTTTCCCGTGCCAAATATCGCAACGGTTGGAAGTGCGGCTATTGCTGGACTTCTCTTTCTCGTCGGATCGAACTTCGCGGGTAAGATCGGTGATGCCAAGGAGGCGCAACAGGCGGTGTCAGTCGCGCTGGCGGAATCTGTGGGCTCGGTCGCTTGTATCGCCATGGCGGCTCTGCTGGCGAGTGCACTCGCGCCCAGCGTGCCTGGCATTGTTCTCTCGATCACGGGTGCACTTGCCGCTCTCGTGCTGCTGCCGTGTTCCTTCGTCGCATTGAATGTTTTGCTGCCGCGCTATCGCAGCGCAGAAGAAGTGTTCGGGCGCGAGTAGTTACTTTCCCGGTGCCTTCTCGAACGTGACGATCATTTTGTCGATAGCGGTGGCGATCTCGCGCCAGTGGTTGAGCTTCATGCGCTTGAAGCGGTAGGACAATGCCACGCCGCGCGCGACGCGCACGTCGCGCCGGCAGCTGGGGTTCGGCACATCGGGCGCTGCCCGCACGCAACGCATCACGACGGGCGCGCCATTGTTTTCACCCACCAGCAAATCCTCCGCCCGATAGCCGGAATCGTCGCGGAAGGTGTAGCGCGTAAGCCCGAAGGGCGCTGCGACGCCCTTGGGGTCCGCGATGTAGGCCGAATAGATTCTCCTCAGTCTTTCGGCTTCGCTCAGGTTTATCGCGTCGGCACGGATCGTGATGTGGACGACGCGCGACGTCGGCCCATCCTCGGCGAACGTCGAAGCATTCCAGTTGGACCAGCCCACAAGGTCCGGCATCAGCGCGAAGAGCGCGATTTCCCGCCGCGTGCCGCCGCTCCGGGTTGTCGCGAATTTGGTGTAGTTCGCGGGAATCCAGAGATCCAGGCCGCCGATTTTGACGGCGACCGGATCGGTGTCCGATGTCGGCGATTCCTGTTCACTGAAAAGCGGCGGCGGCGCCGGGACCAGGTAATAGAGCAGGAAAAAGACCGACAGCACGAACAGCACAACGAGCGCCGCGAGCGGGATCAGCCATCCCGAATGCTTGCGGATCGTACTGTCGGCTTCGTCGGTACGACTCATGGATGTCCGGAAATCGGCGCGACTCGCGTACTACGCGCATGATCCTAGCAGCGGCACATGACCCATTTTGGCGGCAGTTGCGCGCACCCGGATGAATTTCACGAACGGGTGCAGGGAAACACCACCAGCGCCTCAATTCGGCACAGCCGCGGGGACGGGAACCCACAATGGCACGGGAAACGCCCACCTGACCTGCAAATGGCGGGCATGGGCTCTGCATCGCCGGGCCGGTCGTCGACGGGATAGGCGGGATGCACGCCGGATTTGGCAAAGATCTGATGGTGGTGCTGTTCGCCACCACGGCTGGATTCACGGCTTCGGGAATCCTCGCGAACCTTTATCGCCTGATCGCCGGAGATAAGCCGCAATCTTCGAATGGGCAGACACTTTACGTCGCCATCATGGTCTTCGCGGGACCGAGCGTCCTTCTGGAGAACGCGGCCAGCGCCTTCAAAACCAAATCCTGCTCGCGCACGGCGTTCTGGCTCGCAGCAGCGATCGCCGGCTACTGGAGCTTTGCCATCGGCCTGCTCGTGATGAACCTGAGCCTTGTGCTGTAGTCCCTAGAGCACCGTTAACATCCCGGCCACGAGGGGGTGGCGTACGATGTCGGCGTCACCCAGACGAACGACCGAGATTTCGGGCACACGCTCCAGCCGATCCGCGATATCGCCCAACCCCGACATGCCTTTCAGCAGATCAGTCTGGTCGGGATCGCCGGTCAGCACCATCGTGGAGCGCCAGCCAAGCCGCGTGAGCAGCATCTTGAGCTGCCCATAGGTGCAGTTCTGTGCCTCGTCGATGACGATGAAGCAATCGTTGAGCGTGCGCCCGCGCATATAGGCGACGGGCGCGATCTCGATCGTGCCTTCGGCGACCAGCGCCTTCAGCCGTTTGGTGCCCAGCCGCTCGGTGAGCGCGTCATAGAGCGGGCGCAGATAGGGCGCGAGCTTGTCTTCCAGCGCGCCGGGCAGGAAGCCCAGGCTCTCGCCGGCTTCCACAGCGGGGCGCGAGAGCACGATACGGCTTGCGCGCCCGGCTTCCAGCGCTTCGACGGCTTTGGCGATGGCGAGATAGGTCTTGCCGGTTCCGGCGGGCCCCAACGCCACGACGACGGAGCGTTCGTTGATCGCATCCATCAAGCGCTGTTGTATCGGGCTCATCGCCCGCACGTTCTTCACATATTTGCGGTCGCGCGCGTCTACATCGCGATTGTGATCGTGCGGGCTCCAGCCGCGATCGGGAGGGAAGAGGGGATGAACGTTTGCCGGCTCGTGATACTGCAACTCGCGGGCTTTGTGCCGCGCGGAACGCTTCGCCATGGATACTCCCTGGTCACGATGAAACATGATGAGAAAGGGATGTGCGGAAGGGCGCGTGATGTGGTGAAGGGGTTGTGACCCTTGTTGATCTGGAATGGCAACGTCAAACGCTGCATTCAGCCCCCGGCCGCGAATCAGTCGGCTGAATTGAGAGTAACGCGTTTTGTGCGACGCTTGAGTGAAATTTGCGGTCCGCGCATTTCACGCACAAAATGTTCACAAACACAGCGAGGTTCCCCATGCCGATCTACGAACTCGATGGCGCGCGTCCCGAATTGCCCGAAGACGGTTCGTACTGGATCGCACCGAACGCGGTGCTGATCGGTCGCGTGCGGTTGAAGAAGAATGCAAGCGTGTGGTTCGGCGCGGTGCTGCGCGGCGACAATGACTGGATCGAGATCGGAGAGAATTCGAACATCCAGGACAATTCCGTCTGTCACACCGATCCCGGGTTGCCGGTCACGATCGGCGCGAATGTGACCGTCGGCCACAAGGTCATCCTTCATTCGACGACGGTTGGAGACAACTCCCTCATCGGCATGGGATCGACGCTGCTCAATCGTTCCAGGATCGGGAGCCATTGCCTGATCGGCGCCCACACGCTGATTTCTGAAGGCAAGGAGTTTGCCGATGGTTCGCTGATCGTGGGCGCGCCTGGCCGTGTGGTGCGGCAACTCAGCGAGTCGGAACACGCGATCTTCAAGATTTCCTCCCAGACCTACGTTCACAATTACCGGCGCTTCAAGGACGGCCTGAAACGGCTCGATTGACGCGCAAAGGAACTTTCGTGGCGGCCCGACGTTGGTTTACAGCGACACAATTTCTGGAATGGTGCCATGACCAACAAGAAGAGCGGCCTGGAAGGCGAGGGCAGCTACACCGCCACGGAAAACTTCGACAAGAAGCAGCGGGACTTCGTATCCGGACACAAGGCGGACATCCCGAAGATGGGCAAGGACGCCGAGGACGCGCTGGAAGGCCCGGAAGGCGACGAACTTCGCAAAGCCGAAGAAGAGGCGAAAGCCAAGGCCCGCAAGTGACCGCGTTTCTGGTGATTATCGGTCTGGTGCCGGCGGTACATGCCGTGCGCGCGACGCTCTGGTCGACGCGAACGCGCTGGCGCGGCTAGAAGCTAACCGACCGCCCGGCGGGGTCCCATATCGGGCAGTCTTTGCCAGATGCGGCGAATGCGCGAATCCACTTCGGGTCCGAAATTGAACCACGCAGCCTTGTCGTGCGTCGCATCGGCGACGAACAGCATGTCGAGCTTGCCCAGCTTCTGAACCAGCGTCTGGCGGATCACATTGATCGGCATCTCGCTCGAGAGCAGCCAGGCTTGCGGCATGATCGCAACCGCGGGACCCAGGTTGAAGATCTCTTCCTCAACCCCGGAGATGGACCGCGATTTCATATCCGCCATTATGAGGTAGTGCGAAGGCTCTCCGGATGTATCGCCGTCACTGCGTCCGAAGCTCGGCTGAATCTCTTCGTTGCCTTCCGCGGTGAAGAACTGTGTCGGACGCGGCGCAGGCGCAGGCGCTGCCGGGCGGAAGAACGCCGACAGGATCGGGTCGTCACTCGCGCTGTGAAACTGGTTCTCGTCGCCGCGGGCGACAAGTGACTGCGGCGCTAAGCGGCCTTCCGCAGCGAAAATCTGCATTTGGGACGCCGTATAGGGTCCGTAACTGCGTCCGTTTACGCTGATGGTCCAGTTGTCCGACATCGGTCTCACACTCGCTGGACTGCGAGAATAGGCTGGGAATGGTTACCCAACCCTTGCTGGAGATCGCGCCCCGGCCCAAGTTGAGCCCGATTTCAGGAGAATTTCATGAGGACGTACCGGTTTTGCACCGTGGCCAGCGAAGGTCACCTTACCATCATTACGCTTAACCGCCCGGAAGTGCTCAACGCCCTGCATGGCGATGCTCATGACGAACTCAACGCGGTGTTCGATGACTTCGCCGCCGACCCTGAGCAATGGGTCGGCATCGTGACCGGGGCAGGCGAGCGCGCCTTCAGCGCCGGAAACGATCTCAAAGTCACCGCCGCCGGTGGGCGCAAGCCGCTTCCGCCCGGCGGGTTCGGGGGCCTGACGCTCCGGTTCGATCTCGACAAGCCGCTGATCGCGGCCGTGAACGGCATCGCGATGGGTGGCGGTTTCGAGATCGCGCTCTCCTGCGACATCATTGTGGCCGCCGACAATGCCGTGTTTGCGTTGCCGGAGCCGCGCGTCGGTCTGGCGGCGCTTGCGGGCGGGCTGCACCGGCTCCCGCGCGAGATCGGCACCAAGCAGGCGCTGGGCATGATCCTCACCGGCCGGCGTGTGAGCGCGGAAGAGGGGAAAGCGCTTGGCTTCGTGAACGACGTGGTGCCGGCGGCAGAGCTGATGGACGCGGCGCGCCGCTGGGCCGGCCAGATCATGGAAGCGAGCCCGATGTCGGTACGTGCTTCGAAGCAGGCTGTCACGCGCGGCCTCGCCGAGCCGACGCTGGAAGATGCGCTCCGGAAGCAATGGGACTATCCGGCGGTGAAGGCACTTTTCAAAAGCGACGACTTCCGCGAGGGGCCGAAGGCGTTTGCGGAGAAACGCGCACCGCAGTGGAAGGGAAAATAACCCCTAATCACCATGGCCGGGTCAAGCCCGGCCATGGTGAGGTTTAAAACAGCCCCTCGATCTGACCATCCGCGTCGATGCGGATGCGGTAGGCGGCGGGTTCGCGCGGCAGGCCGGGCATCGTCATGATGTCGCCGCAGATCGCCACCACGAAGCCTGCGCCTGCCGAGAGCCGCACATCGCGCACCGGCAACGTGTGACCGGTGGGGGCGCCGCGTTTGTCGGGATCGGCGCTGAAGCTGTACTGCGTCTTTGCCATGCAGATCGGCAGATTGCCGAAGCCGTCGGTTTCGTACTGCTTCAGCTTCTTCATCGCTTCCGGTGCGAAGGAGACGTCGCCGGCGCGATAGATCTCGCGCGCGATGGTGCGGATCTTGTCGGTAAGCGCCATCTCCACCGGATAAAGCGGTTTGAAGATGCTCGGTTCTTCGACCAGCCGCACGACATCGCGCGCGAGATCCTGCGCGCCCTTTCCGCCATCGGCCCAGTGGCGGCAAAGATGGGCGTGGACGCCGACCGTGCGGCAGCCTTCGGCGATCGCATCGGTCTCCGCCTTGGTGTCGGCGGTGAAATGGTTGATCGCGACCGTCACCGGCACGCCGAACTTGCGCACGTTTTCGATGTGGCGCAGCAGGTTCGCCATGCCCGCCTGCACGGCTTCGACGTTTTCCTTGGCAAAATCGTTCTTGCCGACGCCGCCATGCATCTTGAGAGCACGCACCGTAGCCACGATCACCGCCGCCGAAGGCGTGAGGCCGGACTGGCGACACTTGATGTCGAAGAATTTCTCGGCACCCAGATCGGCGCCGAACCCGGCCTCGGTCACGACATAATCCGCAAGCTTGAGTGCCGTGCGCGTCGCGATCACCGAGTTGCAGCCATGCGCGATATTGGCGAACGGCCCGCCATGCACGAAGGCGGGCGTGTGCTCAGCGTCTGCACGAGGTTGGGCTGGATCGCGTCGCGAAGCAGCACGCTCATCGCGCCCGCGGCCTGGATCTGATGCGTGGTGACGTTCTTCTTGGCGAAGTCGCGTGCCACCACGATTCGGTCGATGCGCTCCTCCAAATCGCGGAGCGAGCTGGCAAGACAGAAGATCGCCATCACTTCGGAGGCGACCGTGATGTCGAAGCCGTCTTCGCGCACCTGACCGTTGCCGCCGAGACCGACCACGATGTCGCGCAGTGCACGGTCGTTCATGTCCATCACGCGGCGCCACGAGATCTTCGACGGATCGATGCCGAGCGGATTGCCCCAATAGACCTGGTTGTCGATCAGCGCGGCGAGCAGATTGTTCGCCGAGGTGATGGCGTGGAAGTCGCCGGTGAAGTGCAGGTTGATCTCGTCCATCGGCACGACCTGCGCATAGCCGCCGCCGGCCGCGCCGCCCTTCATGCCGAAGCAGGGGCCGAGCGAGGGTTCGCGCAGGCAGATCATCGCCTTCTTGCCAAGCGAGGACAGCGCATCGCCCAGCCCAACCGTGGTCGTGGTCTTGCCTTCGCCCGCGGGCGTGGGATTGATCGCGGTCACCAGAATGAGCTTGCCGGACGGTTTGTCCGCCAGCCCCGCGATATAATCGAGCGAGACCTTCGCCTTGTTCGGGCCGTAGCGGTAGAGCGCGGAGTCCGGCAGGCCGATGCGGGCGCCGACTTTTTCGATAGGTTCAAGCTTCGCCGCGCGTGCGATTTCAAGATCACTCATGACTCATCCGTTTGCTGGGCCGCGCGGAAGGCGCGCGATCGATTGCGAGGACCACCGGGAAAATTTTAGCGCGCGCGCGACACGCAATCCAGCCGCGAAACCATGCGTCCCGCGCAATCAGACAGCACCGAATGCGTATCGTTGGGCAACACGATTGCGCGAATGCCGGTGAAGGTGGGACGGCTTCTCACTCGAACACTTTTTCGGGCGCCTCGGCGACCGGCCGGGATAGCATCACGAACATCAACGCACCGCCGGCCACCATCGCGGGCAAGAGCTGGACGGCGAACGACGCATCGTTCCTCTCGCGAACCACCTCGATCAGAGTGAACAGGAACAAAGTGGCCGGCGTGGCGACGAGCAGGATCGGAGACGACCTTCGCACCAGGATCAGAACCGCGCCGATGACGATCGTGGGGCCCGCGCCAAAGAGGAGAAGAGCCCCGGCGATAAAGCCCAGCATCTCGCCCCATGTCGTGAGCTTGTAGATCGCCTGAAGCGTGGTAAACGCGCCGTCGTCGTGAAGCAGCAGTCCCCCAAACACGACCACGGCGGCCAGCGCGGTCCCGCATAGTGTGGCAGTGATCAGACGTGGCACCGTTACCTCGGCGAAGGCTTGAAACAAAACTTTACCGTGCTCTTGCCTTCGACGGTATGTATTCGATGTCATTCGACAGTTTCACCTCCCCCTTGCGGGGGAAGGCGATCAGGTATGCAGGCTGTCCACATGCCTGCCATCGGCGGCGGTGAATCCGGCCTGCGGATGGGTGCAGCGATCGTCGCACGAGTGTGATATCCGGACCGTTTCGCCGCAACTTGCGGCGCGCTTCGCACGACATTACATAGGGCTTGCCGGCGTCGAAGCCGTGAGGCTCCGTTGGCGGAAGACGGCCGCAATCCAGCCTTGGTGATGCCGGATGTACGCACACCGGCGGTTTGTGGCCACTCTGCCGTTTTCTGGAAGATGGAGTTCGTTGTGTCCTTCTTGAATCCTGAGTGCTGCTTCGCGTGAACACTTCGCTGGACCGCATCTCCGACAAGATCGAAGCCGCGGGCGCACGCGCGCTCGCGCAATTCGTGTTCCTCTATCGCGAACCGAGCCGCACACGCAGCCTGTTCGAGCTCGGCATCAGCGCCGGCGCGCTCGTGCTTCTGTGGGTGGCGATGTGGCTGTCCCTTCAGGTCGGCTACTGGCTCACGCTTCTCATTGCCGTGCCAGCCGCGGGCTTCCTGGTGCGCCTGTTCATGATCCAGCACGATTGCGGTCATGGCGCGTTCTTCCGCGGAAAACACATCAATGACTGGGTCGGCCGCGTCCTCGGTGTGTTTACGCTGACGCCCTACGACGTGTGGCGGCGCTCGCATGCGATGCATCACGCCACCACAGGCAATCTCGACCGCCGCGGCATCGGCGATATCGATACGCTGACGGTGAGCGAATACCGCGCGCGTTCGTGGCTTGGCAGATTGAGCTACCGCCTCTATCGCCACCCGCTTGTGCTGTTCGGCATCGGGCCCGCCTATCTCTTCCTGGTGGAACAGCGCCTGCCTTTCGGGATGATGAAGGACGGCTGGCGGCCCTGGGTGAGCGCGCTCGGCACCAATGCCGCCATCCTGTTCGCCGTCGGCCTGATGATGTGGCTGGTCGGCCCGTTCGCGTTCTTGGCTGTGCATCTGCCCATCGTGCTGCTCGCCGCATCGATCGGCGTCTGGCTGTTCTACGTGCAGCATCAGTTCGAAGGTGCGCGCTGGGCGCGCACCGCAACCTGGGACTTCCACGAGGCGGCACTTCATGGAAGTTCGTACTACGATCTGCCTGCGGTGCTGCGCTGGTTCACTGCCAACATCGGCATGCACCACGTGCATCATCTATGCAGCCGGATTCCCTATTACCGGCTGCCGCGCGTGATGCGCGACCGGCCCGAGCTGCGCCACGTGAGCAGGCTCACGGTGCTTCAGAGTTTGCGCGGGGTGCGCCTGACGCTCTGGGACGAGACACGCCAGCGGCTTGTCTCCTTCCGCGCAGCGCGAACGCTCGATCGAGGCTGACTGCGTGGACTGGAAAATCAGCCCGCGCCGAATCGTCAGATCGCCATTGTGAGCGCGAGGACCTGGAGTCTTGATCGCGGGTCGGAAGGCATTGGATCGAAATTCTGATGTGTCAGCGGTTGTTATTCTGATCTGATCTCGTAACTAGGTCTTGCAATCTTGCGGGGGGAATGATGCGCCCGACTGTTTTCATCGCCGTGCTCTTGTTGGTTTGCTGTGTCACGGCGGCGGCAGACGCGGCGCGGCCGCACGCGTCGGCCGTCGTTAAGGAGGCGCAGGGCAAGGCGGCTGCGCTCGTGGCGCAGATGACACTCGACGAGAAGGTGAACCAGCTCGTCAATGTCGCGCCCGCCATCCCGCGTCTGAATATCCCGGCGTACAATTGGTGGACGGAATCCCTGCACGGCGCGCTCGGAGAAATTCCGACCACCAACTTCCCCGAGCCGATTGGCCTGGCCGCCACGTTTGACACCCCATTGGTGCACGATGTGGCGGAGGCCGTGAGCGTGGAGGTGCGCGCCCTGCACACGCGCGGCCGTGCAACCGGGCGTCTTGGTACGATCGGCACGGGGCTCGACACCTGGTCGCCCAACATCAACATCTTCCGCGACCCGCGCTGGGGCCGGGGCCAGGAAACCTACGGCGAAGACCCGTACCTGACTGCGCGCATGGGCGTAGCATTTGTCACCGGCATGCAGGGGCCCGATCCCGAACTTCCAAACGTGATCTCCACGCCCAAGCACTTTGCTGTGCATAGCGGGCCCGAATCCACGCGTCATGTTGCCGACGCTTATGTCTCCACCCACGATCTGGAGGACACCTATCTTCCTGCGTTTCGCGCCGCCATCGTGGACGCACACGCCGGTTCGGTGATGTGTGCGTACAACCGCATCGACGGCCAGCCGGCATGTGCCAACGATATCCTTCTGAAGGACCATCTGCGCGGTGCTTGGGGCTTTGACGGATACGTCGTGTCTGATTGCGATGCGGTGCGCGATTTCGACGAGCATCACCACTACGCACCCGACCCCGCCGCTTCGGTCGCCGCGGCGCTCAAAGCCGGGGTCGATAACGAGTGCAATACCCAGACACTCGGGGGCGCCACAAATCTGGGCGAACGCTACAAGGAAGCCTACCAGCGCGGTCTCATCAGCATGGCCGATATCGATCAGGCGCTGGTGCGCCTGTTCTCTGCGCGCTTACGCAATGGCGACCTGCCGGGTTTGTCGCAGCGCAGTCCGAGCCGTGTCGCCGAGAGCGAAATCCTCACCCCCGCCCATCGCGCGCTCGCGCTCAGATCCGCCGAGGAAAGCATGGTCCTGCTCAAGAATGACGGGATCTTGCCGCTCAATCCGTCCCTGAAAATTCTGGTGGTCGGTCCGCACGGGGACGCGATCCGTGTGCTGCGGGGCAACTACTCCTCTCCGCAATCCGCTCCGCCGATCTCGATCATCGATGGCCTGCGCCAAGCCATGCCGCGTGCGACGATCGTCCAGGCGCCATTCGAGTCCACATTGATGGATGGCGACGTGGTTCCCGAAACGGCTCTTCGCACGCCCGACGGCAAGCCGGGTCTGAAGGTCGAACATTCCGGCACTGACGAGATCCGGTCCGGCTTTCTGATCCCGCCGGAGAGTGGGACTTGGCGCATCGGGCTCACGGGCGTCGCCGGTGAACTCGAGCTCGACGGCAAGACCGTTGGCAAGCTGGAGAGCTGGCATTGGAACGAGCTGCCGACCTTGTGGACCATCCCGCTCGAGAAGGATCGCCGCTATCGCCTGCGGATTGTCAGCAAGGGGCCCAGCCTGAGCGGCGAGATACTGTTGTGGAAGCAAGTCGACGCCCAATGGGAGGACCATTTGAAGGCGGCCGCCGCTGATGCCGACGTGATCGTCGCCGCGGTCGGCCTTAGCTCCGACCTCGAAGGTGAGGAGAGCGCGCTCAAGGTCGAGGGCTTCTCCGGAGGCGACAAGACCTCACTGGACTTGCCTGCACCGCAGCGCCGCCTGCTCGAACAGGCCAGGGCGCTCGGCAAGCCGCTTGTCGTGGTGCTCATGAACGGCAGTCCGCTTGATCTCAGCTGGGAAAAGGAGAACGCCTCGGCGATCCTGGAAGCCTGGTATCCAGGCCAGGCTGGCGGATTGGCCGTCGCCAATGTGCTGTCCGGCAAGAGCAACCCTGGCGGCCGGCTTCCGCTGACCTTTTACAAGAGCGTCGCCGACCTGCCTCCCTTCGACGACTACGTCATGAAGGGACGCACCTACCGTTATTTCACGGGCCAGCCGGTCTATCCCTTCGGCTATGGCCTCAGTTACACACAGTTCTCCTACGGCGCTCCAACCATCGCGCCCGTCGACGGCTCTTTTAAGAACGGCGCGCGCGTGACCGCGGTCGTGACGAATTCCGGCGGCAACGCCGGCGACGAAGTCGCCGAACTCTATCTGAAGCCGCCTGCCTTCGAGGGCGCACCGCGTCTCGCGCTTCGCGGCTTGCAGCGCGTGTCACTCAAGCCAGGTGAAAGCCGCACGGTAACCTTCATGCTGGCACCGCGCGATCTAAGCTTCGTCGACCGCGACGGCGCTCGCCAGATGATGGCGGGCCAATACCAGGCCAGCGTCGGTTCCGGACAGCCAGACACTGGCGTTCCGATCCAGACTGCGCCGTTCACGGTGGCAAAGGTCGTCGACTTCCCGCGGTAGAGGTGCCGCTTAATACGTCCGCGCCTTCGGCGGGATGTATTCGACGCCGTTTGAGAGCGTGTAGGTGTGCACGGGGCGGTAGTCGGGCGGACCTGCTGGCAGGTCTTCGAGCAACTGACAGTTGATTTGTGGGGCATATAAATGTTTCTACTAGCTCACTGTCGAGGACTCTCCGTAGCGGACCAATCTAAATGCCGGATCGCTTGATTGAATTATTGGTGTCGGAGGTTGGGTCCGGGGCTAGTCCTGGCTTTGCTTGGCATGTTCGGCTGGATGGCGAGGTTGTTGCGTCGAACCTTTCCCTAACGGCGGCGCAATCGAAGGAAGTACGGGAGCTGTCGCGGCGCTATGGCCAGCTGTTCGAACAGCGGCCGTTGCCGAAGCTGGCAACGGATGCGCAAGCTGCGATTGGGGCGGACCTATTCAAGCTTTGGCTGGAGCCGGCGTGGAGCGGATTGTCAGCGAAGCTCAAGTTGGGCGATCTGCGAACGGTGTTGATCCGGTCGACCTCGGCAGCGATCCTGAACCTGCCGTGGGAGCTGCTGCGGCCAGACGGCGGCGAGGCGCTCGGCAGTGATGCACGCTGGGCTATACGGCGAGTGCCGTTCGTCGATAGCCTGTTGGAGATCGGGCCGGCAGCGAGTGAGTTGCCGGCGGGGCCGCTTCGGGTGCTGCTGATGGCATCCGCGCCATTGTCTCAGGTGGAGCTGGACTTCGAGCGCGAGGAGGAGCTGCTGTTGCGCGCGCTCTGGCGAAACGGCCAGGAGGTTGTGGTCGATACTGGCGACATGGGCAGCTTTGCGGAGTTGAGGGAGCGGATTAACGTGTTCCGGCCGCATATTGTGCATCTGAGCGGTCACGGAACAGCCCAATCGGCGGAGGCGAGCTTTGCGTTTGAAGACGAGCGCGGTCAGAGCGATCCGCGCTCGGCTTCAGCGATAGCGCAGTTGTTTGCCGCGAGCAGCGTGCAATGCGTCTTCATCAGTGCCTGTCAGGCTGGCAAGGCACCGGAGCAATCTGCGCTGGGCGGTCTGGCGGCAGGATTGGTGAACCACGGCACACCCTTGGTGATCGGCTGGACCGCCTCGGTTCTGGACGACGTCGCGACGGATGTTGCGGCAAGCTTTTACGGCGCGGTGGCGAGTGGTCAGGTGAGTGTCGATCGCGCTTTGACGACGGCACGCCAAGACGTGCGCGTGGAATGCGACAAGCAGGGCGATCCGTCATGGTCGTTACCGGTGCTCTATGCTGGAAGCCGCCAGGCGCTTGTGTTTGACCCTGCCCGACGTGTGCAGGGCAACCGGGCGTCGCTCAATCTCGATGCGCTTCCGGGTATGCAAGCAGGCTCCGCGGAACACTTCCTCGGCCGCCGTCGCGAGCAGCAGGCCCTTCTGCCGTCCTTGCGCTCAGGCGATCTGCAAGCGGTAGTGCTAACGGGGCTTGGCGGCGCCGGTAAGAGCACGCTGGCAACCCGGCTGGCGCGCAAGCTGCAGGCCGATGGCTGGAAGCCGCTGGCTGTACCCAGCAGCACAGAGAAGCCGCTCAGTACCGGATTACTGTTGCAGACGCTTGGTGAAGCCTTCCTTAAGGCAGGCTTGAGAGAAGCCCACGCCCAATTGGCCGAAGCCGATTTTCCGGTGGCAACGCGGCTGCATTTGGCGGTTAGTGTGTTGAACGACCATCGCTTTGTGCTGGTGCTCGACAATCTGGAAAGCAATCTGGATGAGGGCTCGCGTCGCTTCCTCGATGAAGACCTGGGCGCGTTCTACAGCTATCTTCTGACCAACCTGGTTGGCCAATCTCGCTTGATCGTCACCAGCCGTTACCTGCCATCAGAACTGACCACGCTGCCGCTCAAGGTGCGCGAGTATCAACTGAGCGAGTTCAGCGAGGCAGCCTTCCTGAAGTTCCTGTGGCGGGAGCCGAGGGTCGAGCAACGCTATCGCCGAGGCGAACTGCCGATAGAGCTGCTGCGCCGGCTGTATCGTGTGCTGGGGGGAACGCCCAGGTTCCTGGATCAAATCCGCGAAGTGCTGATCGATCTGCCGGCTGTGGAGTTGGCCGGTGAGCTCGACCAGGTGGAAGTGCCGCTAGCGGATGCCAAAGACCCCAGCCGGCTGCAGGCGGTACGCGACCGCTATTGTGAGACGATCTTCACCGAGCGCTTGTATGGCCGGCTGAGCGAGGCGGAGCAACGCATGCTGGCGCAGGTGGCGGTGTTCGGTCTGCCGATGACGCTTGAGGGCCTTGCGGCGGTGACGAATACAGGCGAGGCAACTGTGCGGTCAGCTACCGGACATTGGCGCGCATTGGCGTTGGCGCATGGTGACAGCGGTGAGCGCTGGTCGGCCTATGGGATGTTGCGCGCATGGCTGCTGGCAAAGCTGGATGAGCCGGCGCGTAAAGCGGCCCATCACGCAGCTGGTGCGTTCCTGGTGGAGCTGAACAAACAGGACCGCGAGGGCGAACTCGGGGTTGGCTGGATTGCCTGTCTGCAGGAGGCGCGGACCCAGTTCATTGCCGCCGCTGCTCTCGATGAGGCGCGCAATGTAACTGACGAGATCGGCAATGCCTTGCTCGGCCATGGTCTGTATCGCGAGCTGAAGCGGCTGCATGAAGAGATGCTCGCGCTCGAAGAGCATCCGCGAAGCCTGGTTGGTCTGGCGCGCTCTAATCTTGAGCTTGCGGAGTGGCGCAAGGCTCGTGAGGACTACGAGCGCGCGCTACATCTCTACCAGCAGACCGGCGACCGCGACGGCGAAGCCGTCACCCGGCACAGTCTGGCCACGATCGATCTCAATGAGGGCAACTACCAGGCGGCGCGGGAGATGTTCGAGCGCTCGCTTGCGATCGAGCAGCAGATCGGCGACTGCGCCGGCGAAGCCGCTACCTTGCATCAGCTGGCCACGATCGATCTCCACGAGGGCAACTACCAGGCGGCGCGGGAGAAGTTCGAACGCTCGCTCGCGATCAAGCAGGAGATCGGCAACCGCGCCGGCGAAGCCGCCACCTGGCATCAGCTGGCCACGATCGATCTCAATGAGGGCAACTACCAGGCGGCGCGGGAGAAGTTCGAGCGCTCGCTTGAGATCAGGCAGCAGATCGGCGATCGCGCCGGCGAGGCCGCTACCTGGCATGGTCTGGCCTCGATCAATCTCAATGAGGGCAACTACCAGGCGGCGCGGGAGAAGTTCG
>Ga0105239_10001473_pt1 | contig 31322 bp, 24 predicted proteins | sample KBSC44metaG_FD_92761 | JGI IMG/M metagenome (GOLD analysis project Ga0105239, IMG submission 92761) | Corn rhizosphere microbial communities from Kellogg Biological Station, Michigan, USA - KBS C4-4 metaG | ecosystem: Host-associated > Plants > Roots > Rhizosphere > Soil | place: Michigan, USA...
GCTTTTACGCTGCACCATTTCGCGCGCCTTGCGTGCTGCGGCACGTGCCTGCGCCGCTATGATAACCTTGTCAATGATAACCTTTGCGTCCTTAGGATGTTCTTCAAGAAATGCCTCCAGTACACGGCTTACGCATACATCTACCACGCCCATTACATCATTATTACCGAGCTTGGTCTTTGTTTGCCCTTCAAACTGTGGCTCAGGTACTTTTACAGAGATAATAGCGCTAAGCCCCTCGCGGAAGTCATCGCCGGTTATTTCCACCTTAGCTCTTTCAAACAGCTTGTTCTTATCACCATAAGATTTGAACACACGGGTGATTGCCCTGCGGAAACCGGCTACGTGCGTACCACCTTCTATGGTATTGATGTTATTTACGTAAGAGAATATATGCTCGCTATAAGATGTATTATAAGATAAGGCAACGTCTACGGTTACGTTGGTTTCCTTATCGTAGGCTTCTACGAATATAGGTATGGATAAAAGCGGATCGCGCTTAGCGGTGCGGTCCAGCATCTGTACAAACTCTACAATACCGCCTTCGCTGTAATAAGTTTCTGTTGGCAATTGGCCTTCTTCGGTCATTTCGCGTTCATCGATCATGATGATACGTATCCCCTTGTTCAGGTAGCTCAGCTCACGCAGACGGCCTGCCAGTATCTCTCTGTTATAAACAGTGTCTTTGAATATTGTATGGTCGGGCCAGAAATGTTGCAGGGTACCTGTCTTATCACTTACGCCTATTTCGCGTACAGGATATTGTGGTATACCCATTCTGTATTCCTGTTCAAATATTTTCCCCTCACGGAAAACGGTAGTATGCAGCAGGCTGCTCAGCGCATTAACGCAGCTCACACCCACACCATGCAATCCACCCGATACCTTGTACGAATCCTTATCGAATTTACCACCGGCATGCAGCACGGTCATTACTACTTCCAGCGCAGAGCGGCCTTCCTTGGTATTGATGCCAGTAGGTATACCACGCCCATCGTCCATTACAGAAATAGAATTGTCTGTGTGAATGGTGACAGTGATGTTTTTACAAAAACCTGCAAGCGCCTCATCGATAGAGTTATCGACTACCTCATAAACAAGGTGATGCAATCCCTTTACCCCTATATCGCCTATGTACATCGCGGGGCGTTTACGTACCGCTTCTAGGCCTTCTAATACCTGTATACTATCCGCACCATAATCGGCGGTTACCTGCATTACTTCTTCGTTTTCTAATTCCATAGTATTTATGTCTCCGGTGCGTGTGTTTAATGATCTGTATGTACCCCGTAAAATATAATGAGAATACAGAAAATGCCATGTCCGGATAAATGGCGGATACCTGTAATATACGGGTATTTTATAACCTTACAAAAGTACTGAAAAATAGCCATTATTACAATAAAATAAGGGAGTAAAATAAGGGCTAAAAGACTGAAATCGTGGATGTTTTGTGGATAACTTTTACCAGGACAGTGAATACGATTTTTAGTCAGATCATCGACCCTTTGGAAACTATAAAAAGAGCATTTTAATCACTATTTTGGTCGAAAATAGCTACAAATAATGTCATCAAATGAACCCGTTATCTGTCCTAACTGCAACTTTCATACAAATGAAAATTACTGCGCACGGTGTGGACAGGAAACGCACTTGCATGAAGATACTTTTGGGGCGCTGATCATGCATTTTATCGGGCATTATTTTCATTATGATTCCAAGTTCTGGAAGACCATGAAAGCGTTATTTTTCAGCCCCGGTAAGCTTACAATAGCTTATTGGGATAAGCAACGCATGCGTTATATAGCGCCTATCTCGCTATACATATTTATCAGCGCGGTATTCTTTATTACTGCCTCTTTGCCTGCTTTCACAAACGATGATACTGTTGATAATGAAACGATTCAGCAACATCAGCGGTTAAGACAAGAAGTGGTGAAAGATTCTGTTTATGTCGCGCACGCCAGGGAGCATAATTTTGCGGCAGTTTTATTCAAAAAAAGGATGGCACACATGCGTGTAAACATCGACGCACTGGATGGAAACAGCACTACATCTGAACGCCTGACCGAACGCCTGCTGCACATTATACCCGATGTGTTCTTCTTTCTTATCCCTTTTCTGGCATTAATTCTTAAGGTTCTGCTATACAAGCGAAAGGATCTGTTGTACGTGAACCACATAATATTTGCCCTACACCTGCAAAGCATGCTTTTTTGCCTGTTACTTCTCTCTATATTGTGGCCGTTTGATGCGTCTTCGGTAACTGTGGCTATAATTCTGGGAATAGTATTTCTCCTGTATTTTATTGCAGCTTTAAAAAGAGTGTATAATATCAGGTGGGTAAAAGCAAGCCTGTATTCTATTTTAGCGATCTTATCATATGCCTTCACTTTGCTCATCGTATTTTTTATAATAATGGCTTATATTTAAGATGAGCTGATGCGTTGCGTCATGTACGAGGCACATTACGCTTAATCACCTTCAAAAGACCTACCTTTGCAACGCATTTTTGTATTATGTCCATACCTATTCTTACCGTTGAGGATGTGGTGATAAAGTTCGCCGGAGACAGTGGAGATGGCATGCAGCTTACCGGCAGCCAGTTCACGAACAATACCGCCCTCATAGGCAACGATCTTTCCACATTTCCAGATTTTCCTGCTGAGATACGCGCCCCACAGGGCACGGTGCCTGGTGTTAGTGGTTATCAGCTTCACTTTTCCAGCCAGCGTATCTATACGCCGGGCGATAACTGCGATGTGCTGGTGGCTATGAATGCCGCTGCGCTAAAAGTAAACCTCAAGAGCCTGAAGCCTAATGGCGTTATTATAGTAGATATTAGTGGTTTCGATACAAAGAATCTGCGCCTTGCTAATTATGCTGATGGTATCAATCCGATAGAAGACGGCTCACTTGCTGGCTTTGAACTGCATAAGATGGATATTACCAAGCTTACGAGAGAGGCGCTGAAGGATATACAGCTTGGTGTAAAGGAGAAAGACCGCGCGAAAAATATGTTTGTTCTGGGCTTCCTGTACTGGCTCTACAGCCGCGATCTTACCAGCACATACTCCTTCCTGCACGATAAGTTTGCAAAGAGCCCCAATATCCTGGAGAGCAACATAAAATCACTCCAGGCAGGTTATAACTATGGTGACACGGTAGAGGCATTTACAAACCGCTATCAGGTAGCCAAGGCAAAACTGCCAAAAGGCGAATATCGCAATATAACAGGCAATGTAGCCCTGACTTATGGATTGGTAGCCGCTGCCGAAAAGAGCAGCCTGCCGATGTTCTTAGGGTCATATCCTATTACGCCAGCGTCCGACATATTGCACGAACTATCTAAACTAAAGTCATTCGGCATACGCACCTTCCAGGCCGAGGATGAAATAGCGGCTATTACAGCAGCCATAGGAGCGTCTTATGGTGGTAGCCTGGGTGTTACTACCACCTCTGGTCCCGGCATGGCTTTAAAAGCCGAGGCTATGGGTCTGGCAGTAATGCTGGAGATACCCTTACTTATCATTAATATACAACGTGGCGGCCCATCTACGGGCTTGCCTACCAAAACCGAACAGAGCGATTTGCTGCAGGCATATTATGGCCGTAATGGCGAATGCCCAATGCCTATCGTTTCCGCATCAACAGCAAGCGATTGTTTTGACGCAGCTTACGAAGCCGTACGCATAGCCGTGCAGCACATGACACCAGTTATATTGCTCAGCGATGGCTACATAGCCAACGGCGCCGAGCCATGGATGTTCCCCAAGAGCAGTGAGCTGAAACCAATAGAAGTAGGCTTTAAGACCGCGCTTGCCGAAGGCGAAACACAGTTTCAGCCATATCTGCGCGATGAGAAACTGGTGCGCCCATGGGCTGTACCGGGTACTCCGGGTTTTGAGCACCGTATTGGCGGACTTGAAAAAGAAGACATCACCGGTAACATATCTTACGATGCCGAAAACCATCAACACATGGTAAAAACAAGACAGGCCAAGGTAGATATGATTGCCGATTATATACCCCTGCAAACCCTCGACAGTGGCCCTGAAAGCGGCGATGTACTTGTATTAGGCTGGGGCTCAACTTACGGAGCTATAAAAAGTGCAGTAGCTATTTTGCATGCAAAGGGTATGTCTGTAGCACATGCACATATACGCCATATACGCCCGTTCCCTAAGAACCTGGGCGATATACTGCGCAACTATAAACACATTCTCATCCCTGAAATAAACAACGGTCAGCTTATAAAGATCATCCGCGATGTATATTTCGTAGATGCTAAAGGCTACAACAAAATAAAAGGTGTGCCCATAACAAAGAGTGAGCTTGTAGATGCTATAAGTGAGTTAGTGAAGAGTTGAGACCTTAAACAACAACATTTTGAATAAACATGTCGCTTATATTGAAAAGCAGCTCTTCTGGGCTGCTTTTTTAATGCATGGCAGGCGCGATAGATTGTATCGTCAATCAGTGGACTTAACAAATAGCAATAAGTTATCTAATTTTCATTACTATCATTATCACTATTTGTTTAGATTTGTTTTGTATCATTAAGAAACAACCAAACCTATCATGAGAAAAAATCTCTTCCTCATTTTGATCTTCTCAACACTAATTTATAGTTGTGGCAAGTCAGAATCTGATGCTACACGACCAATCAACTCCGATCTTTTAAAATACTTTAGTTACAAGCCCGGAACATACTGGGTTTATAAAGATTCAATTGCAGGGGAGGTGGATAGCTTTTACAGCAAGAGAACGAACATCAGCATTAACCCTTTCTAATTGTTATGCTTTACATTTACAGCATTAATACATAATGTCCGGTAGAGAATGCTTCCACAAATCAAAAAGAGTAGAAAGGATTTTTTAAATACATTTTTACTCGTACTTGGGTATGGTGCATTTATTTGCTGTTTTATACTTTTTCTTGCTCGTGCAGGTTTTATACAGCAGATACCAACTGAAACAACTCTTTTCCATTGGGATTCAGGCTACTACCTTAGCATTGTAAACAATGGATATATAAGCAAAGGCCATGGAAATGATAATACTGGCTTTTTTATCCTGTTCCCTTTATTATGGCGTCTCGCGCATATTGGCGTAGTTGGTATATGTATTATCAACTATGTACTATTTGCCTTTGGATTCTCATTACTCACTTCGATTTATAAAGTAAATACAACTGAAAAACTGCTGTGGCTCTCTGTACCTACCGTGTATATTATGGCCATACCTTATACAGAGTCTTTATTTTTCCTTTCAATGTCTATCACCTTTTACGGTATAATAAAAACTAAACGGTGGATCATTTGGGTCGGTCTTATTTTGGCGTCGCTTACACGTGCAACGAGTGTGTTTTTATTGCCTGCACTGCTTGTAATGGAACTTATTGCCAGTCAGAGAAAAGTTTGGTATAAGGTATTATTAAGCTACTGTCTTGATTATGTAATACCTATCGTTAGTGCACTTGCATTTTTTGTTTGGTATCAGTATTACTCAGTGGGTGCATGGTTTCCATACGTCTATCATCAGCAGGAATATATGGGTCATAAATATAGCCTGCCTATCCTTCCGTTTACAAGTATGGAAGGGCCCCGAATGCTCTGGTTTAGCGCTCTTGCTATGTTTTGCTGTTTATTAGCGCTTATTGCAGCTATTAAAAAAGGCTCACTATGGCTTTTCAAAAATAGAACTGAACCGGATAAATTGTTAACACTCTCACTTATATTCCTTGGTATTACATTGTATAAAACTATTTTTTACAATCCCACCTGGAGCACAAATACAACACTTACAATAGGCATCAGCAGATATGCGTTTGCAACACCATTCTTTTATGTATTTCTACACTACTTCACAAGTAGGAGTGTACCATATAAGCTGTTAGATTTTATTCTTGCCATTATTTTGGCAAATGCTGTTTGGTTTAGCTGTGGAGCTTATCTGCACATACAGTATTTCTTATACTTTAACTTCTCAACGCTAATTATCTTTTTATACATGTACTTTGCTGATAAGAGTAAAACGTGGCCCGCCTTGGTAATAATGGGCATGAACTCATTCTTTCTGATTCTTATGTTTCAGCAATATCTCTCAGGCTTATACTTAGAATAGCTATTTACGAACTTTTCGTACCATACATCCACATTGAGTAATTGCCAACATAACAATACCATTATCCGCCCTTTGACATATTTGTAAACCCTACAACTAAATTGTGGTTCTGTCGCTTTTTACGGCTTCTGTCCGCATTTTTAGCCAAATTTGCAGCTAAGGGACTGATTACCAATAGAAGCTCTTTATTTCTATTGATTCTGTAGCTGTCTTAGCTTTAATATGACTCACTGGTTGAAAATATCGCATTAAAAGAATCACGCAAGATAAAATAGAGATCCATTCACAAAAAACAACCCCCGACATATACGTCAGGGGTTGCAGAGAAAGACTTGTTATAAATTAAGAACCTACAGCTATACGCTTAAAGCTAACAACAGTAAGGCCATTGCTTACGCTTTTCAGATAGTCACCTACGGTAATACCATTATCCTTTACAAAGGCCTGTGGCAGTAAAGTATTGTCTTTGAAGAATTTGTTCAGCTTACCGGCTGCTATTTTCTCAGCCATGTCAGCAGCCTTACCTTCAGCTATTATCTGGTCTATTGCTATCGCTTTTTCGCGGGCAATAACTTCAGGTGCTACACTGTCGGCGTCAACACCCATAGGGTTCATTGCTGCAATCTGCATAGCCACATCGCGGCCTGCGGCAATGATGCTGTCGTTAGCGGCGTGGTTCATACCCACCAACACACCTATACGGTAGCCTGAGTGTATGTATGGTATCACAGCGTCAGCAGATACGGTCTCAAAACGTACCACATCTATCTTTTCGCCTATTTTGGCAACCATTTCCATCAGCTTTTCGCCTACGGTAGCGTTGTCCATCTTGGCAGCTTTCAGTTCATCAGCGCTGGTAGCTTTAGTTTCGATAGCTATGTCAGCAACCTGCTGTGCAAAAGCTATGAACTCAGCATTCTTTGCTACGAAATCAGTTTCAGAGCTCAGGTTCACTAGCACGCCGTATTTGTTATCAGCAGATGCCTTAGCTATTACAACGCCTTCTTTAGCGTCGCGGTCGCTGCGGTTAGCGGCTACTTTCTGGCCTTTTTTGCGCAGATAGTCAATAGCGTTCTCAAAATCGCCATTGCTTTCCATCAGCGCCTTACGGCAATCCATCATGCCGGCTCCTGTTTGCTGGCGCAGCTTGTTCACGTCTGCTGCAGATATAGTTACAGTACTCATCGTATAGTTCTTTTAAGGTTTTAAACGAGGTGCAAAATTCGCATTTTATTATTAAAGCCCCAAATAAGGGGCTTTAATACACTATTATCAATTTCTATAATAAAAATTTATGTTAACGCTTTACCGGGTTTGGCCTTGTGCCGCCGCCACCTGGGCGATTGCCACCGCCACGGTTAGCGCCGCCTGGCCTGCCAGGGCCACCTGCACCACCGCGGTTAGCGCCGCCACGTCCTGGTCCGCCTGCGCCTGGTGCAGTTGCATCAGCACTGCGACCACGTCCGCGACCACGTCCTTTACCACCCTCTTCTTCGTCTATTTCCATACCGCGAGTCCTTTCGGTGTTCTCGTCTTGTGCGTTATCTTCATCGCTATCCTTTACAGATGCGCGCTCTTCAAGACCTTCCATGATAGCGGCTGTAATGTAATTAACGATTATAGCTATAGATTTTGTAGCGTCATCATTAGCCGGTATCGCGAAGTCAACCTTTGTAGGGTCGCTGTTCGTATCTACCATAGCGAATGTGCTGATACCAAGGCGCTTAGCTTCTGCAAGAGCTATATGCTCATGGCTGATATCCACCATGAAGATAGCTGCAGGGGTACGGCCCATCTGAGAGATACCACCAAGTACTTTTTCCATCTTTTCTTTGCTGCGTGTCAATGTAAGGCGTTCCTTTTTAGTAACGCTGTCCATAGTACCATCCTGCAGCATTTTTTCGATGCTAAGCATTTTCTTTACGCTCTTGCGTATTGTCTGGAAGTTGGTAAGCATACCACCCAGCCAACGCTCTGTAACGAAAGGCATGTTCATTTTTGCAGCAGCTTCCGCTACTATTTCCTTAGCTTGTTTTTTAGTAGCTACAAACATGATTTTCTTACCGCTCTTTGCGATAGACTTCATTGCGTTAGCCGCTTCATCAAGGCCATCAATAGTTTTATTGAGGTCTATGATGTGTATGCCATTCTTTTCAGCAAAGATGTATGGCAACATCTTAGGATTCCATTTTTTCTTCAGGTGGCCGAAGTGTACGCCTGCCTCAAGGAGCTGCTGATGCAATGTTTTATTATCTTCCATTTGAGTAATTTCTTGATTGTTAAAAAATAAAGAATGCAGTGCGTATTAACGTTTAGAGAACTGGAAGCTACGACGTGCTTTCGCTTTACCAAATTTCTTGCGCTCTACCATACGGCTATCACGCGTTAACAGGCCTTCTTTCTTCAACGCCGGGCGATATTCAGGGTTAACCTCGCACAGTACGCGGGCGATACCCATCTTTATTGCTTCAGCTTGGCCTTTAGGGCCACCACCCTGCACATTTATTACGATATCAAAAGCGCTCTGCAGATCTAAAGTCTTCAAAGGAAGCTCTACCTGATTTTGCAGGTACATGATCGGGAAGTATGCTTTATATTCTTTGTCATTAACCAGGATGCTGCCTGCGCCCTTGCTCAGGTACACGCGGGCTACTGCTTCCTTACGGCGGCCAATGGCGTTTTTTTGTTTTTCCATTTTATGAATGGTTTTGTAGAATGTTAGTAGTTATTATTTAAGTTCTTTAGGTTGTTGTGCTTTGTGCGGATGCTCGCTGCCTTCGTAAACGAAGAGCTTCTTGTACATCGCACGGCCAAGGCGGTTTTTAGGAAGCATGCCTTTTACAGCGCGCTCTATCATCAGGTTAGGACGGCGATTTATCATTTCTTTCGCCATTTCTATCTTCTGGCCACCGGGATACATAGAATACGTCTGGTATTCTTTGTCTTCCATTTTATGGCCAGTAAGTACTACCTTCTTAGAGTTGATAACGATCACATAATCGCCGCAATCGAAGTGAGGCGTGTAGTACGCCTTGTTCTTGCCGCGCAGTATCGATGCTATCCTTGAGCTCATGCGGCCCAGTGTCTGGTTGGTAGCGTCAACGATATGCCAATCGCGTTTTACGATCTTTTCGTTAGCAGATTGTGTTTTAAAGCTTAAATGTTTCATTTCCTGTTTAAAATTTTATTCCTGTGTGTACAAACCGCCACATGATGAACGTGCAGCGAATTTTTTTTAAAGGACTGCAAAGGTAAACGGCGTAAATGACTGCACCAAAAAATTCATTAAGAAATTTTGAGTGTACTTTATAAGTGATTGATAATCAATTATTATTTAGGAAAAATATTTTCAGAAGTGATCCTGCGGTATGGGTTTGGAGCAGCAAATCCGTAAAGGCATAGTTTTTCCGGCAGAAGAATATTCTTTCCAAAGTAATTTTTAGTAATCTGCAAAGCAAAAGCGGTGGGGTAGGGATAGGGTTATCTAATAAACAGGAGATGAGCAGGTTAATATATGAATATTACAATTGTAAGACGCGAAAAATGTTTACATGATTTATAGCAGAAAACGACATAATTGTGCCTCATTATCAATACGTTAACAAAAAACCAGCTCCAATGTTAACTCATTATTATTATTCTGTTAAAGAAAATGTAAAAACTCCTTGTTTTTGTCGTTTTATTTAAATAATTTCACTCTATAGTTCACCCCATGAATATTTATTCTCAAGTAACTGAATCTATGTTGTTTAACCACTTAAGCAGATTGTTTAACGAAAAAACAAAGAGTATGAAAAGAGTATTGTTACTATTTGTGCTGCTACTCATGGTTGGGTTTCAGGCATTTGCACAGACCCACCAGGTTGTAGGTAAGGTATTGGACGAAACAGGACAGGGCTTCCCCGGCGCCGGCGTATCTGTTAAAGGTACGGCGATAGGTACTGTGACGGATGTGAATGGTAGTTTTACGCTGGATGTGCCTGACGGCACAAAATCGTTGACGATACAAGCCGTAGGCTATACATCTCAGGATGTGGCTATTACAGGTGAGTCGATGCTTGTACATTTAAAAGTAACTTCGCGCGAACTGGAAGGTACTGTAGTAACAGCGCTTGCGGTAAAAAGGGAAAAAAGAGAACTGGGGTATGCTTCTACAACGTTAAGCAACCAAGATCTTACTAATGGTAATAATACAAGTGCACTATCCGCACTGGAAGGCAAAGTTGCCGGTGCGAATATCACCAGCTCTACAGGCGGGCCAGGTGGCTCAACACGTGTGGTGCTAAGGGGTGAGAAATCATTCAACGGTAATAACAACGCTCTGATTATTATTGATGGTGTGATTACAAATAATTTTGATAGGACACAAACAAACCAGCTGGAACAGATAGACTTTGGTAATAGTGCTAATGATATAGACCCAGACGATATTGAGTCTGTAACCGTGCTTAATGGTGCTCAGGCTGCGGCATTATACGGATCGATAGGTGCGAATGGTGCGATCATGTACACTACTAAATCAGGCAAGTCTCGGAATAACACAAACAAAAAACTTGAAATAACCTATAAAGCAACATATACTCAGTCAGACATACTGAAATATATGGACCTTCAACATCAATTTGGGCAAGGAAATATTTACCAGGGTATAGCGGATGACCGTCGGGAAAATTTTAGCTGGGGTTTACCTTTCGATAATCAACCTCGCCCATGGGGACAGCAAATAAATGGTCAGCAATTAGTAAAACCTTATTCTGATCAGCCAGATAATATTAAGAGCTTTTTTAATCATGGCAAGGATCTTAACAACTATTTGTCTCTTGCAGGTGGTACGGAAACATCGAGCTATTTCTTATCCATCAACTCACTCAACAGTACTGGTGTAGTACCAAATACTTTCTATGATAAGTATAGTATCCGTTTTAATGGTTCAACAGAGCTAGGGAATAACTTCTATTCAAGCATCAACATCAATTATATAAATAATTATTCAAAATCGCCTAACTCCGGACAAAATATCGGATCTGTTCTTGGTAATCTTTACCAAACAGCGCGCGATATTCCTACATGGGAGTTAAAACAACTCGGCAATCAATTTTATAGCATGGCATTTCCCGATAGCAGTGGCGTAACCCGTTACGGCTATTACGGTGCGTATTATAAAAATCCATATTGGGTAGCTCAAAATTTTAGTAATATCGATAGAACTGATCGTGTATTAGGTGATATAACGCTAGGATATAAAAAAGGCAAATTTGATGTGTTTAACAGATTAGGTGCAGATATCTCTTCTGATTCACGTTATTTCCAAAGCCCAGCATTCAATTCTCAACCAGTAGAAACGGCATTCTATGGTGGAGACAATTATGTATCTCCGGGTGGTTATTCAGAAAATTATGCAAAATCAATGCATATGAATAATGACCTTATTGGCCGTTTTACACAAGCATTTAATCAGGATTTCGGAATGACATTATTAGGTGGGGCTAATGCTAAATTCTATCAGGATAGAGGCCTCTTTTCATCTATAGATCCTAAAACAAATGGTCTTGTAATACCGGGTTATTACAATTTCCAGAATGCACAGGGTCCGATATTGGTACAAAATACTTTGACTGATACACGTTCTTTTGGCCTTTATGGTGACTTAAGCCTAAACTACCGCAAAGAAATATTCATTGATGCGACAGCGAGAAATGACTGGTCATCTACGCTTGAAACAGGGAATAACTCTATTTTCTATCCTAGTGTAAGTGGATCATGGGTATTTACAGAGCGCCTGAAAGGGAAAGTAAAAGACAATATCCTTAATTTTGGTAAGCTGCGTGCCGGCTATGCTGGTATAGGTAATTCTGCACCCGCTTATGCAAATCAACCTGCAGGTTATGTACAGGGCAGTGTAGCGAGCGCATTTGGTACAGTTATCTTCCCATTTAATAATGTGCCAGGGTACCAAATATCAAGTACCGTAGGTACACCCGCATTAAAACCGGAGTTTACCAAAACTTTTGAAATAGGTACGGATCTTTCTTTCTTTAGGGACAAGGTAAGCTTTTCATTTACTTACTATGATGCACAAACATCTAACCAGATAGACGCGGTGCCTTTACCAGCATCAAGTGGTTTCTCATTTGAAACGATTAATGTAGGTAATATAAGTAATAAGGGAGAGGAAATTACTGCAAGAGTAACACCTATCTCTACAAAATCCGGATTAAGGGTGACATTATTTGGAACTTATACGCATAACGTTAGTGAAGTTACCGGTCTTACCGGTGGTGCATCACAAGTTTCATTAGGTGGACTTAATGGAATGGCAATTGTAGCAGCTGAAGGGCACCCGTATGGTGAATTCTATGGTACTGATTTTCAAAAAACACCAGATGGGCACGTAATTGTAGACCCAACAACAGGTTTGCCACTGATAGGTACTAAATCAACGTTTGAAGGTTCTTATCAACCAAAATTTATAGCATCGTTTGGTGCCGATATTACGTATAAGGGTTTCAGGTTACATGTGTTGTTTAACGACAAACAGGGTGGGGTATTCTACAGTCAGGATAAGGTTAATGCCGACTTTAATGGTACTACATCTGAAACAGGGTATAATAATAGACAGCCGTATGTATGGGCAAATTCTGTAAATGCTACAACATCAAGTACAGGTGTGGTAACATACACTACAAATACAACAAAATTTGTACCTTATAATTACTACACCAACGTAGAGCAGTTTGTACCCGCGGCGGGGCTTGTAAATGCAAGTTATGTGAAACTTCAAGAAGCATCTTTGTATTATAGCATACCAAACAGATATTATAAAAGGTCGCCATTTGGCTCACTCGAAGTAGGTGTATTTGGTACTAATCTGATACTATGGACTGCAAAGAGCAACAAATACAATGACCCTGAAGAAACATCTGCAGGCGCTGCAGGTAATGGACAAGGATTTAACTTTACTGCAAACCCATCGTTGAGAAACTATGGCGTTACCCTTAAAGCTACATTCTAAAAATTAATTTATAAAACCCATATATATGTTTATAAAGAAACAAATATTATTAGCATCGATGATAGGCCTGGTATTCGGCGTATCTTCTTGCAAAAGATATCTGGATGTGAACAAAAATCCTAATGTAACGCCTACAGCGACGCCAGCTACACTGTTGCCTACTTCGCAAATGTATGTAGCATCGGCAATGGGTGTTGATTTGCAGGTGAATGGCTCGATATGGGCTGAATATTGGACACAAGATCCGAGTGCAAGTCAATATAGAACGCTGGAACAATACCAGCCTACGCAGTCTACTTATGAAACTCCATGGCTAAATTTATATACAGCTGCAGAGAATTTCTACCAATTAGACAAACTTGCGGCAAGCTTGAAGAAAAAACAGTATGTTGCTATCTCGTTCATTATGAAGGCTTACACTTTTCAAGTATTGACAGATGGATGGGGAGATATTCCCTTTAAAGAAGCACTGAAAGGCTTGCCATCTGACGGAGGTATTACAAGCCCCCATTATGATGCGCAGCAAGTTGTGTATACTGGTATTCTTGCTTATCTGGACTCTGCGAATGCATTACTTGACCCAAGTGATGTAACAAAGCCGGGTGTTGATGACCTTATTTATGGCGGTGATATGACGAAGTGGCAAGCGTTCTCTAATACCCTTCGTCTAAAAATACTGATGAGAATGAGTGCTGTTGACCCTGCGGGTGCTCAAGCCGGCATCAATGCGCTTTATGCCACAGGCCCTTCTTTTATTGATGAAAGCAATGATGCACAGATTAATTTCTCAACAACTGCAGGTAATAAGAATCCATTCTATGCTGAGGCAATTGGTGTAGGCGGTACACAGAATGTGGTAGGTAGCAGCACTATAATAGATACAATGAACGCAGACGATGATTATCGCGCTTTCATTGATTACGAATATGTAGCAAGTGCGGGAGTCCCGGTTGGTATAAAGCAAGGTGCATACGATGCGGTAGTAGCAGCAGGGTCTTACTCATTGCCAACGCCTTATATGGCAGGTGATGCGTCAGCTGCAGATGCGAGTAATGCTTTTGGTTATAGCTCAGCCTCAGCGCCTGTAAAATTCCTTACAAGCTACGAAAGTGCTTTCTTACAGGCTGAAGCAGTTGTAAGGTTTGGTGTGGCAGGGGATGATGCCGCTTTATTTATGCAAGGGGTACATGCCAGCATTTATACCTATGCTTATGCTTATGCTGCGGAAGATCTGGAATTAGCTGATTATCCGCAAACTTCTGTAAATGGAGATACAATTACATCGCCAATATTCTTAACCCCGGACTTTGCATACTATTCTTATTTTAACGGGGATACTATTTATGGTGCACCTCCTGCATATTGGGGACAATATCCTACAAGTGGATCTATGACGGAAAAATTGCGTTTTATCATTACTCAAAAATGGCTCAGTATGTGCGGTAGTCAAGGATTTGAAGCATGGACGGAATATCGCCGTACAGGTTACCCTGATTTCCTTGTTATCTCTTCAAATAGCCTTATTGGTAATGAATTCCCTAAACGCTTCCTATATCCAAGCTCTGAGTCTACTGAAAATAGTAATTACCCTGGATTGAAGTCAATTACAGATAAAGTTTGGTGGGATCTATTATAATCAATTTACCTAAAAAGATATGCAAATGAGAAAGCTAATAATATTATCAGTGTTCGCTGCTATCGCTATTGCGAGCTGTAAAAAGAAAGAAAGCCAAATTTCAAGAATCGTTACTGTATCAGCGCCTACTATTACATTTACTGGCAGCCAGTATGTAAGTATCCCTGTAGGAGGCACAGTACCAACAGTCAGCGCAACGGCTTATGATTCTGTATTACATGAGTCCGATCCGGTTACAGATACCGGTGCCGTAGATGCCAACACGCCAGGCCTGTATATACAAACCGCTGTTGCCAAAAATAGCAATGGTTATACCAGCACAAGCGCAGTTTATATTGCTGTTACCAATGAGCCTGCAAGCTTAGATATATCAGGTACTTATGCAAGAACATCAAATGGCCAAACGGTTACTGTTACTAAACTTGCTACAGGTTTATTTATGACTGATAACTTTGGTGGCGTTGTGCCTCCATCTTCGGCCATCATCCCTGCTGTATTTGCAATACTTAATGATACCACTATGGTAGTGCCATTGCAACCATCTAATGAAGGCCCGATAGAAGGTACAAACATCACACTAAGTTTACCTGCTCCTACGAGCTATTCTTACGTTGTTGTTAATGCGGCATTTGGTACTGCGGTTAGGACATTTGTTAAACAATAAAATTTAAATTTATAAAAAAGGTGTCTCGAATTTTCGAGACACCTTTTTTATGCTAATAGTTCAATGGTCGAACACCTGCAACCCGCTATTCGCAATAACAAGCCAATCGTTATTGAACAGCTTCCATACCCTGATGTAACGGAAGCGGGAATTGAGCGACTGATCAAAGTATTTACCTTTTACAGCTAAAGTAAAGGATACAATTGCCGTGTCATCGATGAAATTAAGTATCTGATCGCTGGGGATAAGCGACTGCATGACAGTATTACCCAAGCGATAATTCTGTAGTATTATAGTCTTGGTTACGGTGCTTCCGTTCGGCAGTACCCAAAGTGAATCTTTATGAATAAGCCTGTCTAATACCGACAGGTCGTTATCTCTGAAAGCGGCCAACAATTTTGCCTCGCAGGCCATGATGTTATTTCTGTTATCTGACAGGTCTATGCGCATGTTTTATTCGAAGGTGAATGTTATTTTATGGCTTTAGTGAAATCTATCAGCAACTTGGCAACGTCATCTACATGCTCCATAGATAAAGACTTTGCATTATCAAACACATCGTGATAATATCCCTTACCACCATTAGAATAAATGAAGAATGATGGCACACCACGTTCTGTGAAGTGATAATGGTCGCTATTGGCAGCTTTGCCACGGCTCTTTACTTGTGTCAGATAGTTATGCTTTGTATTAAGCTCCTGTAGCAGGCTGAACTGTGCGGGGAACTCAGTTGCGTTCACCACAGTAATACCATCGGTAGCATCGCCCATAATGTCAATGTTAGTAAGAAATTTTATGTGATCAAGTGGAATAAGGGGATGATTAACAAAATAATCAGAACCCAGCAACCCCGGCTCCTCACCGCTAAACGCGATAAATACCATTGTATAATGTTGTGGGTTAGCTGCAAAGTAGTTGGCCAAGTGCAGCATCATAGCGGTGCCACTGGCATTGTCGCTGGCGCCGGGAAAGGTTGTCTCTCTACCCATCATACCCAGGTGATCGTAATGTGCGGTAAATACAATAAAGCTGTCTTTTACCTCACCAGGTACTTCACCTATAATATTATCATTCTTAGACGCGGGTATGAATACCGAATGTACATTTACCTCGGCATTTCGTGACCAGCGAGGTAATGCACTATCTTCCACATATAGCACGGTAGCTGCCATAGTATCTGTCGATGCATCCCAGATAAGCTTACCATGCTGCGGCACTATGTAACAGCCTTTGGGCAGAAACTTTACTAACTGTGATGGCCTTAGCTCCAGTTCTTTGCAAAGTGAGTCTAAATTATCCAGTATCCACACTTTATCATTGATGTCGTTTGTAAAAGAAGCAAGCTGCTTGCTCCATTGCACGCTGTCCTTTATCTTTTCCAGGTTTACTGATCTTATTTTCGACTTCTCGGCTGTGAAAGAAGTGCTTGCCGCATCGACAATAAACTCTTCGCCGGGTATAACCTCTTTCTTGTTGATGCTTAGCGACACTATGCCGGGGAAAGTATTTATGGGGAAGGTATAGCGCTGCACAAAAGTAGTATCGGTACCTACGGGTACAAGGCCAAACTCGGTAAATTTATGCTGTATATATGCAGACGCGTGTTCCTTTCCTTTTTCCACATACCCGCGGCCATGCATATTGGGTGCGGTAAGTGTGGCCACCTGATGCTTCAGCCAGCGTTTCTCGAGCTGGGCATGAGCGTGTAGAAAAATGCTTACCAAAACTAATGAGCAAAGGATCTTTTTCATCGGTATACTTTGATGGTTATAAAAGTAAGGTTTATACTGATGTGGAGATAGCACATTAAAAACGAACAAATACGTTTGCGGAGGCATATAGAATATCATTTTCTAGTGCAAAAAAATGAGTAGGTACATGCATCGACTATATTCTTATTTTCCACCGTCCATTCATAGCCATTCACCGACTTTGCTTCATAATTGACCGAAATAAACTTCCATATCCGTAGCGAGAAAATTAGCTTTGCACCATAATTTTAAAGGGATGAAACAGTTTTTACACAAAGGTATATTTAAAATAATTGCAGTAGTAACGCTCGTGTTTGCTGGCACCGCTTCATGGGCGCAGTACAAGATAAGCGGTACGGTTATAGACCAGAAAGGAAGACCCGTACGTGGCGCAAGCGTATCGCTGGATGGCACTATTGATGGTTCTACTACGGATAGCATGGGTATCTTTCGTTTTACAACAGATGAAAAAGGTAACCAGAGCATTGTGGCTACAGAAGTAAGTCATAAAAATTCCGGGATGCCCATCGTGATAACAGGCGACATGAGTGGCATTGTATTAAAGATGGGTAACAACAGCTCGCATGAGCTGGATCAGGTAACCATAACTGCAGGTGCATTTAACGCCAGCGATGATGCTAACAAAACAGTGCTTCGTCCGCTGGATATAGTTACTACCGCAGGTGCTAATGCCGATGTGGTAAAGGCGATAGAAACACTGCCCGGCACACAGCAGACAGGTGCAGACAACGGGCTTTTTGTACGTGGTGGTGATGCCAGTGAGGCAGCGATACTCGTGGATGAAATGGTAGTACAGAATGCTTTTTTTAGCGGTGCACCCGGTGTGGCAACACGCAGCAGGTTTGGCGCATTCCAGTATCAGGGTGTATCATTCAGCAGCGGCGGTTATAGCGCTAAGTACGGACAAGCTCTATCGAGCGTACTGGAATTGAATAGTACAGATCTGCCTGATAAAAGCACTGTGAACCTGGGTGTGAACATGGCGGGTATATATGCATCAGCTACCAAGAAGTGGAAGAACAGCGCAATAGATGTAGGCGGCAATTATAACAACCTTACACCATTTTATGGTATCGCTTCTACCAACTTTAAGTTTTATAATGTGCCGGTAGGCGGCGGCGGTAATGCGCGCTATGTATGGAAACCAAATAAGAATGGCCTGCTGAAAGTAGCGGTTAATGCATCGTATATAACAAGTGGCGTGGGTGTACCTAACCCTTATACTAATGAACCAGATAGCTTACTGACAGGTAATCCCGCAGCTGAGCATTTTAAGAACGAAGGGGACACTATAAATTTTAAAACAAGAGATCAGAATTACTACAGCAATATATCGTACAAGCAGTCGTGGAAAAATAAATATACACTTTACACGGCAGCCTCTTACAGCCTCGACCAGACAAATAACTTCTTTGGCGATATACCTATAAATGAAAAAGACCAGCGGGCGCAATATCGTCTGGAACTTAATACCTATATCAATAGAAAGCTGAGTGTACTGGTAGGTGGAGAGATACAGAACTTTAGCATAGAAAAGACATTTGCCAATATAGATTCTTTCAAACAAAGCTTTACTGAAACACAGATAGCGGGATATATAGAAGCAGACTGGAACCCTTTTTACTGGCTGGCAATACGCCCCGGTGTACGCTATGAGCATAGCGCACTGCTGAATAATGATAACATAGCTCCACGTTTATCTATGGCGATAAGAACGGGCGACTATAGTAATGTATCTCTGGCAACAGGTATCTTTTACCAGGATGCGAATAGTACCTATCTGCTGGTTGGTGCAAGACCGGGTTTCCAGGAAGCGATACATTATATAGCTAACTGGCAGTGGACCAAAAGTGACAGGACGCTGCGTGTAGAAGGGTATTATAAAAACTATGCATCGCTTATAAGGGATTTCCCTACGTACTACGACCCCAACGCCTATCGCTACATACTGCCTTCAGATCGCATAGATAACAGCGGCCATGGGTATGCGCAAGGATTGGAACTTTTCTGGAGAGACAGGAAGACTTTTAAGAATGTAGACTACTGGATATCTTACAGCTACATAGATACAAAGAGGCTGTATGACAATTTCCCGGTGGCGGCATCACCAACATTCATAGCAAACCACAACCTGAACCTGGTAGGTAAATACTTTGTGCAAAAATGGAATACAAACTTTAGCGCCACCTATACTTTTGCCAGTGGCCGGCCATACTATAACCCTGATCCCACAAAAGCTTTCTTATCTGAAACAACAAAACCGTTTAACAACTTCGCGGTAACGATCAGCTACCTGCACTCGTTCGGTAAATGGTTCAGCGTATTTTACCTGAGCATAGATAACATCACCAATTCGCACAATATATTCGGTTATAGATACACTTATGATAATGATACACATAAACAAGTTCCTAGTCCAATAGTTCCTGCGCTCTATCGTTCAATATTTTTCGGTGTGAACTTCTCACTGACACAGTTTAAAAAAGACGAATTATAAAACAAACAAACAATAATTAAAATAAACAAAACCAGATAAATTTACCTTATGAAAAAGTTGATCTTGCTTACCGCTACGGCCTTCACAATGATGAGCGCACAGGCACAGGACTTTAAGACCGTCCTCACCAAAACAATGAGTGTATTTGACACTACCATGATACCAGAGGTACAGGTGGAGTACAGCAATAAGATATCACTGATATCTAAGAAATGGGATAGCGAATGGGCCGGACATTACTATTCGGCGTTTAGTAAGGCCGTCCTTTCTTATAGCGAAAAAGATGCCACAAAGCGTGATGCTTATCTCGATGATGCAGATAAAGAACTGCTGGATGCCGTGAACATACTTGGGAAGCAGACAGACGAAACTTACGTACTGGGCGCTATGCTGGCAAATGCCCGAATGGCAGTAAACCCAATGCTGCGCTACCAGAAATATGGTAAAATATTCAGCGACGATCTTGAAGAAGCAAAAGAACTCAACCCTAACAATCCACGTATGTACTACCTGCAGGGTGTAAGCAAATTCTTTACGCCAAAAGCATTTGGCGGTGGTAAGAAGAACGCACAGCCATACTTTGAAAAAGCAGAAGGGTTGTTCGCAAAGGAGTCAAGTGATGATATAACTAAACCTTATTGGGGAAAGTATAAGAACGCGTACTTCCTGTCACAGTGTAAAATAGAAGATAAAGAATAGCAGGATATTGAAAATAAAGGAGTTGGGGTGAATTGTGAAATTATGTTGTACCGCTGGCACGGTAATAATATATACAAGAGAAAATAGTTTCTAATAATTCCCTTCTAATAACTCCTCTTTTTTTCCCCATATCAGGGCCTGACGCGGAAAGCGCCAGGCCCTGATCCCTTTTAGGTAAGTGCTTAACGCTTGTTGAAGATATGCATAGCGAAAGCACGCTGATACTTATACAAATGTGGAAATGAAGATAACTGGTACAGAATTGTTATAGCATACTACAGATAAAATCAACGAAATACTATGGAAAAGAATCTGTCAAATAGCGAAGCGTTAAAGAAACTAAAAGAGCTGGCGGAGAAAGTACGCATCTGCATGTTTGCAACTGTGGATACAACTAATAATCTGTATGGCCGACCTATGTCAACTGCGAAAGTAAGTGAGGATGGTACAATATGGTTCTTTACAAACGCGGAACAGAAGGCGGCGCAAAAAGCAGCCGGAGACGAGAAGGTATGCCTTAACTATGCCGACCCGGGAAGCACTACCTATATGACTGTGCAGGGTACATCTACACTGGTAGGCGACAAGGCTAAAATGAAAGAGCTATGGTCTCCGATACTCAAAGCGTGGTTCCCTGACGGGCTTGAAACACCGGGCATCGCGCTAATAAAAGTTACACCTGAACAAGCCCACTATTGGGATGTAGATGCGGCTAAGTTGAAGATATTATTCGCTACTGTTAAGTCAGCGCTGATAGGAGAAACTACCGATATGGGTAAGAGCGGTGAGCTGAAAATAAACTAAAGCGTCATTATTGCGACTTGTTGATAAGCATGTATTTTTAAAATACGTAAAATACATGCTTATCTTTTATATTACTGCTAGGCGCAGGCTAAAAGTTCTTTGCGCGTTTTAATTTATTCGTCGCATTTTTACAGTATGAATTGGGCATCGCTGTATAGTACAAGGCGTACGGGCGACCCTGACCACAAGGATAATAATCCTGACCAGGTTCGCAATTCGTTTCTCCGTGATTATGACCGTATTATTTTCTCGTCGGCATTTCGCAGACTACAGAATAAGACGCAGGTATTTCCACTGCCGGGGGCAGTGTTTGTACACAACCGGCTTACCCACAGCCTTGAAGTAGCATCGGTAGGCCGCTCGCTGGGCAAGGCGGTGGGCTCTGAGATAGCAAAGAAGTATGCAGATGAAGGAGAAGAATTTACAGAGTTCTATAAACACGAGTTGGCATCTGTAATAGCAGCCGCTTGTCTCGCACACGATATTGGCAATCCACCATTCGGCCACTCGGGTGAGGATGCGATACGCACTTTTTTTGCTAACCTTGAGGGCGATGCAAAGGCAAAGCTAAGTAAGCTTACTGCCAACCAGGTAAAGGACCTTGAAAATTTCGAAGGAAATTCTAACGCACTGCGTACTTTAATACACAACTATAACGAAAGTGAGGAAGGTGGCTACAAGCTCACCTATACTACACTGGCTGCTATTGTAAAATACCCCAGCTCATCGGCTGAGGGATTCAATAAAAAAACAGGGCTTATAGCTACGAAAAAGTCAGGCTTCTTTGATTCTGAAAGCAAGGTATATCAGCACATAGCCGCTACGCTGGGTATACCAAAGAAAGAGGGTTTTGAGCAGGTATATGCCCGTCACCCATTTGTATATCTTACAGAAGCGGCCGATGACATCTGCTATCGTGTAATAGATCTTGAAGATGCGCACCGGCTGCACATCATCTCGTTGAATACGTTTATGGATATGTTCCTGCCGTTCTTTGAAGGGGAAGAGAAGGAGTATAACAGGCGTGCTTATGTAGAAAAGAAACTCGAAGCAATAAACGATGATAACCAGAAGGTGCAATACGTACGTGCACGATGGATAGGGCTGATGATAGAAAAGCTATCTGCTCTGTTCATGAAACATGAAGAAGAGCTGTTAGCTGGTACACTGGAGAAAGACCTGCTGTCGTGCCTGTCTCCGCGAGAACATGAATTGGTAGCGCAGATCAATAAATACTCGGTAAAATATATCTACAATTATAAATCGGTGGTGGAGATAGAGATAGCGGGCTATAATGTGATCGGCGGGCTATTGAAAGAGTTGATACACGCAGTGCTGAACCCCACACAGACAAAGTCGGGCAAGCTATTAAAACTAATACCTGCACAGTTTCCTGTAACGAGGAATGAAGAAGATCTGTACAGTGATGTACAATCGGTAGTAGATTACATCGCCGGCATGACCGACCTTTACGCCATAGATATATACCGCAAAATAAGCGGCATCTCTATACCTGAAATACGATGAGCATGCACCCCAAAGAGCTGCGTATAGATGATTATACTTACGAACTACCCGATGAGCTGATAGCAAAATATCCGCTGGCCATCCGCGATGCCTCAAAGCTGCTTATCTATGAGCAGGGCAATATTACTGAGGACAACTACAATAATATAGATAAGTACATACCCGCAGATACGTTGATGGTATTTAACCAGACGAGGGTAGTGAACGCGCGCCTGCTATTCAAAAAAGAATCGGGTAGTGTGATAGAGGTTTTTTGCCTGGAACCGCACGCACAGTTTGTTGACATACAAACCGCCATGAGCCAGAAAGGGGGCGTGCTGTGGCAATGTATGATAGGTGGTGCCGCAAAATGGAAGCATGGCATGGCGCTCACATTACGATCTGGAGAACCTGCATTTACACTATCCGCGAAAATAGTTGACAGGCTGGCAGGAACATTTGTAGTGGAACTGAGATGGGATAACGACAACCTTTCGTTTGCAGAGGTACTGCAAAGCGCGGGGCATGTACCACTGCCACCTTATATGCACCGGCAGTCTGAGCAGGCCGATAAGGAAAGATACCAGACAGTATTTGCCCGCGAAGAAGGTAGTGTGGCCGCGCCAACTGCCGGGCTGCATTTTACCACAGGTATCTTGCAAAAACTCCGGGAGAAAAACATTGATACAAGTTATGTAACCCTCCATGTGGGTGCGGGTACTTTTAAGCCTGTAAGCAGTGATACCATGGAAGAGCATGAGATGCATGCCGAGTGGATGGAGGTAAGTACAGAATTGATAGAAGAACTACTGCGGCACCTCGATAATAAGATAGTAGCTGTAGGCACCACATCATTACGCACGCTGGAAAGCCTGTACCATATAGGCAACCTACTGGTACATGGTGTGGAGATAGACTTTGCAAAAATAGCTATAGGGCAGTGGCTGCCATACGAACATCATTCGTTTGTATCTGCAAAAGATGCCCTGCTTGCAGTGCTGGACCACCTGAAAGAGCAAAAAACAGACCGGCTCGTGACCCGTACACAGATACTTATAGCACCAGGCTATACTTTTAGACTGGTAAATGGGCTTGTCACTAATTTTCATCAGCCAAAATCCACCTTATTGTTGCTCGTATCAGCCTTCATTGGCGACGACTGGCGCAGGCTATATAGCCACGCACTGGAAAACGATTATCGTTTCCTGAGTTATGGGGATGGGTGTTTGTTATGGAAGTAGCATTTACGTTATGTTATTATTATAATAAGTCGCTTTAGTGGTTATGGTTATTTCTTACTTTTGCACACTAAATAATACTGTCCGTTGAATACGAAAGAATTTATTGAAGCAGCGCTGGCCGAGGACGTGGGTAATGGCGACCATTCTACACTGGCCAGTATCCCGGTAGATGCACGAGGGAAGGCAGTATTAAAAATAAAAGAAACAGGTATACTGGCAGGTATGGAGCTTGCTGAAGATATTTTTTACTTCTTAGAGCCGGAAGCAAAATTCACCCTCTACAAAAAAGATGGCGATGCAGTGTTGCATGGCGAAATTGCCTTTGAGGTAAGCGCAGGTGTACACACCATTCTTAAAGCAGAGCGATTAGTGCTCAATTGTATGCAACGCATGAGTGGTATAGCTACCCTCACCAATAAATATGTAGACCTGATAAAGGGCTATCCCGCTAAGGTACTCGACACCCGCAAGACCACGCCATTATTCCGGGAGTACGAGAAAGAAGCAGTGCGTATAGGCGGCGGTGTTAATCACCGTATGGGGTTGTATGATATGATCATGCTTAAAGACAATCACATTGACTTTTGCGGAGGCATAGAAAAAGCGATAGAAAAGACCAATGAATACTTAGTGCGCAATTCGCTGAACCTGAAAATAGAGGTTGAGACACGCAGCATAGAAGATGTGAAGCGTGTACTTGCGGTTGGCAATGTGCACCGTATCATGCTCGATAATTATTCACCCGACCAGATAGAAGAAGCAGTAGAACTGATTGGTGGCAAATACGAAACAGAAGCATCGGGTGGCATTAACCTCGATAATATTGTATCGTATGCCCGTACCGGTGTCGATTATATTTCAGTAGGCGCCATCATACACCATGCGGTTAGCATGGATCTAAGCCTTAAAGCACAAATATTATGAGTAGAAAACATCTTGTTTTCGTTATTAACCCTAAGTCGGGCGTAGACAGACAAAAGGAAATACAAAGCGCCATACTGCATCACCTCGACGATAAGATATATACCTACGAGATACAATACACCAAGCACGCCAAGCACGGTATAGAGATCGCTGCTGCAGCAGCTAAGAAAGGCGCGCACGCCGTAGTGGCTGTAGGTGGCGATGGCTCGGTGAACGATATAGTACGTGGGTTGCTGGGTACAGAAACAAGGCTAGCCATCATTCCTAAGGGGTCGGGTAATGGCATGGCACGTACCATGAAGATACCACTGAATGTGGATGATGCAATAAAGATCATTAACAAAGGCAACGAGATATCTATGGACGTGGCCTATGCAAATGGTGCGCCATTTATCAGCAATGCTGGTGTGGCGTTTGATGCGCTTATCTCCAAAAAATTCGCAAAGAGTGTACGCCGTGGGCTTATGATGTATAGCTGGCTTGTAACAAAGCACATGTGGATGTACAAGGAATGGAAGTGGGACATTACCGTAGATGGCAAGAAGCTACAGGAAAAGGCATTTATGATATGCGTTGCCAACGGTCAGCAGTTTGGCTACAATTTTAAGATAGCGCCCATGGCCAGCTATACCGATGGCGTACTGGATGTGATCATCATCCGTAAGTTTCCCAAGATATTCGGTGGCGCTCTGGTCCTGCGGGCTATGAATGGCACTATAGCCAGGAGCCCTTATGTGCAGCATATCACGGGTAAGAACATAAATATATCGCACCCATCACTCAATCTTATGCAGACAGATGGCGACTCGCATGCGTGCACCAATAGTATCAACTTTACGATAAAGCCCTCGGCACAAAAGGTTATTGTACCTTAGTAAATAGATGTGCCACACCTCAAAGGAGTGGCACATCTTGATACGGTTAAAATATTCTTATGCAAAACAAGAGATACACAGCCATCATCATGCTCATGAGTATGATGTGTGTATTTAGCTCCTGCAGGCATCCTCACCATACCGTCACCAAAGGTTTTTATTATTGGAAGACAGCTTATAAGCCCACTGCTTATGAAGAAAAGCGGCTCAATGAGCTGGGCGTACAAAAAATGTACGTGCGCCTGTTCGATGTGGATTGGGATGAGCAACTGCACCGATCAGTGCCGGTAGCACCGGTGCATCTGCCCGAGTCACCTGATACAGGAGTAAGTTATGTGCCCGTCGTGTTTATCACGCAAAAAGTACTAGGGTTCATGAACGATACAAACATGAGCACCATAGCGGGCAGCATCAATTCGCTCATCACCACTATATGCCCGCTGGCTATGCATATCGATGAGGTGCAGATAGACTGCGACTGGAACAGTAATACAAAAGATGTTTACTTTAAGCTATTACAACAACTCAAAGGCCAAACTTTCTTTAAAGGAAAACTACTCTCGTGTACCATACGGCTGCACCAGGTAAAATATACTACAAGCAATGGTATACCACCTGTAGATAAGGGTATGTTGATGTGTTATAGCATGGGCGATCTTAAGAAGTACGGCCCGTACAATTCCATATTCGACCTCGATGAAGCAAAAAGCTATCTGAAACACATAAATACCTACCCGCTGAAACTGGATATTGCCCTACCGCTGTTCAGATGGTGCGTACTGTTTCATGATGAAAAGTATAAGGGCATACTACACGATGTGCAAACTACAGAAGTAAAGCGGTCTGACTTATTTCATCACCTCAGCGATAACCTGTATACCTGTGTGCATGATACCGTATGGCATGGTTATACCCTGCAAAAAAACGATGTAGTGCGTACCGAGGAAGTATCATATTTAGATATTTTGCGCATCGGGATATTCACTAACCGGAAGCTCACAAACGCTACCCCTAACATTGTTTTCTTCTCAAGTGATAGTATAACTTTAAGCAAATATTCTAACCATGAACTCGAAAAGATATATCATAATTATCAGTAGCATTGCATTGCTGGTGTTTGGTGCTATTAAGCTGGTGAAGGCATGTGCCGGTGGCGAGCCCGATCCTTATGATGAATATCCATCCTTCTTTTTTAATTCGCTCAACCAGGATGCAGCCATGCAGCCGTTTTACTTTACTACGCTGCTTGCTTATTATACCGATCAGGAATCGTGGTATTACCAGGATAATAAAAACGATTTGCCATTTACTGATATGCCTGACCAGAACATCAATGAATGGAAGACATACACTAAGAATGCGGTGGTGGATAGTGATATAGACAGCTTCATTTATACTTACCCGGTCGCAGTGCCTATGATGTGCCAGCTCAGCCTTTCATCGGGAAAGCCGTTCAAGGACGATGATGCTTACAGCAGCAATACCTTTCTCAAATGGCTGATGAAGAACAAGGATATAAACGCTGCCACCTACATCGTATTTGCTAAAAAATGTGAAGAGCAAACAAAACCATTGAATGATTATTACGATAATGTCGATCATCAATATAAGCAACCCCAACGCAGCACAGATACCAGCAATCAGTTGATAGAGGAGGGCCTTGTTTTATATAAACACTGCGACAACGACTTTTTGAAATGGCGTTACCGCTACCAGATATTACGGTTGGCTTTTTACAGTAATCAATATGCCAGGACCATGCAATTATATAATGAGCTGGTAGGCGATAAGACCGCTGCGAATGTTATGTATGCACGATGCCTGGGTATGAAGGCCGGTGCGCTCTTCCATACAGGTGATAAAGTGCATGCCGCATATCTCTACAGTAAGGCTTTTGACGCGAGCGATGATATGAAAATACAGTCATACTCTAGCTTCAGGTGGGCGGTGAACGGGAGTATAGATAGTGTGCTGGACCTCTGTAATAATGCCCATGAAAAGGCGGTATTGTATATAATGAAAGGGCTGTATGCGTATAATGGTAGTGATCTTGATGATCCCGAAATACTCAATGCCGCTTACGAAAATGACCCATCGGTAAAAGGCCTCGACATTGTAATGACCCGTGCCATCAACAAAACAGAAGATTATTATCTGCAGCAAAAACTGATACTCTCGCAGATCGATCTGTACCGCTACAGCAATTATGGCGGGATAGATGATAATGGCAAATCAGCAAAGGATAGTCTTACAAATGTGTATGACGCCTACCTTGGTAAGCTCAATGACTTTGCGCAAAAAGTAGTGAAAGATGGCACAACGAACGATGTAGCCTACTGGCAGCTTGCCTCATCCTATATCTATTACATAATGGGCGACCAGAAGAACTGCAAAAAATGGATGGATGCGACGGCAAATAGTAGAATGACCAACGTAGAGCATGATGTACATGATGTTATAAATATACTCTACACTATGCGCAATGATAATGGTATTATCACTGCAAAAACGGAAGCGGCCTTACTGCCATCTCTGCAGTGGGTAGAGAACAGGTCTAAGAAAGAGGTACGGTTTAAAAAAGTATATGGCGATGTGCTTGTGTCTGTAATCAGCTCGCAATATTTAAGGCAGGGCGATACCATCAAGGCAATATATGCTATGTCGCGGGCGGCAAATAAGGATACAGCCAGCGATTACAATGGTGACTTTACTTTTGATCCGGCAGGTATGCTGCTCGATAGGATGTCTGCAAAGAAATTACAGGAGGTTCAGGCATTTCTGAAAAAGACTGATAAGACACCTTACGAGCAGTGGCTGTTGCACAATACAGAATACAGTTTCAGCATACTGAAAGAACTGGAAGGCAATAAGTATATCCGCGAGCTGGATTTTGACAAAGCAGTTGTTGCTTTAAAAGCCGTATCAAAAGAGCAGCAAGACAAATTTGCCCTGCCCGACTTTTTGATAAGCCACGTTACAGATTACAGCGACTGGAACACAAGTGACTCTGCCAATCTTTATAACAGGTTACAGTTCGCTACAATAATGGCCGATCTGCAGCAGAAAGTGAAAGACACTAAAGACAGCCGGTCGGCCTACCAATACGCTAACGCGTTGTATAACATGAGCTACTATGGTAAGGCGCATAATGCTTACGATTATTATCACAGCAGTACAGACGACAATGCATACTTCGCTTCTGCCGGCCGTGCAAAGCTGCCGGAGTATGAGCAGGAGTATTACAATGTATCGCTGGCATTGAAGTATTACACACAGGCATTTGATAATAGTATAGACAAAGAATTTAAAGCGCGATGCCTGTTCCTCGCTGCAAAGTGCTGGCAGAAGAGCGCCCCTGTACCGAAGGGCTCACCTGATAGTTATGAATATTACGGCACACTCGATGGTCAGGCGTATTACAAGAATGCACTTACCAACCCTTATTTTAAGCAATTCACTGCACAATATAAGACTACAAAATTCTATGAGTCAGCATACGGTAGCTGTTCTTATTTGAGGGATTATGTAAAGGGAAAATAGCGAATTATGCACGCGTGTGCTTCCATCGCTTATGCGTCCACAGCCAGTTCTCGGGTTGTGTGCGGAGCTGCTGCTCCATAAATAGTACGTAGGCTTTCATTATCTCGCCATCCTGCATATGGGAGGCATCGCGGGTAAGTATCTCAAAATGGATAGCGTAATGCCCGCGTCTTACTTTCTTTATTCCTGCAAATATCACCGCTGCCTTTGCACGGCGAGCCAGTTGTTCGGGTCCTTTAAAGAATGGTGCTTCGCGGTGCATAAAGGGCAACCATAAAGCCCCGTTCATATTCGATGGGTTTTGGTCGGCAATGAGGCCTACTATATAGCGTACGCCATTCAGCCGCTGAAAGCCTTTCTTCGCTTTCATAGATATAAGCCACGCCCCACTGCGGGTACGTATGCGTTCTATCAGTCTATCCATTCCCTTATTGGCAAGGGGCATATAAACACCGGCAAACTGTTGCGGTGCGTGGTATTGCGTTATCACGCTTCCCCATTCCCAGTTAAATGTATGGCCCAGTAATGCATAAGTGTTCAACCCCTCATCGTCCAGTTGTTTAAATATTTCCCAGTTGCCCATCATGCGGCTCATCAGGTCTTCTTTGGAGATGGTGAGCAGCTTCAGCATCTCCAGCCAGTTATCGCAGAAGCTATGGTAGAATTTGCGGGCTATGTGTTTTATTTCCTGCTCGCTTTTTTCAGGGAAGGCGTGGCGGAGATTATCCATAACCACTTTTTTACGGTAGCCCGCTATGTCAAACAGTACAAAGCAGGCGAGGTCTGAAAGCAGATATAGCACACGCAGTGGTAACAGCGCAAGTGGGTATAATAATATTACAAGGAGGTAATACACGCTTTATTCATCACCATTTTCGTTGTGCTCTGATACCATACCGGTGAGATCGTATATCTTCTGTATGTCTTTGAGTATCTTTTTGAAATCTATATGCAGGTCTATAAGCACGCCAGTATGCAGGTCGAACACCCATCCATGTACAATAGGATAGCCGCTTTTCAGATATGCTTTCTGCACATTGGCGGTCTTTATTACGTTTATGGCTTGCTCGCGCACGTTTAGTTCTACCAGCCTGTTATAGCGTTGACGTTCATCCTTTATTGCATCGAGTTCGTGATGATGCAGGCGGTACACATCGCGTATGGTACGCAGCCAAGGGTTCAGCAGTCCTAGGTCTTTTGGTACCATAGCGGCCTTTACGCCGCCACAGTTATAGTGCCCGCAAACGATGATGTGCTTCACATTCAGGTGTTTCACTGCATAGTTTATCCCCGACATTACATTCAGGTCGGTATTATTTACGAGGTTAGCTACATTGCGGTGCACGAATACATCGCCCGGTTCCAGCCCCATTATTTCATTAGCAGGTACACGGCTATCTGAGCAGCCTATATAAAAATAGTCGGGAGTCTGGTCGCTCGCTAGTTTCTCAAAAAAATTGCTGTCTTTAGCGGTCTTCTCTGCAACCCACTTTTTATTATTCTCGAAGATCTGTTCGTATGTTGCCATAATTGTGGCACAAAAGTAAAAAGGAATGTGCCAAAAAAGTAAAATATACCTATACAGTTTACAAAATGATGATCAAAACAGCAGTTAGGATACGATTAAACGGTTAATTTTGCGCCTGTAAAACAAACGGTCCATGAAATTAGCTACCTACTTACATAATGGTAAAGAACAACTAGGTTTTTATATAAACGGCATGCTATATGCGGTCAACGATGCGGATAAGACACTGCCAGGCACTATGGAGCAACTGCTCAATAACTGGGAGATGTGTATAGAGTCGATGCGCAAGACCGAACTGGATATTAAAAAAGGCAAAAATACATCTGCCACAGGTATACCTTATACAGGGGCTGATCTGCTGGCGCCGGTACCGCACCCTACATCTTGCAGGGATGGATACGCGTTTCGCCAGCACGTAGCAGCAGCCCGCCGCAATCGTAAGGTGGATATGATACCGGAATTTGATCAATACCCGATATTCTACTTTACCAACCATAA
>Ga0105239_10001474_pt1 | contig 31306 bp, 18 predicted proteins | sample KBSC44metaG_FD_92761 | JGI IMG/M metagenome (GOLD analysis project Ga0105239, IMG submission 92761) | Corn rhizosphere microbial communities from Kellogg Biological Station, Michigan, USA - KBS C4-4 metaG | ecosystem: Host-associated > Plants > Roots > Rhizosphere > Soil | place: Michigan, USA...
CTCATCGCAGCGGAAGCCGTATCGGTCCGGACCCTCGTCGACGGCCTTGGCGATGCGGCCTTTGGCCGATCTGCGCGGGCGCGGCGGCACCAGCGGCGCGGCGCAGGCGGCGTCGATCAGCGCCTTGACCGCATCGAGGCCGAGCTGATGGCCGAGGTCGTTGAAGTCGGTGCCGCCCTCGGCCAGCGGCGCGGGCAGCACGACGCCGGCGGGCCCGTCCGCTGTCGCGGCGACACGCGCCGCGGTGGCCGCCTTCTCCCGGCCCGGGTTGGTGCCGGTGCGGGTCTCGGTCGCGCGATCGTCATCGGCGCAGACGAGCAAGGAGAGACGGGGGAGGCGCTCGCGCAGGGCGCGCGCGACATGCGGCAGGTTGCCGGCATCGAACGCGACGGCGACGCTGCGGCCGCTCGCCTCGTGCAGCGTCGCGCCGGTGGCGTAGCCTTCGCAGAGCAGCAGGACCTGGTCGGTGATGGGCCCGATGAGGTGGAAGAGGCCGACCTTGCGCCCGCCGGCGAGGTAGCGCTTCTCCGGCTGGCCCTCGCGTGGCACCGGGGCGATCTGCTGCAGGTTCTGCAGGTCGCCAGCGGCGTTGCGCATCGGCACAAGCAGCGTGCCGTCGGCGCGATGGCGCACGCCGTGGGCGCCGACGCCCTTGCGCGCCAGGTAAGGGCCGGACGGCTGCTGGATGCCGGCTTCCCACAAGGCTGCGGCCCGGCGAGCGGCGGCATCGGCGCGGCGCCGGTAGTCGTCCTGGGTGGCACGGCGAGCCGCGTCATCCATGGGCGTCGGGGCAACCTGCGACGCCGTCACGCCGGGCTCGATCTCGGGCGGACGGTAGCCATGCGCCCTGGCCAGGCCGAAGAGCGTGGCCACGGTGACGGCCCCAGGTTGGCGTGCGCTGTGCCAGGTGCGCCGATCTTCGGCGGGGTCCGGGCGGGCGCGACCGGCAGCCCACGACAGGTAGGCCTCTTCCCCGCGATCGCCGACGCCGTCGAAGACCGCAAAGGCGATGCGCACGCGATCGTCGTGGCCGAGGTCGGCCGGGAGGCAGGCGAGGGCCTGGACGACCGCGTCCAGTGTGGCGCCGGCAACGCGCGTGACGCGTCGGGCCATGGTGCAGCGCCCGGGAGAATGGGAGAGTCAACGCCCGGACGACAGGGCCTGCGAGGCGGTGATGCGCTCCTCGATCCATTGCTGAACGGCCGCCTCGGACCAGGCCACCAGGCGCGGCGTGATCTCGACGGAGCGCGGGAACCTGCCCTGCTTCATCATCCGGTACAGCGTGGACTTGCGGCAGCCGGTCAGGCACTCCACCTGCTTCAACCGAAGCAACCGGTCGGGCTGCGGCCATGCGCACGAGCCGGCGTTGATGTGCCCTCTGACGATGGGCACCAGGCGACCCTCGCTCGGTGGCGTGATGTTGTCGGTGCGGGACAGAGAATCGCAGGCGCCCTGGGACTTGGGTGCAGGCTCGATCGGCCCCTGGGGCTCTCCGGCGCCATTGCGACACGAGCCAGGAGCATGGGATGCCGTACGGTGGCTACCGTCCTGCGAGAGATCGGTACCGGGCAATCGACGCAGGCGCTTGCGCGTTGTCAGCGCGCCGATGTTGAAGTTCTGAGTCATCTCCGCGTCTCCCTGATCGTTCTTTCGAACGGAGACTTATTCTTCGACTCGCGGCGGACTTCGAGCAAGCGTTCCGACGTCTCGTTATTGGGAGACATCGGCGGCCTTGACAAAAGCCAAGTCGCATGCACGAGTGACGAAGCTCGCTCCGCCCGCGCTGACGGCGACCGCGTTGCGATCCGAGGCGCAGCTGGTTTGCATCGTCGGATAGGTCGCAGGCGGCAGCGGCAACGGCTACGCGGTGCTGATCGATGCCTTCGATGTCGCAGTCTCGCGCGGGCGACCGAGCTCCTTCATGTGGCCCATGGCAACTGAAGGAAAACGATGAAGCCCGGCTCCGCCACGGCGACGGTTGCTAACGGTTCCAGCGCCCCCGTGCCTGCATCGAAACGGTAGGACCGAACCAACCCTGCGGGCCGATCCGCGGCCAGCATGAAGGAGCCGTCGGGTGAAAAAGCAAAACTGCGCGCCGCGACGCCGGGATGCAGGGACTTCGCGACCGAGACCTGCCCCTTGCGCCGCAAGCCGCCAGAAGCATCGGCGCTGAACCAGGCGATCGAGTCCTCGCCGCGGTTGTTCGCGTACACCCAGCCGCCGTCCGGATGGACGCGGATCTCGGCCGGCTCGTTGGAACCGCGATAGCCGTCGGCCACGCTCGACACGCGGTCGATCAACGTCAGCTCGCCCGTGGTCCCGTTGAACCGCAGCGACGCCACTTCGGACGAGAACTCGAAGGTCGCGTAGGCAAGGCCGGAGCGTTCGTCGAATTCGAGATGCCGGGGTCCGGTCTGCGGCGGCAATTGAAGCGTGCTGGCCAGCGGCAAGCCCGGCTCCGTGCCGTAGACATGGATCCGGTCGCAGCCTTTGTCGCAGACGATCAGATAGCCCCCCGAGGGATCCACGACCGCGCAGTGCGCATGCGGGCTTGCTTGCGCATGACCATTGTTCTGCGGCGAGGTATTGGGATCGGGGCCATGCCCTTCGAGCACGACCACGTCGCGCAGCGCGACGAGGCGCCCATCCTCGGCCAGCTGGTAAGCCACCACCGTCGAGTCGTCGTAGACCAGGCGGCTCGTCCATTCGCCCGTTGGCGTCCGCACCACCTGCTCGACATGCTGGAAGTCACCGTGGTTGGCCGAGAACAGCGTGCCGCTCGGCTCGTGCAGCGAAAGAAACGTTGGGCGGGGGCCAAGGGTGTTGATCGAACCAAGTGATGTGAGCTCGCCATCGACGGCGTCGATGCGAAATGCATGCACCGCCGCCGGAGGACTTACCGGCCCGCGCCCGTCAGTCTTGCGCTCGTCTACCGCGTAGAGCGTGCCGGTGCCTTTGGCGATCACCAGGTAACCCGCCTCGCGCGGTTCGTCGACTCGCGTGCGTGCGGACAACTCGCGTCCATCCGCGCTCACGTCGAGGATCGTGATCCCGCCGATGCCGGCCTCTCGCCCCGCACCGTATGACCCGATGTATGCAACCAACCGGGACATTGCCGGCTTCGCCGTCCCGCTCATGCTTCGATCAAGCGCCGCAGCATGCCCTGATGGCGCCGCACCTGCTCGATCTCGCTCATCATCTCGGCCCGTGTGCGGTCCTGGTAGTAGCGCTGGCCTTCGTACTCCGTGTTGAGGTAGCCCGCGTAGCCGCCCGCCTTCAGCGCCGCGATGGCCGCGTCGTAGTCGATCGAGATGTCTTGATAGCAGCCAGGGCGGCAGGGAATCTCGGTCATGTTGTAGAACTTGGCGTGGCAGTTGACGACGTGCGGAGCAAGCTGACGCAGCGTCTCGGCCGATGTGTCGGAGAGCATCAGCCCTTCGGCGACGACGATCAGATCGAGTTCGCTCGCGTCGGCAATACGCGCGCGCGTCATCGCCAGCACCTCGGCGAAGATCGGCTTCAGTCCGGCGCTGCATTCGCCGCCCCCGATGTAGCTGCGGTATTCGGAGCGCAGGTTGCCCGCAGTGTGGCTGCGCAGGTCGCGCAGGCTGAATGTGCCCTCGCTGCGCTTGAGCCGCGTCGCGAGTTCCACCGCCAGGGCGCTCGCCCCGGGCTTGGCCCCCTTGCGCTCGCTCTGATCCTCAGGCGCGGGGGGCGAAGGGGATGCCGGCGCGGCGGGGCGATGCTTTGGCGGGTCGGCAACGGCAAACAAATGCCGTCATGAAGGACTGCAGCTTCATGTTGTCTCCGATGGCTCTGGGTCTCTGGAGTTTTCAGTGTAGGAACGCGGGTCAGCGGCACTGAACTGCCTTTTGGTTTTCACTTGATTCGATCTGGATTTAATCCGCGCCCGACTCAGCCTAGAGATATTCCGATTCGTGATGAAGCGGATTCACAATTGCGACTGGACACGCACTAGCACAAACCCTTAGCCTTCGGTCACCGCTCGCTGAGAGCTCGACTTGAAGGATCCCATCGCATGAACTCGAATGACCTGACCCTCCGCCCCGCCACCTCCGCAGCAGTGCTGGCCGCAGCCGGGCGATTTGTGCTGGCGCTGGCCCGCCGCGTGATCCAGGCGTATGCGCGCGGCATCGAATTGCAGGGAAATGTGCTTGCCCAGGTGTATGGGCCGCGCCGTTGACGTGAACGGCTGAGTGCGCTTTCTGGCCGACCGGCTCACAACGACCCAGGAGCGACATTTCGCTTTCCTGGTTTCGTCACCGTAGGGCTGCCGTCGAACCCGCGTACACGAAGCTGAAGGCGGGGCCCCGCCGCTGACGACACCCGTCGACAGTGATTGGCTCCAGCGAACGTCGGCTGACCGTCATCCTCAGATTGGATGACGACTCACCGGCAATGAGGTCGCCGGGCTGGCGGCCACGGCCCAAACCCGTTGCATCATTCGAACCGCCGCTGCACGTGCCGGAGGAGCGAGATGGACGCGACCGATGCCACCTTGCGACGCGCCGAAGCTGGCGCAAGCCGCTTCGACGCCTTCATTTCCTACAGCCGCAGCGTCGACTCCGGCACGGCGCTGGCGCTGCGCAGCGGGCTCCAGCGCTACGCAAAGCCCTGGTTTCGGCGCTTTGCAGCGAATGTGTTCCTCGATGATACGAATCTCGCTGCCAATCCCAACCTCTGGGTCGCGCTGCGAGAAAAGATCAGCGCGACCTCGTTCTTCATACTCTTCGCGTGTCCGGAAGCGGCCCAGTCGAAGTGGGTCAAGAAGGAACTGGTCTGGTGGCTATCCGCGGGTCGATGCGAGGACCCGACCACATTCGACAAGGAACAGGCTGACCGCGGCCGCGTTTCGCGCACGATGCTGGTGCTCACCGATGGTGTGCTGGAGTGGAACGACCAGGACAGCAACTTCGACGCGCGGCAATCGACATCGCTACCCGCCTTCGCGAGCGACGTGTTCGAAGGCGAGCCCGCCTGGGTCGATCTTCGATGGGCGCGTCATGTCCCCTCCGAGGATCTGGGTCGCGGCAACGCGACGTTCATGAAAGCGGTCGCCAAACTCGCCGCGCCGGTGCGCGGGATCGACATCGTTCTCCTCGTCGATAAGGACTACGCCGAACATCAGCGAACCGTGAGGCACGCGGTGATGGCCGTTGCCTTGCTCGCGGGCTTGCTCGTCCTGGCGCTTGGCCTTTTCGCCAGAAGCCGCCAGTTGGAAGCGGCCGAGCGCGAGCAGCGAGTCCGGACCCAAGCGAACGAATCGCGCCTCCTGGCAAGCTTGAGCCGTACCGAGGCGGCGCGGAGCAACGCGGTAGGCGCCGCGCTGCTGTCGCTCAGAGGCCTTCCGGCCGCGAGCGATCCCGGACCCCGGCGTCCGGTCGTCGAGGAGACGGTCAGATCGCTCCAGGACGCGATCTACGCGTACGGCGCGAGCCGGCTCGTCTGGACATTCGATGGACACGCGGGGCAACGCCAGGCGCTGAGTGAGATCGACGACGTGCGCTCGATCAACCAGGTCTCGTTCAGTCCTGACGGCACACGCGTCCTGACGGCTTCGCCCGATGCGACGGCGCGCGTCCTGGACACGGCCACGGGCAGCGAGGTGTTCTCGCTGCGGCATCGCTTCGATGTTCTCGACTCCACCTACAGCCCGGACGGCCGCTTCATCGTGACCGGCTCCGGGGACGGTCTTGCGAGCCTCTGGAATGCAGCGGACGGCAGGAACATCGGCAACCTCAACCACTGGGAGGACAAGGACTGCGGATCGGGCTTGACGAACATCGAGAGCAGCGTGGGCCGGGTGTCGGTCAGCCCGGACTCGCGCCACGTGCTCACGCGCGGGAAGATCGGACGCCGCCTCTGGTCGGTCGCGAGCCCGGACCGGCCCGCTTGCGAAGGCGCGACGGTCCTCGATGCCTACGATCCCAGTGCGACCTTCGGGCTCTCGATCGAGGAGAGGGGCTTCACGATCGTGACGATCGCGGATGGAAAGACCTATCTCCATGTCGACGGGACGACAGCGCTTGTGCCGGGGATCGCGTTCGCACCGAACGGCAAGCAGCTGCTCGCCGGGTTCAGGGACGGGCACGTCGAACTGTGGAACCTGGAGACGAAGACCAAGAAGGAGCTTCGCCTGCCTGCGAACAACGGGATCGGACTGACAGCTTTCGACGGGGCGGGCGTGGCCGTCGCGTTCACCGGCGACGGCGAAGAGATCGCGCTCTGGAATGTCGAGCGGGCGACACCTGACTGGAAGATGCCCCTCGCCCTTCTGGGGCCGGGCGCGGCAGCGACGACCATCGTGGTGGGGCCGGCCGTGGCACGGACGACGCTCACCGGCGGGCAGATCCTGATCGCTCTGTTCAATGAGCGGATGCCGTCGGCCGGCGCTCGAGGACTGCTGATCGATCGGAACACGGGCAGCGTGCTCGCCCAGTTGCTGCACCCCTCGGGTCCGATCGTGCGCGCGTCGTTCTCGCCCGATGGGCGGCGGCTCGTGACGGGGTCGGCGCGCGGAACGATCTCGCTCTGGGACTCATCGTTCGCCGATGTGGGAAAGGTCGAGCGCATGGGCATCAGTCCAGGCATCGTCGTCCGCACCAGCCCTCGGGATCCCGCGCAGGTGCTGACTGCCTCCAGGGACGGCCGGCTCCGTTGCTGGAACATCGACACGGGCAAAGACGCATGGACCGTGCCGGCTGGGTTCGGGCCGTTGGAAGACGCCCAGCTCGGGGCCGACGGCCGCCATGTCGCCATGCGCGACGCAACGGGGCGCATGCGCGTCGTCGCGATCGATCCAAGCCTTTCACTCCCGCTCCAGGCCGAAGGAAACGACGTGGGCGCGATGGCCTTCGATGCGTCGGGAGAACGACTGATCGTCGGCCAGCGCGACGGCTCGGTCTGGCTGTGGCAACTGACGCCAGTGCCAGAAAAACGCAAGCTCTACCAGGCGCAAGCGCCGACGCAGTACGTGGGCCTGTCCGGCGGTGGTGCGCACGGACTCTCAGGCCACGGTCAGGTCACGCTGAGGCGCGACAACAACCTGTACGTCTGGGCGATGAAGGATCCGACGCGTGTCGTGTCCCTGTACGGGCACTCGCTGCCGGTCCTTGGCGGCGCGATCCACGAGGACGCGGGCCGCGCGCTGTCCTTCGGAATGGACGGCGTCGTGTTCCTCTGGGACCTGAAACGGATCGACGCCGCGCTTGCGGCCTCAGGCTCGTCTGAGACAATCGAACCGGTCGCGAAAATCACCGCAGGACGGCCGACCAGCATGGGCGACACGTTCATGCCGGCGCACGTGCAGGCGGTCTTCAGCAACGACGGGACCCGTTTTGTCACCGTCGGCGACAGCGCCGAGGTCTGGAACTCGGCCGACGGTCGACTCGTCGCTCACCTGCGCGGCCACAGCGGCACGATCAAGGCGGCGGCGTTCAACGCCGATGGCACGCTCGTGGCTACGGCCGGGGCGGACACGACCGTTCGCGTGTGGAGGGCGGCATCGGGCGCCGAGGTTTCCGTCTTCAGGGGGCACACCCGCCAGGTCAGAGCACTGTCGTTCGCCGGCCCCACGCAGAGCATCGTCTCCGCGTCCGATGACGGCACGGTTCGTGTCTGGGAGTTGCAGGCGCGCCCGGAAGAACTGGTCCGGACGGCCCTGGACACCCTGCCGCGCAAGCAGTTGACGCCGGCCGAGCAGCTTCTGGTCGACGGCGCACCTCTGCGTTAGGCATGGCGGTCACCTGCATCGCAGGCAATGTTCAGCTGAGGTACCAGAAAGGCGGCCGTCTGAATCGGTCGTGCGCTAGCCGCGGCGTGCGACTGCTATCCCCCCAGAAGTGGCCTGACGCGGCCTTCAACTCGGTGACCCGGGCCCTGTTCATCGTAACGACGCTCCAGCGGCAGCTCTCGCCGGTCGCCAACTGGCGCTGCCGACCCGTTGCGGTCCTTCGGCGACCAACTGCGAACGACAGCTATGCTCGGCAGCAATTTCAATCCTGATGACGGGTCGCTCCTGGCGACCTATTCCGTTCGGCGTCAGTCCATCACCTCTGGCCGTCATGATCGAGAAGCTCGAACTCAATCATCTCCGGATGCTCAGCGTGCTTTATGAGCAGAAGACCGTGTCGGCGGCAGCCGAAGCGCTCGACGTCTCGCAGCAGGCTGTGAGTCTCCAGCTCAAGCGGGTCCGGGAGATTCTTGGCGATCCCCTCTTCGTTCGCACCGGCCACGGCATGGTGCCGACGGCATATGGCCAGCTGATACAGCCGTACGTCCGTCAGCTGCTGGAGCTGATCCACGCGATGCCGATGCCGACCTCTGTCCCGCTGGAGGACATCGAGCGCACCTTGAGCATCTCCGCCACCGACCATGCGCAGCGCATCATCGTCGGCGACCTGATTGTTGAACTGCGTCGCGCGGCACCCCGGGTCAAGGTGAAGCTCTCCAACATCGAGAGCGCGAGTCTGGTGCGCCGTATGCAGGAGGGCGAAATCGGCGTCGCCTTCACATCGAACGGCTATGTGCCCGAAGGCCTGCTGTCGACGCCGCTGTTCACGGAGCGGTATGTGTGCGTCGCTGCCAGGCCGCTGACTGACGGGCCTGGCGCACTGTCCCTGGAGGCGCTTGTGGCACATGACTTCCTCGTGGTGTCTCCAGCGGTGCCGAGCTTCGACGGCTCGGCAGGCAGCTGGTTCGAGCAGCAGGGCCTGCGGCGCCGCGTCGTGGCGTCGGTGCCTTCGTTCTTTGTGGCGCTGGAGTACCTGCGGCAGTCCGACATGGTGGCCTTCATGCCGTCGCGACTGCTTCCGTTCGAAGGGCTGTTCGAGGTGCCACTCAAGAAATATCCGCCTGGCTTCCAGGTGGTCGCTGCCTACCATCCGTCCGCCATGTCCGACCCGCTGTTGACCTGGGTGCTTGACCACGTACGGGCCCAGTGCGGTACGCCACGATAGCGTCGCTTGTGACCGCTACAAGCGCACTGGCATGGTGCTCAGCGCACGCCGTTCCTAAGCTGTCGAGCATCGCAACTCAGCATTGGACGGCATATGAGCACGAAGCTAGTCAATCCTGCGGGTATCTACGACGGCGCACCCGTCGGCATGTCGCAAGCCAAAGTGGACCTGGAATCTCGATTCGTCTTTGTCTCCGGCCAAGTGGATTGGGACCGTGACTCGCGTGTCCGGCATGCCACGCTGGAAGGCCAGGCCGAAGGTGCCATCGAGCACCTGGCCACCGTGCTGGAGGCGGCCGGCTCGTCGCTCGAAGACGTGCTGCAGTTGAGGGTGTATGTTCGCGGCGAGCTCTCGGACGGCATGTCGCAGCTCGTGCCGGTGCTCGCCCGCCACTTTGGTTCGGTTCGTCCTGCGTTGACGGGCATCGGCGTGGCTTCCCTGGCAGCGCGCGACACGCTCATCGAGATCGAAGCGTTGGCCAAATTGGCCCGACAGCCGTGATGATTTGCGCCGGGGGATCTCGGCACCAAGAACCGCTGAAGCAGCCGCTCGGCCAGTCACATAGAGCGGCAGCTCATGGCCGGTCGCGTCGTTCTCGAATGTCGCATTTGTGCATCATCAATTCTGATGATGGGTTCGAGGCGGCCTAGTCGCTCAGATGGTGGGCGGCGCCCGACCCGAAGCAGCCGACGCCCCCATCGGATTCGTCGTCCCAATGCGGCCGTCCTGGGGGACCAAAACATGAGGCGCAACTTGGCTCCCGGTCAATGGAGACCTCAGTCGTCCAACGCGTGAAGCGCGAAACGTTCGCCAATCCCGAGGGTCCGCTCGTCGAAGACGCCGAGCGGGGGAACGGCGAGCAGCTTCGCATACAGAGCGGACTGCGCGGCAAGAACTCGCCAGTACACTGGTCGGACAGAAGGCGCGAAGCCGAAGAGAGGGTTGAGCAGAACACCCAGTGCCCGTTTCTCCGACTCTTCTCCTTGGGCTACACGTTCAAACTCCGCGAGGAACTCTGACCGCGTCGCGAGCCGAAGGGATCCGGCGTGCGTTCGCGTGCACATGAAGCGCTCAAGCCGCTCATTAAGCTGGTCGATCCTGAGACCCTGCATCCATGTGGTGGCCTGCCTGTCGTATCGACACTGCTTCCAGCCCGCGACCTCCGGTGAATATTGGAGCGCAGGCTCTGCCTCTGCCAGTGCGTAGTGGCTGGTCAATGCGCGGGATGCACCTCTTAGTAGACGCAGCTCTTCAGCGGACGGTGAAAGATTGAGCTTGGAGGCGGCCAAAGGAGCCAGCAGGTCGTAGGCGATACCTCTAATGGCGGGGCTCGTATCGGGCATCCAAGCAAAGTCACGCGATCGTAGGGCAAGCTCGTTCTGGACGGGCAGACGGGACAAGAGTTCAATTGCCCCGAGGGCTGATCTACTCAGTGCACTTGCTGTCGGCGTGCTGGGAACGGCGGGAAAGTAGCGAGCGAGTTCTCGAGTGACCGGCCCAGAGATTCGGGTGGTATCGCTATGAAGGTCAGCGCGTGTCAGACTGGCCGTCCAGCGGGCTATTTCGTCAATAGAGGTGAAGACTGGAGCGATTCGAGCGTATTCTGGAACGGCCAGGAGGCCTTCCTGCAGTTCAAGAGCCGCAAATATCGGACTTACCGACTGGGCACGTGCGAAACCGATCTCGTATGGTACCCACCAAGAGCCAGCCGTACGGGGAGACAGCAACCCCAATATTTGCGTCGAATGGCGAACGCCACGCTCGATCGCATGTACGAGTGCAGCGTCGCCGGCCATGCCGAGCGATACGGCTCGTTGAACGTCTGCATCGTTTTCGTCCAGCCAGAAATGGACGCCCAGATCCGAAATTAGGCGCGACAAAGCGCGTACCACCGTCTTGTCTGCGTTGCGGTGCGACAAGAAGACAACTGGGTGCGCACGAGCCCTCGGCTCGGCATCATCGGTGTGGTATGTGTTCATGTCGCTCATGATTGTCATCCCGGGCTGGACATGTGAGACAGCGCGCTGCAACGCACGGGCTATTTTGCGCCAGGCGATCACGCGGGATGACGTTTTCAACATCCCGACAGGCTTTGCGGCCACGTTATGAACCACAACCTTGATGAAGTCACTGCTTCTACGGTGCCAGCCGTCGGTGGATGGCAGGCATGTCCTACGCTGTTCTCGAACTGATTGCCGCGGAGCGGTCATCAGCGACTGGCGGGAAGTGGCCGGGCGCGCCATTCTCGAATGTCGATTTTGTGCATCATCAATTTAGATGACGGCTTCGAGGCGGCTCGGTCGTACAGATGATCGGCAGCACCCGACCCGGAACCGACATTTGCTGTCCGGATCTCGCCGCCCTAGACCTGCCGGTCGGACCTGCACCCAGGCACCCGTTGGAGGTTCGACAGCGGAGGGCACACGTCGGCACGCAGCCTTCGGAGCAATTGAGGCGAAGACTACGGCTTGAGACCGTGCAGGCTCACCCTTTCCCGGTGTGGCCTCGATGGCACTAATCAGACCTTCGCTGCGAAATCGACGCAGCGCAGCAGCGCAAGTAGCTTCGGCAGTTCGATCGCTGCCTGCGGGTGTGATGGCTACCGCCCGTCCGCCTGGCGGTCAGGCAGGTACTGCTGCCACTCCGACAGTGTGAGCTGACGCTCTTCGGGCTCCAGCCTCGACAGCAACTGTGCCGCCCTTTGCTGCGCGTCCCACTCGATGGTCTGCAACCGATATGGCGCGGCGCTGACTGAATCTGTCAACGCTGCCCATGATGGAATGCGGCGGTAGAGCACGCTCACGCGTTCGCCATTCGGGTCGAAGCTCGCCGACACGGCGATATTCGTGCGTGTGGCGGTCTTCAGCGGCTGCTTGCGTAGCAGTTGCATCGTCTTCATATCCCAGATTTCCAGTGTCTGGCCCTCCGGCAGCGGCCCGGCTGTCTGTGTTCGGATGTTTGCCACGAGCAGCAGCAGCCGCCGGCCATCGGCGCTGAAGGATGCCGTGGAAACGTATCGGTCATCACCTGGCAGCGTTCGCGATGACGGCCCGTCTTGCGGCCGCCAGACTTCGACACTGCCAGCGAGCGAATCACCGCGAGAAGGCCGATGCAGCAGGACTTGCAACCCGTCGGCGCTGATGGACAGCACGCGAGCCGGGCCGGTCGGCAGCGTCTGCGCGGTCTGACCCGATGCAAGGTCCAGGATCTGGATGGCTGCATCAACGGACGAAGCCGATGTGCCCCATAGCGATACGGCCACGCGCCCGACCGCAGGCGCCAGCGCGACGCTGGCGATTTGCTTGTCTGGAAAGCTGCGCGTCAACAGGCGCCGCCGAGTTTTCGTCTCGTAGAGGCGCAGTTCCCCGGCCATAGACCACCACGCGAGCACGCTGCCATCGCTGCTGAAGCGCAGGAAAGGATCGAGAGGGGGTGCCAGGCCCGGGATTTCGGTATCGATCAATTGGCCTTGTCTGTCGTCCGCCCCATGCCACAACAGAACTCCCTGGCCGGGCACGGCGGTGGCCAGCAGTCCATTGCCGGCCTCGATCACACTGAGACCATGCGCAACTGCAGTCGTCGCTGGCTCCGAAAGGGGCACCTGCGTCGTCTGACTGGCGTTCGAGCATACGCAGTACACCGATAGCTCGCCGGCCGCGGACGCCACGGCCACCTTGGTTGCGTCTGGCGACAAGGCCATCTGCGCGATCGGTGTGCCCGGTGAGATGCGCGCCACCTCATGCTCGCTTTGCCAGATTCGCACGCTGGAGCGGCCTGGCTGCATCGTGCCGTCGTCGCGCATCCAACTGCCGCTCCCCACGGTGAGCACGCCTTGCCCATCGGGCGTGACTCGCACGCCGACGAGGTCGAGTCCGTGCCGCATCAGGCCGACCCGGTTCATCCCCGGCATGACTCCCCAACTGCCGAGCAGAGGGCTCATCCCGAACTCCCACTGGTTGACCGTGCCATCGCGCCGCGCGTCGACCAGAACAGCGTCGTTCCGGCTCAAATCAAGCGCCATCACCGACTCGCGGTCGCTCATGTTCCCGGCTGCCGTCAACCCGAAGTCCTTGCCAGCCGTACGCAAGGCGAAGAGCTTGTGGCCGTCCGCCGCCCGCAGCGATGCCTGTCCATCAGACTCAGCGGTGAGCAGGTACCGCCCTCCCGGCGTGAAGGCCAGCGGCGTCGTGTCACCGATCGTCGGTATCGCATGAAGCGGGCGCGCGTTGTCTGCACCGCCGATCCAAAGCCTCTTGTCCCGCAGACGCAATGCATAGCCATCGGCGTGCGGTGCCACAGCAAGCTTGTCCACGCCGGCGGCCAACGGGACGGTGCGAATCACGCTGGCGCTGTCCGGATTCCAAAAGACCAGCCTGTGGCCGACGCCTATGGCAAGCAGTCCCGCAGCGCTCGCCCAATCGACGGCGCCCGCCCTGCCGGGCAGAGGCGGCAACGGCAGCGCACGACGAGCAAGCAAGTCCTGCACGACCACCTGCCCGTCTCGCCTCACGCCGCCGACGATGAAAGCGCTTCGGTGCCAAGCTGCAATGTCGAGCGGTCCTTCGGACGATGAAGTCGTCGCGACGACGGTTCCATCGCTGATACGCGCCACATCGACGAAAGTCGTGTCGGCCCCGTTACCCGCCAGCACCGCCACGTAGTTCGACTTCGTATCGAAGAGCAGGCGTGGGTGCCAGTGATGCGCTTGAAAGCGGCGCGGCGCATCGGTCGACGCCTCCGTATCCCAGATCTTCACGTCACCTGTGGGATCGACACTGACCAGGTGCCGACCTGATGGAGTCCAGTCGAGTTGTGCGATCGGCTGGTATCTCATGCCTGGGTCGGCCTGGTCGTGAAAGACCCGCAGCCGGTCTGGAGGCAACCGCTCCAGCGCCGTGTCGACCACATCCAGCGCCTCGGGAGTCGGATCGATGCGCAATGACTGCAGCGCCAGCAGCGCGGGCAGCCGCGGATAGGCGCGTTCGTCCTGCATCAACAGTTGGGCCTGGGCGGCCAGTTGGCGTGCCGTAGCCCGCGCTTCCTGCTTCTGCGCCTGCGCCTTTTGCCAGAGTGCCACCGCCGCCAGCGTGGCGAGAGCCAGCATGACGGTGCCCGTTAGCCCGGCCAGGATGTTACGGCGCCGGCGCAGCCTGCGCCTGTCCCGTTGTTCGATCTGGTTGCGGCCAACGCCATACAGATTGGCCAGCAAGGTATACCACGGTCCCTCGAAGGCATCGCGTTCGAGCTTGTCCCGGCGCAGATTAAAGCCGCGGTAATCTGCAGCCAGGGGCATCGCGAGCGCCTCGCAAAGCGCCTTCGGGAATGCCATTTCCGCTTCCTGGCCGACCTTCACCTCATTGTTGGGCAGTCCCGCCACGAGCACTGGAACGACGTGTTGGGCGCCGTGCATGTTGATGAAGCGGCGAATCTCGTCGTCAACGTAGCCGCTAGCACGCGCTTCTGGCGAGCAGAGCACGATAAGCTTGCCAGACGCCGCCAGATGCGCTCCCACCGCCTGCTGGTAGTCGACACCCACGAAGTCGGCCTCGTCGCGAAAGACCCGCGGGTTGCGCTGCGCAACCGGCATGTCACCGGGTGGCGTATAGCGCTCGAGTGCCTTGTGCAGCCGTCGCGCAAATTCGATGTTTCGTCGCGAATAGCTGATGAACGCGTCATACGTCGCCGGCCCGGTTCCGAGGGATACGGAATCCGACGGCGCGGTGTTCACGCTCGGCGCTCGCGACATGGGCGCAAGCCAGCGTTGGCGAGTCGCGGGTGAACTGGCCCCTGGCTATCCGGTGTTACCCACGCGAGCTCTGCAACAACCTCCTGTACATAGGCACTTCTTTCGGTCATCGAACGCAGGCTGTGTTGTGGCGCCAAGTGAGAAGCGGCCAAACGAGCTAGTTCATGTACCGGCGTGGACGCAGAGTTCGTCGTGCGGGTCGGTGCTTGCACGGGATCGGTCATAGAGAATACCTCCGGCGACCCGGCCGGCACAGGCCGACCTTGCACCGCGGAAGCTTAACGGACATTGTCCGCCGAGTTGCGCAAAGCACGCTTCGGCGGAGCGTCTTCCTTCAAGTCATTTGAGCACCAGACCTGCGCCATCCGCGAATGGCACGCGCCAATGAAGAAGGAGCGGCGTACGGGCTTCCGCCCGCCCGCAGCGACAGCGACGCCGCGCCGCGGGCTGGCAGCGACCATGGCGATCGGCCGCGAGGCCGAACCGCATTGCGGCAACGACGTGCCGGCGAGGCACTGACCTTAGAGGTCGATGGAGGGCGGGGTACGAACATATGTCTTATGCGGTCGAGTTCGCTGACTAGCAAAGCTGATACACAATTGCCACCGTGGGGGCACTGACACGGTCACGTTGGCCTGCCGACAAGCTGTCGGTCGCGAACGACTCTTGATGGCCGAGAGCGGCAGTGACTGTCGGCTTTCCGCATCACCAATTGTGATGATGACGCGCGCGGGCGTTCCGGTTAAAGCGATCAGAACGGCATCTACATGGCAGATGGGCCGCCGCACGCTTCCGGCCAGTTCCGGTCGGTGGCGAAGGGCAGCTTCCTGGCATTCCACTTGGAGTGATCGCACGGTAGGCGACCAGGGACTACGTAACCAAAGCGGCCCGAGCGCCCGGGCCGCCCGCAGATCAGCCCCCGCCGGGATCGCACGGCGAATCGACCTCCGCCGGCCGCACCAGCAGGATCTTCCGTCGATCGGCCGCGCGTTGAAGTGCGCCCTGCAACAGCCCGCGCTCGCCTGGGTCCTTCTGCGCGTAGATCCATAGTTCCTTCACGTCGTGGTCGGCGAGCAAATCGGCCAGGAAGCTCCATAAAGCCTCCTGATCGTCACGCCGCAGCCGGAGCATCTTTTCCTCTTCGATCCGCGCCACAAGCTGCGTCAGCGTCGGCGTGTCGTCGGCGAGCGAACTCGCGGCGAGGAAGGCGCGCATCTGGTCGTGGCGGAACTCCCAGGATCTGCCGACGCGGCGCATCACACGCACACCGTCGCTCGACAAGATTGCTGCGACGTCTTCGCCGAGCGCCTGCCCCTCGTCGAGCGAGATCTCGCGCCGCCCATCGACGATCAGCTTTGCCGCGAGTCGTCGCAGCGGAAACAGGTCCAGTGGCTCGCCGGCTCCGCGGGTGGCCTTGCCGAGCACCGCACGGTAGAGACCGATCCTGCCGTCCGGCATCGGCGTTCCCGCCGGATCGTTTCGCGCCAGGTCTGCCACCAGCCGAAGGTCGTAGCCCGAGGTGATTGGGACGCTCCGGTCCGACGCGAGACGCCGTTCTAGTACGGCCCCGGCCTCGTCTCCGAGCCACAGCCGCAATAGCGCCGCACGCTGTTCACCGACATCCGCCGGCAAGCGCCAGAGGTCCCAGCCCTCGCCCGCATCCGACTGCGAGGTCGCGATCAGCTTCACCTGGCCGTATTGGCGCGCGAATGCGGCGATGGCATCGTTGCGATCGGCTTCGTTCGTACCGTCGAGCGCGACGGCAATGTGCCCGGCACGCAACATGGCCTTGAGCGTGCCAGCGTCTTCCACTACGACGCCGAATTGCTCAAACCGCCGACGGATGGCTTCCACGACCCAGCTCTCCGGACTCTTCGGTTCCGGGGGATCGATCGTCGCGTAGTGCCGGACTGGCAGCATGACCAGAATGAAGCCGTGCTTGCGGGCGGCATCCGCCAGCGATGCACAGTGCGGGTCGTCGTAGTAGGCCCGCTCCCACGCTGTAAAGACGGTGCTCTTGCCCATGCCGGTGCGCCCCTGGAGCCACACGCGCCGTCTGGAGGAGAGTTCGCCGAGCAAGGCCGAGGCGTCCACCATCTGGCCTTGAAGCCCCCGTGCCGATGGATCGAGGAAAACGGGCATCCCTTCCGGCATCGACCGACGGACGCTCTGAAACCACGGTTCGAGTACCCAGCGCTGCACCGCCGGCACATGGCGCAACAGGAAGAAGGGCCACGTCAGCAGCTTCGCCCCCCAAGCCGGATCCATCAGCATGCGAAGAACGGCCAGCGATCGGTGAGACATCCACAGCAGCGTCACAAAGAGTACGACGTACGCGGTGACAAGACCGGCCAGGACCCACTGCCAGGCGGCGGTCAAGCGTTCGAAGAGTGTCGGACCCGCGAGCGCGAAGGTGACTGGCTGGCCGACCAGTGTTCGCCCCTGACGCAGCTCGAGCGTCCATTCGCCTGGCTTGTCGAATCTCGCAACGGCCGCGAGTTCGACAACGCCCGGCTCCGACCCCATCCCATCCGCGCCCCGGATCGGCGAAGACTGTGTCGCGTCTTTGTCGTCGCCCTGTCGGGACGCGACCAAGTTCAGTCCCATCGCATCCGCTACGGGTGCGCAGGGGTGGCGAAAACGTAGGCGGACTTCGCGCGCATCGCTTTGCGGAACCCACTCGCGGAACTTCGCGAGCGGCTCTATCCCGGCGTTGCGAAGTGGAACTGCGGGGACTTCAAAGAGACCCAGGCTGGCGCCTATCAGCACCCCGCCTCCGGGCAGGTCGCGCAGGTCGTACACATCGCCCGTCTCCACCTTGCCGGCAGGCACCACCTCGCGCGACGCTGCATCGAACCGGAACCACCCGCGCTCCGCGCGGATCAGCATCCCGCCTCCGGGCAGGTCGCGCATGGCGGACACACGGCCCGTCTCCGCCTTGCTCGCAGGTAGCACCTCGCGCAACGCTGCATCGAACCGGAACAATCCGCGCTCCCCGCCGATCAGCACCCCGCCTCCGGGCAGGTCGTGCATATCGGACAACACACGGCCCGTCCCCGCCTTGCCGGCAGGCAACACCTCGCGCAACGCTGCATCGAACCGGAACCACCCGCGCTGCGCGCGGATCAGCACCCCGCCTCCGGGCAGGTCGCGCATGTCGAACACACGGCCCGTCTCCGCCCTGCCGGCAGGCAACACCTCGCGCGACGCTGCATCGAACCGGAACAATCCGCGCTCCGCGCCGATCAGCACCCCGCCTCCGGGCAGGTCGCGCATGGCGCGCACATCGCCCGTCTCCGCCTTGCTCGCAAGCGCCACCTCGCGCGACGCTGCATCGAACCGGAACAACCCGCGCTCCGTGCCGATCAGCACTCCGCCTCCGGGCAGGTCGCGCATATTGGACAACACACGGCCCGTCTCCGCCTTGCCGGCAGGCACCACCTCGCGCGACGCTGCATCGAACCGGAACAACCCGCGCTCCGTGCCGATCAGCACTCCGCCTCCGGGCAGGTCGTGCATGTCGTACACAGGGCCCGTCCCCGCCTTGCTCGCAAGCACCACCTCGCGCGACGCTGCATCGAACCGGAACAACCCGCTCTCCGTGCCGATCAGCACCCCACCTCCGGGCAGGTCGCGCATGTCGGACACACCGCCCGTCTCCACCTTGCCGGCAGGCACCACCTCGCGCGACGCTGCATCAAACCGGAACCACCCGCGCTCCGCGCCGATCAGCACCCCGCCTCCGGGCAAGTCGCTCATATCGAACACACGGCCCGTGCTCGCCTTGCTCGCAGGTACCACCTCGCGCGACGCTGCATCGAACCTGAACAACCCGCGCCCCGCGCCGATCAGCACCGCGCCTCCGGGCAGGTCGCGCGTGACGAACACATCGTCAGTCTCCGCCTTGCCGGCAGGCACCACCTCGCGCGACGCTGCATCGAACCGGAACCACCCGCGCTGCGCGCGGATCAGCACCCCGCCTCCGGGCAGGTCGCGCATATTGGACAAAACACGGCCCGTCTCCGCCTTGCCGGCAGGCAACACCTCGCGCGACGCTGTATCGAATCGGAACCATCCGCGCTGCGCACCGATCAGCACCCAACCTCCGGGCAGGCCGCGCATGGCGTCCACATCGCCTGTCCTCGCGTGGAGACCCGCGACGGGAACGACACAGCCGCCTGACTCGACACTGGCCGGAGCGCTCGCGCCCGATGCCCGGAATGCAACGCAGGCCGCGGCGAGAAACAGGGCCACGGCCACAGGCAGCCGGACCCGCGGCAGGCAGATGACCACACGAGCCTTGTGCCGGTCCACGGTGGTGACCTCTCCTCCTTGTAAGCGGATCGACTGCTGAATCGCCGCGCCCCCGATCTTGGCGGAGACGACTCGCGAGGACAAGTGGCAGGCACCAGGCCGGGGGCGCAGCCGTAGTGGGCGCCAATCGACCACAAAGACCGCCATCAAGGCCTCGACTGACGAGTCTGTTCGCTTCAAGAGTACGGAAGTGCCGTCGCCTTTTCCTCCGACTTCGCGAATCCCCAATGTCCCCTTTGTGGCGACGAATTCGGTTGCGTGACTGTCGCTGAAGGGTCGGGTGCGGTAGGTGACGAGGCGTAGCAACAGTCGTTCGATCAGGTTCCGCGCCGAGCCAGCGTCGGCTACCTCGGCAATGTCAGCGATACCTTCCATTCCGGTCGTTCGCACACCGCTCGCGTGCGGCGGATGAATGGCCGGTCAGTGCCAGGCAGCGTGAATACGAGTCTCAAGATCGGCTGACCGCATACGCTGCATAGCGGTGCCCGACAGATTGTTCCTGGGATGGCATAGGGATCGTTGCCGCGAAACCGGGCGGTTTACGGGTCGCATACACCCGACGACCGAAGCACCGAGACGGGCTCCTTCAACTTCAGCAAGGCCAGCGGCCGCCTCGGCAGCGGGTGCACGTCGATCCACCGATCCACCGGCAATATTCACATCGATGTGCCGAGGGGGATATTGCGCTGGGGGCAGGGTTGCGTGCATGGGCGCAAGCTTGCCGCTGGTACCGGCTCACCAAATGAGCCGGCGGCGCCGATCACGCGAGAGTCGGCAGCCCGGGCAAAAACCCACGGTTGTTGGTGCAAGCCGTCGACGCACGGGTGAGCTCCGGCTTCACTGCACCCACTCCACCGGCGCGTCGAACCTGCCATGACTGCCACGGGCACCCGGCTCGGCACGAAACGCGAATCAAGCCGCCGCCCTGTACACCGCGAATCTGCGCTCAAGCCGATCACGGTCCGGCCGGTCGCGGACCCGTTCCGGAAGATGGAGGTCGGTCATGTGCAGACGTTTCAGCGCCTCCAGCATCGGACCATCCTGTTGGATCCGGAGGCGATCGGCCACATGCACTCGGTAGTCGGGGTCGATACCGATCAAATGGGCATCGAAAGCCGCGTGGTGAATTTTTGACAGCGGGATGCCGTTCGGAACGACGGGCTGCCCGTGCAATTCGTCGGCGTCGCCCATGATGTGAGCGGCGTCAAGCAGCATGGGCTCTGGTAAACCAGAGAGCGCACACCGCCCTTGGTATGCGCTGATGACTGCGTCCCGAAAGGACGCCTGATGCAGCCGCTGCTGAACCTGCCGCAGGGCGTAGCGGCGGACCGTTGCATCTGTGCTTAGGGCGGTCGTGCCCGGAGCGGTGAACGCCAGCCTGGCCACCTTTCCAGTTCGGTCCCAGCCGGCCACGAAGGTGGGCACGATGGCTTGATATCGCCCCGGCGACACGCCCAAAAAGTAGATGATGGGGATTGCCCCTTCCCAGGCTTCGCGAAGCCAGCGGTTATCTGCCGCGTCCGGGTTGTCTCCCATGAAGGCGTAGTCGACCGTCTCATCGCCATCATAGATCTGCTGGTGCACGCGGATTTGATCGTCGTACCAGACCTTGGCGCCGACTCGGGGAAACACCGTTCTGATCGACAAGAGGAAGCTCATTCGCCGCGGCTTGAAGATGCCCCGCTGCGGATTGACGAGAGGAATGCGTTCGCCCTGGAAAGCGAAACCTGCTTTCAGGTGGTCTGAGCTGAGATGACCGTGGACCTCCAGCAGACGGCGGACATGCAGGATCGCCGCCTCGCGCATCGGACCATCATCGAGCAAGCCATCGATCACGCGGCAGTCCTCCGGGTTCAACGGTCAAAGTGGCGGTCGACGACCAGCGTCGCATACCTCAACACAGTGCCGTCAGTTCGGCGGCCTGCCGCAGACAAGCGACGTGCTCGTCTTCCCAGAACCGCCCAATACCAATGAGAGGCTTCAGCAACCGCGACACCGGCTGATGAACGACGCGGCTTGCGTTCTCGGCGTAGAAGTCTGCGGTGGCCAGATCCATCGAAGGGATGCTACCGGCGATCCACAGCACGGTTGTCGCCCCTGCGCACAAGCCATTCCATGGCCGTCGTCTGGGCGCAGCACGCAGCGAAGACACTTCGAGTGAATTCACGCCGGCTCGCAAGCCGTAGTCCCGCCTTATGGCAGAGTGCTGCCAGCCCAACGATGGTGGCGATACCATGGCCATCCGAGCACTGTGAACCAGCTTCTGAACCTGTTGCTTGTCGCCATAGCCTTGGTCGCCGTGGTGCTTTCCGGGCCGGTCATCGCATACGCCTTCCTGAACAAGAGGAAGAAGGCGGCGAGAGCCCGCCGAAGATCTCCCGTCGGCATCGATCTCTTGAGGGCGCCCGGTCACACCCTCCGAGAGCAAACGACGGAGCTTTCGGAAAGCGCCATGGCCGAGGTGGCGATGCTGATCGCTGGCCCCTTGATACTTCTGACGGTATTGCTTGCTGCCGCATACGTGACGGGTGTGCAGCGCCCCGTCCGCGACGTTGTTCTTTTTCTAGTGATCGATATTGCATTCACTGCGTGGATGGTTCGCCGTCTTTGGAACATCGGAAATCGCATGGACACCCTGCACGCCGGGTACGACGCCGAGGTCGCTGTGGGGCAAGCGTTGGACAAGCTGATGCGCGAAGGCGCTGCGGTCTATCACGATTTTCCCTGCGATGGCTTCAATATCGATCATGTCGTGATAAGCACTTGCGGCGTTTATGCCGTCGAGACCAAGGGCTACAGCAAACCGCCGAAGGGTTCCGGCAGAGGCGCGGTCCGTGTGGAGTACGACGGCGCGATGCTCAAATTTCCAGGGTGGACATCAACTGGCCCGATCGAACAAGCCAGGCGTCAAGCCGAGTGGCTTTCGAAGTGGGTGACCAGGGCCACCGCGATTTCCACGCGTGTGCATCCGATTTTGGCTCTGCCTGGCTGGTTCATTGAACGCAACGGTCGAGCCGACGTTTCCGTGTTCAGCGGCGGAGAGTTACCAAACCTGCTTCATACGCCGAGCTCGCAGTCGTTGTCCATTGAAGAAATAAGCCGAATTGCATACCAGGTTGAGCAGCGTTGTCGAACAGTAGCTCCGAGGCTGTCTGAGGGCGGTGCCAAGTGATGTAGAGACCGCGACCCATGCCCCTGATGTTGAAGCCGCGCGCTCTCTCACCGGAAACCAGCTCGCCGAGCCGTGTTCGCGTGTTCGGTATTTTTTACCAATGCAAGGACGGGTCGAATACTCGAAGATCGACTGACATGTTGAGACTGGGTCCGGTCATTCGTCGCCGGCCGGCCGACTGCCGCTGACGACCCAAAGCGGAAGTCAAATTGCGGCAAGTGCGCCGCCGCAAACCCGACGCTCAACGTTGGCGCTCACCGGACGGCGAAGCCGTCCGGTGCAGGAAATGGTTGGGCAGGACGGCGTGTTCAGCCAAGCGCATTCGGGCCATATCGGACGGTTGTCGTCGCCGTCATCGCGTAGCAGCAGCTTGTTCACCGCGCGCCTAGGTCTGCTTCTTCTGCTTCAGCCTCCACGCGCCAAGTTCTAACGAGTTCTCCAGAACCAGCTGGTGTGTCGGAGGCTGCGTGGCATCGAGTTCGTCAACGAGCCAGTGAGGCTCGGATGCGCCCAGCACCATCCGGTAGACAGCACGACGTCGCTCCAGGCGGACTCGCACCGCCGACTCCCGGCTGCCGGCACAGTGCAAGTACAGCTGCATCGCAGAAGCGCCTGTCGTGCACCACCACGGCGACATGCCGCCGGACTCATCGCCGACCTTGGCCTGTTTCTCGGCCAGGGCCGCCATGGCCGTCCAGGGGCTGCCCGTTACCTCGTTCACGGCGGCCATGTCGACCGACTTGGCGAGGGCCCTTCGAATGGCCAGGCCGGCATAGCGATTTACCCGTCCTTCGCGCTGTTCCAGCTCGACGGGGCCAGGTGCCGGGTCCCAGTGCGCGACCGTCTTGCACCACGGATGGAAGTCGAGCCCTTCTTGGCCGACGGAGGTGGTGGTTAGCACCATGGGCCAGAACGGCGTGTTGAAGGCATGCCGCACGACGTCGGGTCGAGGCGCCTCTTCCTTTCCCTCGTCTTTCGCTTGATGCAGGGGCAGCGCGACGTTGCAGCGCACGCGGAACCTGTTCTTTGCTGCCTTGGTCGATTCGTGCACAACCGTCCGTCCACCGGACAGGGCTAGAGCGGCCTGCAATTCCAGCAGCCGCTTGGGCCAAGAGTGAGAGTTCGTCGCGGTCACGAACCAGAAGTGCTCATCCAGAACGTTCTCCAGATTGCCTTCGACAACCGCGGCGTGCAGCGCGTCAGGGAAGTCCTTGTGGTATCGCTTGGGCCGCTGCAGCGTCGCTGCAAACCATGGCCGATCCAGGTAGCGGCGCAAGCCGCTGATGGCCAGCCCCTGCAGCAGCTCTCGCGGCGTGCGCGGCTCCACCTTCTCCTTGCGCTTGCCTTCTTCCGCCTTGGGCTTCTGGTCCCAGTCCAGGGGCCTCTCGACATCGCGCCAATGTCTCATGACCGCCCGAGCAAGGACCACGGCTGGCGAGCTCAGGGACAGGTCGACCAATGCGTGCAGTTCGGCCTTCGTGATCTCCGTCATCCGATCTTTCGGCACGCGAGACAGGAAGGCGTCGAATGCAGCGCCAACGACGCCTGGCGTGGACTTGTCTCCTTCTTCGTCCACGACTGCATCGACCCATGCCTGTCTCGCCGATCCTGGCTTGCCTTTTGGATGCGCCGCAAGGTGCACGAGCCAAGCTTCGATCGAAACCGGCCTGCGCTTTGAGGACGGCTTGTAGACCACGCCGCGCTCGCGCAGCGCTTTCCTGATCTGCACGAACAGCGTCTTGTGAGCAGCGCCCAGCGTGCTCGGCACGCCTTCCTTCAGGGGATCGAGCCTCGCCAGGAACTCCGACACGAAGAAGAGACGGAACATCCCTGGACTGGCACCACCGCTCCTGAATGTTGGTTTCGCGCCAGCGCGGTACTTGGGCTTCGCGCGGACGCCCTTGTGGTCGTACAGGTGTGCCTCAACGCTGTAGCTGACGACGGCCGACACGGCGCCAGGCACGGCGGCAAAGCGGCTGAAGACCAGCGCTTTGCCGTCGATCAGACTGTCGCCATGGCTCGCGCCCCAGATACCCGCCAGCGGCCACCAAGGCTTGGTCGGCCGCACCCACGGCGCCTTGAGCCGCTCTGGAGGCAATGCCTGAAGCAGGCCTCGCGCCTTCGCGTTGGTCCATTCCGGCAGCCGCCAGTTGTGCAAGCCCTTGAGTGTCAATTCCGCGGGCGGCAACTTCTCGCGCCCAGCTTTCCAGTACTGGTAGCGATTGCCCAGCGTCTGGGCGGCCAGCGGTACGGAGTTCCAAAGGGGCACTGCCCAGTGGGCGCGTGCCTTGCCACGTTCCCATTCCGCAAAAGAGCGAAACGAGCGAATATCTGCCGCCGTCAACGGAATCGATGGAGGCTCGCCGTGAAGCTCTACGTCTGAGACCACCGGGCGCTCGGTGCGGCACATGATGCTGCTCAGATTGGTTACCAGATCCGCGAGCGCATCCTTGGCCATCGTGGAGTCGGGCGCACCGCGGCGGATCTCGGACTCCCGCGTGCTGAAGGCGTCACGGATCGCCCGCATCGCAGCCGCGCGCTGCGCCTTCGTACGGTTGCCCAGCAGGAACTCCAGCAGGCGGAAGAAGTCGTTGTCCGTGGCTAAGTCCTGGGGCTTGGTGCCCTCAGCGTGACCGACCTTCTTCGCATTGGCGACGGGGCGCAACGCCTCATAGGGCGTTGCCGACAGCAGCAACAGTCGCCCGGTTCCCTTGGCGGTCAGGATGTTGCGGATGCTCGCCTCGGCGCCGTCGCGCGCCGTGGCGGTATCGGTCATGAGGTCTCGGAATCGCTGGAACTCGTCGAAGATGACGAGGTCAGGCTCGAGCTCTCCCAGCGCCGCCGCCGCCAGGCTGTTGCGGCACCAGCTGGTGATATCGAGTCGCATGCCAGGGGAGTTCGTATCGACGATGGCTTTTAGTACGCGATGGCTCTTAAGCGGATCCTGCGCGTTCATGCATCCGCGCATCGCGTCGCAGAACCGATCAAAGAAGCGGGCGAACGACCCATCGACGGGTTGAATCTTGTTCTCGATCTGGATCTTGTAGTCCTTGAGCAGGGCTTCAAAGTTGCGCGCGCCCCAAGAGAGCGTGTTCCGCAGCCAGGAAAGATGGAGGTCAGCCTCATGCTCAAGGAGGGCACAGGCGAAGGCACGCTCATGGACGCGCCCCTTGTGGCGACGCTTGTCGCCCGAGAACGCCGTCCCGGGAGTGAGCGAGTAGATGCGCAGCCGCTCATGCGACGGCGCTTCGGTCAGTGGCAGCAGGCCGGGTCGGTCCACCGACGCCCTAGCGCTCGGTCGCTCGTCATACGGAAGGTCGCCCAAGAGCTGATCGACGTTCTGACCAGCGATCGGCTGATTCGCACATACGTACAGGACTGTGAGCCTCTTCTTTTCAGATAGATTCGACAGCACCTGCCTTGCCACCACCGTCTTCCCTAGGCCAGGCTCGTCGGCCACGAGGAATCGGCGAGTGCCGCTTCCTTTGAATGCGCGCATGACGGCCTCGACCGTGGCGTCCTGAAACGGCTTGGGTTTCATCGCTTGACCAGCTCCCGCTCGATGGCATCCCAACTCAGCAGGAAGGCCGTCAACTGATCGAACGCCTTCTCCTCCTTCTTGGAAGTCGCCTTGCACCGGCGCGCAATCTCGACAATTCGCTTTGTCTCGATCAGCGATTCCTTGTCACGCACCCAGCTGCTCAGCACCGCCTCGATGCCCAGCAGCGCGATGGTTTGAACCGATGTGCCCGGCGTGTGCGGCTTGTTCCACGGCCGCCGCCGCCCACCGCCGTTGCCGCCGGCTGTGAGGCTGTCGTTGAGCAGCGAAATCACGCCATCGATGCCCAGATAGGCATGGAGCAATGGCACATCACGGTCGTCCCTGGACAGGCTCGGGACGAAGGGGACGTGCTGCAACCACTCTGAGCTCAGGTCTCTCAAAACGAGTTCCATACGCAAGAGATCGCCGTTGTCATGGGCCGGGGCATCAGGAAGCTCCAGGCTTGTGACGCCGGCGCTCCATGACAGCAGTGCGTCGCCGATGCGCCCGACTCGAAGGCGAGCGCCAGCAGGGAGATGCAGCGGCGCTTGGAGGGTCACGACCGCGACGCCGTCCTGCAGCGCCTGAGTGGCGGCGAAGTCTACGACCAATGCGTTGCGGGTGTCGTCGAACTCCCTTTGCAGGCAAAGTTCGTCGTCGGAGATGACGTCCTCTTCTCCTAGCTCGTATTCGGAGCAGAAGTCGTCGAAGGCTTTCAGGCCGCTCCTCAGTTGCTCGCTGTAGTCACCGCCAGGCAGTGCGACCGAGACGGTCGCCAGCACTTCCGCGTTCTCCTTCCATCCACGCCTTGTGAGGTTCGTGCTGCCCAGCCTTAGCTCACCGCGCTTAGGTGTCTCGATCCAGATGAACTTCGCGTGCAGGCCACGGCTCTCCGCGACATCTGCGCCAGCGTCAGACCCTTCATTGCCGGGTTCATCGACTTCCTCGGGCTGATCGTCCTGGCTCGACTCGGGGAGCGACCGCAGGTTGTATCGGGCGAGGGCAGGTCGATGCTTCTTCGCCATCTCCGACAAGCACGACGCCGTCGAGATCAGCCTGGGCTTCTTCGACGGATCGGAGGCCGGCGGCAGGAGTTTCAGAAGGTTGCTGACGCCCCACTCATCGAGGAACGGCGAGACCGCCAAGACGCTGCGCGCGTTTGCGGACACCGGCTCCAGGTCACGCTTCAAGTCTCCGTGCGTGAACAGCGCCAGCTTGTCGATTCGCAAGCCGGCAGGGACTTGCCATCGGACCGTGCCCAACTCCTTGAGCGCGTCCAGCCATTGGGCTTCCACGCCGGCCTGTTGGGCGAGCCGGCGGGTGATCGAAACGACGCCGGCCAGTTCATCGCCTTTGCCGTCAGCCTCGCCCGTGAGCGAGAGCGCCATATCCCACGACTCGTCTTTCGTGAAATTCCGGCTGCCGATCCACAGGCGCCAGACTGGCTTGGCTTTCGCGCTGCCGCGGTTCACGCAACGCACGACGCACACTTTGGGATGCCATGACGCTGTGCGCTCGTCGTACTTCACGGGCACGACGAATCTGTCGAGCATATTGAGGATCGGGCTTGCGCTCCTCGGGCCGATCAGGCGTCCGTGCTGCACAAGGAAGTGCACCCGGTCCTTCAACCTCTCCAGCGCACGTGCGAGCGCAAGGTCTGAGGAACCTTTGCCTTCGGCCGTGCCTTGGCGGACCATCGCTGCCAGCATGGCGACGAGAACGGAGCACTGACCAGCGTAGGCGGAGCACAGCGCGCGGTCGGCGATGTAGCCTGTAGGTGGTGTCAGCACATCCAGCAGCGACGACGTGGGGAGGTGCTTGGCCTGCTTGTCGTCTTCGTCGCTTGGCGTCGATGCTTCGTTGCGGCTACTCATGGAGATCCCGGATCAAGCGGCTCACGCTGGGCCAGCGGAAGTGAAGCCGGCCCGCCGTGCTGGCGCGCTCGCCGGAGCGCGCCCACCGTCGCAGTTGCAGGCTGGCGCCGGCTTTGCCGCTGAGACGTGCTCGGCCTTGTTTGCGCTCGCGCTCCAGATTCGCATAGAGCGTTCTGACGGAAGCCTTCGGCAGCGCTGCAGGCGTCGCGAGCCAAGCCTGCGTGGCTTCGAGAAGCTCGTACAGCTTGTTGTGCTCCAGCCCTAACCCTTCCGAGACCAGCTTCTCAAGGTCGGCTTTCATCGCTTCGGAGCCCCAATCGGTGCGGCACTTGATCAGGTGATCTCGATGCACCCGGCTGGTGAGGAACCTCTTGTCCGCACAAGCTTGTTCGACGAAGGCGAGATACACCGCCCGGACGATGCCGCCCAGCGCGGAGATGTGGCGGGCCAGGTCAATGAGCTCCTCATCTTCCTTTGGAACGCATGCGCAGACGGCAGCGTCATCCCACAGTTCGGTTTTCTCTAGCGGCCTCACCGTGTTGCGAGCCAGCGCTGCGAGGAATGACTCGCGCGGCGTCTCGTCTTCCAACGTCGGCGCCTTGCTCGACCGCAGACGGTTGCGGAGGTATTGCCTTTCATGGGCCGGCAGCTTGAAGGTCACGCCTTTGGGATCTTCCAGCAGCGCAGGAGGTTGCGGAGGCAGGTCTTGAAAGTACGTGGGTCCAGTGGACAGGGGTTGCCCATCGAGATCGACTGCGGACCCGCCCTTGCGCTCCGATCCCAACTCCTCAAGGACCGATTCGCGCGAGGGAGCTGAATGCCTGTGGTCGCGCCCGAGGATGCCCCATGTGGCCAGGGCCGACCAGTACGAGAACGAGGCAGGCTGGGCCGCAGGCTTACGCTTCTCGTACACGCGCGATCCGATGATGCCGGTGTCGTCCTCACTGGCCGCCTTGTTGGTCAGCCCAAGCTTGAGCCTCCCGGTCAGGTCGAACTCAAGTTGCTGCAGCTTCTGAACCGGATTGGCGGCTTTGGCGGCGGCCTGCATCAGCCAGGGCACGAACAACGCGTACCTTAGGCGGGTGTGCAGCACCGACGTGCCGGGAAACAGCCGGTCAGCGAATGCCTGATGGATGGAGAGCAATCCCAGCTCGTCGACGACGCCGCGCTGCCGGTCGCTCAGTAGCGCCTCGGCCTTGGCAACCTCTGCCCGGGAGATCAGGACCCAGCCGATGGCAGGTTGCTTGGCTCTGGGTACTGACGGTCGAGTTCGTGCACTGGAATTCCTGGATGAAATCGGGACCACCAAGCGCCTCCAAACAGCTTGTCAAACCTTGTCTTATTAGAGCCGAGACCGGATGCCAGATCCTGGCTGAATAGTGCGTGGAATCCCCACGCCGGACCTATTGATCTGGTGGCCGGAGTTGATCGTTGGCAAGCTGCCGGTCGTGGACGACGGCTAGCCTGGATTTCCACGGCGGGTAGTTGGACTAACACAGAGACGTGTGCCCGGGCGGCGTCGGCTACGCCGACATGCGCAAGGAATAGCCCGTCCACCAGGGTACGGAGACCGAAGTATTGAGCAAACCGGATGCGAGGACGATAGGCAGGTGCGCGCGACGGTGGAAGTGGACCTGGACTTCGGAGTCGGTGACTGAGACATCGGCGGGCGTATCGATGAGGTCGCGGAAGATGTGGCGCGCCTGCGCATCGGCATAGCCGCGCATGCGACGCGCCAGCAAGCGATACAGGCCGCTGGCGATGACCAGCAAAGTCATATCGAAGTCCACCTTCATTCCCACGGCCGAGGACAGCGCATCCATGTGGAAGAAGCGCACCGCATCGGACAGGGCGTTCTCGATCAACATGCGCTGGGCGTAGCGGGTGAGCAGCTTGGCATGCGAGGTGTCGGGGTCGTTGGTCAGGAGAATGGTCGGCTGTTCGTGGCCGAGGTCGACGACGAAGAGCTGACGCAAGGTGGCGCCGGCCAGCACGATGGACTGCTCGAACACGCGCGGATTCTTGAACTTGCGTGCGGGCACATCGAGACTCACGCGGCGCCACGCCGAGGCGGGAAGATCGGCAACCTCCTGCAGCAGAGCGGCCGAGCGGCGGCGCAGCGTCATGAAGGTGATGCCCATCTGATCCAGCCGCGCCAGGTGAGCGTAGGTGGTCAGACGCGAATCGAACACGAGATGGCGTGGGAGCTCACCGTGCTGACGCTTCCAGAACTCGATGAAGCGGAAGATCTCTTCGGCCTCCTCGCCCTTGCGCAGATCGGCATTGGAGTAGCAGAAGGCGCGACCGCTGGCGTCCTGCGCGAGGAAGGCCAGCACGCTGGGTTGCGCGCGACTGCGGGCCGACACGAAGTGACGCTGCACCTGGGGATCGTCGCCGTAGTACGGCACCGAGTGGAAGTCCAGGTTGAACGAGCGCGCATCGAACAGAGGCTCGTCGGTGACGGTGCGGTGCCAGGCCGCCAGCAGCGCGAGGCTGCGTTCGCGTTCGACGCGCGAGGAGTACTCGCACAAGAAGCTCTTCTTGGGGATGGCGTTCAAGCCGCAAAACAAAGCCAAGCCGGGATCGGTGACGAAGGCCATGACATGGCTCTTGCGCTCGATAGACCAGAGCTTGAGCGCCAGCGCGCAGCGCAGGGCGTGCGATGCGGGGATCATCTTGGAGCCCGGCAGCTTGGCGCGCGAGGCGATCTCATCGAGCTGCAGACGCACCAGATCGGGCAAGAACAGGAACAGGCCACCACAGCGCGTGGTGAACCGCGTGCCGGGCTGCAGCGCGAACTCGCGCACGTCGGCCACCGCCTCGGCAATGGGTGCCAGATGATCGAGTCGCTCGTCATCGCCGCGCCTGGGCAGGGGCGCGAAGCCATCCTCGCGCAACACCTCGCGCACGGCGGTGGGACTCAAGGGTGTGCCGTGCTCCTTGAGGGCCTGGCTGATCTCGTAGACCGAATGGTTCTGCTTGCGCAGGGCCACCACCAGGTCGTGCGCCTTGGACTTGTGCGGCTGGGTGCGCGGGCCGTGACTGGGGGTGCTGAAGAACTGCGGCTCGGGGTCACGCCGGAACTGATGGCACAGCACGCGGAAGGAGCCCGGGGTGTAGCCGAAAGCGCGGGCGACCTCGTGAGAGGGGCGGCCCTCGACGAAGAAGGCGCGCAGGGCTTCGTACTGGCGCTGGCGGGGATGGGAGGGCTCGGCGAAGAATCGTCGGATGTCTGTTATGTCTTTAGGTAAACCTAAACCCATGTATGCATTGTCATACATAAGACCATGTCACGTCAACGAAAAATCGCATTGGCACCGACGTGATGAAGCGAAACCCAGGCTGCATGCGGCTGCCAGAGCGATAGACCCGGAACTGTCGTGCGCGAGCGAAAGCGCAAACGGCCACGCACGGGGTCGTCGAGCTGACGGGGGTAGGCGCACCGACCGATAACAGCGCAAGCGCTGGCTGCTCAGGCGAAACGAGCGCGGAGGCTGACGTGTCCTATTGAGCAGCGTTAGCTCAAAGAGGGTGCGTGTAGAGTCGAGATGTGGCGCGGTGACTGGTAGGTCGAAGCATCGCTGTTGCCGCCCCTTTCGGTTGGCGGTGCCCTATGAGCCCGACCATGGTTCCGTTTCCACATCCCGCACATCGAACGGAGCAGGCTGGTTTCCCGCACTC
>Ga0105239_10001475_pt1 | contig 31288 bp, 27 predicted proteins | sample KBSC44metaG_FD_92761 | JGI IMG/M metagenome (GOLD analysis project Ga0105239, IMG submission 92761) | Corn rhizosphere microbial communities from Kellogg Biological Station, Michigan, USA - KBS C4-4 metaG | ecosystem: Host-associated > Plants > Roots > Rhizosphere > Soil | place: Michigan, USA...
GAGCTGCTGCAGCTCTTCCATCGCAGCAGCGAGGTCGCAGCATTGGCCCATACCAGGGTCGATGCCGCGATGATCAGCGATGTGCCCGGCTACACCTGGGGCACGGTCACGGCTATGGCCCAGGCGGGGATCAAGTATTTCTCCGCGGCGCCCAACTATTTCGATCGCATCGGCGATATCCTCCAGCAATGGGAAGACAAACCCTTCTACTGGGTCGGCCCCAGCGGGAAAGAGAAGGTGCTGGTCTGGATCCCGTATAAAGGCTATGCCCTCTCCCATGGCATGCCCCACGGGCTATCAAAAAAATTCGTGGATGACTATATCGCCGAGCTGCAGCGCAAGGATTTCAACTACGACATCTCCTATATCCGCTGGAGCGGTCATGGGGACAATGCGGTACCCGACCTCACCATCAGCGATTTCGTCAAGGAATGGAACACCACCTACACCTGGCCGAAGTTCATCATCTCCTCGACCAGCACCGCCTTCAGCGCCTTCGAAGAAAAATACGGCAGTCAAATACCGCAGGAAAAAGGGGATTGGACCGGCTACTGGGAAGACGGCGCTGCCTCCTCGGCCCTCGAGACCGCCGAGAACCGCGCCACCAGCTACCGGCTCAGCCAGGCCGAAGCCCTCTGGGCGATGACGGGCACGGGCAATTACCCCGTCGACAAGGCGCGCGAAGCCTGGAAGAATACGATCCTCTACTCCGAACATACCTGGGGGGCGGATGTCAGTGTGACCCGCCCGCTAAGCCAGAAGACGATGGAACAGTGGATCATCAAGAAGTCCTACGCCACGGAGGCCGATAGTCTTTCCCTCGAGATCCTCGAAGGCGCCCTTCAACAAGGAACGCCGGTACAAAACGGTATCGACGTCTTCAACACCAACTCCTGGCCCCGCACCGATCTCGTTCTCCTATCCCGAAAGGCATCAGCCGCGGGCGACCAGGTCATCGATGCGGCAGGGAACACCCTTCCGTCACAACGCCTCTCCACCGGGGAACTCGCCTTCGTCGCAAAAGATGTTCCACCCTTTGCATCCCGGCGATATTTCGTCCGCAGCGCCGCCGCCATCACAAATACCAACACAAACGCTGCCAACACAAACGCGGCGAACGCAACCCCCGGTCTCACCGCCGACACGCACTCCCTCGACAACGGGATCATCAAAGTCGCCATCGACCCCACCACCGGCGCCATCACCAGCCTGAAAAACCATCGCATCGACAACGAATTCGCCGACACCGATTCCAGTGGCGGTCTCAACGATTATTTGTTCCTGCCCGGCAACAATTTAAAAGACCTTCAACGCAATGGCCCGGTAACCATCACCGTCAGAGAAAAAGGGCCGGTGCTCGCGGAGTTAAGGATCGAATCCAAAGCCCCCGGCGTGGAAAACCTCGTAAGAGATATCCGTCTCGTCAACGGCTTCGACTACGTCGAAATGACCAATATCCTCGACAAGTTACCCGCCGAGCTCGACCCGCATCCCGGCGATTACTCCTGGGCCAATCTCCACGGCAAGGAAAGCCTTAACTTCGGATTCCCCTTCCATGTAAAGGAAGGAACCATGCGTCTGGATATCCCCATGGCCATCATGCAACCGGAAAAAGACCAAATCCCCGGCTCCTGTAAGAACTGGCTCGAAGTAGGCAGCTGGGCCGATGTAAGCAACAAAGATCACGGTATCACCTGGGTCACCCTCGACGCTCCGCTCGTCGAAGTGGGCGGCATCACCGCGACCCTGTTGGGAGGGCAGTCCAATCCCGCCGTCTGGCGCAAGCATATCGAGCCCACGCAGCGGCTGTATTCCTGGGCGCTGAACAATCACTGGGAGACCAACTACCGCGCTTACCAGGATGGGATCATTACGTTCCACTATGCGCTGCAACCGCACAAGGCCTATGATCCGGTCGCGTCGACAAAACTGGCCACGGGTCTGAGTCAACCGATGGTGGTGACGGAAGCCCGGGGCACGGCGCTGAGCACGCCGAAACTTGAGTTGAGCTCCCAACGGATCGTGGTGTTAGCGTTGCGGCCCAGCACGGACGGAAAGGCGTGGATATTGACCCTTTTCAACCCGGGTGAACAGAACGAATCTACGAGCTTACGCTGGAGCGGGACGGTGGGTGCGATGCACTACAGCAATACAACAGAGGAGGTGCAATCATCCGTTGAAGGGGGAATCTCTATCGCCCCGCAGGATGTGGTCACCCTTCGCGTAGAAAAACACTAATATGGAAAAACGCCCCACCCCCCGGCAGCAGATCCCCGTCTTTCTTGGTTTTTTCGTCATGGGTTTTGTGGATGTTGTCGGCATCGCCACCAACTATGCCAAAAAGGACCTCGGGCTAAAAGACTCCATCGCCAATCTGCTGCCCCTGACGGTCTTCATCTGGTTCGCGCTGTTCTCCGTCCCCATCGGGATGTGGATGAACCGCATCGGCCGGCGGAAGACGGTCCTGGTCGGGCTGGCCATCACGGCGGCGGCCATGCTGATCCCGTTAGCCACCTATCATTTCGGTACGTTACTGATCGCCTTTGCGTTTGCGGGCATCGGCAACACCCTGCTACAGGTGGCGTTGAATCCGTTGTTGAAGAACGTCGTCGCGCCCGGACGCCTTACGAGTGCTCTCAGCGCCGGTCAATTCATAAAGGCCATCGCCAGCTTTCTTGGCCCCATCGTTGCCGCCGCTGCCGCGGGATGGCTGGGTGACTGGAAGATGATGTTTCCCGTTTTTGCCGGGGTGACGGCGATCGATACGGTCTGGCTGCTGACGACGCCGATCGACGAAAAGGCGCTTGTGGCAAAACCCTCGTCGATCGGCGCCTGCCTGAGGCAACTGGCCGATCCCTTTACCGGGCAAATGGTCCTTGGCGTCATCGCCATTGTCGGGCTCGACGTGGGGTTGAACACCACCCTGCCTAAGTTCCTGATGGCGCGTTGCGAGCTGCCGCTGGAAAAAGCCGGCCTCGGCACCAGCTTGTATTTTATCGCGCGAACGACAGGCAGCCTTGCCGGCGTGATCCTGCTGGCCAGGTTCCGCAACAGCCGGATCTATCTTGGAAGCGTTTGGATGGGAATCCTGGCGCTGACCGCGCTGCTTTTCGCCAGGCAGCTGGCGATCATCCTTCCGCTGATCTTTTTTATTGGTCTTGCGATCGCCAACGTCTTTCCCGTGCTTTTCGCCGCAGCCATCCGGCGGTCGCCGGAACGGGAGAACGAGGTCTCGGGTCTGCTGATCATGGGCGTCTCCGGCGGCGCCATCCTCCTGCCTATCATGGGCCTTCTTGGCGACGCCGGCGGCCCCGTCCCTGCACTGGCGTTCCTCCTGCTGGCCTGGGGATATCTGGCGTGGGTGGGGAGACGAGTGCAGGGCTGATGCATGGCGGGGCTTTACTTTCGCCCTTCATCAGTCAGCAGGACCATGCATCGGATACGCGCAATACACCTTCTCGTCTTTTTAACGGCACTCATTGTCTTGATCGTCCCCATCCTCCTTTTGGAACAAGCCGTACTGAAACACACGGGAGGCGACATCGTCTTTCCGCTCGATAATGCTTTCGTCGATATTACTGTTGCCAGAAATTTCGCCTTCTATAAGGTATGGGGCATCTCAAACTCCATCTTTCAACCGGTCTCCTCGTCTCCGTTGTATTCCCTTGTGCTGACACCCGTGTTCTTTGTGGCCGGTGAACATCTCATCATTCCGGTGTTGGTCAACGGCCTGCTGGCGGCGCTGCTTTTGTACCTTGTGCAACGGATGCTGATCCGAAGACAGCAAAAGCCTTCGGTGCAACTGGCGGTCTTGCTGGCGATCGTTCTATTTGGGGCGCTGCCTTTGCTGGCCGTCAGCGGAATGGGCTATATCCTTCAAGGTCTCACCTGCTTCTTATTTGTGGAAGAATGGACAAGGTCAGCCGAAATCGTCCCTGCCAAACTTCCAACCCGGGTTTACGGCTACGGGATACTGATGATCGCGGCAGGATCCGAGAGCATGTTGGTGCTGCTCTTTGCCTGCACCCTGTTGCACCTGATGCGGCGAACACGACAGGCGATAAAACTCGGCTTGCTATCCCTGACTCCGCTGGTCCTCTTCAGCGTCATTTGTCTGTTAAAAAAGATGCCCCTTTTCCCGAGTGCCCTGCGGCCGGCCCTCTATCCGTTGCCCGCCGAAATTCTGACGCTTGCCATCATCGTGATGGGGGGTGTCCTTGTCTGGCGATGGCGTCTTTTGCCCGCTTCGCCAGGACCGGTATCCGTATATCGGCTATCGCTGGGATGGTTATGTCTGTTGGCGCTGCCTTTTATGGTCCGCAATGTCTGGGTCCTAAGACATTTTAAGCGCGATTGCCTTTCGATGTACGACGAGGGGTACCGGCTTGCCGGTTTTATCCACCGATATTACAAAACTTCGCCCGTGGGTGTGAATGATATCGGGGCTGTTGCCTGGTTCTCGGATGGAATGAAACTGGACTTTACGGGTCTGACGAGCGAGGATGTGGCGGAAATCAAAAATGCGCATTCCTGGACGCCTCAGTGGGCCGATTCCCTTAGCCGAAAGAATTATGTCAGCACACTGATGGTTTCTGACCCCTGGTTCCAGCCGGAATTGTTACCGGACTGGGACCGGGTAGCCTCGTGGAAATTCCCGGACAGCCCTTTTCACTCCGGCAAGACGGTGTCTTTCTATGTCCGGTATCAGCGTGACACGGTCCGATTGCTCCGATTTTTACGGGATTATCAAAAAGGGTTTTCGCGGGAAGTGGACGTGCGGTATTATTGACTGAAGCCTTATCCGGTTAGGGCAAAGTAACGTACTTGATCCGGAAGCCCGAGGCGCCGACGTGTACACTATCGTATTTTTTTACAACCAGGCCGGGATAGTTAACCGAGATATAGTTGTAATAGATGCCCGGCATCACATCGAACTTATAGGTGCGGCCATAGGAATCGGCGGCGGGCAGCTGGAAGCTGCTGCCGGCGCAGGTGTCGCCCGTTGCCAGGATCTGGCTGGTAAAGGAACAGGCATTGACCCCCGGGACCCTGTTTCCATTGGCATCTTCGAAAATATAGGCAATTCCATTGTTCAGGGTTGTCGACACGCTTGCCACGAGCGGGATCTCCACATTGCCTGTAACGACCGGGGTATCGGCTGTGTAAATGATGCCATTGTTGGTTTGTTGAAAATACAGACGATATTGTTTTCCGGCCAACAGGTTGTTGAAGACAAAATACCCGGCGGTATCGGTATTGGTGCTGTAGAGATAGTTCAAGTTGGCGGCGCCGCCGGTGTCGTATGCGATGGTGATGGCGCTATTCTTTACCGGCAAATAATCGATATAGGAACCCGTTACGGTGTCGTAGAGAAAAAGCCGGCCCCGGATCATTCCGTTCTGACTCACATCATCGGACTGGGCCTTGTACTTTTTGCAGGTGATGAACAAAACGAAAATGGATATGATGAAGATGGCGTATTTCATGTCAAGATTTTTTAAAGATATTCAGGAAGTTCACCAGGCTGCTGGGATTGATGGTCAGGCCAAGATAGATCCGTCCATCGTCTATCGCCGAACGCTGCGAGCTGATCTGGCTGTTGACGATCTGGTACCGGGTGTAATAGAGCCAGTGCAGGCCGGCGTTGAGCCGGATGCCCGGCCAGAGATCGGCGCTGACGCCACTGTAAAAATTCTGAAGCGGCTGAGGGATGCCGAGGCCGAGGAAGAGGGAAAACCGGTTGAGGGTGGACAGGCCTAATCTTTTATCGTAGGTCTTACCACGACCCCGATGAATGATACACCGGTTGTCCAGGTGATAGAGTCCGCCTGCAAACGGATAGAAATTCGCGCCGACGATAAAACGGGCGGTGCTGTTGTCCCGGCTGATGGCTAAGGTGGACCCGCTGCCCGACACGGTGATAAGGTCGGGTTTATTGATGGTGAAGGCGAATCCGGCCGACAGCTCGACCCGGTGTTTGGGAGCAATATTGACGGCCCCTTTTGCCAGCGGCGTGACTTTGCTGTTCGCATTCAGGCTGATCTGGTATTTTTCGGTGATGGGGGTTTTTGTGGGGACCAGGTATTGGGTAAGGGTATTGTAGGTTGCGGTATCTGAGTTTACCTGGGATTCCAATTGGTCGGGGGGAAGAGTGGCAGCGGAGGACTCTTCGACCTGGAGTAGATAATTGTAGAGTTTGCTATTTTCTTCCAGCTGAGCGGCCAGTTGTACCTTAATGATTTTTATTTTTGCCTTTAGACGCTCTTCAACGGCCTTCGCGAATACGTCGATCCTCTGTAGATAGACGTCCCTGGCCGCAAAGTGGCAAAGACCAGGATCCGTGATGCCTATCGCCCAGGTCGCGAGACTATCGTGGAGATGGACCGGGCAGAGCAGGTTGTATTTGTCTACGATGGCTTCAACTATTGTCAATTTTACCAGGTTGCAATTCACGACATCGCCGGTAGCCTTTTGGACGGGCACATCTATGAATTTACCGGCCACCTTGAAAGTATGTGATTCCACATTGGTGGGGCGAGGCGGTTGAGCCGCTCTGAAGCTTTTAGCATCTTCGAGCTTCGTCGCATCCGTTGACTTGCTAACAGGACCTGGAGGAGGGATCGCGTTGAGGCCGCCCGGAGGAACGACATTACTTGTCGTAGTCACCAGCCCACTGATAGTAGCGGCCAGCGGGTTGAACTGGGTGTAGAGAGACGCTGCCACGGCGATCGCTGTATCGATCATTATTTCCGCCTTCGATGCATCCTTCAAATCCACCTCGGTGACGTCGATGGATATTTGTTTGGATTGCGGGATGTTATGTACCACTACGGCCGCGCTTACATCATCAGGGATATTATTCTCCCCTTCCCTTCTGTTCACCTTTGCCGGCAGCCTTCTTGTTCGATCGTAATATAGATTGTGGATGCGCTGGTAGCGATGCGCCGCATCGTATTGCTGCACGACGATCGTCTTATTATCATCGGGATCGTCAACTTCATGAGCCACCACCGGCCACGAGAACCGATTGAGCTGCTTTCGGTTCGTCTGGAAATTGTCGAGTAGTTGCTGATTCTTTTTTACGGCGGCCGTACTGTCTTCGGGAAACCGTGCCCGGCCGGTCAGTTGGTCCTTGATGACTTTGGCAAGGCTGTCAGGGTTGAATTTGCAGACATCGCATTTGAGCTTTGCCACATATATGGAATCGAAAAGCGCAAATCGTGATCTGACCTCTTCGTTCGAAATATATTGAAGCCTGTCAGGGGTCGTGAATCCCAACGGGTTCAGCCTAAGAGCCCCTCTGGAAAACCAGAGCCATTTCAGGTAAAAATCCTTGGATAACACCTGATACCACTGAGATTGCCGGGTATCATCCAACAATCGGGTGATCTTGGTCGCCTCACAGGAGGGGTCCCAAAAATTGTTGGCGGCGATGTCATTGCAAAGGTCGTCCGCATTCTTTTGCAGCGCAAGGAGTTCGCTATGCCAGGTCTCTAAAATTTCGGGGGAAATGTCTTTGAACTCCACGGGCCGGTCGTTGTTATAGGTCTCGATCAGGCCTTGCCTGAACACGTCGACCTGTTGAAAAAAGAACGAAAACTCCGGATGAGCTCCCCTAACGATCCAGTCGGCGCCTGAAAACGGAACGCCCGGTTTCTCCGGCTTTGGGTCTTTTCCTTCGGTTGCGATGACCTGGAATCCGGCTCTCATTTCGTTCATCGCCGGCGGAACGGGAAAATGAGCGAAAACCGGCGTTGCATAGTTGGTGTCGTTGCCGTGATCCTTCAGATAGTCGCTCCATTGTCTTTCTTCATTGAGGAAACCGGCAAAGGCAGCGGCACCCCAAAGCCGCTGATAAAAATCATTCAGATCGGGTGTGGTGGCGAGTTTTTTCTCGAATTCCGTGGCGGCTTTTTTCAAATCTTCGACGATCTTTTTCCGCCCCTTATAAAAAGTCGCCGCATCGGATTTGTCCTGGTCGAATCCTGCTACGACGGGCTGGGACCGGTCGAACCCATAGGAGTTTGGGAAACTGGTCATTTTCCCATTGGATTTGAAATTCAGGAATACCTGGGCGTTGCCGCGAAGTTGAAGGAGTGTCAGCAAACCTATAAAAGCCAGGAATTTGCTTGAAAAAAGGGATTTTGCCTGCATAGTTAAGGGGAGGTTGAAATTGCAATGAAAATAGCGGCCTTTGAACAGCCCCACAACGGGGAAAACACCCTTTTTTGAGTAATTTCGAGGGAATTATGTAAGACATGGCCGAGAAAGAAAAGCTTCGCCTCGATAAATATTTATGGTCCATCCGCATTTTCAAGACCCGGTCGGAGGCGGCCGACGCCTGTACGAAAGGGAAGGTGAAATACAATGGGGACAGCGCCAAGGCTTCGAAGACGGTAAGCGTAGGCGATGAGTACGAGATAAAGACAGAACAAAAGCGCTGGCGGATCAAGGTCACCGGGTTGCTGGACCACCGGCAGCAATACTCGCAGGCGATCAATTATTATATTGATATTACCCCGGCCGAGGAGATCGAACGCCTGCAATTTCAGGCCGCGAGCTTCAATACCGGAAAAAGGCAAAGCAAGATCGGAAGACCGACAAAAAAACAGCGCCGGGAGCTGGACGATTTTTTGGAGTAGTCGACCAATCGGTGTGCTCAAGATCGGGCAAGGGGAGTTGATCGCCGCTTTTTTCCACCCTGGTCTGCATCAGGGTCCAGGTAGCCCTTTTGTCCACATCCTTATAGCGATGCCATTCCTGCATCCGCCATTGGGCATCCCGCAAACGGGCGAGCATCCGGGCATGAGCGGCGTTGTCGTCTACCCAGGCGCTGATCCGGGCCCGTTCGGCAACGGATAAGCGCTCGCCGGAAATATCACGGACGATGAGCTCGGGCAGGGGTGGTTGCATTTCCATTTCGGTCAGTTTTCCCAATAGGTGAGGCAAAGAAGCACCATCAACAACAAGATCTCCGGGTCGATTCCCTTTCTCCGGGCCTGCCGCTCCTTGAGGGTTTTTATCGCCGCCTTGCGGTGCTGATAAACGGTCGAGGCCGCGATTCCCATAAGATCGGCCACGGCCTGGACCGTTCTTCCCTCGAAGTAAATAAGGGTCATGACCTCCCGTTTAGTAGGCCGCAAAAATATTTTTTCCAGAATGCCCTGGCAGGACCTATTTCCGGTACTCATCTAGACTGCGGTAATGGCCGGAGGATTCGCGGGCGCCGCGACATGTAACCAGAAGTTTGGGTTAATGGAAAATCGCCGTGGCGATAGGGCCGGTCTGCCCCTGTTGGGGACAGACCGGTATAGGTTTAATGGCGAATGGAACTCAGCTTAGTGCCGTTTTCCCTTTCTGATTACGCCCGGACTGGTCTTCCCTGTCGGCGATTTCCCGGGCTAAGTGTTTTTCTTATGCCGCAGCGGGATCCGCCCGATGGAAGATGGGCCATTCGCGGCGGCCCCATTCGATGTCATCGAGCAGGGCTCCGCAGAGATCTGTGGGGTATTATTTCTCAAAAAGTCTTTGCTGGTTGGCAAAAAAAGGCCTTTTTAGACCAAGCTTAAACCTTTTAGCCAAGGCTGTTTGCGTTGATCCCCGGCTGGATTTTGGTAGATTTGCGCCATGAGTCTGCATATCGATGTTCTCACGGTGTTGCCGGAGTTGTTGGAGTCGCCGTTCAATCATTCGATCTTAAAGCGTGCGAAGGAAAAGGGACTGCTCACTATCGGTGTGCATCCCTTGCGGCGCTGGGCTGTTAACGATTATGGTCAGATCGACGACTATCAATACGGCGGCGGCGCAGGCATGGTGATGATGGCCGAGCCGCTGGCAAACGCCATCGAAACCCTATCACAGGAAGGCCCATTCGACGAGATCATCTACATGACTCCCGACGGCGAACGCCTCAACCAAAAAATAGCCAATGGTCTGTCTTTAAAAGGCAGGCTGTTGCTTATTTGCGGGCATTACAAAGGCATCGACCAACGGATCCGGGATAAATATGTTACGCGGGAAATATCTATCGGTGATTATGTCCTGAGTGGAGGTGAACTTGCCGCCGCAATCGTCGTGGACGCCATCGGCCGGCTGATCCCCGGGGTCTTGAATGACGAGACCTCGGCGCTGTTCGATTCTTTTCAGGATAACCTGCTTGCGCCACCGGTGTATTCCCGGCCGGCAGAATGGAGGGGGATGCCGGTGCCGGAGATATTGCTGAGCGGTGATCCGCGGAAAATAGAGGATTGGAGACATGAACAATCCCTCCAACGAACCCGGCAAAGAAGGCCTGATCTGCTGGAGGGAGAGGAGGATTGATCCTGGTCTGAATTCGAGTCGACTCCTTATCGTAATGTCATCGCTACCCAGATCAACAACTGCAGAATAAGATAGTAGCCAAGAATAAGGAGCGTGTTGATGACGATCGTCTTTCTCATAAGGGTGTGGATTTAAGGCAACAGGCCCCTGGCCTGTTTAGGAACTCGGATAGGTTTAACGGCAATGGACCTGAAAAGGCAGCCTAAGGCTGTAAAGGACACAAACTATACCAATTCCAGCTTATCCACATAGGAATTGTACCCGCTGACACCTGAAAAATCCCTTCGATAATCCCGCAAGACCTTCCCTGCATCCCTTTTGCAACAAATTCCACGCTGACGATATAATTTTAAACATTTTTTAATCATTTTTTAATGTGTTAAAAAGCCGCATTCACCGGGGCTTTTGTTGAATTAAGACGTTAATTACCAGTTATCCATTTGTTAAACCATGCGCTCTTATACAAATCCCCGTTTATCAGCGTTTAATCCTCTATTAATGTTTTCGATCCAACCAAGCACGGTAATTGTTCGTCTTTATATGAGACAAAACTGCAACCATTGAGTTTTGAAACACACAAAAAACTGGCTATGACTATCAGCGGCTTTACCATGGTGCGAAACGCAACCAAACTCTATTATCCCATCAAACAGGCGATCTCCTCTGTTCTCCCCATTTGTGACGAATTCGTCGTCGCCCTCGGCGACTGCGACCCCGACGACAGTACCCTTCAGGAAATTCAAAGTATAGGCTCGGATAAAATACGTATCATCCACACGGTCTGGGACTTAGACAAATATCCCCGGGGAATGGAACATGCCCATCAAACGGATATCGCAAAGGCGGCCTGCAAAGGGGATTGGCTTTTTTACGTCCAGAGCGATGAGGTGGTTCACGAGGACGACCTGCCGCGCATCCGCCTGCGCTGCGAAGAGCTGCTTCATGATACGTCCGTGGAAGGGATCCTCTTCAAATACCGCCATTTCTGGGGTGACTACGACCATTACATCACCAGCCACGCCTGGTACGCCAATGAGATCCGCATCATCCGGAACGACAAGGACATCCACTCCTGGGAGTCGGCCCAGTCCTTCCGCCGCATCCCCGAATTCGACGGCGTCCACTATCGCGAGAAAAAGGGCACCTTCAAGCTGAAGGTAGCCCGCGTCGACGCCCATATCTATCATTACGGCTGGGTCCGCCCGCCCCATTATATGCAGAGGAAGCGCAAGGCCTTTGCCACCATCCACAGCGGCAAGACCAGCGCCGAAGAATATTTCCGCCAGCAGGAAGAAGAGTTCGATTTTGGTAATCTGAAGCAGCTGACGGTATACCAGGACACCCATCCCGCCGTCATGCAGGAGCGGATTCGCCTCTTCAACTGGGCCGACCAGCTCGAACGCCGCCGTTTCCGCCAGCCCGTCGTCCGTCACAAGCACGAACGCCTGAAATACCGCATCCTGACCTTTATCGAGCAGACCTTCCTCGGCGGAAGACAGATCATGTGCTTCAAGAACTATCGCCTCGTAAGCCGGTAAAAAAGATTTCCATAAAAGCGAAGAGCCGCTGTATTACTACAACGGCTCTTCTTATTGGAAAGGTCGACTCGCGATTCTAGTGCCTTATTTAGGCATCTCAAAGATAGCAGGATCTATCGGTTTATTCACCTCCACTTTCTTGTGGGTGATATTGAGGGTATACATCGGCAACGTCACCTGCTGGCTAAAGTTAAGAACATATCCCCCATCCAATTTACGATAATCGGAAAAGATCACCGTCGTCTCCATATCCTGGCCCTGTATGCTGGCCGTACTGACGGTCTTGTCGATGAGGTAGGTCTTTTTATTGAGGAAGAAAGTAACCGTCAACGCAGCGGGCGTGGTCAGCTTGATCTTGTAGTCGCCAGTGTCCTGGCCGATCAGTTCGACCTTATTGCCTTTCGCAGCGTAGTCAAACAGCGGTCCGCCGACGTTGATCTGTCCCTTCATGGCCTTCATCTGATCCTCGGGAATGGCCTGTGGAGTCGTCTGTCCGGTCATGGGATTCACCGTCCAGCCTCCCTTATCGGTATAACAGTTTTGTATCTTGGTGCCGCCAAACTCCACTTCATTCTTATATCCCTTCCCATTGACGATCCAGGTCGTGCTGGGTGCATTGTTGCCCGCTACATCCACATCGCTCTCTATATAAAGGGTCTTGACATTTTCAACGGCCGATTTGCCACCGATCGCGGCTACATGCTTGTTGATAATTTCATCGGCCGTTTGAGCCTGCACACCAGTGCAGACAAGGGCGGCCGCTAGTACGAAAACGGACGGTTTCATGAGTGTTTTCATGTATTTGTTTTTATAAAAAATATTTACCATACAACAAACTTAGCCAATATTTCACTGCAGGGTGTTACCTTTCATAGAAATAACCTTTTCGTTAATTTAAACCTTATTTCTATGCAAAAGGAAATCTTCCAGCGGTTAAACCGCATCGATCATCTTATTCGCATCAAGGGCACCGGAACGCCTTCCGAGTTGGCAGAAAAGATCGGTATGTCGGAACGCAGCATGTATGAGTACATCAGACTCATGAAAGAATTCGGCGCTCCCGTCGTCTACTCCCGGTCCAGAAAAAGCTACTATTATCTCGAAGACGGAAGTTTCACCATCCGCTTCCTTTCCGAATAGACCTTGTGCCTGGCCTATCTACTTTTCATTCGAAACCCGCTGTCGCTTGATAGCGGGTTTTTTGTTCGCCCTCTCGCCGGCCGCAAAAACAGAAGCGGAGCCACATATTGACTTCCGCTTCAAGGTTTGATTGGCAAAGGACACAAATAAGTTTGATGGCCTAAAGATAGTCAAAAATGCCGGAATTCCGCCACCAGAGCGGAAAAAAAGCACTTAGTAACAGACGAACAAGCCCATCTTTTCGTTCTCAAAAGGAGCAAACCCCTATCTATGAAGGGAGCCAAACCCCTGACGATGCGAACCATCGCATCACTTATCCCGGTGTTAATGATCGCAGCCTGGTCCTGCAACGACAGCCAGGCCCATGAACCCGTCTTCGGCGCGGAATTATCCGCCGCCAATTTCACCGTCGACCCGGCAAAGGATACCGTGTTGAAGACGCCCGGCGGCGCCCTGATCAACATCTCCGCAGGCTCACTCGATGCCGGCGACGCCACATCCGTTACCCTCGAAGTGAAAGAAGCCTTCACCACCGATGATATGAACCGCGGTGGCCTCCTCCATGGCAGCAGCGAGGCCAACAACAGCGCCGGGATGATCTACATCAACGTCACCGGCGGTCAGTCGGTCAGCATTCACAAGCCGTTGAATATTTCCATCCCCGCAAAGACTCCCGGTACGGAGATGATGGTGTACAAGGGTGTGGCCGGCGACGACGCCTTGCTGAAATGGACAGAGGCCCGGGCCCTCGTCAGCGCCCCATCGCAACCGCCCACCGACGCAGGCAAGGCTCTCTTTGAAAGCCGCTGCGCGTCCTGTCACGGCGGGAAGGAAGAGATCGCCGGCCCTCCCCTGGCCTGGATCACCAGCCGCCGCGACCGCCAATGGCTCTATGCCTTCACCCGCAACAATGCCATCCTCCTCTGGCGCGGGGATGGGTACAGTTGTTATCTCTTCAATCGCTACAAGACGCCCATGCCCCTATTCAAGGATCTCAGCGACGCGGATCTGGGCAATCTCTATAACTATATCGCCGCCGCCAGCAAGTCCGTCGACAGCAGTGCCGTCCCCGATCACAAGCGCGGCTTCGACAGCTGTGTCGCCAACGACGCCAACTGTGGCGCCGCCGCTCAACGGATCGCCCATACGGATACGGTAACGGCCGCGCCTTCAAACGAGGCTCCGGTCGCAGACTTCTACACGTTCACGGTCGATAAACATGGATGGTACAATGTTGCCGGCAAGGGTGGTGACGCACCCGTCACGGCAGCGGCCTTCCCTGTGGTATCGGCAGATTCCCTGCATCCCGCGGCAGAGTCGCTTCAAGCCTGTCCTTGCTGGTGTAATGAATCGGCGTATAGAAGAGCCGATAGCCTCGGCCGGGAAAAGCCCGCCCGCCGCCGCTAAAAAGTCGGCCGTCAGGATGCTCGCCGCTAAAAGGCGCCTTTAATTTTCTCGATCGACACCCCCAACACCTTCCGGGCAATCGCATCCAACCCCGCCTCCGGCCCCGTAAAATGAAACACGGAATGGGTATGCGACAGGGATTGCCCCGGCGCGAGGAAGGCCGCCGGTGACACACTCTCCAGCTCATAAAAAGGTCCCATCTGGCTGCCGCCGGCCAGCGGCCCGTCGTTATAGGCATTGACCGCATCTCCGCTAAACGGCGGCTTCGCGGTATTCCACTCCTGGTTAAGATAGCGGGCACTGGTATCGACACTGAATTCCGTAATGGTCAGTACATGGTGCTGCGCATCATAGCTCCCCGCCACCGGCTTCGCCCGCTGCGGGTGGATGCCCAACTTCCCCCGGCTCTTTCCGTCCGCCTTGAAGAACAGAACATTATCCGCATATTTGATCCGGTCGGCCGGGATCTCTCCAAAATAGTCAGTAGTGGCAGGTTTCGAGCTATCGCCCCCAAACGGAATAACAATGGCCGTAGCCGGCGACGGATTGAACATGTCCAGCAGCCAGAGACAAGGCATCCCCGTAGCCTCCGTCCACGCCTCCTGCCCCTTATTCGTCAGCACATTGATCGTTGAATAACCCACCGTCTTCACCGAAGTGTCGGCATCCAATCCCAACCGGCTATCGATCGCCGCGCGGTCCACAATATTGATCAGCCGCCCGATGCCGATCGAAAGGGCCGTCCCGGCATAATTCGTCAAAGAAAATTCCTTCTTCAGCTCCACCGATCGCCCATCCACCCCCACCACCTTCCAGGGCTCCGTATCGAAGGCCGCCGGCGTCTTCCAATTCGCAAACTCCATCGTCGCCCCCGGCGGGAAGAACAGCGAGAACTTACCCCCCTCCGGCCCCAGCCAAAGCCGGTTCTCCCCGCCATAGGCGTTCATATGCGGGTCCGCCGGTCCCTCAAAGGCCTTGTAGTGGATCCACCCGAAGCTGGTCCCCTCATCCCCCGCTGCGCTGGACGTAAATACCTTGCCCTGGTATTTGGGCGAGATCGCGATCCTGGCCTCCCCGGACTGCAGCACGATGATGCTGTCATGGCGCTGGAGAAAGGCCAGGTCATAGCCAAAACTGCCCGCGGGCAGATCGATATGTTTGTTGTCTTTACAAGAAGTGGCAAGCATGAGGATACAAGGAATGGCGGCAAGCAATCGTGTATTCATGAAATGAAGATAGCAAAAAAGGGTGTTTCTACTCTTTTTTCCGGGTCCCCCGGTTCGTACCTTTTATTGCATGCACACAATCCACCGCCGTCAAATCGTCCGCCTGGTACAGGCCCTGCTCCTGCTGATGGGAGTCGCCGGACAGTTTCGTTGCATGAACGCCGCTCCGGGGCGGCGCGCGGAAGATCGGATCGATTCGGTGGCGATGAGTCTCCGGCAGCCGGGACATGGCGGCCGTCTGGTGGCGCCCATTCCGCCGGACTCCGCCGGCAATAATAAAAACCGGCCGGCTTTTCTCGGCTATGCCTACCCGCCGAGAATCCACCGAAAGGAATCGCATATCTTCTATGCCTACGTAAGTACGCAGAACGATGAGGTCCGGATCAAGAGCCGCCTCCGGACGGACGCCAGCTACACTGAAGGGAAAGAGGCGGAGAGCGACACGATCGTCGTCTACCCGCGGGACATTTCCTTCTACCGGTCGATCCATCTTTCGCTGACCGATCCCGCGGGCGACTTTAAAATCACCCCGATGCAGTCATCGGACACTCAACGCGTCGACTCGCAATACGGCGCCCGCTGGCAGTGGGTGCTCTATACCGAGAGCGACAAGCCCATGGGCCGGCTCTTCCTCAAGGCGCAGGGCCTCCAGGGAGAAGGCGCCCCCGACGATCTGGATGACCGTTCGATCCCTATCTCCATCGCGATACAGACAAATATCCTTCGCACCATCGGGATATACATCGCTGACAACCCCAAGGTGTCAGTACCGGCGATCATCGCCTTCCTGGGCTTTATCGGGTGGCTGATCAAGCGTTGGATCACCGGCGGTAAAAAAGACGAAGAATAAAACTCCACCCCCTCCCCAGGGTCCTGTCCCCCTCCCCAGGGTCCCCCTCCCCGGGGTCTGATTTGATTATCAACGACATAAAAACGGCCGTTTTATAAAATAATAAGTACTTCCTTCTAGTTCTAGGGCACACCACAATACAACCCCTATACCCTTTCGCATGAAAAAGCTGATCCTGGCAGCAGGGCTCGTCATTGCCCTGACCCCTGCCTCTTTTGCCCAAACCACTCAAACCAGTGGGAACTGGAACGATCCATCCATCTGGTCCGGCGGCGCTGTACCGGCGGCAAGCGGCACGGTTACCGTATCCAATCCCGTTACCATCGACGGCAATCTATCCCCCACCGGTACCTGGACCTTCAACAATAACGCTACCGATCAATCCGGAGGAACGGCCTACACATTTAACCCGGGTGCGGGGACAAATGCTATCACGATCAACGCGGGCAAAACCGTTACCTTCGAAGGCGGCACCCCGGCAACCCATAATATCTTCAGCAGCGGCACGATCCACATCTATGGTACCCTGATCCTCGGCTACACCGATTTCAACAACAGCGGTAACCTCAATGTGACGATCGAGTCCGGTGGCACGCTGATCGTCAACGGCGATCTGTCCAATAAGAACAACTCAGGGACCTTTACCGTCAATGGCGCGCTGATGGTCTATGGGAATTTCGACAATAACACCGGCAGCGTCACCGTCGGCGGAAGCGGCACGATCAATACAACCGGTTCGCTCACGACTACGGGTGGCTCTACCGTCTTCGGCTACGGGAACGATTGCAACACGGGTCCCTGCTCCGGGACCAGCATCGCCTGTTCCTGGGGCAATACGATCACCCCCGCCAGTAAGACCGTCTGTAGTGGAACTTCGGGCCTCACGCTCACCTCCAGCAATGGCGCTTCTTCGCCTACCTACCAATGGTTGAGCAGTACCGATGGCGTCAATTTCACCCATGCTGCCGGCACCAGTACCAATAGTACCTATGTGACGGCCGCGCTGACCCAAACCACCTGGTACGAGGTAACGGTCAAAACAGCCACTTGCACCAGTACGTCGGCGCCGGTGAAATTCACCGTCCTCAACAGCGGCGGCTGGATCGGCGGGACGAGCAATGATTGGGCTACGGCCGCAAACTGGTGCGCGAACGCCGTTCCTACGAGCACGACCGACGTCACCATCTCCAATGCCGCAGGGGTCACCTATATGCCTTCGGTAAATGGTACGACGGCCGCGACAGCCAGAAATCTCACCGTGAACAATACCTATCCTGCGTCCTCCGTCACGATCAATGGCGGGACGGCTTCGCTGAGCCTGTATGGCGACCTGACCATCAACGGGAATTTCACCGATAAATCGACCGCCGCCGGTGCGGGGATCATCATGGCAGGCAGCATTCCGCAAAACATCACTGGAAGTTCGGCCCCCATCTTCAGCAATCTGACGATCAACAATACTTCGGGTTCTTCGGCAGCCGTCAGCCTCCCTTCGAATAACATCTGGGTCACCAATAATCTGACCATGACCTCGGGAAACATTTACCTCAGCGGGAATACGCTGACCATCGGTACGACGGCGCTCAGTACCGGCACCCTGACCCATACCGGGGCAAGCACGCAGGTGTACGGCGGCAATTTCGTCCGCTGGTACCCCACCTCCGGGGTGACCTACGCTTCCGGCTACAGTCTTTACCCCGTTGGCGATGGAACCAATTACCGGCCCATTTATTTCGCCAGCTCAGGTCTTACGTCCGGCGGGACCATCAAAGTAACCCACACGAGCATGCTGAATGCAACGGCTGTTTCCTTTATGGATGGGGCCAGCCCGGTCCAGGTCCGTTCGAATTCGTATTGGACGGTAACTACAGGCAATGGCATCGCCGGCGCCGGGACGCCGATTTCCGTGCGCACGGAAGGCACCGGTTTCGGCGTCATCGGCAATGTCGCCGACCTCCGGCTGACCCTGGTGTCATCCGCCGCTTCAGGCAGCGCGACCACTAACGCGGGCTCCCTCGCCGACCCGCAAGTGAACCGGAACGCGCTTGCCGTCGCTGGTCTGGCCAACACGTATTACTGGGGATCGGTCAATCCGGGGTATACCACCCTTCCGGTGAACCTGGTATCTTTCACCGCCCAACCGCAAGCCGGGGACATCCTCCTGAACTGGCTCACCGCTGCCGAAGGGGATTGCGGCTATTTTTCGCTGGAGCGGTCGGCGGATGGAACAAACTATGCAGAGCTCGTCAAGCTCCCTGCGGCGGGTGGCCCTGACTGGGGGCATCAATATCTCTACACCGACCATTCCCCCGTCCCCGGCCGCAATTATTATCGGCTCAAAATGGTTAGCCACAGCGGCGCCGTCTCCTATTCCGGGATCGTGACGGCCAATCTTTCCGGGTACGACGCGCTCGTCCTCTTCCCCAATCCCTCGGATGGCAAGACTGTCTCCGCCCGGGTCAATTTCCCCGCCGGCGGCGCATACACCGTGGACGTCTACAACGATCAGGGGATGCTGGTGCGGCGGGTCTCGTCCTCGACGCCGCTACTAACGCTCCAGTTCAGCCCGGCGCTGCTGCCGGGAGTCTATGTCGCGAGAGTTTCGGCGCCGGGGTATATGGCGGTGGGCGCGTTCATGGTTACGCATCAATAGCCGCCTTCGAAAAATTATTACCGGATAGCTATCAATATTTTCCTGTATTCCCGGTCGCTGGAAACAAGCTCCGCCGCCCTTTTTACTTCCGGATCCTTCTGTATCTGGTATTGGGCGCGTCCCGTTTCGAAGTAATAGACGGACACGATCTCCGCTTCGAGGCCGGCTCTGATCTCTTCGCTATATCTGTCAAGAGCTCCGTTGCTCCAATTGGCCAGTTGTACCTGAAGATTCCCGATGGCGGCGTTGATCTCCGCGGACAGGCCATCGGAAACGGCCGCGTCTTTCAGCTCCTGTAACTTTTTCCCGGCCCTCGTTTGATAGCCGATATTCCTCGCCCTTAGACTATGGACGAATTCATCGTAGTCCTTTGCATCCAGATGAAAATCCTTCGGCCCACGTACGCGGGGATGCGTTGCCTTGTACTGCATGGCAAAAGAAAAGAACAGGTCGTCCTGGATGAGCTTTTCCACGATCGGGGCAGGCCGGGGGGAGGCAAAGCGGATGTCAGGATCAATGCCTCCATAACTGTAAACGATCCTGCCGTCTTTGGTTCTGTACATTTTTTTCAGTGAATCCCGTTCGGAGATACCGGCGTTGGCAGCCTTGATCCCGGAATATTGGGCCGACTCGATACACCGGCCGCTGGGCGTGTAGTAGTACTCACTGGTCAAGGTCAGGAGGGTCTGAAAGGGAAGGTTGTACACCTGTTGCACAAGCCCTTTCCCAAAGGTTCTTTCTCCCATGATGACGGCCCGGTCGTGATCTTGCAGGGCCCCGGAGATCACCTCCCCTGCCGAGATCGTATTTCCGTTGACAAGAACGATCATTTGCGTATTTCTGTCAACAGGGGAATCCGTGGCGATCGAAACGCTGTGGAGGGTATCCCGGGCGGATCGCTCCGATAAAAGGGTATCTCCTTTATCGAGGAAAAAATTGGTGATTTTGTTCGCCTCAGAAACATAACCGCCTTCATTGTTTCGAAGATCGAATATCAACCCTTTCAGGGTATGTCCGGCTTTAAGGTCCTTCAGCGCCGCTTTTACTTCCTCGCTGGAATTTTTCGACTCGCGCAGCAGCCGGATGTACCCCACATGGCCGTCCAGCATTCCAAAGTAGTCCACGGCCTTTATCTTTATTTCCTCTCTTCCCAGGGTCGCCGTATCGACCTGTCGTTGCCCCATGTGTTGAAAGCCGATCGTGATTGCCGTGCCCGGTGTTCCCCGCACCATCCCTATCACCTCGTCGAGAGATTTTCCCGCGATGGGGGAATGGTCGATCGACAAAATGGTATCGCCCGGCCTTATACCCGCCCTGAAACCTGAATACCCTTCCCTGACCCTCGAAACCCATATCTTATCGCCGGCAGGCGCAAACACACAACCGATCCCGCCATACCGGGCCGTTTGCGCCAGCTTTACCTCTTCCGTTTCCTGCCGGTCGTAATAGACTGAAAACGGGTCCAGCGACGCCAGCATGGCCTTCGCCCCGATCTTCATCACCGCCGCCGGGTCCACCTCCTCAACATAGCTGCCGACGATCTTACAGTAGATACTGTCCAGGATTTCCAGGTTCCTCCCGATTTCGGGTCGCCGGTTTGGAACCTGGGCAGCCAGCGAAATGGAAGCGACAGTGTAGGAAACTATCAATACGACAATTCGCAGAATGGGGTGAGATCTCATAAAAGGCGATTTTGGGTTGGGGAATGTCAGCAATTGAAATTACACAATTTCAGCGTTTCATGCCCCTTGTCCGGTCGGCGACCGCAGCAAGCGGCGCCAGATCATCCGCCGGCCTGTCCAGGTAGAAATAAGCAGTCGACGCATAGTCGTCGCTCCGGTAAAAATTGAGCCAGTCGTCCGGATCAGCCTTTGCCAACGCATCCGTTTGACCCGGTTCAAACAGACCTCTGAAACCCTTTTTACCCCCGAGGGAAACAGGTTTGAGATCAACCCCACGGCCCACCATGGCAAACACGTCTTTGGCCGAATATCCGCCGATCTGCTGAATAGCGACGCGGCAATCCTTGTCGAAGTAAATGGCATCGGGAATATGGAACCGGTAAAAAGCAAACTGTCGTTGCGCGCTGTCATCCGCCACCAGGCAGCCGGTATATTGGTTGGCGAAGGTGCCCGTACCCCAGCCGGTGCCAATATAGTCTTCGGCGCCCGTACCGTTGATGGTAGGATATTTCTTGTCGCCATCAAGCCACCCCTTCACCTCTCCTTCACCCCACCAGGACCGGCCATAAGCGGGGTTGAGATTGATACCGACACTTACACCAAGAAACCGGCCCTTCCCAGCCACCTTTGGTAACAGAACCGCATCCTCGCCCACCGGAGCGCCGTTGGTTCGGGTCCAGCAGGCGTGGAAATAGAGATCTTCGGGCGCGGGAGCAGCCCGGGTGACAAAGTCAATATCGAAGAAAAGCAATTCAAGATCTTTGCCGGCTTCGTTCGTCAGAGTGATTCGCGCACCCTTCCGGAAAGGCATCGGAATGAAGCATTCGAAGCTGCGGCCTTCCGGACTGCTGAAGAGCGCCGACTGGAAGGTCTTCAGCCCCGCCGGCGCGACGAAGAAGTCGCCAAAGGGAACATCAACGGCGGGTTTGGCATTGCCATCCCAATACATGCGTAGCCGCAGCGATCGCATCATATAGGGCGACCGGTCGGAGATGGTCATCCAGATGCGTTGGACGATGCCGGCGGATGGCACATCAAGCAGGGTCTTCGTCTCGCCCGCTTTGAGATCCTCAAAGGCATGGCCCTTCGCCGTGGCGTTGCTTTTTCCACCCAGGCCTTTGGGGCCGTTGAGGTTTTCGAAGCTGGAGACGCGGGAATGGGTGCCGGCCGGCACCTGATAGAGGGGCTGCGCGCCGAGACGGGCGGCCGCCAGCAGGAGGATGACAAGCAATCTTTTCATTGTCTACAAGATAGTCAATTACTCCCCCTCCACCACCAATAAAATGGTCACTTTTTTAGCAGCGTACTATCCACATATTTAATGATTAACTGCTTTTTCAGTTCCTCTCGTTTATTCCGCTCAGGGTCATCCGTATGCATGGGTTTGGCATCAGCGGGCAGCTTGACCGGTGTGTACTTACCAAAGCGAGCCGCTTTGGAAGGAACTTTCAACGGACTAGCCTCGGCGTCGACTTTTTTGATGATCCCGTGCTGAACCAATTGCCGGATTTGTTTTGCTACCGCATCTTGTTTATCTTTTGACAGCCCATTAAGCTTCTCATGTACCAGTTCCATTGCCGGCGCTTCAAATTCCGTTGGTTCACCTGCAGCAATATTGGGCAATGCCAGCGGTATTAATCCATTTCCCGGTCCGAAGCCCGGCGGTCTGTTAAAAGCCAGGTCTCCCACAAACCAACCCTTGTCGGAAGGGCTGTTCATATGAAAGGTCAGCAGTGCTCCGTCGGGCTGATATTCAACCGACCATCCCATTGGATTGAACTTCGCATCGCCGGGCTTATAAACAGTGGCTGCGGTCATTTTTCCCGCACCGGGAATCTTTACTCTTACATAGTCATAGAACAGGTATTCCTGACCGCTGCTGCAAAATCCTTCATCGCCCCAGTTGCGAACAAAGAAATGGTACACCAGATTGCTGTTGGTGGCGGGTACCGGAAACGTATTATCAAGATTAACGACCTGTTGTTTTAGGAACATGGCATATACGGGATGCAGTTCACAGGGGTTGTCGTGTTGCCCGTCGATATTTAAAAGCCCGATCACGATGGACGAGTCATTATCCATATGTGCTTTGGCCGCATTATCGCTTGCGTCTACCGCATTATGGTGAAAGAGGTTCCACCAGGTATTCGTGCCATCCCAATTGTCAACGGTTTCTTCGCTATTAAATTCCCAGTGAATATAATTTCTGGCCGTTGTATAGATAGCCCGATCTGCCCTTGTGATCATTCCGTAATAGTCGTCGTCATCCCATATAGGACTGCTGTGGCCTTCCCATCCCACTTGTCCCTGGTAGGTGATGGGCATAAAATTGTAATGCGTGCCACACCAAAAGCCCGAATTCCTCCAAAAAGGGTAGTCGTCCGTCAGGTTCTTGAAATCGGGACTTTGACCGGAATTCACCTGCTTTCCCCATTTCGGATTCAGCGGAAATCCATTGTCATCCAGTTCCGTGGCCACCACATCGAAGTCTCTGAACGCAACCGGCGGCGGAGGGGTGGTAACCGGGTGATGCGTAATGGCAATGGTGACCCAGGCATTGCCGACTCCCTTACATTGGTTCTCGGTTCCGTCATCATGGCTCCAATACCCATTATCGCTGTAGTTGTCATCTGCATACCCCAATATAAGATAGGAACTTTCATTCGGGGTTAGGGTGAAACTGAGTTTTCGGTTTAGGAATTGCTCCATTCTAACGAGTCCGGAAGTGACACTGGGGATCTGCAGCTTTGCAAAGTAGTTATACGCGCTGTTGTCGCCGGAAGGGTTGACATATCTTTTCCAGGTTTTGCCGCGTCCGCCCGTTTGCGCACAGCCGCCGGCAGTGATGTATATTTCATCATCCTTTTGAAATCTTATTTGCGTAAAGGGCTCCGAGGGTCTTTTTACGTTCGGTTCATTGATCGTCCATGTAATGGTATTGCCATTGTTGGAGATAACGCTGCTCACTTTTTCCTGTGAGAACGAACATCGAGCCGCCAACAAGGACGCGATCAAAAAAATGGATAGTTTCATGCTTGAAGTTTAGTAATACGTATAGTTCGTTGTCGTCTGGAATCTTTTTCCGGAATCCGATCCGGCTGTAAATAACAGGCTACCCGACTTCACCGCAGGGGTTGCGTCGTTGTTATAAGTATAGGTATAATCCTCCGTATAGGCCAGGTTGCCCGGCCCGGCCGAAAAGACCTCCTTGCCGGGATTGTTCTTCTGGAACCGGAACCCCTGAAGCAGGAAGAGATGGTCCTGGTAGGTGGCATGGATCAGGCTGAAATCGTCGACATTGACCTTGTCGTCGTATTGCTCAAATTGCTGGATGGTGGTTGTTTCCGGTGAACCGCCGTGTGCAGGCCGGTGATCGGTAATGGCTTTTACGTTCCCATCGGCATAATAGGTGAAGGTCAGGTTTCGATCGATCAAAAAACCTGCATCCCCCTCCTTGTGGTCAAAATCGATCTTTTTGACCTCGTCGCCATCATACATAAAGCTGACATGCCGGTAAACTATATTTGACTGGCTGATGAAGAGGATCATGAACACCTTTCCGGCATTGTCGTACAAATACCGCAGCGTGTCGTGATTGACGATAATATTGTTCCTCATTTCCGCGATGTTGTTTCCCTTGTAAAGGACGTCATAGATCGAATACCCCGAGGCAAAATCAACCTTGCTCGCCAGGCTGTCGCTATTATACTCAAAATGGTAATAGGGCGAAGGCAGGTTGGGGATCACGATATCTTTCAGCAGCACTTTCCTCACCGGTTTGGGGGTTGGGGGAGTAGGAGGAGGGGTATGATCCTTTTGGCACGCCTGAAGTAATATTCCCAGTGCCAGGATCCAAAGTATAATTTGGCCGCGCCGCATATTCATTTTTGGGCCCGAAATTAAGCCGGCGGCGGATCGGGTTATAGGGGAAACCAAGGAGGGGTGAAGCCCGTCTTAGGAGTGGCGGGTTTCACTCTGTTAACGGCTTGCTCATGTCAAGGCTATAAAGCAGTTTTTCCTGCTGTTCAAACCTATCGGGCCGTTCGAAATGGAAGCCCAGCTTCACCAGCAGCCGGATAGAGGCAGTGTTTTCCGGCAGTGCTATCGCGTATAACCGGGGATAATGCGCCTGAACCCGGAGATGGTCCAGGATAATGGACGCCGCTTCGAAGGCATAGCCCTTTCCGCCAAATTCCGGCAAAAAGGCAAAGCCAAGATCAGGGGAATCGAGGTAGTCCCGCTGTATCAGGCTGATAACGCCGATGGGCGCCGGTATATCCGGCAGGCAGACCGTCCAATAGTTTACGGCCGGATTTTCATTGATCTTGTTAATGTAGGCATAGGCTTCCGCTTCGCTGCTGACGTTTCGGTCACCGATGAACTCGAGCCAGCCCGGCGTGTTGAGCAGTTGCCGGATAAACGCGGCATCATCCAGGGTTAGTGCGGCAAGGGCCAGGCGCTGGGTCTTGAAATTTGTCTGTATCAGGTTTTTTGGCTTTCCGGAAAGGTAAGCAGTATTTCGTTGTAAATTCGGCCTATGCAAGTCATTGTTTGTAACAGTTATGAAGAGTTATCGCTTCGGGTCGCCTCGGACCTCATCGAATGCATGGGGTCGCGCAAGCATCCGCTCCTTTGCGCGGCATCCGGCGATTCCCCTTCGGACCTCTACCGGCATCTCGTCGCTCGGGTGGCGCAAAAAGATCTGGACGTTTCGGGCTGGGCCTTTCTTGGCCTGGATGAGTGGGTAGGTCTGAACGGCAGTGATGAGGGCAGCTGCAGGTATCATTTGGACAGGGAGCTCTTTTTGCCGCTTCATGTCCCGCAGGAAAAGCTCTTCTTTTTTGATGGCAGGAAAGAGGACCTGGCCTCCGAATGCCAACAGGCCGAATCGTTCATCGCCCGTTATGGCGGCATCGACGCAACGATACTCGGCCTCGGCCTCAACGGCCACGTCGGCATGAACGAACCCGGTACATCCGTTTCCACCCGGTCGCATGTAACCGCTCTCGATCCCATCACGGCCCAAACCGGGCAAAAATATTTCAAGGAGGCCCGATCCTTGTCCGAGGGCATTACCCTGGGGATTGGCACCATCCTGGATTCGAGGAACATTTTTCTATTGGTGAGTGGAGCTAAAAAGGCGGCGATCGTCAAGACGGTTCTGGAGGGGGACGTTTCGGAAAAAGTTCCGGCCAGTCTTCTGCGGCGGCATCCGGGGCTTCGCATCTATTTGGACGGCGAAGCCGCCTCCTTGTTAAGTAGCCGGTAACCGCGTGACTTATCAACGATGGCCGGGGAGGAGGGAAATGACGACCAGTTTCACTGCCTGACGGCCCCGGTTATCACCGCAGGGGCTTGATGTATTTCTTTACAAAGGGTTCCAACCCCTCGTTCTGATAGTCCACTTGGTTTTCCTCAAAGAAGTTCTCATACCGGCCCCGGGCTTCGTCCTTGTACTGGACCACGGTCACCCTGGGCTTCTTCTTCCGGCCGGCATAGGCACGCAGAAAAAGACTCTTGATATTGAAGTCCTCGTTTGGCAAAGAATAGCCCACAAGGATCCATTCATCAGCTTTTCGAAGCGCCTCCAGGCTAGCCTTCCATATTTCATGGAGGTTGGTGTCAAAAACACTGCGGATATACGAGGGCGTAACAATAACGGGCTTGAGAGGCCAATGGCCGCAGTGGCAGGTGTTCCGGTCTTCTTTTACATTGCTATAAGCAAGCGTATAGATAGACGAGGTCGGATTCACGTAAATATAGCCGCAGCGTTCGCATTTCAGCCAGTCGAAAGAACCATGCAGCTTGAAGACGGCGAATTTAGGCTTTGAGGGCCTCGGACGAATGGTGCCAATGTCGTCAACATCCCGCCACGAAAATCCGTAGTCGACCCGGTCGCATGCATAATATGCTTCACCATCATCCAGGAAGTTCCATTCCAACAGCGGATCATAGTTGGTGGTGATCGTCGTAATGAAATCGCGCTTCCCGCGACGATTGATCTTTTTGATATAGTCGAATAGGGGGTTGAGTGCCACAATCTCTCTGGCTTTAGTTTGTCCGATCGCGCTGATGATCCCCCATTCGAAAATGGTTTTTAGTAACTTCAAGTCGATCCGGCTGCCGATATGTGCTATGGATACGCTGGCGGTATAGGTGCCGTTGAAGTTCCAGTCGTATATATCCTGCGCGGAAGCCAACAAATGATCAAGTTGGGACAAAAGATCGGTTACCAATGGTAAACCCGCGTTCTCGAGCCCTTTCCGGTCGATGTTTTTGTCGGTAAAGAAGCGTGGGATGCCGGGCGAAAGCCGGAAAAGAAGCAACTGCAGCCAGGAAATATACAGCTGCTGGTTCGGTTCGTCTTCCTTATAAAGCCAGGACTTACCCTTCCAATGATATTGTCTGATCCCATCGATCATCAGCGGCAGGATCTGCCCTGTCACCGGGAAATCAAACGCTTTCGAAAGGCCGGCGCCAAAGAACATTACTTTTTGAGCCATACAAATGACGATTATTTGGAGAGTTGCAGGTTTTCTGCCACAATGATATTCGTGATCCATCCCTTGACGGGCTCGGCCTTGCTGCCTGTAGCGGTTACAAAAACATCCGAACAGTTCTCGCTGGCGGCCATCCGTTGCTGGACATCGAAAAGCGTAGCGTTTGTTCCGACAAAATCAATGGAGTTTTTGAGCTTGCTTTGTATCGCGGGATCGGCCAGCAGATCTTTTAGGGTCAGTTTGTCAATTTCTTCCTTCGCAAGACCACTGTTGAATTTGCTGACCAGGAAATCGTTGATCGTGCTCAGGTGGAAGACATTCTGGGCGACATCAGGTGGAGGGTTAAAAATAACGAGGCGGTTTCGGTCTTTTTTCTTCAGGAAGTCTATATAGGTCTTTAGAGTTGTCGTATCCCATTTTTGATCTCCCTCGAAGGGGTTGGTATCGATCTCCGAGAACGGGATCATCACGTCCACTGCTTTTATCGCCTTCAGTTTGTCGTCGCCGGTCAGTTTGTCAATGGTCTTTTGAAAACTTTGACTGGCGGCCTCGAAATTTTGTCTGGTAAAATAAAAAGCGAGTACCGTGCCCATCCACGTACCGATCACTGGTAGGAATAAGCTGATAATGTCCTTTACGTTCTTGAAATTTTCCACCTCCTTGACATAATCGAATCCTCTGAATATGAGGATGCCGAATATGACAAAGGAAAAGAAAACGATGGCAAGGGCGATGTAGTCCTTTACGAAGCCGAAGAAGCCTCTCGGATTATTGGGGTTGGGGTCTGGCATATGGGTGCATTTATGCCAAAAAATAGTACATATTTAAATAGGTTCGGGAGGGTAAAAACACCCTTTTTTCAGATTGCAAAACGGCATAACTTCTCAATATTATGACCACAACGGAAATCGCTCCAAACTCATCTAAAATCACCGATTTAACGGAGTTATTGGAAGTCCTTGACGATTTCTGGAATTCTGTTAACAGTCACCATCCTATTCGGCTTTGGTACAGAGGGCAAGTAAACAGTCAATGGGGGTTGATACCTGGCGTCTATAGAGATTCATTCAAAGTAACTACAGAATCCCAACGATTGGAAAAGGAACAGCAATTAAATCAAGATTTTAAGGTTCATTCTGCCAGTTTACTTTCGGGAAATCCAAGTGATACGGAATTATATTTTTTGCAGCAGCACTACAAAATGCCGACCCGATTGCTGGACTGGTCCACTTCTCCTTTAACAGCTTTTTACTTTGCAGTCTCTGAAGAGGACCATGTCGATGGTTCCCTGTTTATGATGGATGCTTATCAGCTTGCCATTTCACAAGGTGCCGACAAGGACATTGACAATGGGTTTAGGGGTACGCCTACTAGTTCTTTACCGCTTTTTAGAAAGGCGATTGAAACCTTTAAGCATTGGAAAAAAGCGGATACTTTTCCTAAATACATTATTCCCATTCGCCCCTACTATACGGACAAGAAAATTTTATTACAAAAAGGTTGCTTCACCTTTCATGTTCCTGATCAAGGCGAATTATCCGAAAGGCACAATAGTACCCTTCGGAAATACATTATTTTGGTGACATGGAATCCTTGTCGAGGACATTGATCCGAGGCCACCACGATTAAATCCTGTTCAATTTGCCGATCCATGCATTTTTTCTTCCTTTTAATGGAATTTTTTCACTATCTTTAATTAAATCTTAGTCATGCCCACTCCTGCCCTCCCAAACTCTGTCAGGGACCGGTTCAGCAAACTGGACCTTAAAAGCACATTTGCTATCGTGTTTTCTGCAAGAAAGGGGGTCAAACCAAAAGTATTTTATGACTTTGCAGATTCCATAAAGATGTCTGAAAAGAATCTGGCGCTTCTATTGAACTTATCTTCCCGTACGATCAGTAACTATAAGGCCCGGCAAAAAACGCTCGAGCCTGCGAATAGCGAACACCTCTTAAAACTGATTGCACTTTATGCATTTGGCGAGGACATTTTTGGAAACGTAGATGAATTCAACTACTGGCTGCAAAAGCCTTTCTGGAATGCCCGCGAAAAACCTATCGACTGGCTCGTTACTCCTGGTGGAGTCGACTTGGTAATGGACGAACTCGGACGCCTCAGTCATGGCTATCCCGCATAATAGTCTATATGCTCGCGTATCGGATTACACTCAAGAAATTTAGCACATCTATTTTTGCACCGGGCCTTCCCGGGCGCTGGAATGGTAGCGGCCGAAAGGTTGTATATTGCGCCGAATCCATTGCACTCGCGTTCTTGGAAAACATGGTGCGCCGGCAAGGCGTCGGGTTTAATTCCGATTTCAGAATTATGATCCTGGACATTCCCGATGGTCTGGCCGCCCAAACAATTAAAATGGCCGACTTACCGGACGGCTGGCGGTCTTTTACAGACTATTCAATTTGCCAAAAGATGGGTAATGCATGGTACGATGCAGGAACGTTTCCACTTTTAAAAGTGCCATCCGCCGTATTACCTGAATCTGCCAACTACGTCCTTCATTCTCTTCACGATGACTTTAAGCGGATCACACTGATCGGAACGACAGAACTGGTTCCAGACGAGCGGATTGAAGCGCTCTTAAAAAACTATAAGACACCTTAGCGCCAGATTATGTGTCACCGCCAAAGGGAATCACACGGCTTGCCGTTTAAACAGAAACAGTCGTCATTGGCGGCTTGATCCTGGAACTTGAGTCTTCAGTACGTTACTATCAACAGCGGTGCATAAAATCAATGCTATTATCTATATTAATCGCGTATCTGTTCTAATTTGTCTATGCGCCTGATCGTCACAAGATCAGTATATCCTGGAAATAAAGGGTTCAAGAGTATATTATATTCGGTGGGCAAAACAGCCGACAACACTTGAAATCCTACGTAATTCTTCTCGCGCATTAAGCGATCGCCCAGTTTTTTTAGGCTTAAATTATCTGGCTCTCTCCAGTTCTTGGGCAACTCCTCCTCCGGAAACTGATATATGGGTGCGCCTTCTGAAATTTCTATTTGGGAAATAAATAGCTGAGGCGGGATTTCTGACTCATCCGCATGAACCAATACTTCCAACATCGCCAAAGAGGCATGTGTACTTGTATACAACATGAAAATACCTTCGGAATTCCAACGGCCGCCATATAAAAAGGCCCCTTTTCCGGATAAGTCTATTGCTCGTTCCTTCATTTTAGCAATTCGATATACCAACATGTTTTAAGAGTATACGCCCTCCTCCAAGCGTCCAAGAACTTGTCCTACAAGCCGGATTCCCGTAGGAGTATTCAGGAGATCGAAAGGTTTTTTGCCCTTAAGTGCTCTGTTTTCTTTATGCAACCATTTATTCAGTTTGGCGCCGTCTTCAAATACTTCGAACCCTTTGGCAATAATATCAGACATTTCATAAGTATGGGAGGAAACGACGGGATCCAGCAAATCCTTTTTGTTCTTACGTGTCAATGTCTTATAAGATAAATTCAATAAATGCGCCATAGTCGTCATTGGAATATCCATCACGTCTGCCAAAATATCAACAGATAATTTAGGAACTCCGATGGTTACGGCATCATAAAACTCCATTGCCGTCACTGGCATTCGCGCTGAAAAAAGCTTGCCCCCTAATAATTCCCATTTGATTTCTTCCTTGGTTAAACCTCGAGATAAGAGCAATGCCACCTTTTCGGTAATCTTTGACGGCGTAAACGATGTCTGCCGGGAATGTTTGGCGGCCTTAGACATATGGGTAATTTTACCCAAATATATGGGTAAATATCCAATTGTTGTTTCTCAGTTCCGAATTCTCTTAATCCTGGGTTACTATAACCTCTGAATTAAAGCCCAGTCAAGCGCGAATTCATATTTTTGGCGGAAAGTCGCCGAACAGGTGAGCTTTGAGACCTATAACCGTTGGCATAATGACATCAACAAGCAGCGGAACTACACGGGCACAGATTGATCAGTTGAAGA
>Ga0105239_10001476_pt1 | contig 31273 bp, 21 predicted proteins | sample KBSC44metaG_FD_92761 | JGI IMG/M metagenome (GOLD analysis project Ga0105239, IMG submission 92761) | Corn rhizosphere microbial communities from Kellogg Biological Station, Michigan, USA - KBS C4-4 metaG | ecosystem: Host-associated > Plants > Roots > Rhizosphere > Soil | place: Michigan, USA...
AGCCGTCGGCGAGGGCGAGGACAACAAGTACCGCGACCTGCCCGCCGCCATCAGCACCGCGGGACTCCTGCACATGACGATCCAGGACTGGAACAAGTTCTTGACCGTACACTTGCAGGCCGCGCACGGGCATGCGTCCAAGGCTCTCAATCTCTCGGTGAACGGGTTCCAGAAACTTCACACTTCCGCCCCAGGCCCACCCCCCGCGGAGCTCCCTGGCTTGGGCTACACCTATGGTGGCTTCGGGCGCGGCGAGGATGCTTCAGCGCCGGGTCAATATACCCTGGCTCACTGTGGAAGCAACGATATGAATTTCGCTTGCGTGGATATTATTACTGCTAACAACAGCATTCTCATGTCGTTTACGAACATCGGTGGAGAGGCCGCGAATAATGTCACGAATGAGCTTGTGGCTCGTCTGAAGAATGGTACAATGGTGCTTTGATTCTATTTGGGTGTATTTGCATATCGAGTGTGTTTATGAGCAGCGAAAGCGGGTTTTGTTAGGTGTCGGTCATTTACCTTTATTGGTGCCAGAATACCCTGTGTTTGTGATGTATCATACAAGTAGTTCAGGGAAGAAAATAGACTCGTTATAGATCCCAACGCCACCGACCCTTGGAGCCTGAATATCTATCCTTCACTGTCAAACCCGGTACTGAGACGCCAATACCCTCAACGACAACTCCCTTTAGCTAGATCCTTTCCTTGTGAGCATATTCCACCATCTCATGAAACGAGGGCAATTCTTGGGCACCCTCAACAGCCAGTACAGGAAAATCGCCATGGCCATGTTGAAGATTATAAACACCCACATCAACCCCCAGTTCCGCCACCTGTGGCTGTAATCGACACCCAGTGAAGAGAGAACTGCATCGGAAGCCGACAGCATGCAGTAACGACAGTTATCTGTTGCATCTGGGTTCAAAAGAGTTCCACCGGTAGCAGCAATAAAGTCGGACATGTACTCGCCACAAGTGGTATTATCGGCAGGCTCAAATTGCAGAAACTCTGCTTCTGAACACGTCACCGGGATTTTGGCAAGCCCGACTCCCAATAGTCCCTCCACTAGATAAGTGAAGGGATTGATTCGATATGCGAAAAGCCAGAAACCAGGCATAGCCTTCGGGCCAGACAAGATGCCGCAAAACAGGAGCATGATCGCGGAGAAGACGTTTCCAATATTGCATGCAGTCTCGGAGTTTGTGATCCCAGCGATCATAAGATGTGCAAAGGTTGAACAGAGGAGCATGAAGGTCCATATAAAGAGAAAAGCGAGGGTTCCGCGAGAATGCTCAGCATTTGAAAGTCGAGCATTGGCGTTGAGTCCGATGGGAAACCACCAGCAGATGAAGATAATAACAGCCATTAACTGTGCAAATCCGTTAGCCTTACCAGTCACGATCGAGGAAATGGTGGACGGACCGTGTTCCATGGTATTTCAACCACAATATTGGCAACCATAAATGCCTTCCATGAATAAGTTTTAGATGGACGCTCGCGAACCTCATACAGGGACCTTTGAGTGACGAAGAATGGAATGGTTTGCTCCACAAGCTGCATGAAGACGGTCAGGAGAGCGAACACCCCAAATACCTGGTTTCGCAACCCTTGCTGAGTGCGCTCAGCTTGCACAAACGAAAGGCCGATAAATAGGGACTTAAACAGTCAGTCATCATCTGGACTATTCCTCGGACGGAGTGCTTTAGTGCGAACTTACCGAGAAAGTGGCAAGAAATGCCTTGGAATAGATGTATGACGGCGTTCGATAGTATTGCTGAAATACCCGCTCGGTGACAACATATATTTGAAGGAGTAAAGAGGTCGAAAACTCTCTTTCACCTTCTTGGTTGCTGGAAAGGCGAGACTCAGTAGTAGCATCAACACCTAATTGCTGGAGTCGATCAAGCTCGGTGCGCACTTCCAGCCTTTCTGGGCTATCATACCAGCTCTTCGGCCAGTCGATCAGAGACTCGGAACCTGGAGCAGCTCCGATAACAGTAAGCATCCATTCCGCGGGGTTTGCTCCTGGAGGGCAAGGTTCCGCTCCATTCTTTACAAAGTAATCAATGAGTGTGGCCGAGTCCTTGCCAACATCTCCGAAATACACTGTTCGGCCTCCTTTAGCCAATAGTAATAGGCGATCGAAGCGTTGAAACAACATTGCAGAGGGTTGATGTATGGTGCATAGAATAGCTTGTCCGTGCCTGACGAGCTTCTCCATTAAATCGCAGATCGACCACGAAGTTTGACTATCCAGACCGGAAGTTGGCTCATCGAGGAAGAGTAACACCTCTGGTCTAGCAGCAAGTTCAACAGCAATGGTTAGTCGCTTGCGTTGCTCCACATTGAGACCTTCGCCCAGTTCACCGACGACTGCATCCGCATACTCCCGCATATCTAGGAGGTCAATGACTTCCTCAGTGTATTTAATCTTATCTTCGTACGATATTGATTTCGGTTGCCTGAGTAGAGCACTGAATACTAAAGCTTCTCGAACAGTTGAAGTCGACAGGTGCAGATCTTGTTGTTGGACGTATCCAGTTTTCCGCTGGAACGAATCAGCACGTAATTTGCCGTCCACGAGTATGTCTCCTGTAACCACTCCCATTGTGATACGGCTAGCGAGAGTATCTAGAAGAGTAGTTTTTCCGGCTCCAGAAACACCCTGAGAGCCCAATTAATATCGCTGAGGCACTGGAAGTGAGAAACATACCATTAAAGCCGTCAAAGTACCGGGCTTTACCCATCCGTCAACCTGATCCAAAATTCTTCGGGGCTCGTTCTTAATCTTGATGTCATAGCAGAGATCGCGCCAATGGAACACTGATGTCGACATTGCGATGCTTGCCGATTGGTTCCCTATAGTAGAGAGTTCCCGGGCTGAGCTATAGTTGGGTTTGGTTGCGAGATCTTTACTTTGATATTTAGCTGAAGTGGTGGGACCGTGGCCGCGTTGGAAAACAAGGACCTCTCCTTTCGATCGTGCTGCAGCGACCACCTCGGTGGTGATCAGGTAGAACGCCATATAGATAATCATGAAGGCGATGACTATTCCTAGATTCTGCCATCTGCGGCTGTTATCAAACCCGTACGCCTCGGATAAGTAGCGAGTTCCACTTATGGTATCAGAGCCTGGGACGGCACCAATACCAAGACAAACTCGAGAGAAAGGGTCGGCCGATTCATAAGTTGGGCCACTGGGAATGAACTGTGAACAGCTGAACTCTCGTCCGTCCAATTCGTTTAGCAGTAGACTCTCATATGCGTAGGACACAACATTTATTCGTCGAATCCACCTAGCCCAACCGAGCATAAACTTTACCGGAATGGAGAATCCAGAATACAAGATTATCCCGAGGAGTAGGATCGAGGTCGGTGCTAAAGCTTGTGATTCAGTCTTCGTACAAGATCCAATGAACCGGAAGAGCATAGACTGGAGTGTGGTTAGTTAATTGCTCGACTATATTCGTCGGAACTCAGCCCATTTAGTTGAATTGACTCACCATCGCAAGTGTCATGAAGAATGAGACCAGAACAAAAAAGAAAAATGCCCCTGGAGTTCGATTGAGGTTGGTCATGAAGTATAATGTGACATTGACAACGATACAATTCGTCACCTTGTAAGGAAGGTCGGTTATGATCGTAGCAATAGCCTCAGCACTGGGGTGATAAAGTGCATACCGATTGTGTTTTTCCACGACGTGTCGTTTGGTATAGAGCGAAAGTATTTCCAAGATACTCGAGAACGCAGTGAGGGCGACAGCCACAAAAACCAAATTCGCCCTTTGAAGGAGACTGTTCGTATCTTGGGGAAGGTCGTAAAATAAGCTGCTGACAATCAAGAATTGGATAAAATTGGCAGCAAGTTGAAAGAGAGTAATTGCTGGATCCCCTTTCAACAACCTAAAGCCCCTCCAGAGACAGATTTGAATCTGCTGAACATAAGATAGGGTGTAAGGTGATTTTTTTCGTTGCGATCTGGCCTGCTGCTGCTGCCTGGATTCAGTGAAAGCATGGACTGCCTCCCTACTAGCATCAGAGGGATAAGTTTGCTTGTAGTTTGCGAGTTCCTCAGCCAATATCTTTCTCTGTTCACTCTGGCTCCACGCGGCAGCAAAGTCACTAGACGTTTGAGGCACCACATCTTCGAATCCTGGTCGCACAATTCGTTCTTTGGGGGAGGTCATAGATGTGAGGAAATCCGCTGCGGTTTGGCTTTTCGCACAGACAAATCCTAGATTTTCGAAGTATGTCTTTGCATCGTCGACCTTGCCGAAGAAAATTTGTCGGCCTTCATATAGAACAATCACCTTGTCAAAGACCTAGAGTAAAGTCAGTAATCAGGCTGCATCGTGGCTTCTGAACTCACATCGTAAGCCTGCTGTGGAGCCTGATACAAAGCAACACAAGATGTCGTGCCAAAACCCTCTGCTTGTGTGCGAAGAGTCTTGCAGAACTCAATAGCGTTTGCACTATCAAGACCACGAGTGCTGTTATCCCAGCATTGCATTGGAGCATTGCTCAGAACCGCCTCTGCGATCGAAACTCGTTTCCTCTCTCCTCCACTAACTCCTCGTACAAAGTTATCGCCAACTCGAGTGTTGATTGTATGCGATATTCCAAACATGGCCATCACGACAGATCTGAGATGCTCTGCATAGACCTTCTTGCTCACGCCACCAGGGATCTTCTGGGGCGCTCTTGCAAGGGCAGCAAAGTACAGGGTGTCGCCAACTGAAAGGGTAGGAATATGAGAGTCGATTTCAGCAGTGTATATCACCTCACCACGAAATTTACTCGCCATCTCTTTTGAACTGATACCTTTGAAGTTGATATAACTCTGTGAGTCAACATAAAATCCGTGAGTTTCTCCAGCGATAGTTTTGAGAAAAGTTGAGCAGCCCGACCCGGGAGGGCCCAACACACACAGCATCTCGCCTTTATTGAGAAGTCCTTCAAAATCCTGCAGAATCTGGACTTGGTCTCCCTTTTTACCGAGGAGAGATGAAACGGCAGAAAAGACCTTGAGCCAGATATTTCCAACATTTACCTGAAATGCAGTTGCATTTCCATAGCCATGCACACTCAAATTTTGAAAAGCGACACCGACAGTGGCTGGGGATGGATCAGAGTCTTGGATTGATATGTTGTACATGGCCCGAGCCCATTCTTTTCCGCTAAAATTAGGACTTCGAGGATTGAGGTTGCTGTTGTCGTCGGCGGAAAAAGGGTTTTGATACTGAGAACCTGCGTCTCCTGTATATGTTCTGGCCAGTTTCAACACGGCGTCGTCGCGGAGCTGATGCTCATCAAGACCCTGGCGATTGTTTGGGCCGCCAAGGATTGAAGAGGAATCATCGGAGTCTGCAGAAATCTTCGCTTCGAGGTCACTCGAATCCTCTGTCTGTGGCCGCCCATCCTTCGCAACATAAGGGTAACGATTTCCTGTGAGGTCACTCGCAGCCCTTTCTCGTTGGGTGATTGTTAACGGCATGATAAGCCACCCCTTCGAAAGCTAACGTTGAGTTGAAGTGGATGAAAGATTTGGAGGGACTTGTAATCCCAGGAGTCCACGACATGGTGGGCTTTATACAAATGAGAACATTGATGTGGAATTGATTTAAGCGATCTCCTCGCAGATTTACCTCGCCGCCTGCGCATGATGGCCTGATGTCGGTGTTCAATTTTCCCATGACGTCCAGCCATATCCACTAGGTGATGTTGAATGATTCTGTCTCTTTCGAGAAGTCTTGGCCATCCTCCTTCGATCCACAAGGCAGAGGTGGCAAGGCTGAGTTGATAAACCGCGCTTAAGGGCCATGATTCAGGAGAGTTGTTGGGCGGAGCGCGCTTCAGCTATCCTCACTAAGGCCCTTGGCCCTCGAATCCGTTGGCTCATAAGACTGTTTTTCAAGAGCAGCCAAGGCAGCCTCTCGGATTTCACACCCCGTTCCTTAGCGAGCGTCACAACGAATATTGTTGCAGCCGAGTAACGCGATATGATGGTTCCGGTGGCTCAATACTGCACGCCCTCGGAAATGCCTTTTCGATCAAGCGACTTAGGTAACCCTTGTCATCGTCATTAGTAAGATAAGAATTCTCCGTCTAACGGGCGCCAATGTCAAAGCAGAATCCACAGTCAGGCTTGTTCACATTAGACTAAGCTGGAATGGATTGGATCCAACATATTACGCACGGTAATATGCTTCTGCTGGGCTAGGCTGGGCGCGTTGTGGCAATCTCCGCGTTACTCGGACAGGGCGTTCACAGCGAGTTTTGGCTGATGACCATAAGATTAGGGAGGTCCCAATGTTCAGGGCAAGCGCGGTAAACAGGGAAGGCTCTCTTTTGTGATCATGTTGCTGCCGCTAGGCACTATTGAGAAAGAGTTGCAAATGTAGGCAGAAGTCCTGCACTCTGATGGCAAAAATATGTAGGTAAGCGGAATTGCCTTTTCAGGGACGCGATCGAACATTAGTCATGGTGAGATAAAGCAATTGCAGTCGAGGTGCTGCACTCGGTCAGATCGAATACAACACTTGCTGGGTTGAAGGAGGATGGTTTGACCTCCAAGACCTCATACTTCTTTCGTCTACTTACATACATGTGTTAGTTAGAGGGTAAGTGTGAATTGGAGAATCTGGTGGTGGGGGATGAGGGAGCGGATAGCCATCGCCCCGACCCGAGATGACAGGCCCTCTGTACTCCGTACAACATACCGACTAGAGATATGCCCTTGAAATCTTAGTAGAAGAACAAGTGCATTCGCATCTGTAAATATTAAATAGTACTCTGTACATAAATAGCTCTCGGGACGGGCTTTTCGGCTTGATAACTACGGGGCAAGGCAGCAGGAATGCTCAAGTCAGAAAATGGAACGAAGCCTCCCAACCATACCCCAAATTCAATGCAATCATAAAGACGAGAAAGTGGCTCAAACTGCCAGAATTACGAGGTTTCAATGGCTGAACGGCTCGCTTGATCAGGCTGGGTTGAGGGCCCGAGGGTCCTGACTCCTGAACTGCCATCGCTTGAGATCGAGTGGCGTGGGGCGCCAGTCTGGACCGAGATCGCGGGCTTAGCCAGTCGCCAAAAGTTCTTGTCTTCTGCCCTGGCCCCTTAAACCACCCAATCGCAAGGCTGTCAGTGAGACTATTGATGGTCACCGCGAATATCAAGCATTTTGGCACCCGCTTAGGGGTAGATTGTCCACAGGTATTGACCAGCTGTTCACCCCTGTACCCTCGAAATCTGGGAGTCAAAGACAGAAGAGGCCGTGAAGTCCTTATCCGGGAGTCAACTTAAGATGTTGACTGCCTCCTTGACCTTTAACCGCTACGTCTGCAAGTACGCTCAGCTGAGTGCTTACAATGCTTGGGTTTTGGAACTCCTCTTGAAGCAAGAGGCATCTTGCATACCACAGAGAGGATAGTCTGCCTTAAGATTTTCAGTCGAGGCACGTCGATCGGTCCGCCAGCATGATTTCGTTCACAACTCTCCTGCTGGCTTTCGCCTCTATGCAGGTTGTCTTTGGTATGGAGCCAGCTATCTCTCGATTTATTGATTATGCATTTTTCAGATGTCGCATCTTGTGACGAAGCTATACTTCCAAGTGGGCATATCCAGGTTAACATGAAAGTGTAGCACAATGTGACGGCCCGTCAGTGACCATCAGCAGCCTTGCGGACGCGACAGCGATCTCAAACTGTGGGACCTATAATGGCGACATCATTATCGCAGAGAGTGCTTCTGGAACTCTCGCACTCACCGGGATTGCACATCTAAAGGGTGACCTCACATGCAATAACGCCGCTAAGTTGACCCAAATTTCTTTTGATGGGCTTGTTACTATTAGTGGTAGCTTCACTCTCAATAGATTGACTCTCCTCTCCGAGTTGAAATTCAACTCGCTTATGGAGGTCGCCGGCGACATCCTTTGGGCCGACTTACCTGCTCTGAAAAGCCTGGATTTCGCAAATGGCATTGTGACAGCAGATCGAGTATCGATCTCTAACACAGCGCTGAGAGCTCTCTCTGGGTTAGAATTGACCACATGTACCAATATCGAGGTTTTCAAAAATCCAGATCTAGCAGCAGTCACCTTCAACGATCTCAAAAATACGACCGATGCAATCTCGATCTCGGCCAACAGCCCCAGTCTGGATGTCAACTTTCAGAACCTCGCCAGCTCGCGTGGTATCACTTTGCAACATGCAAATACATTGAACGTACCATCCCTAGAAACTCTTACCGGGAGCCTAAACCTTTCAGAAAACAGTTTTCGAAGCTTTTCAGCGCCGAATCTTACTCTAGTGGTAGATGTTTTCGTCACAGGAAATTCGTTGCTCAGCAGTCTTTTCTTTCCGCTGCTATCGGATATGAGTGGTGATTTAATCATCGCCAACAATAGTCGCTTGGGAGCAATCGCTTTTCCCGAGCTCCAGAGGGTTACTGGGAACGTCAACGTGACTGGACAGTTTTCAAGGTGAGGAGTGCCGAGCCAAATGATTGCATGATTGCATGATTGCTGACATTCGTCAAGGGCCGATTTCCCTGTGCTCTCTAGCATCCAAGGCGATGCAACCATTGAAACCAGTATTAATAATAGCACTATCTGTGAACAGTTCAACACCACGGGTGCAGGGACATGCACCACAGGCAAAGACCCGCCCGAGAACGTCGCCATTGACACCTCGACTGGTAGCACGACCTCCGGAGGCAGTAACCCAACCGACACTCCTTCGAGTGGTGGCAATGGAAACATGGGTGGCTCTGGTGGCAGCTCAAGCAGTGGCATTTCAGGCGCTGCGATTGGAGGTATTGTTGCCGGTGTTATCGTCTTAATCTTTCTTGGGTTTGGATTTTGGTGGTGGAGAAGAAGAAAGAATCAGAGGCCCGTCCATGGGGAGAAACTCGAGGATACGACTCCAGAGCTTCCCAGAGGAGGGCACCATGAAAAGCCCGAGCTGCAAGGCTCCGAAAGGTTTCGGCACCAAGATCCATCAGTATTTGAATTGAAGGAAAATCCCATGAAGAGACCCCCTGCCGAGCTTGGATGGAACAACCAAATAGCCGAGATGGAGGGTAGTAGCGTTGCAGAGATGGGAAGCGATGGCCGGCGATGATATGCTACAAATTAATGAAATTTCATGACCACAATTGTCGATGTCGTTATCGCGCTTCTACAAGTCGAAGCTGTATCGTTTCAACATCACTACTTAGATAGGCGCCATACATCTCAATGGTGTCCCTTGAAATCCCCGACGCGGCTCCATTTCCGCACCGAGAAACACCCCAGAAAATATTGATTATGACCCAGACCAAAATTGGGGCTCCGCAGCCATGAACCTCGGTATCTCATCAGGGCGCAAATGTTGGTGCGGAGATGGTCGCCAGTAGCTGACATCGCATGCTGCGTTGAGGAATCAAATAACTAATGACGAGGAGATACTTTCCTCTATCGTCTACCGTCGCTGCTGAGACTGCATGAGCTTTTCGGTGGTGTGTGAGTGCTCTTACGACATTGTGATATCTGCGATTTCAATAGAGGAACCGACTACCTTGGAAACCACATAATGTCCTCACAAGAACAGGAAGCTCCATGGAAAGGCATCGCAAAGCGAAAGCAGGCCGACCGAGCATCACGGATTCCCTCGAAATGGCAGATCCCGTCGAGCGCACTGCCAAAAGATCCACCTCAGGCCAAAGACGGACCTCAAAACGTGCTCAATGTGCCCCGACAGTTCTTGTCAAAGGCCGAAGTCTCAATCACGGAAAGCTACACCGTTCCGAGCCTGCTGGCGGCCATAGCATCGCGCACGCTTTCGGCTCAAGAGGTTGTAGAGGCTTTTTCACATCGAGCGGCCATTGCACATCAATTGACGAACTGCCTCACTGAGCCGTTGTTTGACAGGGCGATCCAAAGGGCGCAGGTGCTCGATAAGTATTTGAAAGAAAATGGGAAACCATTCGGTCCTCTGCACGGATTGCCCGTGTCTGTGAAAGACACGTTCGATATTGCTGGTGTTGACACCTCGATCGGCCTTGCGTCGCTCTGCTATAAACCTGCGAAAGCCAACGCGCCGTTGGTGGACCTGCTCCTCTCCCTAGGGTGTGTCGTTGTGGCTAAGACAAACATTCCACAGACGCTCGCTTCCCTTGACTCGATTAACAATGTCTTTGGCCGCACTATGAACCCGATCAACCGGCTGACCACTGCTGGAGGCTCATCCGGCGGTGAGGGCGTACTTGTGGCGATGAGGGGCTCGATGATTGGTATTGGTACCGACATAGGTGGAAGTATCCGCATTCCCGCGATGTGTAACGGGATTTACGGGTTCAAACCCAGCAATGGCCGATTACCGTACGGTGGGCAAGCACTCACCGGGACTGGAATGAGCCGAACAAGCATTCAAGCTGTGGCTGGACCCATCGGTCGAAGCGTCGAAGACATAGATGCACTGTTGAAAGAAATCATGCCTCGGGCGAATTTCTGGGGTGAAGACTGCTTCCCAACGCCATGGTCCTCATATCGCAACCTGAAGGCTAACGGAACCGGCCAAGCTGGGGAACTTGTAATTGGCATCCTGCGTAGTGACGGCAACTGTGCCCTCCTACCACCGATCTCCAAGCTCCTGGATGAAGTCGCGTCCGCACTGCAAAGCAGACCCAACATCAAGGTCGTTGAGCTGGCGACACCCAAGGCGTGGACAAAATCTCAGTCTATCATGAGCAAGCTGATGGGCGTTGACGGCGGCACTGTGATGGCGGATCTGATCTCTTCGACCGGCGAGCCCCTCGTGCCATGGATGTCGACGCGATTCCGCAAGGGTAAGCCCCAGCCATTGGCACGTGTGGCTGAGCTGCAAGCCCAGCGTGAGATCCTAGAGCGCGAAATGCTCCGGATCTGGACAGAAGATGATGCCGAGGGCCGGCGGAGCCAGAAACTCGACGCCATCATTTGTCCCCTCGCACCTCATCCGGTGCCTCCAATTGAGGGATACAACGCTGTAGGCATGACTAGCTCGTGGGTTCTGTTCGATTATCCTGCTGGCACGCTCCCTGTACGTACGTTCAACGAAGGAGATTTGGAGTTAGGAAAGCCACAAGGTGGACAGCCGCTGAGCTCATGGGATGAGAAGAACCGCGAGCTCTGGGATGAAAGCAAACTCGATCGACGTGTATACCTAGGCACTCCATTGAGTGTCCAGGTCGTCGTGCCGCGCCTCCAAGACGAGAAATTGATCGAGGTTATGGGATGGGTTGATAATGTTGTAAATCGCAAGGCCAGCCAGCATGATGGCCGAGCGAGGCTGTGACAGCTTCTGTACATATCGTTGTTATACAAAAGAAACAGGAATATTATGACCATCATTGTATTCAGGTTGATTGTAACCATGTGACAGACCTAGAATGACGCACTATCACCTGCGTAAACACAATTTCGCTGTCGTCGCGCACCGGTCCCCTCTACCATACGATCATATAACTTTGCTTAGAGATGCCCGATTAAAAATTAGTTCCTTCTCTTGATCGTGAACATTGAAAGAATCACGGGTTGTCAACGCCCCCACGGAACAAAATCCAGTTGTTCATTTTGGCTTGCACAGTCGTCAACTTCTCGTTCTCGAGCCAGGTTTTCTTCGAAACTGCAGCGAGGTTGAACTCATACTTCAGTGGGAATGTTCAGAAGCCATACATATAGAATGGATCAAGCAGTTTCGGTTCTCTTTCTCAAGTCATTCCCCGTATCGAGAGTGAGCCCATTCCTCCTGTTCGTAATGCCCGAGCTTTCGCCGCTTGAAACATGACTGCCCTTCTTGCCATTTTTCTTCGGGTCGGATGGATACGTGCTGGCTTTCCTAACATGCTTCTTATGCTTGCCAGGCTGCAGCGTGTGGAAAATTGAGTTGATCTCGGGCCAAAGCCGCAGTATATCATGCTCGAAAGCGCCCAGGGGCTCCTCTGGAATCTCAACGGTGGTGGTCTCGTCACCCGTTGTGGGATTCTTCCTCACTTTCAGCATTCCGTTTTGCTGGACGTCCTCTGCGGTGATATTTTTCTTCCATACCACCCCCGTCATCTGTCCGACCTGGCCTGGAGCGTTCATCGCAATAGGTGTGTCCGGGTTTGTCTCAACACCATGCATGACCCAGCCTTGCAATGCTTGGGAGTCATAAGTGCCCTTGTCATCGTAACCGAGACCTTCTTTACCCATTCGAATCCGTACGGAGGAATGCATTGTCTCTTCTGTGCGCGCCAGCCGGGGTCGTTTATGCTGTTCGTGTCCGAACCAGCGAGCAACATGGTGGAACAGCTTCCACATGATCCAGAGAACAGTTCCATGCTGGGATGCCAGTTCTTGTTCACGATATTCGAGCGGAGTTCGGATTCGGCTTCCTCCAAGTCGGAAGAAGAAACTCATGCTGTTATGGATCTTCCCCAATCCCCATGGTCGTGTCGTTCCGTGTGTAGGGGTGCGAGGAATACTGGTTCTCTTCGTTGTCGCACCATTACTCGGTGGTGGCGCAAGCAGTGGCGCTGGAGGTCTGACACAGCTCATGATGTAGTCTGTGTCGATGGTCAATAATTTGTATTGTTGGAACAAACTAACCATCCATGCCAGTGTCAGATTTGCAAGCGCTGTGTCATCGTAACTCCCACCAATGTCGCTGTGCACGCCCGGAAACCATGTCTGCTTGAGAACTTTGAGATCATGTGGCTCAACGCGCGGCCAATCCCATATCGTCGGGGTGTATGCGCGACGGTGCTCATCCAGTGCGAGAGCTTGGAAAGCATACTCAATATTCGCCTCAACACGCGTGTCCACAAAAGCGAAGTCCTTAGAAGGTGGTTGTGGCAGGAGCCCGATCATCGGAATTCCTAGACCACCCACAGTATCCCACACCGCCACACACTTGATCTTGATGCCGTGCCTGCTCAGACCTCTCTGTTTCATTTCGTCACGATAGCTCTGATCCGTCACAGGCGGTTTGTGGTTTGGAAATGGAATATTAGGCCACTTGGTCTCGTACGGAGGTTGTTGCTGCTGAAACTCCCAGTCTTCAAAGACCTGAGTAAAGAATTCTAGCCCTTTCGCCGTCAACAGTCCCACGGCACTGATGAGGCTGGAAATGCTTCGGGCTGTGAATGCACCTCTGGAAAATCCCAGCAAGATGATCTCATCGCCGTCATTGTAGTTCAGACATACAAAACTGTAAGCTTCACGAATGTGCTCCGAGAGTCCATCCCCAGTCGCACCACCGATATATTTGTTGTAGAGGGACTTTGAGCCTGTGCCAACGCCATTGACGTAGCAAATGAGCTGGTGGATGGGCTGTGGAGGCGAGACGTTGGTATCGAGGCCAGATGGAGGTATCGCACGGGCGATGCGAGTCACGTTGCTGGGAACCTGGTAGTCACCGTCACTGTCCATCCAAGTGCCATCGCAGCAGACAACGATGCGCTTCTTCGGCACTTGAGGCTTCGGATTTGTGGAGCTTGCCATCGTGTATCACAGGCGCAAGACCAGGCTTCAACAAGGCTCGTTTGCAGGTACCACAAAGGCTCAAGGGAAATGGTCCGAGCGTAATAGGTTCTTTCGAGGGCTGGAGTTGGGCTCTCAATTCCTCTATGAAGTGAGTTCAAGAATTGGGCATCCACGACAGTCCTTGCAATTATGTTGCACAACGCTCAGCAGTGCAGTACCACAGCCTCGCTGGTACAAGTACAAAATCTCTCAATGCACGGGGCCGTACCAAGGAGGTCTGGAGATCAGGCTGGAGACGAAGAATGAAGAACTAGCAGGGTCGCCTATTCACCTTAAATGATCTCCTCCATGGGGTCAGATCGTATTAGAACTGTGGTAACACACGCCTGCTGCTTTGCAAGTGCGACAGCCGTCACACCAAAAGCAATGCAGCCAAAACTGCAATGATCGCTCAAAGAGGCACAAGGGAAGGTAAAAAGGCGTCAGACAAAGTCAACCGTGCATCAATCGGACTGCACTTGAATGCAATACGAGGAAGAACTACCCCAAAAAGGTGTGTGGCGCTTGCTGGTTGGGCAACTCTCACATTCCTTTCCGTTCAGCTGACAGGCCTATTAGCCAGCCACAGACAGGAAAAGGGTGGTGAGGAATGAGAGGACTGCGTGTCCTTCGCTCGTGTTCAACAGCCCAGACTACCAAGGGACCCCCAAGACTTGCGACAGCATAGCCGAGATGTCAGCTCCAGCCTTACCGGAGGCGGGACGAAGGGGCGGGCCCTGGGCGATCCTTACTCCACTTCGGACTTGACAGTGCTGACATTATTGCTTGATATTTCAGGTCTTCAAGTTTGGAGGTTAGAAGTCAGTAGTAGTCACCTCGGGCTGCTGGGAGGAATAACGTCGATACTCACAAGTATATTCCTCAAACTCGCAAAAAATGTACTCCATGAATGGGAAACAAATTGTAGAGGCACGTTGGTGAGACCCGAGGATCCCTAAATAATGGCTTTTATTCTTTTTTTTGTATATTTCTGTTATTTAACACCGCTTGTCCTTTCTAGTAGCATCTTGACTACAAATAAGTACACATAATGTCAATGCTGTGGTCACTGGTCACCCCTTTACAGCGCATATGCAATGACCACTTTGATCGTGGTGGAATCACTCTTTTGCCCCAGCCCATTCCGTGGTTCTTCACTTTGGTTTTGAATTCCTAAGTCGCCGCGTTGGCATCCGTGTCCATAGCGTTAGGAAAGAGCTTTCCACAGTTGGGCTATTCACTAGTCTCGTTGAGATGCCCCCAACCCATGAGTGCACGGTTGCTCTGATGCGTATTGTGCTGTCTCTGATTAGTTTCTTGACTGGGGGTTTCATCGCACTGCGATCGATGTATCGCCATGCTGCAAGAATTATCACGTATCTTTTTACTTGATTTTGCGATTTTCGGCTTTTTTTAGTGTTTGGTCATAACAAGAGTCGGGATGGGAATCGCATCGGGATTCTTGTTCGAAGGTTCGGACGCGTCATCAATAACCTCAAACATGAGTTTTCCCCGGAGGACGCGAACTTCCCTGGTGGGTCGAGGTCAACCTACTTGTCTGTGTAGATTTGTTTCATACAGGAGCGGCAGCGGGTGTCGGCGTGGCAGAAGGGGTCATCAATCGTGGGCGTTTGGCCGCATTACCATTGGTCTCGACGTTCTAATGCATAGTTAGCACACGATCCAACAATTTGATGCTCGGGTAAAGGCGTACATCGACTTCATTGATACTGCGGCGAGGAAGATTCTCTGCTTTTGGTGGTTTGACTGTCTTCTTCACTGGCTTGGTGGGACGAACCTCACCGAGGGCTGAATCAAATAGATCTTCGGGCAGCTCCCAACTGTGATGGTTAGCGTGAGACCCATGTCAAAAAATGCTAGAACGCTCACCTCTTGAAGGATGCAAGGCTAAGGTTATGTAATTCTTTGACATATGTTGGGGAGCCTTCACAGACGTCCCTGAAGGCCGAAAATGCTGGAACAAGGTTCAAGCTCCCTTTAGGGATGGTATCGATGCCAATGTAGAAGGTATATGTGTATAGACTGCGCGCCGCCGCATCCGCCTCTGGTTTGGCGTTTTCTGCAGCGGGTATAGCGGCTCCTTCGCCGTTGGCAGTTACCAACTCTGGGTCAGTTGTTTCCACAGTCTTTGTTTCTTCGACCTTGTACTTCATGCTGCCTTTTTGCGCCTCTCTAATTTGAGATTCACTTTCGCACTTGTGAACTCTCTTAAAACCCTTGGTGAAGGGCCTGGCGAGCTTGATGTCTGAAATTAGCTCCAACTGCATGACAAAAAGACGAATTTTGGACTCAACAGCACCCGCCCAAGCCTTAGCTGCATCGGGATTCGAGGAGCTGGCAGTAACGGCGAGATAGTACTTATGATCGGCGGTGAAGAAGGTGTGCTTCTTGAACAGATCACTCCATGAAGCCTTTCCAGCAAAGATCTTGTTTGTGATCTGACCACCCCTCTCAAGCTCGCGCAAAATAATGGTTTTGCCGGATTTTGAGATGTTGTAGGTTGCACACATGCTTGGGAAGGCTGGGGTGATAATGGGCATGATATTCTTGCGGTCACTCGTATTGATAGCGGGATTCCAAACTCGAAACCTTGACTTTTCTTCTGCAGTCCTGCCCTGTTCAATGTCCTTCAACATGACGGGCGTCGGCCACTTCCAATCCTTGATCACGAAGAAGAACTTATCAACGATTGTAGCTCCGACCGCGTGCGGATATAATTGACAGACACGAGCAACAAGCATAGCCCAAGCCACACCACCGGGGTAACCAACGATATTGGCGTAAATTGCCCTTCTCTGGGCCCACAACTTGATTGCGCGCAGAGCGGTTCGGAAAGTTTTCTGTTCGGGGACCAAGTTCAGGATCTCGTCCGTGACTCGCTAAGAACTAATCAGTATTCTCTCTAATGGTTAGGCTTGGTTGAATTTTTTTGGAACCTACCGGACCTGTGACTGCTCGGACAGTGCGCTCGTCGATGCCATTGAGGAGGCTATTGTCGTTTAAAGTCAAATCCTTTGGAATAGCTGAGAGGCTGGAAATTGAGGCAAAGATCAAATCAATCTCAATCCCGTTGAGAACTAGCTTGATGATGGGAACGAATGCCTCGGGCACGGCTGTCATTGAAGTGATGGCACCTGGACCAGCTAGCCGTTCGAGAACTCCAGGATACATTTCAAAGAAGTCCTCCCGAGTGACGTGTCGCGGGGCCACTGCCAATGTATCGATATCAGAACCTGGTTGTAGTTAGTCAGGCAGGTTGCTTTTTGGATTTGCAGGGCGTATTCTTCATACCTGGACCAAACACGCCCAACCGGTAACTCCCATAATGAAAGATCTTGCCACCAAACTGTTCAATTTGCGAGGGGAGGAGTCGTTGTTTGCGGCTGACTTCCCGGACGAATTCTTGTGTAACACGATTCAAAAGGTGTAGGGTTGCGATTCGTTTCTTAGTCTCTTCGTGCGCCTCATAGTTGTTCTCCCTTTTGAGTTCTTCTACCAAGTCCGCCGTCTTCTCGTTATCTAAGGCCTCGGGTAGGGCGGTGGAAATCGGTGGGCTGACACCATACTGTTTAGTAGACGACGTGGTCATGTTTCTTATCCGTCGTGGCCGGGAGGGACAGGAAGTGATTGTGCGATGGGCTGCTCAGCAGATGGTGAAAACAGGCACCCAGGGCGAAGGGATTAGTGGGATTACAAGACGGATAGGAAGGGAGAAGAAGGCAAAAACATGATCCCCAAACTCCAAAAATGAGAGAAAAGATCAATTGAGAATGGCAGACAAGAGAAGAGATGAAAAGAAGTTGAAGTCAAGCAAGTCAGAGTGAAGATGAAATTCACCCTGCCTGTGCCAAAGCCTACGAACCATACACACACTTGATGATGCGCAGGAGGGCGTCACTGTCACTTTTGTCACCTTGCCGAAGGCCTAGGTCCCTCTACCTCCTAGTAGTTTAATCTAACTGTGTTTGGTTAGTGCAAGCTATTGTGAGCTAGGGTTCATTAGTACGATAGGTTTATTCAAATTGGGTTAGACAAAGTAGCCGCCAAGGCACTAGCTTAAATCCGAACTCGAGTGTTGACATATTAATATTACTTTCATAGAGTACGGAGTACTCCAGACTCATTTCTTTGTCCTTTCGACCAAAGACTCTTGGTTGTTCAACTGCGGCGCCTCTTTGAGCAACTTTGCAAGTCTCTCGTCCAGCCACTTTACGTCGTCTTGATTCCCGGGTGGCCCCCCTGCCCAGTGGCCCCAGATGGATGGGTAAACATCCAAAGTTCCAACTCCAGGTGACATATTCTCCACCTCGTACTCAGAGTCTTCTGGCCTGTAAGAGAAGTCAATCAATATTCTGGAAGACTGGATGAAAATCCACTCACGGGAAATATAAATCTGTTTTGCTGGGCAGGACCAGAGTTTTTGCCTTGATGCCTGCCATTGCCTTCTCAAAGTTGCCGTTGTACGGCTCTTGTAAACTGACATCTCCAGCTTGCCAGGTATGCAGCATGGTCAGAAGATTTTCCGGGTCTTTACTGAGAGCCCATGCCTCCCAGAATGTGGCCATGAAATCTTCAAGGTCTTTGGCACCATAATTCTTCTCGTGAAGCTTATGTCGATAGAATGCCTGACTAAATCCCCAGCCAGCGTACCCCCTGCCAAATGCCTTCAATCCAACGGTCTTTTCTTCTTCGGTCCAAGTGCGTTTCTCGGAGCCCTTAGTCTCGACTCTGCCGTACGTACTACCAGCGGAAGATGCTCCATTGGCGGCTAAGAGGGCAGACTTGACTCCCTCCAGGAAGACCTGATTATGGATGGAGGTCTTTGCCGAGCCACAGAACGGAACGACTATGTCCATGAAGTCTGGATATTGGGTCGCCCACTGAAAAGACTGTCCCGCACCCATCGACCATCCTGTGACCAGGCGAAGATGATTAATCTTCAGCTTCTCGGTCAACAGTTGATGTTGAGCCTTGACATTGTCATAGAATGTCACGTTTGGGAACGGTGATATTTGCGAATTACTAGGGGAAATTGACTGGCCGTTTCCAAAGAGAGCTGTTATGATGATGAAGTAATTCTTCGGGTTCAGGGCCTTGTCTTCACCTATCAGCCACTCATTGTCCGCGATAGCACCAGAATACCATGAAGGGTACAGTATTGCCGGAGAAGCAATATCGCCAAAGGTCTTGTATGCAATCCAAGCCCCAGGCAAAACACCACCACCTTGCAGTTTGAAATCACCCAAGTCGTATTTCTCGTATTCAGGCATCATTCGAGACTGATATAATATTATGACAAGTCAAGCAGAAGCCTCATCATCAGATATCCATTTGGCTGGTGGCGGGAACTGGTCTGAGGGAGGCACTGTTGATATGTAAAGGTGTCTGACCCCGCATATGTCGGGCATCTCCACCAAACAATTTGTCCATTAATAGTGATAGGATATGGACTCCCTCCCCATGATGTATTAGCCAACGCTTATCTACGGCTCTAGTTATGTAAATAGTTTCCGTGAGGCACACACCAAGGACAATCTGGGTCTCACCCGGCTGGCTTTCACTATTTGTCGCTGGTATGGTGTTGGGTGACCAACAGCTCGAACCGTTTGAGACACAAGAAACCTACAGCAAAGTCCTACACTGCAACTACGGAGTTGAAGTTGTCCTTACCTAGGCACTACTGGCCATCGCCTGTGTGAGGGAATGCATTGACCAATCTTTCGCTTCATCCTCACGGCGTTGAAGCTACACCACTTACGTGAAAATTCGCCCAAGCATTTCATTCCTATTGGTATGTTTCGTTCTCAGGTGACTTACTAGTTCCATGTCACCACAGTCGACTGAGCCTTCAAAGGCTCAAGAAAAGGATGGTTCTGAAATTACAGTCAAGCGAAATCCTCATCCTGACTTCCACAAAGTACAAAAGGCTCGGCCAGATTGGGACGAATCGCGACAATGGCATTTCACCAAAACGAGAAATCCAAGCTGGACATACGGTTCTGGAGCCAGCGAGAAATCCAGTACCAATAAACCACACGTATCTATTGACCCATATGCTAAAGGCCGACCAGCGGTATATAATTACAAGCTCCTCATATCTGGTATCGTCCCAAGGCCAATTGGATTTCTCTCAACAATCTCCAAAGATGGTTCATCAACGAACCTAGCACCTTTCTCATACACCCAGGTTTTCAACCATGATCCTCCGATCTTTGGCGTGGGATTTACTGGTGGGCTTGAGAATGCAAAAGACACACTGAAGAACCTGCTAGACACGGATGAAGTTGTCATCAACATTGTCAGCGACCACTTTCTCGAAGCAGCTAACGCATGTGCTATCGACCTTCGTTACGGACAGTCAGAATGGGTTGTTTCGGGACTCACGCCCGCCGAGAGCAAAGTTGTTGCACCTTCTCGCGTTAAGGAGGCGGTCTTTAGCATAGAAGGCAAACTATTGAATACTCAGGAATTTGAATCCAGAACACATCCCGGCAAGAAGACTGGGGTTCTGGCTGTCATAGAAGGAGTAAATTTTTGGGTTAGGGAGGACGCCATCAACGAAGAACAAAATCTCATCGACCCCGCCATCTTGCGACCGATCAGTAGGCTGGGAGGTATCACCTATGCCAGGGTGATCGATGGGTTTGAAATCTTACGACCAGTGTTGAACCGAGAGATAAAGGATGGCAAAATTGGAGATGAGCTCCTCAAACCGAAGGTAAATTCGCAATGATTTGAATGATTCTGCCATCCAGCTGATCCAGACATAGATATAGATAGAAGCTAAGCGTAAGGGGACCATCTGCTGGGCACAATGGTGGCCATAATATAGCCCGAGGGCCCCATTTTAGAGAAGCTTAGGCATGGTCAATACCCGTCGAGCCGTGTCCATAAGTTTATACGACATGCAAGAAAGTCTAGAATCTAGACTTCTGTAGTCCTGGCCTGCTGAGTGCTGCAAGGCTGAATCTTAGAGGGGGGAACAAAAACTCTCCCGCACGACAATACCAAGTTCGCTGAAGGCAAATCCTTTTGGTGTTTATATTGTGCATGCTCAGCCCAACTGGCAGCCTGGGCTCGCCTCCCCAGAAGCCAAGGGATCCTAAGTAAATTCAGGGTCAAGGGAGCCCTAAAAAGGAAGTTCCGGAGAACAAGAATTTACACGTGTGTGCGCTCTCGAGCCTTGAGGATGTACCTACCAATCATGGCTGATGGCTGGAGGCTGGGGGAGCTGCTGCATTTCCTCCGCCTTGTCCACTGCCCGCTAAGGGCGAAGGAGGCCCATCAGGGCCCGAGGTGCCCAGCAGTGGTGCCCCAAGGCCTCGCGCACCACTTGAGTTAAATGTTCCTAGATCTCGACCCCCGCAAATAGCACAGTGGAGAGATCAAATGGTTCGAAGATCTCTTTGCTCATGCGAGGACCTCTTCCTGCTACACAACTGACCAGGCTGAATCTTCGTCAATTCACCAAAGCCGATCAGGCTTTCGTACTTGGAAGAATAGCACGACTTCATGAGCCCGGTCGTTGATTGTATCCATCCTTTCGCAATCTTCGTTTCGGCGCGTCGGACCGCATTGACTCCAGTCTACCCGTCGGACACACCTTTCAGACACTTTCATGGGACTGTGCCTCCTACTTCGCGACATACAATGATAGCGGTGAGAGCCGGCATCCCAAACTTGCTTTGTGAAGCATGAGTTTGACCAGCGCAAACCCGAACTCGACGTTGCCTAAGATCCCAGCTCCTCGTCAAATCCGATTTGTTGCTACCGATGGTCAACCACATACGAAGAGGAGGCGTATAAATGCGGCTTGCCTGACATGCCGCAAGAGGAAGACCCGTTGCTCGGGAGAGCGTCCGGAGTGTAAGACGTGTACAGAGAATGGGCATCTCTGCTCAGGCTATGCTGGCCGTTCCAGTAGAAAGGAAAATGACAAAGATGAGGATGTGGAGGATGAGGTTGACTCGGGCGCATCTACACCCCGAAAGCATCATAAGGACATTGAGAGCACAATCTCTCCCCCATTCAATATGGAAACCCCCAATCCCGGCGGATTTCATTTTCCACCGCAAATCACGGACCGAGACGACGTTGGGGACAATAAGAGCCCTGCAAGCAATTACACTGCTAGCAGTTTGACATCGACCCGAAATCGAGTGCCTTATTTCCGTTATTTTGGCCCCACGGCGATTGTTCCAGGCTTCAAGCAAATGGTTGTTCAGGTCAAGGATCATCGAAGGGGCTTGCCCTCAGTATCGGGTGAATCACCTGCGTCAGGTCCCCCATTGGAAAGCGGATCGTCACTAGGCCAGGAAATGATAGCAGTCGAGATACCTTTCTATGACGCGACCGATCCAGGCCCAAACGCCCCTCTAATTACCCACCTTTGCGAATCATTCTTCACTCACCTCGGATGCAACTATTCATTTCTGCAACGGGACCGATTTCTTAAAGATCTTGGGGAGAAAAGGGTGGACGCAATTTTAGTGGACGCCGTATGTGCTGTGGCAGCGCGCTTCTCTGCTAGCCCTATTCTGTGTGCATCAAACGACTCGTCTATTCCTCGGGATTCTGAAAACAATGTCCGAAGAGCTTTCCGAGGGCATCCTTTCTCACAGCGAGCCATGTCGTCGGTCGTCGATACATTCTCATGCCCCACGATCGCAGTGGCACAAGCATGTCTATTACTCGCATACGAAGAGTTCGGAACAGACCATGACAGTGGTTTGTGGATGTACTTGGGCACAGCAATCCGTATGGCTCAAGATTTGGGCATCCAGAAGCTCGAGGGGATGCAGCTCGAGGGCCGGATCGGGCCAACTCCAAAGACCGCAAAACATGGTCAATCGGGTAAGGCTGAAGAGCAACGGAGATTTGAGCAACAACAAAAGCTGTCTCGCAACCTCACCAAGGAAGATAGTGCGCAACTCGACGATCGGAGGGCAAGCGAAAGAGAACGCATTGATACGTTCTGGGCGATCTTCTTTCTTGATCGAGCCGTATCATCCGGTGTTGGCCGACCTGTGACGCTCCGAGATAAGGATATTGAGATATCCTTTCCCTACCGGGCCGATGAGCAAGCTATCGACGGTTACCCAGACCCATTTCCAGCAATGATAAAGATCGTACATATGTATGGACGTGTTGCCGATGTATTGAACAACCTCAAGGAGGTCAGCCAAGTAACTCCAGAAGTACTTAAGAGACTGGCCAGTATGGAGAAAGACTTGACAGGTGAGTAAATCTTTGAATCAAAACGTGCTTCCACTGATGAATGAAAGGCATTTACCAACGGCTCTCGCCAAGATTGCATTTCAATGCGACAAATTTTCAACACTATGTTAAAGCTGGCCACGGGACTAATTTCATTCTATTGCACTTCTGGTTCCACACTCTGATTGTGTTGCTTCACCAGCCTACTCTTCTTCACTCGTTCGAAGGAAGAATCCAGCAGCTTTTCCCGGATAGCCGAGAGTTATCCATGTCTTCGGCGAAGACAATCGCAGATATACTCGCGTTTGCCGAATTAATTGATGTGAAGAGTTTCATAGGCAACCCTTTCACCAGTCAACCAATGTATGTTGCTGCTTGTGCATTCTTAGCCGAAGCTGCTGCCCATACGTCTCAACCTCCATCTCGGGCAACTTCTCCTCCATCAACCGGAAGCCTGCCCACCAAAGTCAAAAGCGAGTTTTTATCGGAGCGGATGGTTTCAGAGCAGAAAGCCGCCTCTGCACGTCATACTCTTTTAGCGACCGCAGCAAATCAGAACTATCAAAGATGCTACAAGGCTTTGAAGACCCTGGACTCCTACTGGGCAGGCTGTAGATATATCCTGACAGCTCTTGACCAGAAGGCTAAAGGGTTGATGGATCCTATCTTGTTTACAGCCGAAGACATCGATGGAGAAATGCCCTCAACGGAGCCTTCTTTCACCACTCCAGGGTGGAGAAGGAGTACCTCTTTGAGTGCCTCACTTGGAGCGTATGGAGGTGCATTCAATCGACTTCAAGGTCTCAAAGCTCTGGAGTCAGGCATGTCATTTTCACCGAAAATGGACTTGAGCCAGGTCATTGGTTGGTCATTGACAGGTACTGCAAATTCACCAGCACCAAATTTAAGTGTCCTTTATCCCAATGCTGGCGGTGACGAGGGTGGGACGGTTCCTACAGGACCCCAGGGTCGTGATATGGCGGCCAGGAATCAACGTTTTGCTGGACTGGGGACGGGCCAAACCGGCAACATTCGCAGCGTTCCAGCTACGACATCTCCGAACATGATTCCGGTTGGATTTGAGAGCTCGAAAATGGCACAAACTAGTAACAGGCTATCGAATTTACCTTATGATCCTGTATCTACAGCAGAAGCAGACCTTCTGCTTGGGTTGCATTCTCCTTACGCGAGTGATTCGACCAGCCAGCCGATGATGGTTCAAGGGTCCTCGGCACAGGCCCAAAACACGCACGCTTATGATTATCTATCTTCACAAACAGCGGCGTCCAGCTTACAGCAACAACCATTTATGGATTTCCAGAACCAATCATACAATAATATGATGATTGAGTCTCAGGATATCGATATGAGTGGCCAACAACTCAATTTCAATTTTCCAGGTGGTGACATGATACCATGGCTAGAATACCTACCACAGGACGTACTAAATTACTTCGGAGAACCACAAGGCGACGATGATGGATTTATGGCCCGGCGCTCAGCTCAACCTGGTTGAAAGATTTCGGAACGAAAATGCTGGTCGCTTTACCGGCGCCATGGACATCGCGAGCAACTCGTCCTACAGCTGGACGTGACTGCTCCTGCCTCGCTGATACGCACGACTTTTAACTTAGGTACAAAAGAGAATTTATCACCAGTGTGGAGGCGCCATTATACATCCCCTTGGATGGTATTGGTTTAGGCCTTCATACCACCTCTACAGCAGAGCTCGCTTCCCGTGCTTCTGAAAGCTCTCGGAGCTCATTTCCAAACATTCCCGAGACCTTGATGACCATTTTACATTTTGAGCGATCGCATTATGGATCTCGGCCGTCTGCCGGATCTAACTACATGGCAATGCTACCTCACTTTGCACTATGCTCTTGTGTTGCGATTAATTATCGTGCTTGATAACCTAAATCAGCCGCCCATCCCCGCACAAGATACCAAGCGGGTTTATGATCGACATGCGGAAGCTCTCCCCACAGAAGATCGACTCACGAGCGACGGGGTAGAAGGCACTAAGAACATTCCATCCCGAATAGATCGGATCGTTAGAGACGGGTGGACGTCCACAAGAAGTCCCTCGATAGGACTACTGTTAACGTCATATGTGGTCAGTATCAGGTGCTATAAATAAGACCAAGTCTACGTATCAGTCAGACGGTTTTTGTGGCACTTCGATCTCTTCAAAGAGCCATTTCTTCAGCCCCTTCTGCTCCAACATCGCACAAGAGTATTACAGGACAAAGTTCCATGATTCGTCGTTCGTGACCTAGGACAGTCATGTTGATCTCACTTATCGTCCTTCTGCAGCTCTTGGCAGTCTCATCAGCGCTTTATACTCGCTCCCTTGGTTACCGGACATCAGGCTGCGGTATCGCACACAGCTCACTCCTCGGTGCCAACTCTACAACCTGGACTATAGCCTCCTCGGGCGTCGAAAGAAAATTCCTCGTGTATGTACCATCAACATACAACGCCCATCAACCAACCGGCGTGATATTCTCTTACCATGGCAACTCTCGTACTGCCCAGTATCAGGAAACCCTGTCACGATTCTCCGACCCAGCTTTCAACCCTGACCACATTGCTGTCTACCCTCAAGGCCTGAATAATTCGTGGCAGGGCCCTTCTTACGCCGTTGCAGGCGTCAATGATCTCCAATTCACGACTGATATAATCGCGGACCTCAGCAACAACTTCTGCATCGATGGCTCTCGCATCTATGCCTCTGGGAAATCCAATGGCGGGGGATTCGTTGGAACATTGGCATGTTCAGCGGAAGGCGGCGCCTTTGCTGCTTTCGCACCCGTTTCTGGTGCATTTTACACCGACAACCCAGGCACACACACCCAATGCAGTCCCTCTCGAGCAAAACTTCCCATGCTAGAATTCCATGGTGGGAACGATACGACAATCCCCTACACGGGAGGCAAAGGCAAAGGCGGGCTCTTGCCAGACATCGATCAGTGGCTAGGCTGGTGGGCCGAGAGGGATGGACTCTCCGACAAGAAAGTCCTGCCGGAATATGGGGGTGAGGTTAAGCACACCGTGTATGGATCTGGAGAATGCGCTGGGCTGGTACAAGGCTACAAGGTCGAAAGTCTCGGCCATGATTGGCCGAGCACAAAGCCTAATCTTGATTCTGATACACCCACTGTGATTGATGCGACCGCCGTGATCATGCAGTTCTTCAGGCAGTGGAAGTTGCCGTCAAATTAAGTTAGAGACCACGAGTTATAATCGTCCATTATCTGTCACTTCTTGCAGGTGAACAATTGGATATAGCTAGATGATAAGAAGGGCAGGACTTCTACCCAGAAAATGCGAATAAATCTTTCCATCCTGTTGATGAATATCACCAACGTAGTAGACTAGGATGGTGCACTGCGCAGTGATTTCGGAGTGAGAGTTCTAAAAACACATCATATAGTTGGATGTAGGGTTAGGTTCGCCATGTTCTAAGCATGTTGCGGACTCCTGATGGAGTACTCAACTACCACTGCTCCGTACCTAACCCAGAGGGCTACGAGCTTATATAAAATACAATATTATTGAGTAGATTAGATATTCAACAGCCTCAATATTGTCCGAAATTGTGCCCGAAAATTCCTCCGGGAGCAGGGCTCTCTTGGGTGGTGAGGTGGCCGAGCGGTCTATGGCGCAAGTTTCAGGTAACTGGAACATGAGCTTCTATGATTCAAAACTAGAATACTTGTGGAGAGATGTAAGCCTTACCCCGATGTATATTTGTCAATCATCATGCTAACATTAGATTAACAGCCTCGTGGGTTCGAATCCCACCCTCATCAACTGTTTTTTGCGCTCATTTTTTTTTGAGGTGCTGAGATCAATTGCGGGAGGAGGCAATTTTCTCTATAGACGAGGATAGGGAGCACAGCCGCTACTCCGCCGAGAGTACCTAGTGGAGAGCCTAAGTAATGGGTGGGTGGATAGGTACTCCGTACTCCGTACAGACGTTCAGCTCGCAGCATGGCGTCTTGTCTATGTACATAGTCCGTATTCTTCAATGGCAAGGGTATTTATTGCTCATCTCGAACTTCGCGAGATAATTAATTAGCTTACTTAACAAGTAGAACCAAGTCCAACTCTTCATGGATCGACCCAGGGGCGGCTGCCTCCTACTTCGGTATGGTAATAATAACTGAAACTTATTATTATTATCATCAATGGAGGATCCAGTGTCGGAGTCCGTGAGTCCAGCACAGGCATGACTTTCGGCCCCGAGATGCCACCCTCATCAAGCCTGGCAACGAAAATCCCATCACGTGAAAGTAGACATCGGTCTCTATCGAAGCCGATCGACCCCCTTGGAGTGTGATCACCAACACCAAGCTTTGGAAATTCGCCTCCCGCAAGCCATCCTCCAAGTCAGTTCCAGCCACTTGCAAGGCAAAGGACTCCAGGCACCCAACAAACAGGCACAATCTTTCACGGTCGAGAACGCGTGGCAGTTGATTTGCCTTGATAACTGGGAGGGTGTGGCGTATTGCCTGCTTCTGGCAACTTCGAGCTGTGTCTCGTGTTGGTGGTGCTCCGTAAGCTGATTCGTTGTTACACACACCTCAAGATACGTAGGAAATGTGTTTGCCTGGCCGCGGGGTAATGCTTGGATGGCAATGTTGTTAGGCTGTAGGCTTTATAAGATCTTCTTTGCTCGATACTGCGGCTCAGTTGCTCTCCATCTTGTTTTGATCTCACATCATTATCACTCCCACTTTCACTCCTTCAAATACACCTATACAACGACATATTACAATCTGACATCGTCCTCAGAGAGTAAGTCCATCCTTATCACTTCCACAACCAAAACCACCATCCTGGAGAATTGAGAATCATCTGAATATGCCTCCAATCTACTACCTCAACCCACCACCGAATCCCTTCTGGGACTTCGTCTCAGGCCTGGAGGACCATCCGTTCTTTGGTCAGCAGGGACGACCCGTGCCTCCAACACCACCACCTCAACCACCCCGACCAAGCACCGAGGATAAAACTACTCCAGAACCCAGTGAGAAAGCGAAGGGCAAACAGGCTGAAGCCGCCAACGCTGAAGACCCGCCAGAGGTTGACCCATCTACCCTTCGAGGTGAAGGCACCAAGGAAGTACCATTCCGTGGACGTGGCCGCTTCGGAAAGTCCTACAGCAACGACAAAGACGACAAGGAGAAAGACGGCGACAGCGACAGCGACAAGTGGGGCAGACGGGGTGGCTGCCCCGGAAGACGAGGCTGGCACCGCGGAGGGCCTGGAGGATTTGGACCACCGCCCTTTGCCTTTGGGCCACCTTGGGCCCGACACGGCCACCCAGGGCCAGGAGACTTACCTGAAGGCGGTCCACCCTTCCGAGGTGGCCCTTGGGGACGTGGATGGGGTCCTCGCGGCCGAGGCGGTCCTCACCATCATCACCACCATGGCCGCCACGGGCACAACTCACCATCACCACCACCACGTGGTGGCTTCGATCTGAGCACCTTTTTGAACAATCTCGGTGAGCGCCTGGGCGTCGACCTGAGCGCAGCGGCAGAAGGACTCGGTCTCGAGCTCGATCGCTTCAAGTCCGGCCGCACTGGCACCGACGTCGACTTCGAACCACGAACAGACATCTTCGAGAGCAGCAACAAATACACCATCCACCTTTCCCTCCCCGGAGCCAAGAAGTCCGATGTTGGCGTCGACTGGGATGGCGAACACTCCACCCTACGCATCGCAGGTGTTGTCCACCGCCCAGGCGTTGACGAGGAAATGATGAAGCAACTTTCCGTCGATGGCCGCAAGCGTGAGACCGGCGTCTTTGAGAAGAACATCCGTCTCGGCACGAAGAAGGATCCCGCCAGCATCGATGTGGCTGGAATCACAGCCAAGATGGTTGACGGCGTCCTGGTCATTGTCGTCCCCAAGGTCGAAAAGCACTTTGAGAAGAAGGAAGTCCGCGTGGACGGCTCGCCTGAGATTCCAGTCGAGCAGCCCGAGGACGCATACATGCACGAAGACGACCTCCTATTCGACGCCGAGGAGGGCCGAGAAGAGGAGATTGTCATGCGCGCAGAGCCTACCGTCTCGCATCCCCCAACACCTGCCAAAGCGTCCTTCGGCGAGTCGACCGCCCCGGCGTCAAAGTCGAAGCAGCACGAAGCTGAACAGGAGCGCGCGAGGTCCGAGACCGTCGACTACGAACACCCCAACGAGACGGTCGAGACTCTGCCCAAGTACGAGAAAGAAGATAGCCTGAGCCACCACCCCTCGCACGACGAGGAGATGAGCGATTGGGAAAAGCCCGGGTCCGAGGATGAGGGCGACTATGTCAAGATCAACGTCAACTAAGGGATACGAAAATAATAGTCACTTAGTGTGGCGGCCTGCTTTTACGTTTCGGCTGGTTGAACGTCCTTCTCGGTGTTCGGGGTTACATATTTCTTCAATCATTTGGGGCATCGACGACAAAAATTCCATGACTATGTAGTTATTTACTTAGCATATCAATAGTACTTCAATGTCTGCCATCGTTTGCAGACGAAAACAGAAAATACATATTGCAACTTCTCCTAGTTGCGTCTCCAAGAACTTGAACTTGCCGTTTGATGTTCCATGCGTTTGAGATTTTGTCTCGTAATGTTTATGTATCAACGATGCCTGCGACCTGGTATTCGTTCTTTTTTTAGAAGACGACAGCTCTCCCAACACCAAAAGTGACTCTCATATGTATAAACCTCGTAACCTTGCTGTAGGATAGCTCTACTTCGGGGATCATTTTCCATCTCATCATATCTTCAATTCAACCCTCATCCTCATGCCATCCATCGGCACAGCCGTGACACTATGCTTACTCCAGAGCTCCCTGTCAGGATCATCCGACCCATCCCCTTGAACAATACCGGCCGGCTTCCTGCCAGAATATCCTTCCTTGTGAAATGCAAACCCTCTAGCCAAAGCGCAGAGCGCAACCTTGGCCTCTATGAGTGCCAATTCCTGACCAATGCAGTTCCTAGGGCCACGCTCGAAAGGTCGCCACGCCCCTGTAGGCAATTTGGCCACGTATTCTTCGTCAAACCACCGGTCAGGACGGAATAGCTCTGCATCATCCCCCCAGACTGCTGGGTTACGTTGGATGATATGCTGGCAGATGTAGGTTCTCAGGCCGTTCAGCGTCACCTCCTTCGTTTCAGTCGAGCCTGGCGAGACCGGAAGGGATATCGTGAAAGGCGTGGGATTCTCGGGCGAGATCTCGGGGATGCGCCGCGCGGTCCCGGCGGGCGGATGCAATCTAAGGGTCTCGCGAACGAATGCCGTCGTGTATGGCAGTTTCATCCCGAGTATCGCTTCAGCCTCCTTGCGACCTTCATCGTCCTCTCTTCCAAGGACGTCTAGAGCGTTGAATGGATCAGCCGTAGCTCCGAACACTTGATCGTGCTCGTCAATTAGCTTCTTCACGATCGTGTTGTGGTGGGCCGAGAATGAGGACTTGGAGAGTTCAAAGCACATCCATTGGATTAACGTAGCGGTTGTATCTTGGCCAGCGAAGAGGAAGGACTTGATTTGTGACACGGAGTTGCGAATGAGCTCCGGTGTGGGTTGAAGTCCTGACAGGGCGAGGCGAGTAATCGATTTGGCATAAACTCTGCTGGGCTTCTCATCAGCTGCAGTAGTGGCAGCAGCTTGATTTGAAGACCGCTCTACTTCAATCTGTTGCTTGATGACTTTCGTTAGTTCATGGTTGAACACTTGCTCATAGAACCAAGCCTTGATCGGGCGAATTGGGTCCAACTGAGCTAATAGACTGAATCCCTGACCAGGTTTAAACATCAAATTGGATAAATCTCTAGAAGCTGTGAGCATCCCGAGCCTGCCTTTATGACCTTGGCCTTCTGGCAGGGTTTGTGATTGAAAATCTTTCTCAATAGTGAGTTCCGTGATGATATCTGTCGTGAGATCTTGGGTGTAGTCTTTAAGTTCAAACACCTCATTGGCCTTCGCGGAAGCTTTTAGCCTGTCGACGAAGATCCTGGTCTTGGAAATGATCAATGGAGACAGTGAGTGCAGATGTGCAGGGGCAAAGCCCCGGTTGAATCGCTTGCGAAGATTCTTCCACTCCTCACCCTCCTCGATGATCAGAGATTCGCGTCCAACTAAGCGGTAAAGTGAGGTCAGAGTATCACTTTTCAATGCCGAATACTTGAATTGTGGACTTGGCTGGACAATGGCTTCTGCAATGGTCGAATCGGTAACAATGAGGTACACGTTGTCGATCGGATTGAGATCCATGATGAATGCAGAAGGTCGGTTGAGTTGATTCCAAACCTCTTCGAATCCATAATCTGGGTGTCGATTGGTGGCGGGGTTAACTTTCTCCCCTGTGTTAATCAGATTGCCCCAAAGTGGATGACGTGGCAAACTTGGGATATCCTTGAACCTCTGTCGTATCCGATAGGTATGAATGAGACGACGGACGAGGAGGGTGGCATAGTAAAGGCCAATTATAAA
>Ga0105239_10001478_pt1 | contig 31249 bp, 35 predicted proteins | sample KBSC44metaG_FD_92761 | JGI IMG/M metagenome (GOLD analysis project Ga0105239, IMG submission 92761) | Corn rhizosphere microbial communities from Kellogg Biological Station, Michigan, USA - KBS C4-4 metaG | ecosystem: Host-associated > Plants > Roots > Rhizosphere > Soil | place: Michigan, USA...
GCATTTTTCAGACTGATTGTGTGCCCTGGTAAAGTTCGATCACAACAAATACTTTTCCTCTGGGCAACGGATACGCTGGAATCGAAGAGTGTGGCCAAGAACCGCGACCCGCTGCCCACTGGGTGATGGGTTGGTGCGTTGCACGTGAGCCGCAACGCCATGGTCGACCTTGGTCGCCTCCGTGCGAGGCTGCCAGCCTCCCAGCCTCTTTGGAGGTCAGTCGATGGCAATCAATGACAGCCAACCTGACAGTTGATGCCCTGAAGAGCGTCCCCTTTTGATGGCAGATTTGAAGCCGACGACGGCCGTGTTGAGGACGCCAGTTGACGTAGGCGACAAGAATAAGCTCAAGTTAGCGCCAGGTACGCGAAGAAATCAGCGCCCACCATTCGTCAAGCGCCTGGAAATTGGCAGAGTCGACTGGAGCTAGGCCGTTTCACTCTGGCGGAGTCCAGCATACGATGCCTGCAAATGCCTGGCTCTAGCCCGAAGCAAGCTGGAACCGACAGGGGAGGACGGGGGCGGCCCACCGCGAGTCCCAGGCGGTCCCACCCTCCTTTTCAGCCACGACCCGCCTAATCCTCCGAGGGAGCTCCCCCGCCATGGGTGTCTGATTGGGTGGGCTCGGTCTGGGGCCTGTGCTGCAAGGTACAGCCAGTTCCCCCCCGTTCCTGCTCTGCTGGGTCCTGGGTCGGCCCCATTCCTGTTGTTGCATTGCGTTTGCTTCCTGCCAGGGCCAACGCCAACACCAGCGTCCGACCCTCTTCCTCCCTTTCTTTCTCCCCATCAAAGTTCGTGTCCTCGTGTCCAGCATCCGCCTCTGTCAGGATTATATTATTGATCACAGACGTCTCTACAGACCGTCGTCCGCTCTTTTTTGCTCTTCAGCAGTATCAGCTTACGCTCGCGTTCACTCCTTCACGCAGCAGCTCCCTCCGCTCCCTTCGCCCTCCTTCACTCCTTGCTCAAATCAAACAGACTCGATCTGAGATCGTCACCTCACAATCGCAGCTTCACTCCTTTTCACTGCTATCAAACACAACTGCCTCTTGACCGGACATTCAGGAGCAAATCCAATATCAAACATGCACTGCACAATGAAGACTTTGGTGCTGGCCACCCTCGCCGTTGGCCAGGCCTTCGCTGCCTCGGTCGGTAACGCTCACTCTGCTTTCCACAACCATGTGCGTAAGCATGACCATGCCCAGGTCGAGTAAGTGCAAAACTCCCAGCCAAGGCACGCATCCAACGTTGCTGACCAGTCCCATAGGAAACGCGCTGCTGCCATCACCGACGCAGATGTGGCCAAACTCTCTGCACTCGGTGTCCTTTCTTCAGGTGTCAACTCCTACGCTCCCAACGGAGCTGTCTGGTTAGGTGACAGTGGCGCCTACAAGAGCGAGTTCTCCAACCAGTCTGGCCAGGATCTGATCTTGGTTGTCTGGGGTGTTGCCGGCTCCTGGGTCAATGTTGTTCAACCTCAAATCACCGCATCCATCCCTGCAGGTCAATCCATCTGGCTTTCGTTCGCCGATGGTGTCTCAGGTGGCTTCACAGCTGTCTATGGAGACACCCAACTTGTCAATGGACAGCTGTCCAACACCTGGGGTGAATTCACCTTCGGCCAATGGGGTGTTGTTGATGTCTCTCGAGAGGTCAAGATGGACGGCCACAATCTCAGCATTGTTGGCCCCTCGTGCACCACCGACATGAACACCTGCGTCTTTGTCTGCTCCACAGGCAATGTCTGCATGTTCGACTACCTTCTCGTCAACTGTGAAAACGGATCGCAACCCGGTGCCAACTACGGTATCCACGAGGGTGCTCCATCTGGCGGCTGCGGTGGCATGGGCTCCGCTGCCAGCCTCAAGACTACCTTCTCATAAGCCAATTCGGGACGCAAGCAAGGGGGTCGTCGTTCATGGCATGGAGTTGGTAATGGGTTATCTTTAGATCCTGGGTCATGACATCACATCTTTCATCCAACATAAATATCGAAGCGATACATTCAGCCAACCAGAGCATCATATATCGATACGATGCGACAAATCTTTTCGCCATCTACAAGCGAATCTTCTCACAACTCTACCACTTGGTAACATTCTTCATCTACGGCTATTTAGGTGGTGGTGATTGGGGGGAGCTCAAGAACTTCTTTCTACATTCAACAACCAGAGGTGTCATCATAGTTTCACCAGCCCCGATCTTCGAACTGGGTAGTATCAAAAGAGGGGGATCTTGATATAACATTTAATGTTTCAACTTCTTTACTTTTACAAGACCACACTGATGTTATTACCTGAGTTCAGAGAGGCTTCCCAGACGCTAATGGATGGGGTAGCTTGATAAAACCGCCTGGTGATGTTGGCATGAAGAGGGAGGAACCATAGCAAACCCCTTTTCATTGGGGTTATTCCAAATTGAAATGATAACTATACTTGAAAAGCTACCCTCTCGTGTCCCCAAGACGAATCATTCCTTTTCCTCGATCACAAGGACAAGATTAATTAGATATCCTGCCCCCCGTGTCGCGCTGTGCTCGAATAGGACCACCAGTTCCTCAACTCCCCCGCGCTTCGCTGACCTTTCACTCTTATCTCTGCACTAACGAAATTTTAGTCCAGCAACAAGAGTATTAGCGCAGTTCTCTCATGGCTCAAATTCTACACCCCTCACTCATATCTCATTTCGGCAGATGGATGGACACTGCAAGTCTACTCGCTGCGATCGCACGCTAACCATCTTAGTATACTGACTGGTGTGCGCAGTCTCAGGACTGACCTATCAAACTGGAAACTAAGCGACTACCGAAATCTCGAATCGTTCTTCTTCTCCGAGTAGCACTAGCACCAGACTTTGACTCGTGGTTCTAATTAATAGTTGGCTACATACGGAGCACTCTCTTACCAGATCTCCTTCCAACCGCGGCCGGGCGTTTGAGAAATTATACCTCGTATGAACTCCATACGTACCGCGCTCCGAGGCTCTTAGTTAGCCAACGCACAATTTGTGCGTGCCAGCTTCGTGGAGATTCGATGATGGTTCTAGCCTCGTCGACATTGGATATAGGGGGAGTGAGGACTGGTAGAACACCGACGACAATGTACGTATCTCACGTGCGCATACCCGTGCACAAGGCCGAAACTCTCAGTCCTCGCTCCCATCATCGTCATACCACGAAGGACGCGCATGCAGTCCACACAGCCGGATGCCTGCTTGCTCATGAGAATACCCTCTGGAAAGGGGCGAACGAGCCGGTCCGTCCGTGTCTGGCGGTGAGTACGCATCATCAGGTGGTCATTGTGACACTCAATAAGTATTCATTCAATCTTGGGTGGAAGGTGAAGCGGAAGCCGAGCACGAGGCAGGAGGCCAGAGGTGTCGACACTATTGTCTGCCCCGCGCATCATGCGCATGAAGTGCCACAGCTTCTGATACACTCCGTGATAAGGAGACCGTGCTGTAGCAATGCCATCTGGAGATACGAATAAGCATGATCCAGACTCATTTTCAATACGGCACGCAGGGGCCTCCATTCCTCCACTCGCTGCATTTGACATAACCTTCGCTGCACACGGCTTGATATGGAAGGGGGCGCTGTTTCAGTCCGGTTCTCATCGTAGCACCAAGCGCGAGAACAACCCCAAAACGACTTCAATTTGAGCTTTCGCAGATCCAATCTTGGGGGGGAGGGGGAGTTAATTAGAAAGTTGGGGACTAACCTTGGGAAACAGGCACGTTTCGTCAATGGAAGAACCAGCAAACTCAAACCCTCACTCGTCTGTTAGTGGGAAATTGTTGTGCCACGTCGTAATCTAGCCGTATCTGTGCACCCTGCAACGCTGGCTAATTTCGTGGGGTGCTGGATTCAGAAGTCCGTGGCGTCGAGGGGGGTTCCCTTAGGTAAGCGGTTGGTTTGTCCGTGATATGTACTCGTATCCACCATGGCATGGAGTCCGCTATCATGATGTCTGTGAAGATCGGACAAATATTCATGAGTATCACAATTTATGATGCATTGTGGAGGAACGCCCGCCCTACAGAAAATATCAGGGGGACTCATATCCAGCTTGTTGGGTTATGGCTATCAAGAGTCGGTGCTTGGAGTCCCCGATCACGGACGAAAACAGCAAGGCTGAGAAATGCAGGAGATCGATACAAATCGAATGACCTGAAGGCTTACGAAAACTGTGAGTGAGTGTTTATTTTGAAACGTACGCATATTATATATGCACAGCACATATACGTTATACACGTTATACCTTTGCGAAGTCAGATCTATATATTGGCGGCTTCAGTTGGTTGCTGCACTCACCAATTGAATTCAGATCAGCACATTGAAAAGAAGGAATACGATGCAAGGCCACCATTATCTTCTTTTAGGCGCCACGGGCGCTTCCGGCGTCGAATTCATCAACCAAATGCTTGAGGAGGCCGCTCGTGGACCTATTCCGTATGTGACGCTCTTCCTCCGCTCAGGCTCTGAGTCCAAACTACCCAGCGGGACGCTTCAGCAGGTCAACTTCCGCCTCGTCCAAGGGAACCTTGCAGATCAGCAAGCCATCCAAAGAGCGCTCGCTCCGGACGGGAAGTTCCCGCCCGTTACCATTGTCGTCTCGTTCTTGGGCGCCTATCCGAGGCTCTTGCCACTGTTTACTCGCGACAAATCACACCCTATCGCGGACGCCTTCAGCTCAAGCATCTTGCCGGCGATGAAAGCGAACAACGTCTCACGAATCATCGCATTGAGCACACCCACTGGGTGCTACTCCGCTGAGGAGGCGAAGACCGTACCTTGGAAATGGTGGTTCTATATGCAAATGCCCCGCCTGCTTGCGCCGCAAGGTAACGCCGAGATGGCGGGCATTGCCAATGCTGTTATCAGTGCCGGGAACAAGGATAGGGATTTGGAGTGGACCGTGTTTCGCGTCCCGCATCTGACAGAGGGGTTACGCGATGCAGGCGTTGTTGCTGGGCTTCTGGAGAGGAACTACACCGCCAGCTTGGAACTGAGCAGGGGAAGCCTGGTGAAGTGGGTGCTCAAGGAGGTCAAGGAGAAGGCATGGATCCGTGGCACGCCTATGCTTGCGAATCCGTGATCTGAACTCTAAACCTGCCGTAAATTGTGATCTGTCAAGACTCAAAGACTGACATCAAGCCTTTCATCATGACAAGCACGGTTCTCACTGCTGGGCGACTGCTGGGTGACTGCCACCTAGACTGCTCAGCCTCCCTGGTGATGAGGTCATATGTACAGACACCAACCAAATCAAGCCCTCAGTGTATGAGCTGGAGTTTTTGAGCGGGTCTCGCACAGATCAATGGCGATTGCTTTCATTGAGGATCACCGAGGACACCATTTCGCCGATGATGCCGTCTAGACCGCCACTTTTGGGGTGATAAGCGGGAAGAGATGAGGCCGCACAGGATCTTCATAGAGAATCATTTTGCAAATCAGTTCCGTCTTCGGAGGAGAAGCTATCGCAATGACAACGGGTGGGAAAAGTCATGTCAGTTGTCCGCCATCAGGTTTTCGAGTTTGTAATTATTGTCAAAAAACTCAAATCGACCATTTTCATACATCGGAATTTTTATACGTCGAGTTGGGGAGTAATTGTACTGCGCATAGTACTGAGTACCTCGTACTACGAGCACTTATTGAGCGTGCGCGCCACCGTCGCGTCGCGTATCCGAAATAGGATGACTAATCAATTCGGCTAACCTTCTGAGAACCTTGATGAACGTCGCGACTAATACTCCATTCCCATCTTGCAAGTCTTTGGATTCCGGGACTTACTTGGGAAGCACAGTCATTTTGACGCAAAACGACCATAGTCGAAGATGGTTTATCATGGCGTCTCTCGTGCCTGTGGCACCTGTAGAAGAAGACGCAAAAAGGCAAGAAGAGATTGTCTCTACTCCCAATCATGCTTACAATTCCTCCAGTGTGACGAAGCGAGACCTGTCAGTCAACCTGATCTTCTGCCTGTTCTTGACCACTGTCTTCCGCCGGCGCGCAATGCCCATGCACATTGTTTCTGTACCGCCTGCGAGTCTAGTGGCACCTTATAATTGTTCTAGGCCAGGCAATATTATCCAGGTATTTTGGGGGGGAAACTAACCACTTGATCACAGACATGCAGCAGGTGTACCAAGGCCAATGTCACATGCTCTGGATATCGCAATGATACAGATGTCATCTTTCGACGCTCCTTTCCAAGTGGTAAACGGACATCCTGGCAGCTCCGGCCTCATCTAGCTCAATTCCCTCACTTGACTCCAGAAACGCTATTCCAACAGTTCGAATATGCTCAAATCGAGCAGTGTGCCTTGTCAGCATTTTTCCGCAACTACACAGAGTCTTCCTCAAATCATTCGTTATCCAGTGGCTATCTTGATGGGCTACAGTCCCTACTTAGAGATGCTAGGCCTGAGAGCGAGATTCTTCAAGCTTCTAACATCCTCGCTTTAGCCAGCCTCGGAAACAGGCGCAATATTAAACCTCTTCTTGTCAAGGCAAGATCGTTGTATTTAAAGATATTGCGGTCATTTAATACTACGCTGTCATCACATTCAACCGCGAAGAACGCGATCCAACCACTCACAACCGCTGTCTTACTAGGACTTTATGAGGTTTGCGAGCCTCCTAGCAAGAAATGGGCTCCCATGACTAATACTTGCTACTAGCTCATCACCGCCGACGCTAAGAACTTCAATAATCATGTAGCCCATGCCAAAGGAATTTCAGCGATTCTAGGTACGAAAGAATCGTCGATCAATCTTGCCATGCCCGGTATGCTTTCTGAGAGCGCCTACACTCTTTGGCTTCATGAGCCCACGAAGGTATTTATAGCAGGCTATGGACCTTGGCATACTAGCCGACTCTTAAATAGTTCGAATGGACCGATATTTCCGCAGGACTATACGACCCATCAGCAATGAAGTCATCCCCAGAAACAAACACCACTCCAGACGATACCTGCACAGTGTTACGGAAGGTTAACATGTTGTTGTCCAATCAATTGACTCTGTCGAACGATCTTCGAAGGGTGCTACAAAGGGTGGTTGCCCTGGACAGGGAACTCTCCGGATGGCCGTTGAGGCAACCTGATGAATGGAGGCCGAAGAGACTCGAATCACAACCCGGGCCCTCATTATATCATCCAAGCTGGTGGCCAGGAAAATTGGACATATATTTTGACCGTAAGGACTACTATTTTACTAGTTGATGCTTGCTGACTATAACAGTATACGTCGCAGCAGCATGGAACATCTACCGGAAGACACGTTTAATGCTATTGGACATTATGCTACGATGCTTGTCACGACTCCAAGAAAAGGATGCCTACGGGCAGAAAAAGGCAGAAGCAAATGCACTTGCAAATGACATTATGGCATCTATACCATTTCACGTGGCAGATAATGTCGAGAGTATTGCTGACCAAGGAAGCGTGACAGCAGCGAAAGTCAACCCTGGAAAAGCAGTTGGTGGTCTGCTTCTGATGCATCCTCTCTATGTGGCTGCGAATCTCTCAATCGTGCCACCACATTTGCAGCGGCAGATGAGAGAATGCATAACCTGGATTGGTGAGCATATGGGCATTGGACAAGCCACCGTGTTCTCAAAGGTGAGTTCGAAGGGTCAAGGAGGGACTACTAGACTACCAGCATTGCTGACTGAACATTACAGACTTCAACAACATTCCCAAACGACTCCATCGTTCAAGGCCAGATCTTGCTCTGGGCTGGTATGCTAATCAAATCTAGATAAATACAACAAGGAACCAATACACATGCATCGGCAGCTTTCTTGAATATCTACCGATTGGCTGGATGAAGCCTATCATCGGTGGAAAGAGGTCTAGGGACAGGAATAATTGTCACCTTGATGCGCTAATTACCATGTATGGTTAGACTTGCGCGAGTGATCCAAACACAGTTAGCGCGAGCCTCGTTCCGGCCATCGAGGCCCTCTCCCCACCAATTCATGTGCCTCCGTAGACAGTCGAAACAAGAGAAACATGCAAAGAACGCGGAGTTAACAGGTGTTAACGTCCATGATAGAACTGTCTGCCAGAATTATCCTTTGAAGAGAAAGTATAAAAGCTCCAGACGCATCCATCGAATGGGCTTTCCACTTCGTTCCAACATTCACACGCCCCTCAAGGTCCATCTATTTAAGACTCACAGGCTCAGACAGCAAGTCACACTCTCAATCTCTTCATCATTCATCATGTCGACACAAACTGCCCTTGCCCTTACCGAGATTGGCAGACCCTTGACTAAGATACCTGTACCTGGCCCGGACACCTTCGAGCTCGAGCCAAATGAGCTATTGATCAAAATCATAGCTGCCGGTCGTTAGTGGTTTCCCCGATCTGAGAATTACCCCCTGATGCCTTTCTTTCTCGCGTACGATGTCTAACCGTCTCTCGAATTCAGTGGCACCCCATGATCAGAAAATCCGCGACAGGAACCTTATGAACGTCGGGAGTAGGCTACCCGCGGTCCTGGCAGGCGACCTGGTCGGCACTGTCATGAAATCCGGTGCAGATGTAGCTTCTTCATTCCCAATTGGGGCCCAGATCTTCGCCCAAGCCTCTTTCAAGGTCCCAACCGACGGGGGGCTGCAGAGTTATACTGTAGTCAATGGGTCATTCGCTGCCATCGTCCCACCTGGAATCCCCGCGACGGAAGCAGTACTCTACCCTATCAACGCTTTCACGTCGGTCATGGCCCTGTTCACTCCTGCTGGCTTTGGTCTGCCCTTCCCGCAAAGCCCTGAATCGAAAACCTTTGATTATGCGAGTCAAAAACTTGTTATTGTCGGAGGCGGCTCCAATACGGGTAAACTAGCCGTTCAATTCGCACGGATCGTAGGCATTGGAACAATCATTGCCATCGCGTCTCTCTCCAATATGGCAGTCTTGAAAGAGTTCGGAGCAACACATGTCATTGCTAGGCAAGACCCAGATATCGAATCACAAGTCCGCCAGATCGTCGGCGACGATTTGATCTACGTTCTCGATACAGTCTCAGCCGGGGACTACAGCCTCGCCCTGTCTATTCTATCGAACACAAAACGTGGAACACTCATCTACCTCGCTAGAGGCAAATTGAACGAGAGTCTCCTTGCCCAGAAGCAGGCCGGTGTAGATCACAGACACATATCCGGGTTCTCAGGCGCGATCCCAGATTTTGGAAGGTTGTTCTGGAAAGTGTTCTCGTCTTGGTTAGAAAGCGGGCAGGTCAAGCCATTGCCTTACACCGTTATTGAGGGCTTGGATGCCGACAAGGTGAATGCTGCTCTAGACCAGTACCGCGACGGGACGGGGTCGGTGCGATATCATGTTAAGCTGTGAGCTTAGACTAGCATAACAGGATCAAAGCGGCACTCCCTCAAAAGAATATCGACTCCATTGTGCTCAATTTGCTGGCCCAACCGACAATGGGTCAAGTCCATAGTGAACAATTTCTGCATCAGGATCTCCTATAGGACTTGATCCTCAGATCATTGCTAGGTGCTTCAATGGCCCTTTTGCCTAACCATCCAAGATGGCGAGCTCTATCGACCATCACGCATTGCCGGAACGTCCAGCCGTACCACAGAGAAGGCCCTTGTACTGGATTCGTTTTATTGTATTCGTTCATACCATAACAGAGAAGTGAAATGACAAACTCCTCCCACGTTTGTGATAAGCCTTCTCTAGGAATATGTAGCGAAAGCTTGCTCGTGGCATTAGGCAAACATCCTGAGTCTCTTCCTCTTTCGGTCTGGGCTGGAAGCCTTGTGTCACACATGCCTTAGTTATCGCAAGTTCCGCTCGGATCGCCACCGTCGATCTCTCCTTCCTCACTCTCTGGGAATTGGACATTCCTCGCAGAGAATTCGGCCGTGGAAACGCTGTAATTCCGCGACGTTCAAAGTTCTCTCCAAATGGACGGGCAATGCGGAAAGCCGTCCGCTGACCACAGGCGCCCATTCGGAGCATGCATCAAGCCTCGGGCTAAATGTTTTTCGGGGGGGGAGAAAAGTCACGATCTCCGAGGATAACTCATCAGCTATCCCATTCCAAATCTCTTACACTCCACATTGGAAGGTTCCCTAGAAGAGATATCAGGGCGGTATCCATGGTTGGTCTAGGCTTATCGTTCTTATGGTTCAGGCTGTTTGAAATTGTGGGGGATGGTGTATCAACGACGATAAACTTCGATATTATGTATATATCTTCCGACATCCGAATTTTGGCTAGAGTCCGGCTGAACATTCTTTGTCCGAGCGAGATAAGGTTTGACGTCGTAGGGTCTAGCCGTAACGACGCGCAATTCCTTCCAACTACCCGTCAGATCTGGTTGGGACTGGCCCAGCGGCGGTATTTGCCAGATAGAGATGTGAGACATAATTAATGCGGGAAAGAAGCGCTGCGTTGGACTAATCGTTCGTTGGGGATTGCTCGGTGGCCGGCTGCCTCATCGGGGCCTTACGGGAGGGTCTTTGAGATGGTCGACGTCCTGCAGGATGAGGAAGCTTCTAGGGTGCACTTTATTTTCGTTCAGATTCCTTGATGCGGGTTCATCTCACGGCACCGTGCGTACAAGGCTGTGTCAACTTTCGGCTATAGCTGGCTGAGGCCCCAGGGCCCGACGAGGCGAGATGATAGTCCTCGGCTCCGCTCTTCTAGTTAAGACAGCTGAGATGAGAATATCAATTAATTACTCGGTTCTACAAGCGGCGCGAATTGATAGTGCTCACCGTTCCGAGGTTCCGATCTGTCTGTGAGATTCGCCCGTAGCGATTTGTATCTGGATTGTACGACTATCGATCTACACATATGCTGCTGCATATATCTTTTCGTACGGTATTTTTACATACCCATCAGGAGAGTGATTAGAGAGGTTTTGAACCTGCTAATGGAGTGTTGGCAGCCTCGTGCATTATGGCTGAGTAGGCTTTCCTGAAGCCTTGCACTGATGAGCGGAAGCGACGGCCTCCTTCTCGCCAGACACAGCGAAACAAAATGGCAGTGTCCAATGAGACGCACAGGACTGCATCCGTGGAAATTCCCACCTCTCATCAGGCTCGCAGGCAATTAAGCCTTGGTTGGGCTTGACAACTGTATCTCCAAAGGCATGGCTTGTGCTCTCCAATGCGAGAAATCTATCACGTGTTGGTGTCAGCAGACAGGGTTTCTCAGTCCACGTCGTGAGTAGATTGTGCTCTTGCTGAACTAGTGTGGGCCACATATCCCCAGTCACATCTCTTTGAACAACATCTGAGAGAAAACGCATGGAGGAGAGCTACCCAGGCAGTTTAGATTGCTGGCACGACTGGATCCTATGACTTCTCCATGGGCAGCGGGTCAGGCGGTACCCCGCCAACAAGACTACCATCCAGTAACTATCGCGAGAAATCATTCCAGATCGATCCTGGACCTTCCAGCCTACTCCGCTCGGTGGAGGCATCGAGGTCTTTGCTGAAGTCTCCCCAAGGATGTTCATGCGATTTTGCGGGGGATAAACCAGGAGGAAGTCCGAATATCGGCTCCTTGGCAGCCTTACGTTTGGCATCCAGACGTCATTTCCGACTTTACGCAAACCGAGCTTCGTGTCGTGGACAACGACTCTGCAAGCAATGCGAGTCACAGTGTGAGTTACTAGCAAGGAGGACTTCATAACGGAGGTCGGAATAATGCTCACACCTGTACCGTCGTTCAAAATCTCAAAATCCGAAAGGATGCGTGCCGACATATATATACCCACGCGCTTGTCTGAAAAGGACCTAGTATCCAATTCAATGCTACCTGTACCACCAGGCATTGATGACTATTGTACATTCCTGGGGATATCGAATTAAGCCAAAGAATTTGCCGTTGAGTACACATTATGTTGTTTCAGTCCAAAGCCCCAGCCTCGATACCCTCAACGTATATTCGTGGCGGAACGTCCAAGGCACTGTTTTTCCACGAGCGAGATGTTCCACCGAAAGGGCCACTACGAGATGCATTGTTCCTCAGAATCATGGGAAGCCCTGATCCTATGCAAATTGATGGCATGGGCGGGACACATATTGTCACCTCCAAAATTGCAGTCATAGCGCCCTCTGAACAAGAGGGCGTGGATGTTGACTATACCTTCTATCAGATCAGCGTCGAGGATGCGAGAGTCGGTTGCAGTGGTAATTGTGGGAACATCTCCGCTGGTGTCGGCCCTTTTGCTATCAATGAAGGGGTTGTAAAGAGCTTTAGGGAGGGCGTGAGCCCTGATGGAGGAATAACTCGTACCCAAGAGATAAGGATTTTTAACACCGGGACCAGGAGGACACTCACATCTCATGTTCCCATAAACGAAAGGACAGGTAGGGCGAAAGAGATGGGCGAATACGCCATAGCAGGCTGTCCTGGTACCGGTGCCCCGATCCTAATGGACTATCGAGATGTTGCCGGCGGGACACTTGGTAAGGGGCTGCTTCCAACCGGGAACGCCATTGATGAAGTCACGCTTGATGGAAAGAATGTGCCTGTCACCATAACGGACATGGCCAATCTGTTTGGGTTTGCAAGAGCGGAGGATCTTATGACAACTGGCGGCGAAAAAGCGCTCGACCTGACCAGCGACAAAGCCTTAATTGCAAGGGTGAGAAGTCTGCGAGGCTTGGTCGCCCAGAGGGTGGGACTATGCAAAAATCCAGAGAAAGTGGATGAGGAGTCACCCATGTCACCCATGATCGTTCTGATCTCAAGGCCCACCATGGATGAAGGACACGTTCAGTCACGTCTCTTCCTAGATAATAAATGCCATACCGCGATGGCTCTAACTGGTGGAGTGGCGACTACAGCCTGTGGCAAGATCAGGGGCTCTATCGTCCACGACATTCTGGACGCCAAAGCCGCCGCCACGGAAACATTCAAGATACAACATCCGGCTGGTATCCTGCCGGTATCTGTGCAAGCAAAGTACCCTAGCGAAAGTGGTCTGCCGAGTTTCAGAACTTTGTCATTCGTACGCACATCTCGTCATCTGTTCAAAGGAGATATCTTCATCCCCGAGGACTTCCAGGATAAGTACTATGACATAGACGTCAACGGAATCCAGGATCTCACTACCAATGGCGGACATCTAAACAGTGGCGAGACAACAGTTGGCAGTTCTCAGACTAACGGAACCAGCGTGGTAGCTCCAGACCCGAACCAAAAAAGTAGCGGTGTTCCGGATCAGACAAAGGGAACGCGTAAAGATGGTACATCTACGGGAAGCGAAGTTGATTTGAATGTCACGGAGAAATTCGTGAAATTTGTGACAAACTTTAGTTCTGGAAATCTTACAGCTGAACTTCGAGAGAAACTCTCCAAGTTACTCCTAGACTACATGGGTATGGCTGTCTCTGGGGCAAGAATCCCTGAGTCAAGTGTGCCCCTCCAGACGGCTGTCAAGGCTATGTCGCAATCGAGTTCGGGTACCGCGACTGTGATTGGAACCGACGTTCGATTGCCTCCCCAGTATGCAGCCCTATTGAACGGTGCCCATGCACATAGTCTGGACTTCGATGACACTCATATCGAGGCTGCTCTTCACCCTGGAGTTTCTGTCATCTCTGCTGCATTTGCGGAAGCTGAGACATCCTCGTGCAATGTGGAAGACTTTTTGGCCGCTTTGGCGGTAGGCTATGAGATCACTTGTCGCTTGGGCATAGCAATTGGGACGAGTGGCTACAAGCGTGGCTTCCATAACACTGCAACGTGCGGCATTTTTGGTGCTGTGGCAGCTATTGCAAAATTGCGAAATCTCGACTGCACAACTCTGAGCAATGCTCTTGGACTCGCATTATCAATGGCGTCGGGTTCCATGCAATACCTTGAGAATGGATCATGGAACAAGAGGCTCCACCCTGGGCTTGCCGCAAAAAGTGCTTTCGAAGCTGTCATGTTTGCAGAAGGCGGTGTTCTTGGTGCTGCCTTGCCCATAGAAGGTACATTTGGCTTTCTTCATGCATATTCCGGGGTTCCGCAATCGTCCAAGCTCACAAAGGGTCTTGGTAGGGAATGGACCTTTTTGAAGACTGCGCTCAAACCTTATCCCGCCTGTCGAATGACTCACGGGATGATCGAGGTGGCTGATCGGTTATCCAACGGCACAAGACATGAGAATACGGTCGATTCCATCTTGGTCAAGATGTCTGCGGCTTGTTTCCCGGTCGTTGGGAAGCCAACTCCAAACAAGGTCCATCCGCAGAATATTGTCGACGCGCAGTTCAGCGTCTACTACCAGACAGCCGTGTCTTTCCTGTACGGCAGCAATCTTGGATGGTCGGTCTATGATCATCTGCAGGATGAACAGGTCAAGAGACTCTCAGACAAGATCAGAGTGGAAGTGGCAGATATCCCTACTTTGACTGGAACGACAGTGGCGATCAAATGGACTGATGGGTCTTCTTCTGAGGCTTCTGTGGAGCGGCTATTGTGGGAGGAGGAGAGGCCTGTGACGTGGAGTGCCCTCGAGGGTAAGTTCAGGGGCTTAATCTCTGGGCTGCTCCGTCTTGAGAAGATTGACGGGATCGTGGACTGGACCAAAAACATATCCAGTCGAACGATTGAAGATCTGATGATTCAGGCTCGTCTTTGACTTGCGAACAGGAAGCCAGGGGTCGCGGAGTGATAGAATTCGTTGAGGTATAGTAGGCATAGAGGAGACGATATTTACCTAGATCTTTCCAGTTCGTCATCATGTATTGAGAGCTTCTTGTTTGAGGCCCTAGTCTCGCTAAGTCCGCTCTAGTTGGATTGATTTGGCGTTCGGGGTTTAAGGTTACGCTACTGTGTAGCTACCCAGGTACTATTTAGATCGCGCATTCCCGTTGTTGTACCTCTCAGTTCTCCCACCCTTTGCATATTCGGGGTAACATCAGCAGTGGACAGCAACTTATCTCGGCCGTGGCCTCTCATCGCCTTCCAACAAGAAGGCGTAATCGCAATCTAAACATGGATGATTCTCCTCCGACCGTGAGTAGAAATAGGATAAAGGCTTGTACGGAGTGTCGGCAGCAGAAGGTGAACGAGGCATTTGCAGCCGAAAGTGATCAGCGCTAAAGAGATGCTCTAGCTCAAATGCGATGCCAGGGACCTTGGGCTGTTGCCTTGTTCCCGCTGTCGCCGTCAGAAGCTCCATTGCGAGATTTCGCAGACGTACAAGAGGGTCAAAAAACGGAGGTAGATCGATGAAGTATCTCCTGAAACTTCTCGCCTGACATGTATCAATGCAGGAAATCGGAGCTCCAGGCCGAGGTCCAGTCTCTGAAAAATCAACTACAGCAGGCCAGTGCCTCTGCAGAGTACTACGAGCTTCCGAGAGACTTTTCAGATCATAGAGCTCTGCCTAGTAGTGATCAACGCCGATCCAACCTCGACGAGGTCGATGGCGGTGCCTCCTTCGGCACAGATATCGATCAGTTCTTGTCTCCGTCTCAAACCGCACAAAATCAATTTGCCATCGAACAGGAGCCACAGCTTCTCCCCACATCGAAAGCCGGCGACGGCTCTTGGGCAGTCGGAGACTTGATAGTTGGCCAAAGCGAGGTGCAGGACTGTTTTAATCTGTAAGTGTGTTGTCATCGCCTCTGCCACTCGCCGCTTGAATAGTCGACACCTTGGAACATACACTATTATCCCCGTGGAGTTGCTAATCACATATTACTATATAGCTTTCTACAGAATTATCTCATCTACCAGCCTGTAGTGGAGGCCAGTTTGCAGCCACATGCATGCTACAAAGAATCCACGCTGCTCTTCTGGACCATCGTCTTCATTGGTTCAAGAAGATACACCAAAGATCCAACGTTGGTGATACAACTTACGCCTAAGGTCAAGGAACTCCTCGAAAGAGCGATTTTATCGACCGATGGAAGTCTCTGTACCATACAAGCTTTGCTATTACTCTGCGCCTGGCCATTGCCGTTTGATTCCCTCTCTCACGATTTCACCCCGACTGTTGCTGGAGTAGTTTTGAGTCTTGCAATGACTAATGGTCTACATGTGCCTGGGGTTGGGCAAGACTTCGCACGAAAGAAGCTGCCGGATGATAGTAGGCGTAGGGAACTTCGCACAAAGCTCTGGTCAATTTGTATTGCTACTTGTCAAAGGTAGAGTATTAGATCCTCTACGATATTGACACACGTTGGGTTGATATACAGCGCTACAGAATCAGTGCAATCAATGGAACGCCTCCAATCTGGATTCCCGATACCTACGATCGTCCTTTTAGTCGACATGCCTATGACTCACTACCAGTGTCTGTACGATTTCAGAAACGATTGAACCAGTTACACACGGAAGCATTGTTCAACATCGAAACCCAGGCCCTACCGAGCCTAGCAACCGAAAGGGACATTGGCCTTCTCTCTATAATCGATGGCTGGCGACTAACACATTCTTCCCTTGAGCACGAGTGTCCAACATCGATGGGTAAGCACGGATTGGTGGAAAGGAGTACATACGGAGCTAATAACTGCAGACAAGTTCGCATTATCGGCAGCAACCTTGCAAATCTTGCAGTTCTATTTCTTCCTATCGAGGGACCTGATAGACAACTCGAAAATCCAAACACTCTTCGCCGAAGCTTGTGATCTTATCGAGCTTGCCACATCACTGGACCAGGCCCAGCAATTTTGTGACTATGCACCCTTATTTAAAATAAAATTTCTACATCTCGCAGCAGTGCTGATTATGAGAACTGAGAGAAGCTCTGCTCGAGAGACCCTAGATCTACCAAGAGGGAAGAGATGCTATTTTAGCATTATTCAAATGCACAAGAGGATATCGGTCCGTGCAGATGATTTTTGGTCGAGATGCTCTATCTGTCTTTCGCAAATCTGGATGAGCCAAAAATCATATCGTAAGGCCGATGGTACGATAGATACTTTGAAACTGAGGTGCCGGAGCAGGTTAGGGATGAGTGCGCTTTATGAAGGCTATTGGTGGTGGAGAGCGGAGTTCACAGAAGAACCACTTCCATATAAGGATGAGGATATGGACGGTAAGTTCACACAAGTTGCTTTCAGTTTCGGTGACAAGTTTAGAGTAACTTTGACTGATCTTGGAAACCAGAGGGAGAGATTCTATCGAGTGGTAGACCTGCAGACACCCCAGACACAGGATCTGCCGCAAGTCTGATGGATGTGGGCTGGTTGCAATTTCCCTTGATAGATTTCACATTGCCGTTTCCTGAAGATGCAGCTGCAGCCGACTGGTTGAACCTTCAAGACGACATGACAGCACCACTGGTTGCGACGTCTGAACATTGTCAACCATATTCGAATCGCCCCTGAACGCGCTGTTGCGACTTGTGGAGTGTGGAGGGCTCTGACCGAGCACCGAGAGAAGCTTTTATGAAATTCAGAGTGTTACTGCAATTAGTAGCCATCCCATCAACAAAACGCTGCCGTATCTCGGATTGATGTTCAGGAATGATATTCCACGGCCGACTTGACAAAGCACCTGGTATTGGAAATTCGGCTACGGTGAAAAGACCGCCAGAGAGCATACAGATCTGAAGTGGAACGACTCATAAATAGTGCCAAATTCACTTGATACAGCCTGGCTTTTAGCTCCAGCCCTCAGGTTTAACACACTTTCGGTCCATATTTGCCGATTCGCAACATCGACGTGCGATTTTGGTCGTCAAAGTCCGGTCACGTGTCTGTCGTCCCCCCTTGGCCACCCCATACTTTCCCCGACATTTCTAGAAATGTGGAAATCATGGATACTCAATTGAGGGCCGAAGGCATCTACCATGGTGTTAGCAATCATGCCCAGGAGCGAGCAACGCTGATGAGTCGGAGTTTGTCAGATACTCAGGGGTGATATAAAGATCGACCTCCTTGACTCGCTAATGAAAGGGGACAACAAAATCGAAAAGGACCACGTTCTAGTATTGGAATTGACTACCTCCGCAACCATGGATAGCGAAAAAGGAGAAGTCCTCACCCTTGAGGTTCCACCAAAGGACATGCACAGCGGATCTTCAGGGAATGATGCTGCGGACGAGAAAGCAGAGAGGAAGGTTCGGTGGAAACTGGACCTCGTCTTACTACCTCTCCTTTCATTAAGCATTTTCTTCGGCTATCTGGTAAGCAGCCTGTGAGCTCTTCGAGGAAATGAAATACCTAAACAGGTTCCTTCAGGACCGTGGTCAAATTGGCAATGCTCGTGTCCTCGGCATGCAGACCGATCTGGGCCTCACTAGTCAGCAGTTCTATAATTGCGTCATGATGTTTTGTGAGCATTGAATGTCCTGGTAGAGTGCAGTGAATGGTTACTGACTGCGCTGGAATTTAGATGTTGGTTACGTATGTACCCATCCCCATCGCTGGCCTACTTATGGATCCATGAATTCACAATGAGAGACTGACACTTGTCAAGATGCTTATCGAGCTTCCTGCTGCAATGTGTCTCAGATATTTTCAGCCTCGATATGTCTTCAGCCTGGCGCTTATTGCATTCGGGACATTCGCTGCAATTATCCCGCCAACAAGAAGCTATGGAGCGACAATGGCTTTGAGGGTCCTTATTGGACTTGGCGAAGCATTTACAACAAATGCCTTCATCTTTGCGAGTTTGTGGTACAAACCAGAGGAGCTAGCAATCAGAATCGGTGAGTTATACTGTCTACTTGTACTCCCCTATTCTGACCGGACACAAAGGTGCAGTTTATGGAATGACACCTATTGCCGGTGCGATTAGTGGCATCATAGCTTATGGAGTGGGTAAAAATCTTGAGGGCAATAGTGGGCTGAAAGCATGGGAATGGTTGTTCGTGATTGAAGGGGCGGCAACCGTTGGGTTCGCTTTTATTGTGCTCATATTCCTGCCAGGTCTTCCCGAGGAGACCGCTGCCAAAGGTTCATACCTTTTTCGAAGTCACGAAGACCGTCAAGCCTTACTAAGGCGCTTCGGAAAGTGTGAGTAGTTATACCAGAGGCTAGTTTTGAGGAGAGCTTGGAATTCGGCTGACAGTGTGGAATAGCACAAAATTCGAAAGGTGCAAAGTTGCGACCTCGTCAGATCTGGATCGCTCTCAAAGATCCCAAACTTTACACTGGTTCGCTCTTGGTGGGAGCTGCCGGCGTTGGAATTGGAGCCTTCTCCGTGTTCCTTCCGACATTTATCAGAGAGTTCGGGTTTTCACAGCTCCAGACCCAACTTTACTCGATGATTCCTTATGCCTTTGGGTTAGTGGGACTTATATTCTTCTCATGGCTTTCGGATCACTTGGGCCAGCGGGCGTGGGTGACTATCCTCTGCCTGTGCATAACAGCAACTGGATTTGTCATTCTTCTAGCCACAACAAATAGGGTGGCGCTGGTTGCTGGCGCATGCTTTGTGGCAGGTGGTGCATATCCGAGCCTCGTTGTTGGCATTTCCTGGACGATGACCTTCCACGGTGGCTACACCAAGCGAGCGACTTCATCTTGGGCTGTTCAGATCGTTATCCAGGGTTACAGCATTATGGCTTCCCAGATATACCGCAATCCTCCACGGTACTTCCTTGGCCACGGCATAGCCCTGGCGGTATATGCCCTCGGTATCGCCTGCGCGATTGTGTCATGGTGGATTTGTGTTCAGGCAAACAAGGCCAAAGATCAAAGACAGGCTGAGTTTGCATCTAGGGGTGAAGTCGACCCTGACATGGACGAAGACTATGAAAGGCTTTGCGACTATCACCCTGGTTATCGTTACAGCACTTAAAAAGCAGCTGATTCCCTCACTGTACTAAGGCATCTCGATGTGATAGGGATAAAGTGTGTGGAATACAATGGACAAAACTAGGGCCTCCCATTAGATCAGCACATTAGTAACAGTATGGATGCAAAATGAGGACAGCTTCCCCAGTAGGACTTCTAACTATACTGTGGGCTTGCCTGGGCGGTGGGTGGGCGGCCCTGCATTGTATTGCTTACCAAAGTGGATTGCATAAATCAGCCAAGCCCTGGGGTGAACACGAATCCAGGCCTCGGATCTGGGCTGGGTAAAATAACTGTTGAAGGGCCGAGGGCCTAACCAGGTGTTGGTGATATAAGAGCCTGTTTTGGTCCCAGCTCAAAAGTTACCCCAGACAACGCACGACTTTCACGGCTATTCTTCCTTCATGAACATTTTCCTTCCTGTATCCAAATGGCTACTATTGTTCTTGTCCCGGGTTCCTTCGCCCCAGCAGACCTCTACACGGAATTTGCCGGTGTTCTCGCCAAACATGGTCTTGAAACATCGGTAATTGACACACCCTCCGTGGGGCGGCGAGAAGGAAAGGCTCCCGCCACCATGACAGAGGATGCGGACGAGATCAAAAGAGTGGTGTTGCCTCTGATCGACCAGGGCAAGGAAGTGGTTCTCGTGGCGCATTCGTACGGCGGTATCCCAACAACGCAGAGTCTCGAAACGCTGTCACAGAAAGCTCGCAGCGCTCAAGGCAAGAGTGGTGGAGTCAAGAAGGTGGTGTACATGACAGCCGTCATCCTACAGGCTGGAGTATCGAATTTCGAGTTGTTTGGTGGAAGTATGCCCGAATGGGTGTCAGTAAACGTAAATGAACCTGCATATAGACACCGTTTTCCACCCCCAGACGCTTTCGGTTTCTAACGGTATGTACTCAGGACGACCACATGAGCCTCTCTGCTGCAGAGAATGCCCCACTTACATTCTCTGACCTTCCAGAGAACGAGGCTTTGAAGTGGGCGAATCGCATGTCGGTGCACTCGACACCCAGCTTCAAGGAGAAGTTGACGTACCCGGGCTACAACGACGTCGAGGTCCACTACATCTTCTGCGAGGAGGATAAAATCATTCCGCCCCCATTCCAGCAAGCGATGGTCGAGTTGATCAAAACCTCCAGCGGTAACGAGGTCAAGGTGCATAGCCTCCAGAGCGGACATTGTCCCACGCATAGTCAGCCGGACAATGTGGCGAACATTTTGAAGGAAGTCGCACAGATTGCATGATCGACAGGGGAGAAGTGATTGTTTTTTTAAGTGAGATGTTTGGATACATACGTGCCACTAAATTATTGTCTCAATCTGTGTATTTTGGAGGGATAATATTTTGTAGATCATGGTCTTCCACCACCAGCCCGACTGCGAACTGGGGCACATCGTTTCGACGTAGCTTAAGGGACATACCGGAAGCCTTCCACACCTTCCAACGCAGCCACCTTGCCTTCATCGGCCAGCCTGTTTTGTCGCCCAAGCCACCTCGAAGTGAAGAATGTGGCGATTCCAGCGATGATCTGGAGTGCTATCGTCGTCCATATACCGGGCGCATAATTCTAAGGAGGATGAATCAGTCGGTGTAAGTCCAGGTGCCCCAAAGCAGTCCCTAAGCGGATCGACTAGGAGGGAAAACGATATGACTTACCGGAGCATCCTGTGATCGGTAGATCGTGCTTCCGCAGACACCCCCTACTGCGCCTACGCTGATCATGGCCGCAGCAACGACGCCTTTCTTGTTGATGGTCGCCGTCTGATTCTGGGCATAAGCAAGAAATTGCGGCCCATTGGCCTGCGACCCATAAACGGCTAGGAAAAGACCAAAGTATCGGAAACCAGGCGCGCCTCCGTAGCGGACGATCACGAGACCGACGACAGCTATCACACATTGAGTGCAGATTATTGGCCATCTGACTTTCATCTTGTCCGAGATCCAGGCCGTGGTCAAGCTCATGATTGTCGCAAAGACGTATGGCGGACTCGACAACAGCTGTGCAAGAGCATAGCTGTAGCCCATCCCTTGTCGCAGGATGATCGGCTGGAAATACGCAAGGGCGTACACAGTAGTCGCAGCCACGAAGTACTGGTATGAGCTAGTTGGGGTTATAAGTATCTGAGACTTCTCCATTTTGAATGTGATACCTACAAGACGATTAACTTCCAGTCCAGCAACATGTGGAGCATTTGCTTGACAGTTGCATGATCCATGTTGTCGGTAGCACGTCCTTCACGAAGCCTGGTCATAGCGATGTGCTTTTGACGTTCGGTTAGGAATTTCGCCTTTTCGGGAACTAGGTTCAGGATTCTTGTCAATTCGGAGTCACAGAAGATCTCCTCGGATTTCGGCAGTACTCACAGTCGACCAGAAAGAAGGGAGCGACTAAGCCAGCAACTATCGTAAGGATGCCTTCAATGATGAAGACTGGAGAGGTGTCAGTCCTCTAGTATCCCTGTAAAGCTTTCTGAGAACCTACTCCATCGCCAACTTTGTCTGTACATCCCATCTCCGACGCGTACAAGGGACAACACATACGCGAACTAGAGATGTCAGAAATTCCAAGATATGAGCAGGAATTCACAGGACTCACTATTGGACCAAACCCTGACGCTAAGAGGGCAGCCATATAGAAGAGTGAGATTCTCCTGGCCATCTCGAATTTCCGGTACCAGGAGGCGATGATGAACACGGCTCCCGGGTAGACTTTTGATGTCAGTCACAGAGTATTTCTCTCGAGAATACGATACGTACGGCCGGCCTCGAAGGCTCCAAGCATGGCTCTCAGGACTGTGAGCGAGGTCCAGCTATGGATGAAACCCATAGCCAATACACTCGCACCCCACACTGTAATGAGGAAAGGAAGCCATATCCTCGAACCAATGCGCCGAATGACCATATTCGAAGGGATTTCAAGAAGTCCATAGCCTGTGCCTTTATCAGCCCGGGGTCTTTGAAATAGGTACTCACAACCGAGGGGCCCACCTATGAAAAAAACAAGGAGGGCGATAGAGTAGCGGGACCTTCAAAGTCACTGGTCAGCAATTTTCGTCCTGCTTGAGTGACAATCTTGACGAACCCTACGTTCAATGCCAAATCCTCCGCCAGTCCAGCGATGTAAGCTGCTGAGATATTGGTCCGATCGAGAAGGGAAAAGGCGAATATAGTGCAGAGCATCGGAAAAACTCTGATATCAATCTTCCGCCTACTAGGGTCAGAATATGTATCCTCCACTCAGAAGGCATCACGACTGACACTAGGGCACGCTCTTCTTTCTCGGTCCAGTCCTGGATCACGGCGTTTTGATCCTGGACGGACACATTTTCCTCATGAATGGAGTCTTGCTTGGCCTCTGATATGGTCTTCTCAGGGTGAACTGGGTCTTGGCTCTTGGGCTCCATCTCAGCTGACTGGTTCTGAAACAAGGCTGTTCGCACCGGGATGGGTCTTGAAGTTACGAGAAGCAGTGCTTGCGGGACATCTAGTATTCTGATAATCTAGAGCATGTCGCCTCACCTTTAAGTAACCTAGAACTATCACTCCGCGTTGTAAACCATTCCGCTCCCCAAGATGCAACATCTGTAGCCAAGATTCCCACAACCGTGGTCCACGGCAAGATCGTCACCTTTAAGGGCAAGCATATAAAGAAGGGAAGCTTAGAGCTCTGCGCCCCAGCTTTCCCCACAAACTTACCCCATGGATCTCGGCCCATGCCAGTTGAGATGGTGCTGTGGCTCGCTTAGGAGGCCGGCTAGGGGTTGCCGCTTCTGGGGTTGCAATTAAGGCCGGTGCTAATAATAAAAAATTGAGGTAGCGCATAGTGTTGGCGTGGCCACGTGTGGGTATCGGGCCTGAATCGGGCGGAGAGAATCCGCTGGTTATGAACGCCTTTGGATTCATTCGATATTGGTAAATGTCCGGGAAGCGCGTGCAGTAAAGCCTGTGCTCCTGATTGCAGTAGGAGTTTCGCCTTCCAGAGAAAGAGGGTCAGGGCAAATGGGGCCGGGGTTTTAGGACAACTGAACAATTCTATACCTACTTGGGAAGAGTGGTTGGTGTTCATAATTACCTTACTAGACTTGAATAGTTCCTTGACATGAGACTGGGACTAACCAGGACGCAGCTAATGAGAAGAAACAAGCACGAACACGAACGCACCTTCTCGGTTATCTCTTTGTATCCTCCCAAACCCCAAACAATCTTACCCTACGAAGGGTGAAATTGCGATCGTGCCACTTGACAAACCACAGGGATCAAATACGCTATCCATGGGAAACTTCCACCAAATTGGACATATACTACATGGACTATATCAACAAGTTCATATTTGCGTCACAGTCCTCGTAGGAGCAGGGAAGGTTTTCCAGCGTAGGTTGCTTGTGACCTTTCAACGGTATTAGCTGGGCTCTTCCGTTGATCTCCACTCTCTCCATGCGCGAAGGTATCTTTTCATTCTGTTGTGATGTTAGCCTCTTATAACCCATCCCTACCCGCCTTCTGCTTCGCAACCATGGCTTGAGGCGCTGCAAGGTTGACCACAAAAAGTTAGACAGGCAACCATGGGGTTTAGGGGCAGAGCCTTGTCACGTGAACAGATGTGTTGCGGCTCACGGCTCGGCTGGCGGCTGACGGTTAACGGTTAGACCTTTCAAATCCAACCAAGCTCAAACAAAGCAAGCAGGCAAGCAAGACCAAATAATTCCAAGTTCAGGATGGCTTTACTGCTTTTACTTGCAAACTAGAAGTTTTCTCGCCATCTTGACGTAGTGGGTGTGGGAAAATTGTGTAATATTCCTAGCTTGCGTGGGAGAATTTGCGTCTTAGCGATCGGTCAAGGTCCGAAACCATGATGTTAAATCATCGCTATCGGTTTGGGGAACCTCTACCAAGACCAGGTCGCCGAGCTCAATCTCCTCTTTGCAAAGTATGAGAGCCCTACAATCAAAAGCCTCACATGCCTGTCGAGGTCGCGATTATCTGCACTTCGGAGTATAAGCACCATGGTTAGAAAAACTGGCTGTTTTGAACAACGGCTGAAAAGCGTTGTTGAAATACATATATGTAACTAAGAGTCATCACTAGCTTATTGCAGACTAGCCAGGACATCAGTTCGATAGGGGTTCAATATCGGGTAAGGGGTCTTGCAGGCTGCCTTGGAAGTCATCCCAGTGCTCACCAAGAAGTCTTGCCGTCTCGTCTCTGAAATTGCGATAATAGTCCCAGTCATCCCCAAGCTCGGCGGACATCATCGTATCGTAGGGTCCAGCAGTAGGATCGAATGCCACCTCAGGATCGCATGCGGGACTGGCTTCTTGAGCAGCTGCCCAGTTGGCTGATAGATCGATACCTTCCGGGAAAAGCGCTTCGGGAAGAGGGCGGCCAGCTGAGCGGCCTAGTGGTGGACGGATCTCCCCAGAATCGGGTTCACCAGTAATGGAAAGGAGGCCAGAACGTGCAGAGACGCCTTCGTCATACATCTCTCCTATGAAAGTTAAGCTTGCGTCTGCAGTCTTGGGTTTCTGCGAAAGCCTCTTTGCCTGGGCCAAGAGCTTAGCGAATCCATACGAAAAGTCGGCGGCGTAGTAGTTTTCGCGGAGTTCGTTGAGCATCTGTGAGCATTGTTCAAATCCGCGCAGACCAGCAGTTCGGATATGTTCAACCGAAGACATTACGTCTGAAATATGGCTGACGACCGCAGCTATCAGTGAGCTCAATCCTGTTTGGGGCAGATGGCGTACCAGGTCTAGCTGATGTAGCTCCACGGCAAGATCTGTTATGGAGTGCGCTGATTCTCTTACTGTTGTTTGAATCTCGTGCTGGAATCTTTCCTCATCGAGGCTCTCCAAAAGTGAAATCTGACCTTTGTGTGCCTGCAACCATGGCCGGTACAAAGTGATTAGACACGTGTGATAAAGCATGTGCAATACCGTGCGAAACACGACAAATGGTTCGAATCCAGAGTCAGATATCTCGGAACCCACAATGGTCGTCTGCAGCTCTGAAGGCAGCGAGGTGCGCCATGATCTTAGTTCTTCCCCAAGACTTGTCAAGTTGGATCTAGAACTGTCGGTGGTCATTGGAATGAGTACCATTCTGGACGATTCTTCATCTGGGTTGCCTCCGTTGCCTCGCTGATTTCCAAGTTTGTACTGTTTAGCCAGGATACTGCGAAGATGACGATGGAGTTTTGTTTGTGCTACCGAAGCCATGCATAGCAAACGTCGCTTTCCAAACGGCCACTGAACGCCAACTTTGTTAAATCCATCCAGTGGAACGTCTCCTAGATCGTAATCTTCAACTTCCATGTCGGGAACATCGTGATCTTCTAGGGTGTAACAGAGCGGTGCCTTCAATCCAAGAGCGCAGAGGGGGTCTCGGTTCACACAAGCCCACCAAATGCGCCGTCTCATTCGTCGCTCTGTTGCATCCATATTCATATGTGCTGGATTCCTGTCAAGCCCTGCCCTTCGACTTAAGGAGAGGGCGATCTGTAGCCAGTGGCACGCGTTTTTCTGATCGTCAGGTGTCTCATACCACAAAGACATGAGCGCGAGTACTCGAATGACGCACAGCCGATTTCGTTCATATTCCATATCATAAAGCGCCTAGGGCTTGTTAACATTTTCCTGAACAATATTGACTCTCGGTGCGCGTTTCCTGCAGCCTACCTTGGTCTTGAAGTACCAAGCTCTCCGTGCAGCCTTCCTTGTAAGAAAACCTAAGGTGCGCAATGGCTTTATGTCGACATGACCACACCCAGCGAACATAACAGCCTGAAATAACAAAAGGCTAACACGATTTGGGCGATTGTCCGAAGCTGTGATGTCGTGGAGGAATCTGCCCAGATCTAATAATGGCATGTAAGGGTGTACAAATTCCGCGTAACAACGAAGGATAGCGTCACGGAACTTTGGTGCAGGGATCTCAAAGCAGCCCTTCTTGTGCAGATACTCGACGTCCTCTGATGGCAAGTGCGGTGGGATCGGCTCTAGGAAGTCTGGGAGGACAACTTGAGCGGTTTGGAATTTCGGCATACCAATCGACAGCCCTTGTGGTGAATGGATTGAAGATGGAGTAGGAGTAAGAGACAAAGACGGAGCTATGGTGGCGTGGATTAGCGAAGAAGAGTGGTCGCATTTGGCAGTCCTACCTTCAACTATCTTATTGGGCTCGTAAGCTGGCAGGGAGGCACTGTCTTGTGGAGTGCCCCGAGGGTTGTCAATGACAGGATGGTCGCTCTGCACATCCACTGTAGGGCTGGTCTGCAGGAAATTGGGAGCTGTGGTCTTCTCGGGTTGCACCATGGCTATTAGACCTTGTTCAAGTTGAGGTCCGGGTTCGGATAGATCATGACGATGTTTCGATTTTCTGTCAGAGGTCAATCATCCCTTCTACATAGAAGCATCAAAAGGCTGGCTGTGACATACTTTGACTTCCTGGTCTTGGTGATTGAGCACTCGATTTTTTCCAAGGCACAATTGTTACATGGATGATGATCTTCAACATTACAGCGAATCTTGCGCCATTGGCAGAACGAGCAGGCCTTGCTGGCCCGCCTTTTGAAGCTCTTCGCCATCAGAACGGGTACAGGGACAGCGGGTGGCCCATCTGCCTTTTCTTTACTCGGCTGACTTTGTAGGAAAGCCTGAGACATGATAACAATTTCCAGGATCAACCGAGGCGATCGCAATGGACGGAATTCCAAATAGGAACAAAGGTGAGGCATGTAGGAAGAGAGTTATTCATGCAGCTGAGATGGCAGTTCCATCGCCGAGGCGCCTGTGCAACGAGTGGAAGGGCCTGGGTGGGACTACTTAGTAATCTACATTGACTGCCTTCTTAGCCTCCCTAAGTATTAATAGCCTATGGGATACGCCCAGCTTGGTTCATTTGTATTGGTGGAGTTAAGATATTAGGGATGCCTTATTCCTCAGCCCAGCGAGGTACAGCTAGCAATTCTGGTTGACCAAGTCACCCCCCATAGGCTGTATTGCGGGGTGTTGCGAATAAGGGCCTCGGGGCGTGTTGGAGCTCACTTACCACCCCTCTCCGGCGAGAATAGGAGCAAGATCACGCCTGTGAGTCCCTGGAGCTTAAGGACGAGGGGGACTAACCAAGTACCTACTTAACTAATTGGCTTGCTTGGTTAACTATTAATATTAGTTAATCTCCTTAGTCAACTAACCAGTCAGTTACTAGGCAACTAGGCCGAACCAAAAGTCGTCATTCCACAACACCCAACATCTCTACAAACATCTCTGATATTTTAGTAATGAGCTATGTGTGGCAATTTCATGATGAACCGGTTGTGGCCAAATCTCTGCATCGGCGTACATAACCTGAGAGGCACCATCAGGAACTTGACACTTCGACGCTTTTGCTCCTCCTTCGCGTGATTCCAACCAACAAAAGAAGTACTAAGTTAGGTATGAAGAACTTGAAAGCATGGTCCGAATATTTCATTCTTTCCTATACATCTAATATGCGCTCCAATTTGATCAACAATGCACGCTGTCAGTTACCAAGTTGAGTTCTTGATCTCGGCCAAGTGACTATCACGGTGGGTGTGTCCTGTCAAGCTACTATACCGAGGCTGCCGCGTATCACCGAATACAGGCGCCTTCATGAATTCCGTTAACCGGTGCCACGGCTGGACAATTGCTGCAGCCGCCCTGAAGGGCATTACCCCGGACTCGATGCATCTACCCGGAAAGGATGGGGTTATCATAGGGAGGTCGTCCTTATGGGAGTAAAACCCGCTCGTTCTCCTCGGTGAGGATGTTTCTGCTTACTCACTGGCCCCTATATACATTACTAGGATTGATTCCATCAAGAACAGCTGAGCTCCCTTGATCTGAGAGAGTCAACCATTTCAACATGCCACAAAAGTCAAGATGGTCGGTGGATATTCCCATAACATCCCTCCCTTCACTCCTCCTGGGTGACGACCCCGATGCTTTGCCAGACACTCCAGCGTACATTGACACCGAAAATCCCGAAGTACTGCGACTGTCCTGGAGAGAGTTTGCCTATTGGTGTAAAAGGGTGGCTGCCGGCTTGGTCGATACCGGACTTTGTTCCAATGACCGTGTCCTGATATATTCCGGGAACAATATCTTCTTCCCCGTTGCCACGTTGGGGGTCATCATGGCTGGCGGTATCATATCTACCGCCAATCCCACATTTGTTGCAAGAGAACTGGCATACCAACTGAAAGATTCCGGTGCACGGTTTCTGCTGATCGCCGAGGCAAGCATGGAAACCGCATTGGAAGCAGCAAGACTCGCACGATTCAACGAAGATGATATTTTCATTTTTGACGATGCTGTCCTCGCGGGCACTCCTCGACGTTCAGGGGTAATACGCAACTGGAGCCATTTGATTGCGCCTTTGCAGAGGGGCAAGTCTTTTCGAGAGAAGGAAATAAAATCGAAAGACGAGGCTCGCCAAACCGTGGCATTGTTGTACTCTTCTGGCACTACTGGCATACCTAAAGGTGTTGAAATCACGCACTACGGCCTCGTCGCGAACTGTGTTCAACTTGGACATCTTCAAAATCTGAGTTCGAACCAATCGAAAAGCGACCGCCTTCTTGCTTTTCTCCCCATGTACCACGGCTTGGGTCTACTGTCATTCACGACCATGTCTCCATATCGCCAAATACCAACGTATATAATGAAACGATATAGCCTAGTGCCAACCCTGGAAAATATTGCGAAGTTTCGGATAACCGAGCTGATGCTTGTCCCACCAATTCTGGTTGCTATGGCGAAATGCATCGACGCGAAGCAAGGCAAGTTCGACCTTTCTAGTATCAGGAAAGTCAGTGTTGGGGCAGCGCCTTTATCGCGAGAAATGTGCGAGGAGTTCGAAAAGCTATGGCCAGAAGGCCAGATTAATGTCAAGCAAGGATGGGGCATGACAGAGTCAGTACTATGTATTCCACATCAGCCCTGCCTGGTCATTGCTGCGCATAAATTCTAATAATTACCGTCGATATCGGGATATATAGGTTGCCACTCTCCGTGCTTAACTGGGATGAGCGAGAGATATCCAAGACTCGAGCCGTTGGTGAACCCGTGGCCAACTGCGAGGTCAAAATCATGGATGATGAAGGCCTCAATGAACTTCCTGTGGGAGAATCGGGTGAACTCTGGTGCAAGACACCGACCATGATGAAGGGATATTGGGGGAGGCCTAAAGAGACGCAGGATTCCATCACTGCCGATGGGTGGTTTAAGACAGGTGATATCGCGTTGGCCGATGGGAATGGGAAATATGTCATCATTGACAGGAAGAAGGTCAAGGCCACGACAATTCCCATCATTCTGAGAGATACATTTCGAATTGACAAGAGCTACAGGAATTGATTAAAGTCAAAGGCAACCAAGTTGCCCCTGCTGAGTTAGAGGCACTGCTACTTGAACACCCCGAAATCCTGGATGCCGCTGTTGTTGGGATCAAACGGTATGTGTGTGCCCTTGCGGAGGTACGAATTGGCAGAGATAAATCATATAGTAGTACAGTACTAAGTACTTACGGGCCTGCAGGGACGAAGATGAGGAACCGATGGCATATGTCGTGAGAAAGCCAGGAAGTGAGGTCTCTGCAGAAGACGTCCTGAAGTTCATGGCCGTTAAAACGTCCAAAATCAAGCGGATTACAGGCGGCATCGTTTTCTGCAATTTGATACCGAAGAATCCGGTAAGTGCACTTCACTGCCTGCCTCCCTGACTGACACCTGCTTTGATTTAATTGTTGGCAATCTAGTCAGGGAAGATTCTACGTCGACTCCTTCGAGATAAGGCGGCGGTAGACGTGAATGAGCAGAGGATAATGGTTCAGGAGCAAGAGATGAGACGGGAAAATGCTCATCTCTAGAGTCTCTAGAGCAATTATACATGGTTTCTAGGTATATAGTACTTACTAAATACTATGTATATAGTTATTTAGACTAAGTGACTTTAAAGATCTTTACAATATCTCAGCTATGCATAGTACCTTCCTCCTGCGTAACGACTAAGGAGAATGCCCCTCTCACCTTGGGGTATAATTTCGTTCCAGCTATACCTAGGTACTTGAAGTATATACTATATATCTATCCCCGCCGGCTACTCTTTAAGGTATATATAGTATACTATTTTAGAGAGTACGAGTAAGTTAGTAATATTAAAAGAATTCCGCACTAATCCCTATTTCTATAGAAATATAAACCCTAACTTAGGAATATCGTAGATAAGAGTATATATATATATATATGAAATATTATTAATATACTTAGGTAGCTTTAGAAATCTTCTTAGTATATATAGGCTATACCTAAATACTTAGTATTTATATCCAGCTTACTTCCAAGCGGCTTTCGCGGCCTTAACGACTTTAACTAAAAGCTACCTAGGGGTTCCCCAGGCATCGGTACCTAGTAGGAGATCTCAGGTAGTGTGGGGTATTTTGCATAGTTGGGTGGGCCGCTGGCGGGAAAAGTAGTAATCTGGCTTAGGTTA
>Ga0105239_10001481_pt1 | contig 31222 bp, 26 predicted proteins | sample KBSC44metaG_FD_92761 | JGI IMG/M metagenome (GOLD analysis project Ga0105239, IMG submission 92761) | Corn rhizosphere microbial communities from Kellogg Biological Station, Michigan, USA - KBS C4-4 metaG | ecosystem: Host-associated > Plants > Roots > Rhizosphere > Soil | place: Michigan, USA...
AGTCGTTGACGTATACTACTTCTTTTGTGTATTCGATGATGGGGCTGGCGTCGGAGGCGAGGAAGTGTTCGCCTTTTCCGATGCCGATGACCAGGGGGCTGCCTTTGCGGGCGGCGATGATGGTGTCGGGGGATTCTTTGTCGAGGAGCACAATTACATAGGCCCCGACGACGCGTTTGAGGGCGATGCGGACGGCTTCTTCGAGACCGCAGTTGTTGTTCTTCTGGATGTCTTCGATGAAGTTGAGGAGGACCTCTGTGTCGGTATCACTTTTGAACTGGTAGCCTTTACGGCTGAGCTCGTTCTTTAGCTGGGTATAATTCTCTATGATGCCGTTGTGGATCATGGCGAGGCGGCCGCTGGAAGAGCTGTGTGGGTGGGCATTGCGGTCGTTGGGTTCGCCGTGGGTGGCCCAGCGTGTATGGCCCATGCCGGCGTTGGCGTGGAGGTCTTTGCCGACGAGGCTGTCTTCGAGCTCGGCTACTTTCCCTTTCTTCTTATAGACGCGGAGGTCGTTGTTGAGAAGGGCTACGCCACTGGAGTCATAACCCCGGTATTCGAGGCGTTTGAGACCTTTTAAAATGATCGGGTATGCTTCCCTTGGGCCAATATAAGCGACGATACCACACATAGAATATTATTTTTTTAATGGTTGTTAGGGTGTTTTAGCACACTTTTAGCCGGGGCAATATTAGCCAATAATCTTTAAATAAAGCAAAAGGGCTTCCCTTTTTGGGAAGCCCCTGATAAACGTGTCAATTATTGATTTAATTGTATTTATACTTCCAATATCCGTCGATCCATACCCAGCCGGCGTCGGTATTCTTCCAGTGACCTTTTACCCAGACTTTTTCGTTTGAGCGGGAGGAAGAATTGTAGGACGGGTGTTCGTTGGTACCCGGTCTGTTGGAGAGGGTAGTGTCGTTGGAATAATTGTCGTTACTACTGTTATTATTGTTATTCCCGTTGTTGTCGTTGTAGTTGTTGTTGCCGTTGTTCCCGTTGTTATTGTTATCGGGGCTCGTCCGTTGTTGTGGTCTGTATGATGGAGTGCCGTCGCCATAGGGATCTTCGGGATCGTCGAAGTCTTCGTCGTAGTAGGGGTCGGGTGCTACGGTGGGAGGGTAGGCGTAGTAGGGGTAGCCATAGTAGCTATAGGGGTAGCCGTAGCCGTACCAGGGCCAGCCCAGGCTGAGACCGAGGCCCCAGCCCCAGGGATAGTAGCCGCCCCAGCCGCGGTAGCCGCCGTAGTAACCGCCACGGTAGCCTCCGTAGTAGCCGTGATAGCCGCCGTAGTAGCCGCCACGGTAGCCACCGGCGTAACCGCCGCGGTAGCCGCTGCCGATATAGGTATGAGCGCCGCTGATGGTTCGGGCGCTGCCTGAATATCCGCCTCTGAAGCCGCTGATGCCCCTGACGCCGCCGCCGCTGTAGCCGGTGGATCCTCTGAAGCCACCGCCGCTGAATCCGGTGGATCCTCTGAAGCCACCGCCGCCGCTGAATCCGCTGACGCTTCTGGTGCCGCCGCTAAAGCCACCGCCGCCTCTGAAGCCTCCGCCTCCACCGCCCCCGCTACGGCGTTGAGCAAAGGTTGGTGTGGACAGGCCGGCAAGGACCAGAATGAATAGGGGGATTAATATTCTCGGGTTCATAACACTCATTTAATGTACGGTAATGTACGGGGGTTAGACCGGCGCGGACCTCAAAGGTTTAAAGAATGACAGTCTTTTAACAAATGAATTTATTTTTAAATGTTTTATGCTGAGGAAAGCAAGGTGTTGTGCATGATAATGAAGGCGACGGAGAAATAGATCACGAGTCCGGTGACGTCTACCAGGGTAGCGACGAAGGGGGCTGAGGAGGTAGCGGGGTCGGCCCCGAATTTCTTTAGTACGATGGGTAGCATGCTTCCGGCGATAGTGCCCCAGAGTACTACCCCGATGAGAGAGAAGCCGACGGTGACGGCGAGCACGAGGGCGTGGGGGTCATAGGTATGGAAGATCATGTTCCAGAGAATGATGCGGGTAAAGCCGATGATGCCGAGGACAGCGCCGAGCATGAGGCCCGACATGAGCTCGCGGCGGATGACGCGGAACCAGTCGGCGATGGTGATCTCGCCGAGGGCCATTGCCTGGATGATGAGGGTGGAGGCTTGTGAGCCGCTGTTGCCTCCGCTGCTGATGATCAGCGGGACGAAGAGGGCGAGGACCACGGCCCTGGCGATCTCGTCTTCGAAATAGGCCATGGCGGTGGCGGTCAGCATTTCGCTAAGGAAGAGGACGATGAGCCAGACGACCCTTTTCTTGAACAGTTTGAGGATCGGCATTTCCAGGTAGGGTTCGTCGAGGGCTTCTGTACCACCGATCTTCTGGATGTCTTCCGAGAATTCTTCCTGTGTGATCCAGAGGACGTCGTCGATGGTGACGATGCCGAGGAGGAGATTGTTGTTGTCCAGGACTGGGAGGGCCACGCGGTTATTCATTTTGAAGGCTTCGCTGGCTGTCTCCTGGTCGTCGTTGACGTTGAGGGCGATATAGCGGTTGTCGATGACGTCTTCGATCCTTTTGTCCGGGTTGGCGAGGATGATCTCGCGGATACGGACGTCGTCTATGAAAAGTCCTTTGTCGTCTACGACGTAGATGACGTCGATGGTCTCACTGTCTTTGCCGACTTCGCGGATGTGTTCGATGACCTCTTTTACGGTCCAGTCCTTTTCGACGGCGATATAGTCGGGGGTCATGAGGCGGCCGACACTGCGTTCGGGGTAGCCGAGCAGGGAGAGGGTGATCTTTCTTTCTTCGGGGTCGAGGGTCTTGATGAGCTCTTTCACTACTTCGCTGGGCAGCTCTTCGAGGAAGGAGGTGCGGTCGTCGGCGGAGAGGTCGTTGAGCAGTTCGGCTGTCTTGAAGGCGGGCAATTCCTGTATGATACGTTTCTGGGTCGGTACGTCCAGGATCTTAAAGGTGCTGGAGGCGCGATGGATGCTGAGGTTGGCTATGATCTGCGTTTCGTACTCGGGAAATTCGTAGATCAGTTCGGCCACGTCGCTGATGTTCTGGTTGTTCAGGAATTCCCTGATGACCAGGACATCCTCGGACTGGATGATCTCGGCGAATTGGTCTCTGGCATCAATTTGTTCGGCTTCTGAAGACATAGGTCAAACCTACGGCAAAATGTTAATTCTCCCAAAGGATTTGGGGGTGTTCCGCTGATGTCGGAGACGGAGGGGTGAGGGTTGTGGGATCGAATGGATTTGGGGTGAGGTGTTCCGCTGATGTCGGGGACGGAGGGATGAGAGTTGTGGGATCGAATGGATTTGGGGTGAGGTGTTCCGCTGATGTCGGAGACGGAGGAGTGAGGGTTGTGGGATCGAATGGATTTGGGGTGAGGTGTTCCGCTGATGTCGGGGACGGAGGGATGAGGGTTGTGGGATCGAATGGATTTGGGGTGAGGTGTCCGCGGGCGAGGGATGGAGGGGTGAGGGTTGGAGTGGTCCGCGGCGCGGGATGTGGGGTTGGGGTTGATCGAAGGGATTGGGGTAGGGTGTTCCGCTGACGCCTGAGATGGAGGTGGCGGTGGTGACGGGGAGCGACCGGTGGTGTTGGTTTGAAAAAGTGGTAACTTGGTCCGCTAAAATTAAATGGTTTGATACTGCCTCAATTGTTCATTGCGCCAAGCGGGAAGATGGGAAGGGGGGTGTTTACGTCTGTAGCTATTAAAAAGGGGACTGTGGTCGAGGTCTCGCCGGTGATCGTTATGACAGCGGAGGAGCGGATCCTTCTTGACCAAACCTTGTTGCACGATTATATCTTCGAGTGGGGGTTGAGGAAGAAAGGATGCTGTATGGCGTTGGGTTATGTGCCTTTGTATAATCATGCATACCGGTCGAACTGCGAGTATGATATGGATTATGACCAGCAGCTGATATCGGTGAAGGCGGTGCGGGCGATCAAGGCGGGGGAGGAGCTTTTTATCAACTATAATGGGGATTGGGATAATGAGACGCCGGTGTGGTTTGATAAGAAGGGGTGACGGGACTCAGGGTACGATCCCCCGCGACGGTATTGGTCGCAGGGGGTTGTGTATTCAGGGAGCGTTGTTTATTTCCGTCGTTTGCTGATAACGGGTGCGAATTTTAGGGCGAAGGTGACGCCGACGCTGCTCATCGATACCTGTCCGAAGCCGATGTTCCGGGAGGGCAGCTTGATATAAGGTGCGACCAGCAGGGAGAGGTCGTCGGTGATACCGGTCTCCACGCCGAGGGAAAGGTTGATGGTGGAGAACAGATAGCTGTTGTTGTTCGAATAGCTGAAGCTTTTGTAGTCTTCGCGCAGACCAAAGGAATTGAAATAGTAGTTGCAGTTCTCGTTGGTCATTAAATAAGAGGACAGGCCGGCGCTGGCGAAGAAGAGGGTATTGCCGGTGACGCTAAAGTCGTATCGTAGGTTCAGAGGTATCTCCAGCATGCTGAACGATCCTTTTACAAAGTCCAGGTTATGGATACCGTTGGTGCGGTAATAGTCGTATGGGACGTGGTAGTCCTGTGCCCGGGCGGCATAGTTCTTCCGGTCGAGGAGCAGGCCTGTGCTCAGGTACCAGTGGTTGGCGAACTGGTAGTCGAGGGTGAGGCCGATGGTGCTGCCGGGTTTGTCTCCGGCCAGGGAGTTGACGGAGGAGAAGTCGGGTGCCAGGGACAGTCCGAACTGGAGGCTCCGGTTGATGCGGAGACTTTTACTTTTTCCTATTTGAATGGTGGATGTTTTGGCGGTATAGGCGCGGAGGGCCGAGTCGCTGATGACGGCCCGTTGTTGCAGTTGGCGGCGCCCGGGCAGGTTGGCGTGGGTCAGCCCGCGGGGTGTGCTGGCTGTTGGTTTGGCCAGGTTGTTGGCGGGGGTGGTTGGGTTGCCCGTGGTGGTTGTGTTGGTGTTGCCGTCTGCGGTGGCTGGGTTGGAGTTGTCCGCGGTGGCGCCGTCCGTGGAGATTATTTTTTTGCCGTTAGTGTTGCGGCCTGGTCGATGGTTGCGGGTTCTGTTGCTGCCTGCGGCGGTTGTGGTAGACGGGGAACGGTCGGTGGCGGTCGTCCGGGCGCGCGTGGTTTTTCCGGTGGTTGAGGCGCCGGTGGTGGTGCCGTTGGAGCCGGTTGGGGCTGCGGCTGGGGAGCCGGCGGGTGAGGCGCTGGTTGGCGCTGAGTTGGTGCTGGTTGCGTCGTTCCGGGTACCACCTGCGGCACTGGGGACTAAGGCAGTTGAATCGGCTGTTACGGACGAGGACGAGCTGGCAGAAGGTGTAGAGTTTGTGCTATATTCTGAATTTTGAGGTAAAGAAATAGATTGGGTTGCTGAGCTGGTTGCTGTAGGGGGACTGCCGGAGGGTTTGTTTTGTGCGGACCGGTGGTTCTGAAGGGTAAAGAAGATGACTCCGGCTACCAGCAGGATGGCGGCGGGTGCATAGTAGAAGGGGAATCGGCGTACGCCGCGCAGGGGGCTCGAGCCGGTCTTCCCCAGATCGGTATCGAGCCGGGGCTCCAATTTATCCCAGGACCCGGGGCCTAAGACGTCTCCCGGGTCATGTTCCTGGGCCGCCTCACGACTCAGGCGGTCCAATTCTTTATCGGAGAGGTTCAACATAAGCTTTATGGTCAGTTTTTTTTATAAGGATTTTTCTAAGGTTTTCTCTGGCTTTTGAGAGATTGGATTTGGATGACCCTATGGAAATCCCGAGGTGTTCTGCTATTTCTTCATGGGTCAGTCCTTCGATAACGAACAGGTTGAAAACGGTACGATAAGCAGGGGACAGCTGCCGGATAGATTCTATGATCTCTTTGTAGGAGAGGATGTCGAGGCCCGTCTCTTGTCGGTCTGCGATGTTCTCTGCGTCTTCGGACAGCATCTGGCCATTGATATAGGACGCGTTCTTCCGGTAGTGGTCGATGCAGGTGTTGACCAGGATACGTTTGAACCACCCTTTCAGCGACGCCAGGACGTCGGCATGTCGGGATTCTTCGAATTGATAAATGTTTTTGAAAAGCTTGATAAACCCTTCGTTCATGATCTCTTCCACTTGTTCCAAATTATTTTGATAACGGTAACAAATTTTTACAGCATAGTCCTTGAGCATGTTGTAAAGCTCTTTTTGGCTTGCGCGGTCATTGGCACGGCAGCCTTCTATTAAAGCGTGTATTGGCGTGTTTCCTGTAATCAATTCGGGTTTGCTGTAGTTGAGTGGTAGATAATAACAACGCGCAAACTAGTTTTCCTAATCCGATAGATACGCAAATGAAATGTTAATGGTTGCCTCAAAGCGGTAGGGAAAAGAATTGTGCCGGTGAATGGGGGGATTAGGATGAATGACAGGTGGAACCGGGTTGAATGGGGGGATTAGGATGAATGACAGGTGGAACCGGGTTGAATGGGGGGACCGGGTCGGGTGTGCCCGGGTTGGATAGTGGGGGGTGACCGGGGTGTCGTGGCGGCGGCGCTAGCGTGGCAGGCGGGTGCTGGTGACGGCGAGGTCGGCCCGCAGGTAGACCTGGACCTGGATACTTTTTTCGCCGGCTTGTAAGCCTATCATTTTCAGCTGTTTGACTTCGCCGGTAGTAAAGATGCCGGGGGCGATGGGGCGGTTGAGCTGGGCGTTGAGGGTGGGCAGGTTGGCCTTGAGGAGGGCGGCGAGGTCGAGGAAGCTGTTGCCTTTGATGTTCTCGCGGATCTTGTTTTTGAAGAGGATGCGGGCGAGCTTGATGGCGAACTCCCTGCTTTTCAGCTCATATTGGATATCGGGGACGCGGAGCTCCTGTTTGGCGGTGTCGAGGGTGGGTGTGCCCCAGACGGAGAACTGGCCTTCGTGGCTGCCGCCGAAGTCGACCGTCAATTTTACCTGGTGGTGACCGACGCCGCTGACGGTGAGCTGTCTAAGGATCACTTTCTGGCCCTGGTATTCGAAGGTTCTGTTGCGGAAGGAGTCGTTGAGCAGCCGGTTGATAAAGGAATAATCGTAGGAGGCGGGAAGGTAGAGGGTGACGCCGCTGCGGCTGGCGCCGCTCTGCAGGGGTGGCAGCGGGGGCAGCTTTGCCGGATTGGCGCTGTCGGAGCTGAGCTGGGGGGCACAGCTGATGCCCATGCTGATATTGAATGTATCCCTGACGTAGTTGAGGGTTCCGATGCGCATGGCGGTGGGGTTGACGACGAGGTAGCCGTAGGGCCCGATGGCTATCTTCTGCCAGGCTTTTGTGGCGCTCTGGTGCAGGTTGCCGGAGAAGTTCATTTTGGCGATGGAGACGTCGAGGGTCTTACAGAAGGCGTTGACCGAAGAGCCGATGCTGTCCATGATCTGCTGGGTCATGTCGAGGGAGAAGACGGACATGGTGCAGCGGTCAAGCGCAGAGAGCCTGTCGAGGCCGCTGGCAGTGTGCAGTCGGTAGTCCGGCTGGAAGCTCAGCTGGGTGCTGAAGGAGAGGTCGACGCGGCGCATGGGTTCGCTATCAAATCCGCAGTACCCCGAGACCCAGGGTGAGACGGGTTTGCTGCTGACGCAGAGGCAGCGTCCGCCTGCTACCTGGTAGTGGCCCTGGAGGGCGACGGAGAGCCGGTTATTTACGCACTGAATGGTGAAGCCCGAGCGCACGAACCGGTATTTGTATCGGAAGTCGCAGGAAGGATGCAGGTAATCGGGCCATCCTTCGGAAAGAAATTCTTTTGGTGTAAGGGAGTCGGCGGTTGCGATGAGGGGACGGCCGGCAATTTTGATCGGCAGGTCGATCTCCGATGGAGGAAGTGCGGGTAGTGCGTCGGAAGGGGTGGAAGTGGCGGCGCCGGGGGTTGTGGTTGAAGCTGACGCTCCGGTGGTTGTGGTTGAAGGTTTATCTGCCGGGGACATAGTGGCCGGGGAGGTAGCCGGGGACGCTATTTTTTTGGAGGGTCCGCAGGACTGAAGGGCCAGGATAAAGATCGGGATAAAGAGTTGGGGCCATTGGGAAATGGAGAGGAGGCGGCGATAGGAGGTCATGCGTGAAAATACTATTTTATTCCATCTTGAGCCGCTTCCAGCGGCTCGGCCGTAAGGCCAATTTTTAAATGGTTTGCGGGGATAGGGTTATTTTTTTAATGGAGCCCTATCCCCGCATTATTTAGCCTCCTTTTTGGTGTTATCAATAATGTCAAGCAGGCCGTCGGAGAAGCGGTCTTCGGTGAGCTGCCAGAACATAACGCCGCCCAGCTGTTTGTGGAGGGCATAGAGTGTCTTGAGCCGGATGGAGGTGGTGTCGTCAAAGGTGGCGAAGGTCTTTTGTCTGGCGTTGTAGGCGTAAGGGGCCTGGGCGACCGGATCCCAATGGTATACATAGCCGCTGTCAGAAGACAACTGCGTGGACTGGTTCCTGTAGGAAATTCCTTTCTGGAAATGGCAGCTTTGATAGAGTCCGTTGTTGGCGCTGTCTGCGTCCGCGAAGATGCGGGCATAGAAGGCCAGGCCTATGGCGATCTTGCTCATCGGGACGCCGACCGAGTCGAGGTAGCGGACGGCGTGGTCGGTGGATTCGACCTGCTCGGACGTAGAGTAAAGTGGGGTGTGGTGGCCGGTGCGGGTGCTAAAGCCGTTGACGAGGTCATAGCTCATCAGGTTGATATAGTTGACCAGGGGCGTGACCTGTGCCCAGTCGATGGATTTCCGGAGATAGTCGGTAAAGCCGCCGGCGGCGAAGCTGATCTCTTTGTCTTTGCCCAATTGCCGGCGAAGGAGGACTATCAATGCAGTGAAGTGGTCTTTGTCTTCGGGAGTGTAGGCATAGCCGGGAACGTTCTCCAGCGCGGGATATTCCCAGTCGAGGTCGATGCCGTCGGTCTGGAAATAGCTGGTAAGGTCTTTTACGCTGGCGACGAATTCCTGTCGGCCGCTGTCGGTAGAGAAGACGTCGGGACAGGTCCTGCAGCCGCCCCAGCCGCCGAGTGAGAGGATCACTTTTAGCCGTGGGTTCTTATCCTTCAGGCTGACGAGGTGCTTGATGATGGCGCTGTCGTTTGCGTTATTGACGGAGAGCTGATTGCCTTTCAGGTGACAAAAGCTGAAGATGATATGGGTAAGCTTCGCGGTGGGGAAACTGTCGATGGCGGTATTGCGGCCGGCGTAGTAGCCAATGACGGCGAGGTTGGCTGCGTGTTGGGAGCGGGTGTGTGTTGCTTTATGGGACTGGGCGTTGCCCAGAAATGGGATAAGGGTAAAAAAGAGTATATAGAGCTGGGAGCGCATAAAACAGGATTTTCTATTTGTGAGTGTCGAATTCAAGAGGAATGTAACGATGGGCTAAAATATACGGTGACGCATATTTCTTCGGGTGATGCGTTCTCCTGGGGGCAAAAAAAGTCGCCCCGCGTGCGCGGGGCGACCAGAAGTTATTTAGAAAACTGTGCTCTGATGACGTTGAGCGCTCCGCCCGCCTTGAACCAGCCGATCTGCTGGTCGTTGTAGGTGTGGTTGAGGCTGATCTCGTCCTTGCTGCCGTTGGTGTGGTTGAGGACCATGGTGAGCGGTTTGCCGGGAGCGAAGCTGTCGAGTCCGACGATGTCGATGCTGTCATCTTCCTGTACCTTGTCATAGTCTTCTTTGTTGACGAAGGTGAGGGCGAGCATACCCTGTTTCTTCAGGTTGGTCTCGTGGATACGTGCGAAGCTGCGGACCACGATGGCGCGTACGCCCAGGTGGCGGGGTTCCATCGCGGCGTGTTCGCGGGAGGATCCTTCACCGTAGTTCTCGTCGCCGATGACTACGGAGCCGACGCCTGCTGCCTTGTAGGCGCGGGCGGTAGCGGGGACGGGGCCATATTCGCCGGTGAGTCCGTTCTTAACGCTGTCGGTCTTGTCGTTGTAGAAGTTGACGGCGCCGATGAGCATATTGTTCGAGATATTGTCCAGGTGGCCGCGGAATTTTAACCAGGGGCCTGCCATGGAGATGTGGTCTGTGGTACATTTTCCTTTTGCCTTGATCAGCAGCCTGAGGCCTTTGAGGTTGGTGCGTTCCCATGCGGCGAAGGGCGCCAGCAGCTGGAGGCGCTGGGAGTCGGATCTTACCACGACCTGTACTCCACTACCATCTTTAGCGGGAGCCTGGTAGCCGGGATCGTCTACAGAGAAGCCTTTGGGAGGCAGCTCTACACCGGTGGGCTCGTCGAGCATTACTTCTTCGCCTTTCTCGTTGGTCAGTTTGTCTTTGAGCGGATTGAAGGTGAGGTCTCCGGCGATGGCGAAGGCTGTCACGATCTCGGGGCTGGCGACGAAGGCGTGGGTGCTGGCCAGGCCGTCGTTGCGCTTGGCAAAGTTCCTATTGAAAGAAGTGATGATAGAGTTCTTGCGGTTGGGGTCGTCGATGTGACGGGCCCACTGGCCGATGCAGGGACCGCAGGCGTTGGCGAGGACGACGCCGCCGATCTTGTCGAAGGTCTTGAGGAAGCCGTCTTTTTCGATGGTAAAGCGAACCTGCTCAGAGCCGGGGGTGATGGTGAATTCGGCTTTTGTCTTCAGGTTCTTATCGATAGCCTGCTGGGCGAGAGAGGCCGAGCGGCTGATGTCTTCGTAAGAAGAGTTGGTGCAGCTGCCGATGAGGGCGACCTCGAGGCGTTCGGGCCAGTTGTTGGCTTTGACGGCCTCGGCGAATTTGCTGATGGGCCAGGCCAGGTCGGGCGTGAATGGGCCGTTGACGTGGGGTTCGAGCTCGCTGAGGTTGATCTCGATGACCTGGTCGTAGTATTTTTGGGGATCGGAGTATACTTCTTTGTCGGGGCGGAGGTAGTCTTTGATGCCGTCTGCGAGGGCTGCTACTTCTTCGCGGCCGGTGGCCTTCAGATAGGCTGCCATTTTCTCGTCGTAGGCAAAGACGGAGCAGGTGGCTCCGATCTCGGCGCCCATATTACAGATGGTGCCTTTGCCGGTGGCGCTGAGGCTATCGGCGCCTTCGCCAAAATATTCTACGATAGCGCCGGTGCCGCCTTTTACGGTGAGGATGCCGGCCACTTTCAGGATGACGTCTTTCGAGGAGGTCCAGCCGCTGAGCTTACCGGTGAGTTTGACGCCGATGAGCTTGGGCATCTTGAGCTCCCATGGCAGGCCGGCCATAACGTCTACTGCGTCTGCGCCGCCTACGCCGATGGCGACCATACCGAGGCCTCCGGCGTTGGGGGTATGTGAGTCGGTTCCGATCATCATACCGCCGGGGAAGGCGTAGTTTTCGATAACGACCTGGTGGATGATGCCGGCGCCGGCTTTCCAGAAGCCGATGCCATATTTATTGGAGATAGACGCGAGGAAGTCGTATACTTCTTTGTTGACGTCGAGTGCGGTGGCCAGGTCGGCGTTTGCGCCGGTCCTGGCTTGTATGAGGTGGTCGCAGTGTACTGTGGATGGGACGGCGACCTTGTCGCGTCCGCAGGTCATGAACTGAAGCAGGGCCATCTGAGCGGTCGCGTCCTGCATGGCTACGCGATCGGGTGCGAAGTCTACGTAGTCTTTGCCGCGTTCGTAGGCGCGGGTCGGAGTTTCGAAGAGGTGAGAATAGAGGATTTTTTCGGCTAAAGTCAGTGGCTTTCCTACTAGTTTGCGGGCGGCGTCCACCTTGGAGGGCAGGGCTCCGTATAACTTTTTAATTAGATCCAGATCGAAGACCATGGTGAAATTTTTTTATGTGTTATGGCCTGATAATTACGATATAATTACTTGATTGGGGGACCGGAGACTGTTGGTGGACTCGGCCGCCGAAGGTTTATCAGGGTCCGCAATTTACTTAAAAAAGGCTAAAAAATGGTATATTAGAGTTATGAACAGACTCAAGAACTTCATCGAGTGGCAGGTTTTTGGTGTGTGCACGGCGATTGGTGAAAGAATGGGTATAGCCACTTCCCGTATCCGGACCTGGTTTATCTATATTTCCTTTCTCACCATGGGTTCTCCGCTGATCGTTTATTTCATCCTTGCCTTTTGGATGAATATCAAACGGTACATATTATCTGCCCGCCGGAATCCGCTGAAATATTTGTAGTAATTACCGTTGCTGAACGGAGTACTGGGTATTTTTTGCCGTAAATCATTATCTGCTGGGTTGCCTGCCAATTTTTTTCGTACCTTACTAAGGTGCCCCTTTGCCGGAAATTAGTGAGTCCTTACCGGACGGCTGCTGGTTAGTTCAAAGCTCTTAACCCTTTGGATATGCATTTGTACACGGTAAAATCCTTTTATTGTTCCAGTTTGACTTTTCCTATGCGGACTATGGGCAACTGATGGATGATCTGGCGCAGCGATTGAATGTGCCGGTCGTCAATAATCAGCTGATATTTCCGGAGGCGGTAGCCACCGGGAGTCTAACTTTTGTCAAGCTGCCCAACGGGATCCACGTCAATATTGTCAACTGCCGGATGAACCAGGACTGGCTGATCTGTCGCCGGAAGATGAAGGACGAGTATTACACGCTGCGCTTTCACGAGCTGACTATTCCCGGGACGCTGGAGATACGCATTGGAGATGAGCGGATGAAGGAGTCGCACACGACCCGGTCGATCGCTTATCTTACCAATTCTTTGTCCGACTGGGCTTATCTGGGCGCTAAAGGGACAACATACAAGGGCATCGATATTTTATTCAACGCCTCCTGGCTGGGCGGATATCTTGGGGTTCAGCATATCGACGACGTACTTTCTACCTATCTATCGTTACAGGTAGAAAATGTACACCGGGAGCCACTGGATAGTGAGTACAGAAGGTTGATACAGGAGATCGCGGAGGTGGATGACAGCAATCCGATGCGGCTGGCTATTATCCAGAACAGGGTGATGCTTTTGATCGAGCGGTTCTTTCTCCGCATCTACGAGCGGAAGAAGAATATCTATTTCAATATTCCCATGTCCAAGGCGGATATCGACCGGGTGATGCAGGTGGAGGCGGTGCTGACCAGGGATATTTTCGAGCCTGCGCCTACGATAAGCCAGCTGGCCAAGATGGTGTCTATCAGCGAGTCGAAGCTAAAGAAAGACTTCAAGATGCTTTACGGGGCGCCTGTCTATGAATATTTCCAGAAGGTGCGCATGCAGGCGGCCAAGGACAAGCTGCTGGCCGGCGGGCATTCGGTCAAGGAGGTCGCCATGGAGCTGGGTTATTCCAACCTGAGCAATTTTACGATCGCTTTTAAGAAGGAATTTGGTCTGTTACCCAGCAAGTTGTTGACAGCTTATTAACAGAAAACGTTAAATAGATTTTACAGCTACCCGAATCACTTTTTCAGCTAATGAAAACGAGGCGGTGGGTGTAAATTTGCATAAGTTTTTAAGCATAGGGTTTATTCAACTGTCCCGTTTTTAATTCCTAACTGGAAGACTCCAGTGAGTACATGGCCAAAGAGGAGGCGCACAGCAAAGTAGCGCCGACGGAGTTCAGCCGAGAGGCAGGTTAACATGTATTGATCCAGGAAAGACCAATCCAGATCCAGACTCTTACAATAGGGAAACTACTTTACGAATCTTTACTAACTGTTCCAGTAATCCCTGTAAAAGATCCAGTCGTAGCATATTGGCTCCATCGCTTTTTGCTACGGCGGGATTGGGATGAGTTTCTATGAACAGACCATTGGCGCCGGTGGCAATAGCGGCCCTGGCGATCGTACTGATCAGCTGCGGGTTGCCGCCGGTGACTCCGCTTGTTTGGTTGGGCTGCTGGAGGGAGTGGGTGCAGTCCATGACGACGGGCGTACCGTGTTCCTGCATCCAGGGTATGTTGCGATAGTCGACGACGAGGTCCTGGTAGCCGAAGGTGGTGCCTCTTTCTGTGAGAATGATCTTGTCGTTGCCAGCCTTTCTTATTTTTTCCACTGCAAATTTCATGGCCGGTCCGCTGAGGAACTGGCCTTTTTTTACGTTCACTACCTTACCGGTCTCTGCGGCTGCGAGGAGGATATCTGTCTGGCGGCAGAGGAAGGCGGGTATCTGGAGGATATCGATGTATTGTGCTGCGGGAGCGGCCTCGTCGTGGGCGTGGATATCCGAGGTGGTTGGGACCTTGTATTTCTCTCCGACCTTTTTTATCAGGTGCAGGCCATTGTCGTCGCCGATGCCGGTGAACGATGAGGCGCTGGTTCTATTGGCCTTGCGGTAGGAAGCCTTGAAGACATAGGGGATGCCGAGGTTGCGGCAGATCGTGGATACTTTGTCTGCGACTTCCATGACGAGCTCTTCGCTTTCCACCACGCAGGGTCCGGCGATGAGGAAGAAGCTGTTCTTGTCGTAAGACTGGTCTTTAAAGAGTTGATGAAGGAATTCCATGCCGCAAACCTACGGTAAAATGATGAAAGTGGGTGTTGCGGCGCGGGGGAAGGGTATTTGGTCACTGTTTGGGGGTGGCCGGTCCTGCCGGAGTGGGCGGATGGTTTTTTTTGCTAGGTTTGCACCCCAAAACCCCATTGTAATGGCTAAAGAAAAAGTATTAGTGATCGGTGCGAGCGGGCAGATCGGAGTTGAATTGACGCTTGCTCTCCGGAAGATCTATGGCAATGCCAATGTCATCGCCTCGGACCTTCGTGAAGAGAACGAGCTGCTGCGCGGCAGCGGTCCCTATGTATCGCTGGATGTGATGAACAAGGAGATGCTGCATGTGCAGGTGATCCGCCAGAATATCACACAGATCTATTTACTGGCGGCCATTCTTTCGGCTACAGGCGAAAAGAACCCGAACCTGGCCTGGCACTTGAATATGCAGGGGTTGCTGAATGTGCTGGATATTGCCCGGGAAGAGAAGCTGAATAAGGTGTACTGGCCGAGCAGCATTGCGGTATTCGGGCCGACCTCACCGCGGCAGGACTGTCCGCAGCGGACGATCATCGAGCCCAGCACCGTATATGGCATCAGCAAGTATGCCGGGGAGTTCTGGTGCAATTACTTTTTCGAACGCTATGGAGTGGATGTGCGGAGCCTCCGCTATCCAGGGCTGATCAGCTATAAGTCGGCACCTGGCGGCGGGACGACGGACTATGCGGTGGAGATATTCCATGAGGCGCTGGAGGAGCGGAAATATACCTGCTTTTTGAAAGAGGACACCTATCTGCCGATGATGTATATGCCGGATGCTATCCGGGCGACGATAGAGCTGATGGAGGCGCCGGCCGACAAGCTGACGGTACGTACTTCGTATAATATCTCTGCCCTGAGCTTTTCTCCCAAAGAGATCTCGGCCGAGATAAATAATCATATACCGGAATTTGTCATTCAATATAAACCTGATTACCGGCAGCATATCGCTGACAGCTGGCCGCAAAGCATCGATGATTCCGTTGCGCGTGCGGACTGGGGTTGGAAGCCTGAGTATGACCTGAAAAGGATGACGGCGGATATGCTGGAGAACCTGCATTAACCCGCAGCAGGTTGGTGGGGTGTACTCGTGCTCAACCGGCGGACGGGAAGCTGAAATGGAGAAATGAGGTTTTCCGGTGGCGCCTGTTGAACAATATGATGTAGTTTGGGGTTATTCTACCTTATTGGTGGACTTTGTGGAGGTTTTGTTAAATTTATGTTTTTTAAATAGACCTTGTTATGCTTAGAACTCTGATCGCTGGTTTTCTGATCTTTTTGCTGAATGTTGTGGATGCTGGCGCGGCGCCGTCGCCTTTTCGCAATGGCCCATGGAGGGCTTATCTGGAGCGGCAGGACGGCAATAATATCGTCTTCAATTTTGAGGTAAAGGACAGTGCCGGGAAGAAGGTTCTATATATCCGGAATGCGGGCGAGCGGCTGCTGGTGGATGATATTTCGACGCAGGGGGATTCGGTGATCATCCGGCTGCCTTTTTATGAATCGCAGCTGAGGGCGGTGATCACTCCCGAGGGTAATTTGAATGGGGTGTGGATGAGGCACCTCGTATCGGACTGGCAGGTAGTGCCGTTCAAGGCGTTCTATGGGTTCAACTACCGGTGGTTGACCAGTCCTTCCGTGGGGGGGAAGAACGGGGGGGCGAATGTGGCGGGCCGGTGGGCTGCGGTATTCCGGTCGACGACCGGTAGCGACACGACTTTCAGGGTGGGTGAGTTTAAGCAACAGGGAGACCGGGTGACGGGTACTTTTCTGGATGCGGGTGGGGATCTGCGTTATCTGGAAGGCGTGGTCAGCGGCGATTCGTTGAAGCTGTCGACATTTGACGGGACGCATGCCTACTTTTTTTCGGCGAGGATCGAGGGGAATAAGTTAATAGGCGGGCAGCAGTATTCGGGGCCTGTCGCGCGCGAGACGTGGACGGCCGTTAAGGATGAGCGTGCCCGGCTGGAGGACCAGTTTGCGATGACGAAGTGGAAGAAGGATATGCCGTTCACCTTTAGTTTCAGGGATATCGATGGCAAGGAGGTTTCGCTGAGCGAGCCGCGATTTAAAGGGAAGGTGGTGCTGGTGCAGATAATGGGCTCGTGGTGTCCGAATTGTATGGACGAGACTCGTTGGTTAAGTAGTTTTTATAATGAGTATCATAGTAAGGGGGTAGAGATCGTGGGGTTGGCGTATGAGCGGAGTACAGATTTTGAGCGGTCGCAGAACAGTCTGCGGAGCTTTCAGCAGCGGTTCCAGGTGAAATATCCGATGCTGATCACGGGTGTGGCGGTGGGTGATCCGCAGCGTACGGAGAAGACCCTGCCGCAGATCGAGAAGATCATGAATTTTCCGACTACGATCTTTGTGAATAAGAAGGGGCAGATCGCGAAGATACATACCGGATTTAGCGGGCCGGGGACGGGAGCGCACTATGAGGAGCAGAAGCAGGAGTTTTATGATACGGTGAATGCGTTGCTGGCGAAGTAGATGACTTTCAGCAGCTGCAAGTGCGATGAGGTTTAAGGGAACTAGAGGTTTGACCAAGGTACTGATTTTTCTGTAAATTGCACCCCATGCAACAATATCTCGATCTGCTTCAGCATATATTGGATAAGGGTGCGGTTAAAACGGACCGTACGGGGACGGGGACGATCAGCTGTTTTGGCTACCAGATGCGTTTTGACCTGTCGAAGGGGTTTCCGTTGGTGACGACGAAGAAGGTGCATATGAAGAGCATCATCTATGAGCTGTTGTGGTTCCTGCGCGGAGATACCAATATCCAGTATCTGAAGGAGCACAAGGTCTCCATCTGGGATGAGTGGGCTGACGAGAACGGGGAGCTGGGACCCGTGTATGGCAAACAGTGGCGCAGCTGGGAGGGGGCGGACGGGAAGACGGTCGATCAGATCTCGCAGGTGGTAGAGCAGATCAGGCAGACGCCGGATAGCCGCCGGCTGATCGTGAGTGCCTGGAATGTGGCCGATCTGCCGGAGATGAAGCTGATGCCATGTCACGCTTTGTTCCAGTTCTACGTAGCCGATGGAAGGTTAAGCTGTCAGCTGTATCAGCGAAGCGCTGATGTGTTCCTTGGGGTGCCTTTCAATATCGCTTCCTACGCGTTGCTGACGATGATGGTGGCGCAGGTTTGCGGACTGGAGCCGGGGGAGTTCGTTCATACTTTTGGGGATGTTCATCTGTACAGCAATCACCTGGAGCAGGCCAGGCTGCAGCTGACGCGCAGGCCGCTGGCGCTGCCGGTCATGAAGCTCAATCCGGAGGTGAAGGATATATTTGGGTTTAATTATGAAGATTTTAGCCTGGAGAATTATGAGAGCCATCCGGCGATAAAGGCGCCTGTGGCGGTGTAGGGGTACTGGGGGTGATGGCAGGGGCCGCCGCGGGTGGAGTTGTGATGGCCGTCCAAAATAATTTATATGATCATTAGTCTTGTTGTAGCAGCCAGCACCAATAATGTTATCGGGAAGGACAATCAACTGCTGTGGCATCTTCCGAATGATATGAAGTTTTTTAAGAATACCACCTGGGGGATGCCGGTGGTGATGGGGCGTAAGACCTATGACGCGTTGGCGGGGGAGCCGTTGCCGGGACGGTTCAATTTCGTGATCACGCGGAACAAAAGCTGGGCTCCGAAAAATGAGAGCGCGAAGGTTGCGCCCGATCTGCCCACGGCGCTGCGGATGGCGGCGGAAACGGACTGTAAGGAAATATTTGTCATCGGTGGGGGGCAGATATATGCCGAGGCGATGTCTGTGGCTGACCGGATATATATGACGCGTGTGCATGCGGTGCTGGAGGGGGATACCTGGTTCCCCGTGATCGATGGGAAGGACTGGGAGCTGGTGGATAACAGGGATTTTCCGGTCGATGAGAAACACGCCTACGCGTATAGTTTTCAGGTCTGGGAGAGGAAAAAATAGCTTATGTATTCCCGTCGACAGCTTGCACAGAAATATCTTCATTATTATTTTACGGCTGCCAATGGTAAGGGGCATGGCGTTCATTCGCCTTTTGTATTCGACTTTATTATCCATGTTTTGAATGATGGGAGCCGGTATCCGGACTACGATGCGATCGAGGGGCTGCGGCGGCGGCTTCGCGGGGATGAAACGTTGCTCGAGGTGGAGGATCTTGGGGCTGGTTCGGCGTGGAAGGAGACGAAGCAGCGAAGCATCGGGGATATTACGCGCCGGGCGGCGAAGGCGCCTAAGCTGGGGCAGCTGTTGTATCGGATCGCCCGGTATTATCAACCGAAAGTGATGTTGGAATTGGGGACCTCGCTGGGGTTTTCTGCGGCATATTTAAGCAGCGGCGGGGGAGAAGGAAGCAGGTTATGGACGGTGGAGGGCTCTCGGCGGGTCGCGGAGGTGGCCAGGAAGAATTTGGGGGTTTTGGGGTTGGACGTGGGGGTGGTGGATGGAAATTTTGACGACGTGCTGCCGCAATTGCTGGGGCGGATCGGGCCGGTCGACCTGGCTTTTGTGGACGGGAACCACCGGCGGGAGGCTACTTTGTCCTATTTTGAGCAGCTGATGGACCATGCGAGGGGGAGGGCCCTGTTCATTTTTGACGATATTCACTGGAGCGCCGGGATGGAGGAAGCCTGGGGGGCCATTACCAGGGACCCGCGCGTATCTCTTACTATTGATCTTTTCTTTGTCGGGATCGTCTTTCTTCGGGACGAATTTAAGGTGAAGCAGAATTTTACCATTAGATATTAGGGGGTGGGGGGATCGCCGGATGAAGGGGGATCGCCTCCTGGTTGGGGGGAGGGAAAATTTTTTTCTTTTTGGGATAGGGGTAGGGGTTTCTCACCGTGTCATATTAGGGATGATGACAAACAGTATTGGCATTATATCGTTGGAAGGAGCTGAAAACCAAGGGGTAGAGGCTTTTTTTGAACAGGTCTTTAAGTCGCATTTTAAGGGTCTGCACGCCTATGCCTGTACCATCATAAGGGATGCGGCTCCGGCCGAGGAGATCGTCCAGAACATATTTTTAAAGCTTTGGGAGAAGAAGGAAGAGCTCAATATCCGGGAAAATATTGCCGTCTATTTATACAGGGCGGTGCATAATGAAAGCCTTAATTATCTGCGGCATCGGAAGGTGAGGGCCGCGTATCAATCTCACGCTATGCGTCAACATAAACAAACCGAACAGGAGAAACCGGCCGAGAAGGTCGTCATGGGGGAATTGGAAAAAAGGTTGGAGACGGCCTTGCAGGAGCTGCCGGAACAGTGCCGGACGATATTTCAGCTCAGCCGATTTGAAGACCTTAAATACAGGGAGATCGCGGATAAGCTGGGTCTTTCTGTCAAGACGATAGAGAACCAGATGGGAAAGGCGTTGAAGCTGCTGAGGCTGAAGCTTGCTGATTTTTTAACAGTGCTATTTTTATGACAGAATACACGAATCATATTATTGATGTCCTGGTGAAGGTGGTCCTGGGGGAATCCACCGAGGAAGAGTTGCGGCTTGTCCAGGCCTGGAGGGGGGAAAGCGCCGCGAATGAGCGGTATTTCCAGGACTTCAAGCGCATCTGGGAGGAGAGCAGGAATCTGGCCGTGCGGAGCGAGGTGGATGAAGAGGTGGCGTGGAGTAGTTTCAAGGAGAGAGTGAGTGAAAGGAGAGGGGTGGTTGTTGAGATGAAACCCCGGAGAGGTCTGGGGTGGATGGTGGCGGCAGCAATATTGGTGGTGGCTGTGGGAGGGTGGTTCTTCTTTTCGTCCCGACCGGCGGAGTATCTGGCGGTCAGCTCGGGGGGGCAGGTGTTGCTGGATACTTTACCTGAGGGGTCGGTTGTCACGCTGAATAAGCAGTCTTCTATCCGGTATATGAAGGGCTTTGCGGGCGCCGCCAGGCGGGTGGATATGGAGGGAGAAGCATTCTTTGCGGTAGCCCAGGATAAGGACAAGCCATTTGTTGTACATACCAATGGGATGACGATCACGGTGCTCGGGACTTCCTTTAACGTGAGGAATAACGAGGCGAAGACTGAGGTCATTGTGGAGACGGGGATGGTGGAAGTGCGCAAGGGTGGGGAGGTGTTCCGGGTCCGGGCTCATGAGCGGTTGACTGTGACCGGTAATGAGAAGCCGGTAAAAGGTGAGAACCCAGATCAATTGTATGACTATTACCGGACGCATGTTTTTGAATGCAACGGTACTCCCTTGTCGAGGCTGGTAGAAAAATTAAATGAAGTCTATCATGTACATATCGTTATCGGAAATGCGGGCATGCGGAACGTGCCGCTGACGGTGAGCTTTGAAGACGAGTCGCTGGATAAAATACTGGATGTCATAAATCGGACGTTCCCGGGAAGCAATGTCTATCGTAACTGAAAGGAATTTATATTGAAATGAAGCCTTATTCTTATTTATTTATCGGTACGTTATTCTTACTGGCAGGGGTTCGTGCGCAGGGGCAGGGAAAGCTGGACAAGAGAATTTCCATTTCCATTCATCAGAAGGCGCTGACGCAGGCGCTGAAAGAGATCAGCCGAAAGGGTGGATTTACCTTCTCATATAATACTACCATACTCAGCGGGGACAGACTTGTGGACGTCGAGGCCGAAGACAGGCCGGTGAGGCAGGTGCTGGAGCAGCTGCTGGGGGACGGGTATGAATTTACAGAGAGCGGTAAGTATGTCATCATCCTTCAACGAACCAACGCACCTCCCGTCAAGCTATATACGATCAGCGGTTATATTAAAGATGACTCAACGCAGGAAAAGGTAGGCAATGTCAGCGTGTACGAGAGCGGCCAATTGGTATCCACTTTAACGGATACCAATGGCTTTTTCCGGCTACGCCTAAGAGATAACAAATATGCTCATGCCGAGCTGGTGATCAGCAAACAGTTCTACCGGGATACGGTGCTTTTTTTGCGGCCGGGCTATGACCAGCAGGTCACGGTGCCGATTGCGCGCGAGAAGGTATCCGATCTCACGCCGTTTGTAGTCACGAACAAGGTGGAGAAGACCTGGGTGGGGAAACTCTTTCTATCTTCCAAACAGATCGTACAGACGCTGAACCTTGGCGATTTCTTTGCCAACAAGCCGGTGCAGATGTCGCTGATCCCCGGCCTTGGTACGCATGGGCGGATGAGCGGGCAGGTGGTGAATAAGCTTTCGTACAACCTGATTGCTGGCTATTCCGCGGGGCTGAACGGGGTGGAGCTCGCAGGGATCGCCAATTTCGACAAGGGCGATGTACGCGGGGTTCAGGTCTCGGGGATCGCCGATGTGGTTGGAGGGAAGGTCTCCGGAGTGCAGCTGGCGGGTATCCATAATGAAGACCTTGACTCATTGCGCGGGGTGCAGGCCGGGGGTATCAGCAACCGGGTGTGGGGCAGCGTTGAGGGGGTGCAACTGTCGGGTATCGTCAATGAGACAAAGGGGGATGTGTACGGTGTGCAGGCGTCCGGAATACTCAATAAGGCCAGAAGGGTGAAAGGGGTGCAGCTGGGGTTGGTCAATATCGCGGATACCTGTTCGGGGTTTATGATCGGGATTGTCAATATCGCCAGGTGCGGAATGCATGAATTTTCGGTTTTTGGCAATGAGATGCTGCCGATCAATATTGCCTACAAGTCGGGCACCCGGAAGATGTATATCATTCTACAGACAGGCGCTGATCTTTCGAATGACGAACGCGCATATGGATATGGGATAGGTATCGGGAATGAGACGAGTCTGGGGCGGCGCTTTGCTTTGAATACCGAGTATGTATTGAATACTTTTATAGTGGGGCATGGCAGGGAGCTTCCCAATGTCTCCAGGTTGCAGGTCATGCTTCGGTGCAGGATGTTCAAAAGTTTTTCTATCTATACGGGGCCTGCTATTTCCATCACTTCTCCGACGAAGGCCCTGGCTCCTGACGGTTATAAAATGATCCTGCCGAAGGCGGGCTATCACACGTTGGACGCCGGCAATGCGGTGGCGTGGTTTGGTTATACGATCGGCATAAACTTTTTTTAAGCGGGGATAGGGGTCGTTTTTGTGTAGGGTGTCTATCCTTATATGAAAGCGAAAATATTTTTACTCAAGATTATTGCGCTGTTCGCGCTGACGGGAGTCAGGGCTCAGGATCCAGCGAAGAAGTACGTTAATATCGGTCTTGTATATACGATAAGTACGAATGGGTTGGAGGCGAAAAGCCGGACAAATTCACTATCTCTTAATGCATTTGGGGGGCTCTCCTATTCCGAGACGGGGGTATGCGTTGCCGGATTTGGCAGCGTCGTGCTCGATTCCGCGAGGGGTGCGATGGTGGCGGGGTTTGGGAATGTGGTCATCGGATCAGCCAGGGGTGCGCAGATAGCGGGCTTTGGGAACCTAGTCTTTGGGTCATCCAAAGGTGTAGAGATAGCGGGGTTTGAGAATGTCAACAAGCGCGCGGCCGATGTACAGGTGGCGGGATTTCTCAACAAAGCCGCTGATGTGCATACGCAGGTGGCCGGGTTTATGAATATCGCTCGTAAGGTCAGGGGCGTACAGATTGCGGGTTTCATGAATATTGCGGACAGCAGCGACTACCCGATAGCGTTGATCAATATCGTCCGCAACGGGGAGATGAGCGCCGGGGTCAGCACCGATGAGACGCTGACAACGCTGGCCAGCTTTCGCAGCGGCGGCCGCAGGCTGTATGGCATCGTCGGCTTCGGGTATAATCACAAGGGTGTGAAGAGTCTGGCTGCCTGGGAGGCGGGGCTTGGCGCGCATGTTGTGACGACTTCCAAATTCCGGCTGAACCTTGAGATCGTGAATGTCGGACTGACCGACTTCAAGGCCGGCGACTGGATGAAGTCATCGTTAAGGGTCCTGCCGGTATATCGTGTCTCGCATCGTATCGAACTGTTTGCGGGTCCATCCTTTAATTATCTCCATGCCAGGAAAGGACAGGGCGAGGGTATTGTCGATCATTTCCTCTGGAGCGACAGTAATATCCACAATTACTATGGCTTATTCTTCGGGGCCACGGGAGGCATCAGTATTTCACTAACCAACAAATAATGTTTTATGAAGGGATTATTGTTCTTTTTATTGTTAATCGGGGCCCTGGATCTGCGAGCGCAGGTGAAGCACAGCATCAGCGGGTCAGTGAAGGCCAGGAATACGGGAGAGAGCATTATCCGGGCGACGGTGATCGTGTCGGGTAAGAATATCGGTGTGACGACCAATGACTATGGTTATTATTCACTGACGCTGCCGGAGGGGAGGTACACGCTGCAGATATCTTCAGCCGGAAGGCAGATGCAGACCGTGGACGTCGATCTGAAGGAGAATATCCAGCTGACGACTCTGCTGGAGGAGCAGGGGCAGCTGCAGAATGTGGTTGTTACGGCAACGGGCCGGGGCAGGAGCATCCGGGGAACGCAGATGGGGGTAGAGCATATCAGCACGAACGAGATCAAGAGTGTTCCCGTCCTGTTTGGAGAAAAGGATGTGCTGAAGACCCTGCAGCTGCTGCCTGGTGTTAAGTCCGTCGCGGAAGGCAACAGCGGACTTAGTGTCCGGGGTGGGGGGACCGATCAGAATCTCATATTGCTGGATGAGGCACCGGTATACAATGCTTCTCACCTGCTGGGGTTCTTCTCTACTTTTAATTCGGATGCGATCAAGGATGTTACGCTCTACAAGGGCAATATGCCGGCGCAATACGGGGGAAGGCTTTCTTCGGTGGTAGATGTGCGGATGAACGAGGGGAATAACCAGGACTTTCATGTCACCGGCGGCATCGGTCTGATATCGGCCAAGATCAACCTGGAAGGGCCGATACAGAAAGACGAGTCTTCCTTTTTGCTGACGGCGAGGAGGACCTATGTGGATCAGTTCCTCAAGCTGTCCGGGGACTCTACGAAGAACAAGAACAGTCTGTATTTCTACGACCTCAACGGGAAGCTGAACTTTCGGTTGGGCAGCCAGGACAGGCTATATGTATCGGGCTATTTTGGCCGGGATAATCTGTCGAGCGCTGATGTATTTGGGATGAACTGGGGGAATGCGACGGCCACTGTTCGCTGGAATCACGTCTTCGGGCCGCGTCTCTTCTCGAATACGTCGCTGATCTACAGTGACTACAACTACAAGCTGCGGTTCAACGACAACAGCGGCGATTTTACGGTGAAGTCGGAGCTGAGGGACCTGAACCTGAAAGAGGAGATGCAGCTATATCTCAACCCGAGGAATACGCTGCGGTTTGGGTTTAACTCCATCTATCATGATATGACCCCGGCGGTGTTGCGTTCTGACGGCAACAGCGGGGTTAATGACAGCGCCTGGCAGAAACGGTATGGGCTGGAGAATGCCGTCTATCTTAGCAACGACTGGAAGGTTTCCGACCGGGTGAACTTCACCTATGGGGGAAGATTAGAAGTGTTCAGCGCTGTCGGCAAGGGAGATTTTGTCAACGTCAATGCGGATGGGAAGGTGCTGGACACCATATATAACGCTAGCGGACACATATTAAAGACCTACATCAATCCGGAATTCCGGGCGGCGGTGAGCTATCAGCTGGATGCGAGCTCGTCGGTGAAGGCTGCTTATGCCGGCAATACTCAGAATATGCACCTCATATCCTCGGGTGGGGCGGGTCTGCCTACCGACAGGTGGGTGCTGAGCAATAATATGATCCGTCCCGAGCGGTCGCACCAGGTTTCGCTGGGGTATTACAAGAATCTGCGGGACGACAAGTATGAGGTAACCGTTGAGACCTATTACAAGGCGCTGTTGAACCAGATCGATTACCGGGATGGGGCCAACGTGCTGAGCAATGGGACCATCGAGACTGAGCTGTTGTATGGCAAGGGCCGTGCGTATGGGATCGAGTGGCTGCTGCGGAAGAAGACGGGGAAGCTGACTGGCTGGATCGGGTATACCTTGTCGAAGACAGAGAAGAAGATCGACGGCATCAACAATGACCAGTGGTACAATGCCTACCAGGACAGGACACACGATATCTCGGTTGTGGGGATGTACAAGTGGAACCAGAAATGGATGCTCTCTGCGAGCTGGGTATACAATACGGGGAATGCGGTCAGCTTCCCGAGCGGCAAGTACAAGGTCGACGGAAGGACGGTCTATTATTACTCTCAGCGCAATGGTTACAGGATGCCGGCGTATCACCGGCTAGATCTCAGCGCGACGGTTCAGATCAAGCAAACCCGGCGTTACTCTTCCGAGCTGGCCTTTGGGATATACAATGCCTATGCCCGCAACAATGCGTTTATTATCACCTTCCGGGACAATAAGGACGATCCGAATAAGACGGAGGCTGTACAGACTACTTTATTCAGCGCGGTGCCTTTTATTTCCTACAATTTTAAATTCTAAACAATGCGATACAAAATACTAGTCGTTTTTGGATTTGTTTTTTTGGCTGCCTGTCAGAAAGTGATCGATCTGCATCTGAACAATGAGTCGGGGAAATATGTGATCGAGGGGAATATCACCGATCTGCCGGGGCCATACCAGGTGAAGGTGGGGAAGACGGGAGAGGTGAATACGGATTACGTCTTTTCGGGGGTGAGCGGAGCGAATGTCAGTGTTAAGGATGATGCGGGGAATGCGGAGGTTTTGACGGAGGTTCATACGGGGGTTTATCAGGGCACGGTGCTGCGGGGTGTAGAAGGAAGGACCTATTATCTAAGCGTTTCGGTGGGTGGGAACAACTATATGGCGAGCTCGGTGATGCCGCACCGGGTGAGTCTGGACAGCCTGTATATTGTCGACGTGTACAATTTTTCGAAGATGGTGAAGGCGGTGGTGCCGGTGTTTACCGATCCTGCGGGGCAGGGAAATTGCTATCGGTTCAATGAGACCATCAATGGAGTGCTGGATAAATACCTTTACTATCAGAATGACGACTATACGGATGGGCGGACAAGCAGTTTTTCCCTGCTGCGGCCTGATCCCGACAGCACCCTGCACGGCAACGATAAGGTGGATGTGGAGATGCAATGTATCGACAAGGCGATGTACAAATACTGGTTCAGCGTGGATCAGTCTTCTACGGGTGGCGGGGGGACGCTGGCGGCCAACCCGGTGACCAATATTTCGGGAGGTGCGATGGGATATTTCAGTGCGCATACTTCCCAGACGAAATCGATTATTGTTAAGTAGGAAATATTGCGTATCTTTTAGGGTATAACTAACCCTCTACTATGATCGTCGGCGTACTCAGTGAACCAACATTTGAATCCAGGGTTTCGTTGCTCGCAGAGGGTGCGGCGGTCCTGGTCAAGCGTAACATAGAAGTATGGGTGGAGTCGGGTGCGGGAGGGAAGGCGTATTGTCCGGATGCCGCTTACACGGGAGTGGGTGTGCAGATCAGAACGAGGGAGGAGCTGATGGCTTCGGCGGATGTGTTGTTGGGGATGCATACAGAGGATGTTTCAGTTGATCTGCGTGATAGGGTGGTGGTGGGTGTCTATCAACCATTGTGGAATGCGGCGTTGATGGAGGAGTGGGCCCGGAGGGGTATTACAAGTTTTAGTCTCGATATGTTGCCGCGGACGACGCGGGCACAGTCGATGGATGTGTTGAGCTCGCAGGCCAATATCGCGGGTTATAAGGCGGTGTTGCTGGCTGCGGGTCTGTTTCCCCGTTATTTTCCCATGTTTATGACTGCTGCGGGCAGTATCGCTCCCGCAAAAGTGCTGGTGCTGGGCGCCGGTGTGGCGGGGCTGCAGGCAATCGCGACGGCGAGGAGGTTGGGTGCGGTGGTGGAAGTATTCGATACGCGGCCGGCGGTGAAGGAGGAGGTGATGAGCCTGGGGGGTAAGTTCATCGAGGTGGACGGGGCTGCCGATGCGTCGGGCGCGGGTGGATATGCGGTTGAGCAGTCGGCGGCGTTTGCGGCGCGGCAGCAGGAGCGGATCGCTGAGAGCATTGCACGGGCTGATGTGGTCATTACTACTGCGCAGATCCCGGGAAGGCGGGCGCCGGTGCTGGTGACGGAGGAGATGATCGAGGCGATGCGGCCGGGTTCGGTGATCGTGGATATGGCGGCGGCTACGGGTGGGAATACGGCGGTTACAAAAGATAATGAGACGGTATTCCGGGATGGGGTGACGATCGTGGGTAATTCGGCGCTGGCCGCGGCCATGCCGTATGACGCGAGCAAGCTGTACGGGAAGAATGTGTTGAATTTTCTGGAGCTGATCGTGGATAAGGAAGGCAATCTGAAGCTGAATATGGGGGATGATCTGGTGAAGGGGTGTTGTATCACGCATGGGGGGGAGGTGGTGAATGAAAGGGTGAAGGGATTGGGTGGGAGGCCGGCGACGGGGGAGTGAAAAATTGGACTGTATGAACAATATATTGGGCTGGGTCGGTGTGCATCAGCAGATGATCTATATCGTAGTGCTGATGGTGTTCTTAGGGATCGAGGTGATCGGCCGTGTGCCGGCGGTTCTGCATACGCCGTTGATGAGCGGGGCCAATGCTATCCATGGGGTGGTCATCATCGGGGCGATCATTGTGATGGGGAAGGCGGAGAATGACAATTATATCGCGCTTGGGCTGGGGTTTCTGGCGGTGGTGTTGGGGACCCTGAATGTGGTAGGCGGCTTTGTCGTGACGGACAGGATGTTGGAGATGTTCAAGAAGAGAAAATAGTTTTATGGGAGGTGAGATACTTACCATTGTTTATTTACTGGCGTCCGTGACGTTCATTCTCGGATTGAAATTATTATCCAGCCCGGCGACGGCGCGGAGGGGGAATTGGATTGCGGCGGGTGGAATGGTGCTGGCGATCGCGGGGACGATCTTTTTGTACAGGGATGATGGGGGACGGCGGCTGGGGAATTATGCCTGGATATTTGGAGGGTTGGTGATAGGGGGTGTTGTGGGGGTGTTGGCGGCGCGCAAGGTAAAGATGACGGCGATGCCGGAGATGGTGAGTTTGTTCAATGGGATGGGGGGGGCGTGTGCGGCGCTGATATCGATCGTTGAGTTTGGCCGGCTGCTGCATAGTTACGGTGGGTGGACAGCGTATCCTCCTTTGTCGTCGATGGAGGGGAATGTTAATTCTGCGTTGACGGAGGGCAGGGGAGAGTTGGTGATCATGTTAGCGGGTCTGCTGATTGGTTCGGTGTCCTTTGCGGGGAGCGTGGTAGCCTGGGGAAAGCTGAACGGTCGGATAAAGGACTATGCTTTTAAGCGACAGCATTGGATCAATTTGTGTCTGTTGGGGTTGATCCTGCTTATCGCGGGATACATATTATTTTATGTGACGAAGGCCCCTATGGTCACGTCGGAAGAGTTGACGGATCTGCTTGGGGGGAAAAAGTTCAGCGTGGGGCCGGATCTTGCGAGGGCACGTTTTCTATTCTATCTGGTTTTTGTACTGGCACTGATCTACGGAATATTGTTCGTGCTACCGATCGGTGGGGCGGACATGCCGGTGGTCATTTCCCTGCTGAACTCTTTTACGGGTGTGGCGGCGGCCTGTGGCGGCTTTTTGTATGATAATAAAGCCATGCTTACGGGAGGGATACTGGTGGGTGCGGCGGGTACGCTGCTGACGATCATGATGTGTAAGGCGATGAACCGGAGTCTGCGGAATGTATTGATCGGATCGTTTGGTTCCACGGGTACGGGTTCCGGCGCGGTACCCAGAGAGCAGGGCGCCCACCGGGAGATCAGTGTTCCGGACGCTGCGCTGCTGATGAACTATGCGCATAAGGTAATGATCGTTCCCGGCTATGGGCTGGCGGTAGCGCAGGCGCAGCATGCCTGTCACGAGCTGGAGAAGCTGCTTGTCGAAAAGGGGGTGGAGGTGAAGTACGCCATTCATCCGGTGGCGGGGAGGATGCCGGGACATATGAATGTACTGCTGGCGGAGGCCGATGTCAGCTATGACAAGCTGCTGGAGCTGGAGCAGGCCAATGCCGAATTTCCTACTACTGACGTGGTGATCGTGCTCGGAGCCAATGATGTGGTGAATCCCGCGGCGCGTACCGACCCATCTTCTCCTATATATGGGATGCCTATCTTAGACGTCGAGCTGGCCAAGACCTGTATTGTGAACAAACGGAGCATGAAGCCGGGGTATGCGGGTATTGAGAACGAGCTGTTCTTCAGGCCTAAGACGGCCATGCTGTTCGGGGATGCGAAGAAGGTGCTGCAGGAGCTGACTATTGCGATCAAGAACTTATAGTATTATCTTGGAGACATGATACGAAAAACTTTCACGGGGCCTTTTTGGGTGGTCGTGGTGTTGGGAGGGTTTTATATTCTCTCGATAGTTGCTACTTTGTTGTTCGGGAAGCCGGATGATGCCGGTGTCGGCTATGTGCTGCTGTCTTTGTTGTGGACGGCTGTTCTGGTCGGAGAGGCGTTGATGTATTGGAGGATCAGGAAGAGGAATGAGGCGAGGAAGGAGTCCTGGGCGCATGTGGTCATGCTGGCCTTTACTTTTCTTGTCCCGGTGTTGCGGGGGGCGATGATCGAGGCGTTTTTTGGGGAGGTGTTTGGGGAGCAGATAGGGAAGGAGATGTTGAATTATTTTTCCTGGGAGAAGACGGCGCTGTACTGGACGCTGATGGCGCTGGCGCATGTGTTCTTTGGGCGGGTGCTTTGGAAGGGTTTTGTGGGGAGGGGTGAGGGTACTGCTGTCGCGCGGGAGGGGGGTATTGCGCGGGAAGGGGTGAGTTTGCAGGGGAGGGAGGAGGATGTGAGGTCGTCGGCTGTGCCGCCGAAGGTTGGGATTACGATCCTGCCGGAGTCTGAGCAGAAGGATATGTTGGATGATATATGGAGTTGAGTGAATCGAAGGATAGATGGGGGGAATTGATGGAGCCGGGGAATTGTTGAGCCGTAGAGTTGATGGAGCCTGGTGATGGGAATTGGTTGAGCCGGGGAATTGGGTATCTTTGGCGATCGTGAATTTACCGAAAGAGCTAATTTCTTCATTAGAGGGGCTTCCGGGTTTTGATGCGGAGGCTTTTATAGCGGTGCATGCCGCGGGGCGGCAGGTGACTTCCATCCGGGTCAATCCGAATAAAATTGATGGAGCTCCGCCTGCGTTCAGGGAGGGAGCGGTGCCTGTGCCGTGGTCGTCGAGTGGCTATTATCTTCCCGAGCGACCGTCATTTATTTTTGATCCATTATTACATGCGGGTGCATATTATGTGCAGGAGGCGTCGAGCATGTTCCTGGAGCAGGTTTTACGTCAGACTGCAGATCTGTCGCGACCGTTGCGCGTGTTGGACCTGTGTGCTGCGCCGGGCGGGAAGTCTACGCTGATACAGTCGCTGCTGAGTGCGGATAGTCTGCTGGTGAGCAATGAGGTGATCCGTGGCCGGGTGCATATCCTGCAGGAGAACATGGTGAAGTGGGGGGCGGCGAATACGTTCATTACCAGCAATGACCCGCAGGATTTCGGGAGGCTGGAGAATTATTTTGACGTTATTGTTGTCGACGCGCCCTGCAGCGGGAGCGGTCTGTTCAGGAGAGAGCCGGAGGCGATCGGAGAATGGAGTGTAGATAATGTGCGGCTTTGCCATTCGCGTCAGCGGCGTATTTTGGGCGATGTATGGCCGGCTTTGCGGCAGGACGGGATACTGATCTATTCCACCTGTTCGTATTCGCGTGAGGAGGATGAGGATATTCTTGACTGGATGACTTCGGAGCTTTCTGCAGAGGGCTGCCGGCTGTCGACGCCTGCAGAGTGGAATATTGTGGAGACTTCGGGTACGGCTTTGGCTTCGGGTTCGGGGTGTTTTGGTTACCGTTGCTGGCCGGACCGGCTTTCGGGTGAGGGTTTCTTTATTGCCGCTGTCCGGAAGAAGGATGGCGGCGAGTATGTGGCACCGAGGAAGCTCGTGTCGCCGGATCGGGTGACGAAGCAGGAAGAGCAACGCATCAGGCCCTGGGTCCGGGAG
>Ga0105239_10001483_pt1 | contig 31186 bp, 28 predicted proteins | sample KBSC44metaG_FD_92761 | JGI IMG/M metagenome (GOLD analysis project Ga0105239, IMG submission 92761) | Corn rhizosphere microbial communities from Kellogg Biological Station, Michigan, USA - KBS C4-4 metaG | ecosystem: Host-associated > Plants > Roots > Rhizosphere > Soil | place: Michigan, USA...
GGAGCCAAGGTCTCCTTAGCCCTGAAGGGACGCGTGCACATCCACTAAACGCTCGCTATACAAGGACAGTAACAGCAATGCCTCCTGGCCGCGAGGTTACTGGCCTCCTATTGATCCTGACCGCCCGGCGCTTGCAGCAGACACTACCACGACCACTGCCAGTGGCGCTTGGAAGTGGACGCCCCCTCGGCCCCTGCCTGGCTTGTCCATTGCCGCAATCGCCGTGTCACGGCCTGTCACTGGCTGGTTCCAGCATGCGCACTACTCCCTCCAGGGCAATGGCCACGGGGGCTGCCGGGATTTGCAGACGATGCCAGCCGATGCAGTCCCTCCCCCCAGGCGGCAAATGTTGTGTTACACTTCCACCGACACCTTCACCTTCACCTACACCTACACCTACACCTACACCTACACTTCCACTTCCACTTCCACTTCCACTTCCACTTCCAACTATTACGCACTACTCCCAGGAAGGGGCGTCAGAAAGTGGATCTGCAGGGGGAGAAGCACCCCCATTGCCTTCTCTATTGGCTCACTGCTTCGGACAACTACTGCCTCGACTTACTCCTCGTCTCCAGCTACTGACCACCGACTTTGCTGCTTCTGGCGTTGGCGCTGGCGCTGGCACTGGCACTGCCGCAATGGTGGGTGGGAGGTCCTTTGCTCACCGCGGCTTGCTGGTCCCCCGCGGGTACGGGCGCATCTCCTCGTACCGCTCTACCGCCCCCTCCGAGATAAATGGCCAACTTAACGGTGTCCATCCATCCATCCATCCAGTGCGGCAAGCTTGAAGGACGACGAGTTACGGAGTACGGACGACGGACCATTAGAACTAAACATGGTGGTGATCTGTGCTCGACTGGTGCTCGCTGCTCGCTGCTCAACCTCAACTGGCCTGTCAATGCTTTGGTTTGGGCGATTCCATTCGGCCATTCATGCATGGCATCAGCCGATCGCTTCTTTCGCAATCTTGGACGTGGATACTACGGAGGAACTCGTCATGCTACTCCTCCTAACAGAACCGTTGTAATTAGCTAGCGCTTTCTGCCACGGCTCCGCGTAGGGCTCCAGCTTCTAGACTCCAACCGCATGTACTCCGTACAGTAATGAATCAATGAATTAAATTACGAATCGCAGCGCCCAGGTTGGGCGTCGGAGCTCTTGAATCGTCGTCGTGCAGCCGGCGCCATTCGACTGACCTCCGATGCACGTCGCTCACCACTTTTCACTCGTGCGACTGGAGCCCTGGCATGGCTGCCCGATGGCACTTGCATGTGCCTGCCTGCCGCCTGCTTGCGAGAGAGAAAGAGAGAGAGAGAGAGAGAGAGCGCGCACACCTCCCAGGGAACCTTGGAAAAGTCAGGGGCCTCGACTCGATTCAACTGACCGTGGCTCACGTATCCGCGGAAGCCTGGACAGCGGACGATGCATGGTTTCGGTGGTGAACCCAGCAAGGATTCAGAATTGATTGATGATGACCTGGCCTGGATGCAGGTTTCAAATGCGAGGTTCGATTTTTTCGGAGGTCAGTCGACCTAACAGACGGAAGGGCGACCACTCCATCAACCGCCCTTGGGTCCAAACCGCTCGAACGAGGCCCGCCTTGACTCACCCCCATGATCCATCATGCGTCGTCACTGTCGGTCGGGGGCTCCCTCGTGGCCCTGATTGGCCCGCTCATGCCCGCCCGTCGACTGTGATGGATGCCACTGCCCGCGCATCACCCTCGCTTGCATGACACGACAGGGGTGCCTGCATATTGCAATCACGTGAATAGTCGGTAGATGAAACCGGTCTAATACCTCATTCGGACTAGCCCGCGCCTAATTGACGCCAACGCGCTTACCCGCCAATTAATTCTCCGCAATCGCCCCCCTCTCGCTGCGCGCCCGCCTAGCGCCGCCAACAACCTGACGCCCAGGGGGGATGGAGGGGGCAATGGGGCCTGGCTGCACAAGGAAATCAGGAATCACAAGGTTTTGGACTAGTTGCTTGATGTGGGAATCCAAGCACAGCAGTCCAAAGAAGAAGGAGTTTGTGTTGGTGGAGAGGGGGGGAAGGGGGAAACGGGTCTCCTTGTCCTACATACCCTTGGGTATACGGAATAGACCAATGCCACACGGTGCACACATCACATCACATCACCGGTTTGGCATTTGCCTGCATTGCCTGCCTTGCCCGCCCTCTTTTCTCTTTTCCTCCAAGTTGGGTGGGATTCACTGTGTGTGTGTTCTGAAGCATCTCGTCATCATGGTTGAAAGAAAAGGGCGACAATTCCATGTGCCTCGATGGTCTACGCCATGAAAAAACCAACTTGGGGGCATGCCATGGCATGCCATGGTGTGTCTGTAATGCTTCAAAACCCAGCCTCAATTCAATGATCGACTCGACTCGACTCGACTCTTCCGACCCCACCAGCTAATTAACCAACCAAACCACTATTGAATTCTCCAAACAAGCTAATATCGTCCATCCCATCCCATCCAATGTCTATTCAGAATCCAGTTCCAGACTATCGACCTATACCTACTCCGTCCTCGTATGTCTGTAACTGCCAGCCAGGTGCCTAGGATCTCCTCGCCGTCCATTTCTGCCACGCCGCACCAAACCCAACCCCTCCCCTAACCTGTCTATATCCGAGCGCTTCCGCATCCCTTTCCGCTCCAGCATCAGGATCAGCGCCAGCACCAGCATCGCCATCTGGCCCAGCGCCTCGATTTTCAGGTTGGTGACACCCACCCAACCCTCCAAATTCCGTCAGCACGCTGAGGGTGGGCCGCCCGTGAGCACACTGAAAGGGAAGGTCGCACTTGGCCAGTCGTCTGACCAGCTCCTCGCATTCCTCCATCTCCAGACCGTCATTGAACATGATCGCTGTGCGACAGGATCGTGATTTCAACAGTTCGAGAACCCCCAAAGGACAGGATGAGGCAACCCTGAGCCATGAGCCCTGCTGTGACTCAGACTCTGGACCCGAGACTGACCGTGACGCTGAACGTGTGTCGGTGTGCAGCTTACGAGTATTCCGAGCCTGATCCGAGAACAGCTCCTTCCGTAGAAGTTCAATGAGCAGTTTGGGCTCCGCGCGGCAACGCTCTGCTACCAGCTGGGGGAGGGCATCTACCCGAACCCTGATCGAGTAAACTCCCCTTCCTACTCGCACTCCCACCCTTTTCGACTGCTGACGACCCTGACCCTGACGCACCTGTCTCGATTGCCCGTCATCATCGTCATCATCCTCCTCCTCTTCCACCACCACATAGCTAATGTGCCATTTTTGAAAATACTCTCGCCATGCTCGGAAAAGTGGTGCCTCGTCTTCTTCAATCTCGTATACAAGAGGCTTGCCAAGTGTGATGGGATTGCCCATGCATAGCTCGTGACACAACTGCTCCAGCTTGACCCTTTCGTCTGCTGCATGCTGGTCGATAAGAATAAGCAGGGTTTGAACGCTGATAAGGATGAATTTCTTGTCTACCTGTCCCAGCACCCTTGCTTGGGACAGGTCTTCTTTGGATACTTGGCTGCTTTGGCTGCTCTCGTGGAATAAATAGGTGGATAGCTTTTGGTTTGAAGCGAGGGGTCCGTCTGGTCCAACGACAGGAATAGCTGCCTCCCGTTTAATAATATGAGTTTGGCCATAAGGCTTCAGATTGGGAGCATAGACAGCATTCACTGGGACCAGACTCGGGCTGTCTGCTCTGTGCAAGTCAAGTGTATAGGTCTGAGACGTCTTCCCTGACCCAGTGACTCGTGAACTGGGTGGGATCGTGGTGTTGACTTGCTGATGGCCGTCTATTATCGTTGCTCCTGTTCTGGGGTTGATGTGACTGGTACGGCCAGTCCGCGGGTTCGTCCAAGCACTCCCCTCTTCCCCGCAGTCTTTTTCACTTGTATTAGCGAAGGATGGAAAGACAGAAGTGCTTCCTTCGCCTGCTGCACATATAGATTCTTCGCTTACTGGGATAGCCTCGTCGGAGCTCAATGTCTCATACAGTAGTTGGCTCTCCCTAGCTAGTTTAGTGTCCGTGCAATGGCTTCTGGTTGATTTGGCAAATGGCAATCCATAATCCATGTCCGCTGGCCTCGAGTGCCCAGCTTTGATTCGATGCCATTGACTAAACTGAGAAGAAGAGTCTACATGGGCGAGCTTTGTTGTTCTCCTTGTCAATACGCGGAGATTTTTGTTTGCATCATGTCTCTGGCCGTTATTATTCAGTTCCTGGTTGCTTGTAGTGTTTGACGCTGACTTCCAGCCTTCCACTTCAAGAAAATGAGACACTAATGACTCTAGAGCTTGGGCGATGGAATTGTTGACATCCTTGAGGGCAAAAGAGGCATATTCTCGAGAAAGCTGTCTTGCCTCACGATTTGCCAAGCCATCAACGCGAATATAAAATACCGGCCAGCGGTCAACACGTTTTGGTCCGTTGATGTGCCCTGGATTATGGGCGATCGCTCCCTGCGCCATCATCTCAGCGCCTTTAGCGGGTAGTGAGTCGGGATGTTGGCTGAATGTCGACGCCTGGAATCGGTCGTTGATCGTCTTGAAGAAGAAGCTATGATCCTCTTGTGCATGGATAGGAATGTTTCCAAGACTGATATATTGGTGGAATGGAGATGGTGCTGGTTCCACTGATATCACGGCGCTGATGAAGTATTTTGTTGTGCGAACGGAAGCATATCTCCAACGCTTTGAGTCAATGGTTGGCCCGGATCTGGTCTGCGAGAGCACGGATGCGACCATTTTGGGTGTAAGTTGACTTGGATTCCCGAACGGAGTTGGTCGTCGGTGGACCAGTTTCCGTGCAGTGCCGTTGACGATACAGCATAGATCTATCTGACCCGAGCAGGCGAGGAGATAACCGGTAAGGATCCCTCTCAAATGGTCGAAAGTCCTCTCAATCTCCGCCGTCGAAGAATAGCGATCATACATGTGCTTTGACCTGACTGGGATATCTCCAAAGAGATTGTGAACCTCGATCTTGGTCCCAGATCGACCAATGTCAAAACCAGCCTCATCAAGTTTCAACTTTCGGTAGACGACTTGGCCGCGACGGAAAATGAGTCTGCTGGTGTGACCCTCGGATTTGTAACGAGAGGTTATTGAAAGAAGTGCTAGGACGGATATGCTAGACAGGAACCGGCCAAAGCGACCATAGCTGTCAATTGAAAATTCTGACTTGGACGTGCCTGAGTAGTTGGTTAGCATATCTGTATTGCAAGGCACTCTAATTGGGACAAATAGACTGACAGTTTATTTGCCCCAGGTAGCCACTCTCGGAGAACTCAGCCTCTTGGATACCAATACCATCATCTAGTACTGAGAAATATCCCCTTGCAAGATCCAAATGAACGGAGACAGATTTTGCATTCGCATCGAGGCAGTTCTCCAGGAGTCCCGTTACGACCTGTTCATGGGAGGCGATCTCGATAGCCGACGAGAGCTGAGCACGAACGTCATCAGCCAATCGACTGATACGTCGAGGAGATTCCCCCATTCTTTTCTTTCCAGCCAATTTACGCCAGCTCTTCGTCATCTACCAGCGGGACATCACGGCGGCAGCCACGATAATGCTCGTTCAGACAAAATGGCTTCGAGATACATTTCAACTGGGAAAGCGTGACGACAGCCAAGTCCTTGGTGGCTTCTTTGATTTTCAGGCGTAGCTGATGGGTGGTAGTTGCATAGTGAGCTTTCATAACATCACCGCGAGAGGGCTCAGCCCTTATGCAGCAGCAATGAGTCAATGACTACGTCGTTCCCTGAATATTTGAGCGAGGGTCGAAACCGCGAAGGCGAATGTTCACCGTCCAAGTTGCTGAAGCCGTGGATGACTCAGCGAATCTGGTGACAAACTTTACGTGCCTGAGCCAAACATGCCAAGCCCCGCGGGTCACGTTTCCGCAAATTGCCAGTCACGTCTGCAGCCTGCCTCAAAATAATACTCCGTACTCCGTACATCTCTCACATTCCTCCTTCTCCCCTGAGCATTAAGTACAACCTGAGTCAGACCCCCATACTCCGTACGCCGTTTCTGTGAGGGGAGTTTCAGGCACAACTTCGGTACGACGACGCAGTACATACCTAGTCATTTACTTTTTGGATTTCATACCTTCAAGGCAATATCAGCTAGCGTGCCATTCTCACCATTTTCTGCGATTATTGAAAACAAAAGATCCCTGAGACCTGGCGCTCGTTGTTGATGGTGGTCGTCCTTCTCTAACGGCGCACTGCAACTGGCAGTTTAAAAACAATCTACGATGAAGAGGGCCTGATCTCCCGCGACTATCACGGCGTCTGAACCACCATGGCGGTGACCAAATGGATGACTCTGATCCGCCAATGTCTTTTAAATCGCCTTTCTGTGAACCAATTTGCACAGTTGCTTCAAAGCCACCAAAGCGATATCAATGGAACCCAAATCGCCGCTGCATTGGTCACCTGCCGGGAGACCTTCTGTGCCAAAGGTGATCCCTTGATATCACTCTACCTTGAACATGTCGGTACTACCGGTCTTGTCAAGTTATCTGAGTCACTTGTGGCTCTAATCCATCGTTGGAATCAATCAAAGAACCCCAAAGGTACTGATATGCTGGACGGCTGCACCCAGACTTTGCAGGATCTCACGATGATTATCGTGTCTCCCAAGTTCAAAACGGACCCATCTGATGCACAATTATCCTTGAATCTCACATCCAAGTGGTTAACAGCACTCTCACATCACGTATCAAGTTCCGCGGCGGAGACGGTAACACAGGAACTTAACTACGTACTGGAAGCCCTAGCATTTCTACTCGCCTCACTAGCGGCGACTGAAGCTGGTCTCATGGCCCTGTCTGAACATGAGCTACCTAAGAATTCAAGTTCCAGTGTACAAAAATCAGTCCAGCAGGCCATAGGAGAATGTTTATCACTGTATCCGAACATGTCACCACAGCTCGTTGAGCGACTCAATGCAGTTGTGAAGCATATCAATATGATTGGTGATGGTTCTAACCCCTCAGATCAAGAGTCGATGCAGGCCTCCGAAATGCAAGCTTTGCAGTTTCAGGTCTCCATACCCCAGAGTCAAATTGTGGCCTCGAAGGCGGCCACAATCTCCTACCTAGATACTCTGGTATGTGCTTATCTCCCATCTGTGAACATCTGCTCATCGAGAAGCTTTCAACAGGTGCAACCATTGACGATAGCGTTATGCTCAACTTTCTTTCTTCAAGGCATCAGGTAAGGAGCGTTGCCCTAGTGATATTGCAACAACTGACAACCCTTAGAACGAATATCAATCCATGTTCATTGATTTATTCACAGCAGCCTTTGATTCATTACGAGTTCACGGACCCCCCAAAGGCTCCGTCATGCGTCTAGAACAATGCCGGATCTTCGTGCAGAGTAAATTGCCAGTGCTGCTCTCAATGGTTTCGGCCTCATCATTCAACAGCTTCAATACCGAAGAAGCCATCACCGATGCTTGGCAACAGGTATCTCCGTTCTTGATCGACCAGGATCTCTTGACAATAGGTTACAAATGCCTACACACTTGTTCGCTTCATCATCTGCTGTCTCCGCAAATCACAAATCAGCTTATTGGTAGCGAGGAAGTGACAGCAAGCTTTAGCAAAGGTCTCTATTCAAAGGATGACCTTGTGACACAAGTTATCTCGAACCATTCTAGAGGTCCAAAGTTAATTGAGGAACTTGTTCGCAGTGATGGAAGTGCTGGGTCGCTCAGCCAAGCAATCGTTGAGGTAGCTAAATTCCGAGAATCTTTGATGCGGCTCCTCGTCACTAACTGCTAATAGGTCATACAACACTATTGTCAGTCTAAGGAAACTCAATATTTGAAAGATCTCGCAAGTGCGATTCTGCGGAAGCCAGCTGCAATAAACTGCATATCCTTGTTCATTCGTCCGGCATACTGGCTCGGGCCTCTTTGTACTCTGATTGATGACTGGCGGTGGGATGATCTTCATGGTAAGTTGAAGGCCTTTTATGTCACGAAAGAGCACTGCTGAAATGATCTAGGTGAGGCTCAACCAATCTACGACGAATTTGGAGCAGTGTTCCTCTTGATACTAGTCAGCAGAGCTCGACTAGGACTACGCAAATCGGACATTGGCATTCGGAGAAAAGACGGATTTCTAGCCCAATATTTTGAGCGGGAAAACAGCGAATACACTCTGTCCGAGCTTTCGCAAGACCAAGAATCGAAATTGGGCGAGTGGATCAACGCGCTGTATCTCGCGGATGGATTGAGCGATGAATTGTTTACCAATTGCAGTCCACATGACTATTACCTACTGATTCCCACGCTATTGAGGCAATCGGTCTTAGCCAACCAACTTGGGAAGCTGTCTTCGGAATCTCTCAATGCCGGCCTTGACTGTAAGACTGTCCACTCATGGTCTTTTTATCATGCTAACAACTGCTTCCAGATCTTTTGGAGTCGTTTCTGCTGCCGTCACTTATCTCGGCATTGAATTGGGTTGGCCAATTTTTGAATACCAACCCAACCCTTGCCGGCGTCGTTCTGCAGGTGTTGACCAAGTCACCCAGCAACCTAGATTCCCAGGACATACATCGTACCGTATTGGCCACAGCCGCGTCCACCATGCGGAGACGGCTGGATGCCACTCAATCGCAAGATCCAAACATTCAGTCAGCACTCACAACATTCAGTGCATATCAGGAGTTTTCATTTGTGCTTGAAAGAGAACCTCTGCCGGACGCTCCAAATGATATTCTTGGTTCGCTCCAAAATAGCATTACCGCCCTCCTTACATCCGTTACTTCAATGGACACTGAGATTCAATCGTCCTCACGATACTCTCCATCACTAATGCGGTTGGCCCTAAGATGTCACGGCCCAGATGCAACACTCCGCTCACTGATCGAGGTCCTTCTCCAGCTGAGCAACAGCCACAACTTTCTTTTCGCGCTCGATCTGATCTCTACCATCATTTGCATCGCCGAACCCAAACTTCGCGATATGTTACGCATTCGGTACAACATGCTGAGCACTCTTTTACGCCAAGGCGATGCACTCTCAGCAGAGGCGGTTGTTCGGCTTTACCGGCAAGTCGAGGCATACACGACGATCTTGACAGTTCAGGACATGAATCTCGACCAGTTTGCATTCGCGCATCAGCTGACCAACATCGACACGGCTAACGCGAACCTCGACGCCGTCGTATCAGGGCAGGGCGACGGCATGGACCTGGTAGCAGACCAGGGCCACGAGGCTGACGGGATCGACCAGGTCTTGGGCGAAGCTGCCGCGCTGGGCAATCTCGACGATGGCATGGGAGCCAATGATGTCGACTTGAGCTTCGATGCGCTCTATGGGCCACAAAGTGGTGACATGAACCTGGAGGACCTCAACGATCTAGACCTCGATATGTTCTAGTGGGATGTGTCTGTGCAGGGTGATGGCCTGAACCTGAAGGACCTCGATGACCTGGACCCCGACATGTTCTAGTGGGACGACCTGTCTGCGTTTTTGAGAATCCCCGACGATCTTTGAAGCCTATTGGTCATTGTAATAACATTGGGATTGGTGTGGTGCATTATGATGATGAGATGGGTGTCGCGGAAAACAAGGTATCATTAGAAAGAAGCCTGCGGGGAGCAGGGAGTAAGTTATGATCTTTTCTTGAATCAAGAAGTGCCAGCTCAACTGGCCCATCATCCTTGCCATATTCAATTCATACACTGTGGGCGTGCTCCACTTGTATTTCAAGCAGCGTGCACGCTGCCTATTGTATTCAATGTTAAATCTCTAGGAGAGACCTGTGACAACCGTCCTGTTGTTCCGTGTCACACTTACACAACCACGTGATTAAAAACTCGCCTTTTCGTCTTCGGCAGCCAGCAACCCAACGACGACGAACCACGAAATTGCTTTTGGTTGGAAAAGGAAGTCACATCCGGAAGCCCAGGTCAAAGCTACTTTACACAAAACTCGGCTCGGATACGCTGCAACGCAAGAAACAGGGCCTCCCGCTGGCCGGGAGCGAGGTATTTAAAGGTGATGAGGTACGTGAGGGGGGGTTGGATCTGGAGGGTCGCGGGGATGTCGATGCCGCGGTGTTCCTGGGCGGCGCCGTCGCTGATGAACGGGGTGGGCACGGCGCGGATGTTGCCGTCGCCGTCGACGTCGCCGAAGGCGTAGGCCATCAGGCCGAGGAAGTCGCCGACGGTCTCATGGATGATGGCGGTATGGATCTGGATGAGGGTCGGGACGTCGAGGTCCTCGCCGTGCTTGGACATGGTGGTGTTTGGGCTCAGCATGGTGAGGGCGTCGAGCAGGGCACCGTGCAGCAGGGTCTTGGCGACGAAGAACCGGTTCCAGTGGAAGAAGCCCGGCCATGACACGAAACAGTGCAGGCGGTACAGGCTGTCGACTGTCCACGGGTTGCGGAAGAGTGCCTGGTATCGCGACGGGCTGTTCCCCAGGCGCACTTTGCGCGGCTTCCACTCGGGGATGTCGCACCATCCGAGCATCTTGTCTTCCAGGCGTGTCGCCGCGTGGAGGTAGGTGCCCACGATCTTCTGCTGGCTGATGATGCTGCTGCTGTCTCGGCGTTGTGGTTGTTGTTGCACGTAGAGGAAGTTTTTTATGCGGGCGCGGAGCTTGCACGTGCCATGGAAGAAGGCGTGGAGTTTTTGGGAGGCGGGTGGCACTTGTGTGGCTTTGGAGATTTGGGATTCGAGGGCGAGGTATTCTTGTGTTGGTTCTTCGCTGGCGAAGAGAGGCCGCCAGTGCTGTGATGTGATGGTATGGTTAGCTGGGTGATCTTGAGGACGGGGAGAGTGTACGCACCATGGCAGAGAGAAGTGTGGAGTAGAGATGGCGGCCTTCAGGGCGAGTGAATTGCTCCTCACCACGTAAGCGTAGAAGCATCAGTGTGCCATCGACATGTGTGTGATATCCCGAGGCAGCCGACCCGGGCGACCGTGATGATCCAGAAACACCTGTCAACATCTGTGGGAGTCAGCTATTTGGTCTTGACGAACAGACAAGATCTAGACATACTTCTCGCATGGCAAGGAGCCATACTGCCACCAAGGTCTCATCCTTCAAACATTGTTGAGGATCTGCCAATGCGCTAGTGACCGATGAAACTGCTCTTGCATATTCCAAGTCAACAATTGACCGGAGATCAATGGTAGGAGAACGATTGGCGAAGTTGATTGCCCCGACTGATCGCATGGCTGCATAGACACAGGAATCCGGACCTGCCTGGGAAAGAATGGCAGGGAGGAAGCCAAACGCGGCGTTCCCATACAGGACCCGAGAGTTGATGTCCAGTTGGTTCAAGGAGTAGCACACAGACTGTTCTGTGATACTATCAGGGCTTGTTGTCATCGATCTTGGTGTTGGCATACCATCATACCGGTAGTCGAGGCTCCGCCCGCGCATCGAGTCTTCATTGCTGTTATGACTGAGGTCGAGGTCGAGTTCGAGTTCGATGTCGGGGGTCCGCAGCTGAGTGGGTTGGACAGGGAATGGAGGTGATCCATCTCGAGATTGGTGTTTTTCATCTTTTTGTGTAACGAAGACTGTGTTTCGAATAAAGCCATATCCAGGCTCTCGATATCCAGGGCATGGCTTTTTCAACCTTTCGCAATTGCGACATCCAGGTCGGCCTTCATCGCACTAATCACATTTGAGCACACCACGCCACATGGCCATCAGGCTAATATGACTGACCTTGACCCTGCGCTTGCGACAGAGGCCACATCCAGTGCTAGGACGGCCTATGTTTCCCATTCAGGATGTATCCCGACAATATGTTTCGGTTGATCTGTATTGTGTGGTGGGCCTTGCGAAGGCGTAAAGTAGCCTGGTTGTGGATAAGGCTTCACGATCCGAGCTGCGTCTTCTTCATACAGAAGTACAGTGTGAGAGGACGCTTACCACTTCTCAAAGGCCCAAGGGCTTGCTTCCTGATGCTTGAATTCTTCGGCTTGAAGGCTCGATAACTCCCAGTCCTTGCCTCACCATATGATATACATACGAGATATAAGCATTCAAGATGGATGGCGATACGGCCCCTTGGTTCAATGATGTTTCCTGTCAGGAAATCATGAGAGCAACAACACCCTTGGAATTGAACCGGAGATTTTCTTCAAGGTTACGTTGCAGTGTTTCTCATCGAGCTCAGCTATGGGAACGGACGTAGGCTTGCATCACTGAGACATAAAGACAGGTGTGTACGAGGTATCTTTGCCTATTAACCCATGGCCACGGAAAGAGGGCTTCTTAAGGTCCGAGGTACTGAGGTTGAACTCAACATCAGATTGGAGAGCCTTGCCTCTCGTTCTCGTCTATTGAGGTTGGGCAAGACCTGCACGTCGCATGGCTAGCCCACTGAAGTCTAGTTCCGGGGGGAGAGACGAGGGACGCCACCCAATGCCTCGACGAAGGTGCCTGAGAGAGCCCGGCAAACGCTGGAACGTCATCGAGATAGGTCTCGGCCACAGCCACGTGAAAGGCGGGGATGCACCTGAAGATGTTGTTGACGACTGTTGATGGCTGTGCATTGGAAATAAGCCAAACCTTGAAGTCTATCCGCCATCCGATAACCGAGTTTCCAGCTCGACAGAGACACAGGGAGAAACAACTTCTGCATGGTTGGGGCCGTTGGCCCGTGCCCACAACCCGTGTCCTGCCCAGTCGGCCGCTGTAACTGTTCTTTTTTGACAAGAGGCTTCAAGAGAGTCATTTACCCGTCTGGGTTTTCCCTCTTGTTGACAATCCTATTCGCCGGATGGAGTGAAACCCAGAGCCAGCGACTCATGGCACCCACAGGGCATCTACAGGGCACCGACATGGTTTTGCCCACCTTACGTGGACTGTTTCTGTTTTTGGCCTTCCAAGCACGCCTATTCCTACCCAATTCATAACAATTCTCTCGCTTACTAGCACTTTGCTTAACTACCTTGCCAAGTTTAAGGGTACAAATGCATTCAGCTCTACCAAAATTTTCTCTCAGGGACCGTTTCCTCGATTTGCCTGCCAATTTGGGAGATCCTTGCGGCTGAATGCAACGGTTCTTAACCCTGTGGCAATATCGGATCTGATGGAATTTCCTGGCGACGATGAAAGGCTTTCGCTAATGCCAATTGCTGCTCTCGAGTCTCTGCTCTATCATGAACGGCAAACTGTTCACCCACGATGAGGAGCACGCTCGATACTGCCATTAGACTATCGATGCTCAGATCATGAACAGGTCAATGCGCAGCTGACGGATGGAATTGGCATTCAGGCTGTATTCATCTTATTGACACTTCAATGGATGGAACTGTTCTTGTCTTCACACCTAATGGGTGCCTATCAAGAGCACGAACCAAACTCTGCTCTCTGGCACCATAATGGCTATGCTCAATGCCTTCAGTTGCAATCCTCCTAGGGAACGACGCGGGCTGTCGGCCAGAGTGTCCATGCTCTGGTACAATCGACCTTTGAGGTCAACGATGTGATTGTCAACTTCTATGCTCTCTTGAAGATTCCATTCTGTGTGCTCTACTGCTTGCCATAATCTATCGCCACGATGGATGCGGACACGGTGGGTGATTCTGCCATCGAAGGCATCGTGAATAACCTTAATGAATTTAATATGTCTAGCATCGCCTGGAACAATGCCACCTTGCTAGTGCCGACGAACACAACAGGATGCCTGCGCCCTGGAGCAATGCCAATTCCAATGTACAATTTCAATTGTGGGTGCTCGCAAATATTTCCATTCACTGCAAACTCGAGACATGATGTCGCTGCGTGCACTTCGTTTACGTGGGCTGCTGTTCCGTCGTGCTAATGTCCGCAGGCACGTTACAACAAATGCGCAGTACCGTAGTATTCGAGCAGAACAACTGTGTGCCGAATAACACCGACGTCTGTCTTCCTGGTTTCCTTTGTCGGACCTCCAATGCCACGAACCCACCCCAATATTGTCCTCCAACAGAACAATGTCTACTCATCCGATCGACCAAAGGGACCTGTCAACCTCAAGGTGAATTCGAACCGAGAGTCTGTCCGCCAGGATACTACTGCCCGCGTCCAGGAAAAATATCCTTCAGATGTCCAGCGGGGAGCTTTTGCCCGATGGGCAGTGTGGAGCCAATCAAGTGTGCATTGGCATCGACATGCCCAAGGGGCAGCAGAAGACAGGTCGTCATGCTTCCTGTTTACATAACCGTGGCGTTGGATATATTTCTCATCCTCCTCGCCATTGGGGTTTTCATGTTCTCGAAACGAAAGTTCCGTGGAGGCAATATTGCTCAAAAGGCAAAGGCGAAAGCCACCATAACTGAAGGCGATGAGGTTGGAGCACCACCAATGATAGCCGGCGAACCGATCGAAGCGCGAGAAATAGCGGAATCGCCCGAGATCCAACGTTTGATGCAATCATTTCGAGAATGCATTGGAGCCGACAACGTTGGCCTGGCGTTTGAATTCCAAGACCTGTCATTTGAACCGAAACCCGGTAAGACCATTCTTCAAGGCATCTCAGGAACGATGCAAAGCGGCTCGTTCTGGGCAGTCATGGGCGGCTCTGGAGCTGGCAAAAGTACTTTTCTCAATGTACTGATGGGAAAGACCAAGCATACTGGAGGTGCTGTGTTGGTGAATGGCCATCAAGAGAAGATGAAGAAGTACAAGAAACTGATAGGTTATGTCCCTCAAGATGATATTGTCCTGCCGGAGCTGACGGTGCGGGAAAATATCCTTCATTCAGCCCGTATTCGACTGCCGAGCAGCTGGGCGGATCCGCAGATACAAGAACATGTCGACACTCTGATCGCCTGTTTGGGCTTGTCTCACGTTGCTGATTCACTGGTGGGAGATACGCGAAAGCCCGTGATTTCTGGCGGGCAGAGGAAGCGAGTCAGTATCGGCCTGGAGCTTGCCGCAGCCCCGATGGCCCTCTTTCTGGACGAGCCGACCTCAGGTCTCGACGCGACCTCTGCAGCATCTGTGATGGGATTGTTGAGATCTATCTCACATCTTGGCGTCACCACCATTGCCATCATCCATCAGCCAAGGCAGGAGGTCTTTGAGTCCATCGACAATCTCCTTCTTCTAGGCAATGGACAAGAGGTCTACGCAGGCGAAACGAAGGAAGTGACAGCGTATTTCCACAGGCTCGGATTCAGTTTTCCCCAGAACAGAAACCCTGCGGATGTCGTGATGGACATAGCAACAGGTAGCGGCCAGCAGTACAGCGACGATCTGTCGTGGAGAGAAAACAGCGTGCAACGGCTGCTCGATAGCTGGCAGAGCCACTGCTCAAACACCACGGACGAAGATGAGAAAGACGACGAATCAAAGGAGGATGCCAGGAAACGTAGAACGGAAGTACGAGTGGTTGCATCGACACTGGCGCAGCAAGACTCCCTGAAACAATCCATCGACAAGCGAGGATCGCCGTTCTTCTCACAGGTTTGGTTCTGCTTCCGGCGGGCTATGGTTCAGCAGCTGCGCAACCCCGGCAGCTTTTTCTTTGAAGTGGGCGTCGGCGCACTGGCGGGAGCGGTTATTGGCCTCTCTGCGTTCTCGGCTAATGGCCAGCTCTTCAAGGGGATATATCATTTTCCTTTTACGGCGCTCTCGAGCGCGGTGGACTACCAATCTGCCATCCAGATTGGCCTTCTGGGCGGCCTTGCCATTGGTATGGATATATGCATTGATCTGAATCGAATTCTGCTGACGATTTCCATCCAGGACTTGCAGCCAGCGCAGCGGGCGTCAAGGTCTTCGGCGATGAAAGTGAGTCCCCCCGCCCCCCTTTTCCACCCATCCTCCAAATCTCACATCCAGCAGAACAAATCTACTGGCGCGAGGCCGCGGCCGGGCACAACCGGTATGCATACTACCTCGGCAAGGTCCTCTCAACATTGATCCGAATGACGCTATCGTGCCTGCACTTCAGCGTCTTCCTAGGCGTGCTCGCGACGCCACTGATGTCGTTTGCGGACATCTTCGCGTCCAACCTGCTGTATTTTTACTGCATCTACGGCTTCTCCAGCTGCATCAGCATGGCGACGCGGCGGGAGGACGGCCCGCTGTTGGCTGTCATGGGAAGTTTGATTCTGGGAATCCTTGGGGGTGCCGCCCCGCCGCTGAGCAAAGTCAAATCGTGGCATATGGCGTGGTTGTGGCGCATGTCGCCTGGTGTGAGTTTCCCTCCTCGATCTAGAATTGAGTAAGCGACTTTTGCGTTGAGAAACAATACTGACTTGCTCCTTTGGACTAGACGTGGTTCACCGAGATCTGGTTCACGCGGAATGTGGCACCCTTGGATTATTTATACATCACGGAACTCGCGGCTGAGGCCACCGGTTTCAGCTTCAACCATGTATCTCTAGATTTGGGGTATGGAATATCGGATCTTCGTCTATCCTGAGAGATGCTGACTTTTCATAGTATACTGCTCACAATTGGGACTATCTACCGTATCATCGCCTGTGCGCTTCTCATCCTGGTTAAACGGAGCAAACAGAGATGATCCAGCAGAGGAGCGCCTAAACATTCGGATCTACACCCGACTTCCACGGGACTATTGTGCAAATGGTCCACCGAGCCTGTTTTTCGGGTCGTACTTCAGCTTAAGGGTAAGCAATTTCGGCCAGTTGACACCAAATACCTGTTAGGGACGGCCATGTCAGTAAACATTGAATACTATCGCTGAACCACTGGGTGGGATGAATTGGTCCTACCTTTTTAGCATCGACAAATTCCTCAATGAAGTTAGGAAAGTAATCTCCGCTAGTATGCTCAGGCCGGATCTGATAGGGACCCTCTGCCATCGCCTTGTACGCGAGGGTATCACTTTTTGGGTTCCCTGGTGCGATACCAGTGCCGAGTTGAAGGTTATGTTGATTTCTCGTATGTGGCCAAGCTGTGACGGTGCTGGGATAGCCTAGAGATTGATATGCAGCCTGGCAAGTGTCAGCAAATGCTCAACGGGGCCCCGATGGCTCGACAGCTGGACATACCTTCTGCATCATCTCCAGCAGGACATAGGTGCCCTTGACGAGCATGGGATCCTGCTCTTTCAAGCCCAAATACCAATTCCAGGCGTCTGTTATCAATTTCTCAGTTACATTGGGGACGGTGACGCCTGCTTGCCATGTGTTTGAGGCGCCGAAATGCGCTTCCAGGGCATCTGTTTTGAAAATCAGCATTTGCGGGCCACAATCGTTCCGTTCATGTGGACAATCTTACCAAATGCTTCATTGACCTGTCTGAAATTGACGGCGTGGGTCATATCAATTGCACCTTCAATATCCAAAGCCCACTTGAACCCGTCTGCACTTCTACCGTGCTCTTCACCATTGGCATCATATGCGAAGATGGAAATTCCCGGGTTGGGCTCCTGACTCGTCATTGTTCCCTGCGTCATATCGAGACAGTATAAGTGCAGCGCGATCTTGGGATCTTCACATCTCTCAATAAACGCTGCCGTCTCTCTCGCAATTGCAGGCATCGCCTCGGGCGGGAAGATGATCTGGCCGCAGAATATCGACGTGGGGTATTTGTAGACTCTCATCTTGTACGCCGTCGCGATGGCGAATCCTCCGCCTCCGCCTCTCAATGCCCACAGTAACTCTGGTTCGTCACTTGCCCAGAGGACAGACCCGTCCAATTTGATGACCTGGACGTCCAGCAGATTCTGCGGGTCACACGCGAGTCCATATTGATGGCTCAGCCAGGACTGCCCGCCGTGGAGGATGGAGCCGCCGACGCCGACGAATTTGCAGCGAGCCGACAGGGCCGCGTAGCCTGGAGCGTCCTTCTCAAGCTTCTGGTCGATCTCACCCCAAGTGTGGCCCGCACCGAACGTGATCGTCTCGTCGTCGTCGTTGAACGAGAAGAATTTTAATGCCACTAGGCTGACGAGCACGTCTTTCGCGGATGCGTTGCCGACCCCCGTGCAACGGACTCGGAAGTCGAGGGTGGTGGTGGCGAGGTAGCTGATCGTCTTGCTCAGGGTTGATAGATCCTTCGGCTGGACGACAAGGCTGGGCTGGAGATTTGATTTGGCGGACCATGTACGGGATGCTTCTTGATAGTCGGGTGAAGATGGAGTGATGATCTCTTCGGATGTTAGTAGAGATTTGAGGCCCTTGAATTGACTGTCTTTGTCAGCCATGGTTCTCTATGGCAGGTACGCAGGGAGTAGATGGAGAAGGAGAAGGAGAGCGAGCATATGAGGCCAGATGGAACTATTTCGACCAGGAGAAGTATTACTGAAGCTTACATATACAATTATTTCTCGTATTTTTATGCTAGTACTACTGGGAGATCGGTACGGTCGCCTCTCTTGTCGACAATGTCATCTCCAATGTCCAGGTCCACAGCATGGGCGGAGTGTACGGTAAGACCCTCGATCGATACACAGTGAGTAAATCACACCTCGGTATGAGCAGTTAGGCACATATGAGCCGCGCCGTCCCACTGGATCCCTAGAACTGAGGAAATCTTAGGCAAGCATCAGCCGGGTGCGGCTGGATGATACTCGCCGGGTCCTTGTGTGCTTTGATACTTCATAACGGTCGCACAATGTAGCTTATGCGGTGTAAAGAGCTTTCTCAGGGGGAAAGAAGGAACAGCAGTTAATCGCCTCCTGAAATACGCTGCTGGGGGCCCTAGGACGTGCGGTAAACGTGGCGAGAGAGCGAGTACGCATGATGGCCCCCCTGGAGACTGCGAGTGATAGTGGTGCGATCTTGGTGTCGTTTGGTGCGGTCAGGCCCTCCGTTCTGACATGATAGCTGCAATGTATGATTGTACCGAGCATGGAGTCCTTGCCGAAGGGTCTAGTGGGACAATTATTAGTCAGAGATCGTGCCGCGGACGCTTACAGTCCTTGATTGATCGACGGCGGCGGTAAGAAAGAAAAGTATGTAAGCAGGGAGATGGAGTGGCAAGAAAATAATCCTGTCATTCTTGAATCTTGATTCAGAACTCGGAGGAAACCCCACCTATTTATCACTGTGACACTGACCAGTCAGCACCTAACTGGATAAGCCATGAGCTCCTTGATGTAAGTAAAACGAGGGGTACCTGAGCACTTTCTCGACCCTCTACCGTGCCGTAAAAGTGATACTTCCCAAAGAGGAACTATGCACGAACGAGTAAGGAGCTACGACGTTTGCCTCCATGATCAGGTGCGAAGCAACTCCTGCTATGGATCCGAAAACGATTCCTTATCGGAGGTTTCGGGATCTAGACGGGCTTCAGCTCCAACGAATGATGGATGCTAATTGGATGCTTGCCTGCACGGAATACGGGAGGAGGAACTTCAGGCGGACAGGATCTGGAGTGTGGAGGACTTCGACTGTTAGATAACAGCAGGTGGCCAGTACTTATACAGGCAGATTGTACTTGAGGTTTTTGGTTTGAAGGCTCAATCAAATCGATACTCGAGAGTTTCAGAGGAAACTTAATTGTTGGGATCCTAATCCGACGGCATGGCGTCTCCGCTCGTTGAACTTGATGCCTTGGAAGTGGTGGTGATTGTGGACAATGAAGTCGACCCAATTTCCAGCTATAACCACCCAGATCTCAAGGTGGCTGGCCAAATGGCTAGTATAGCGTTCAAGGCGCCACTTGATCCCAGCAGCCGCGGAGGTGCCAGCCACGAGATTCGCCTTGACAATATCTGCTGCGGGGCCCACGGGTTGTCACTCATGATTGTGAGGAGTTGTGACCATCCCGAATGACGATGGTAAAACTGACACGATTTGTTTTTACAGACGGGCATCAAGGGAGACCAACGCCGTACGGTGCTCTTTGACACAGCACCAGAAGAGCACATCTGGGAACTCAATGCGAAGAGATTGAGGGCAGACATCGGCAAGATCGAATGGATACAGCTCTCGCACTGGCATCGCGACCACTCAGGTGGCATATTGAAGGCTATACCTATGATACAAGAAGCAAAGTCTTCCAAAGATGGCTTGACCATTGATCTTCATCCAAACCGACCGGACTTTCGAGGCTTCCAAGGGCCCATGGGACCTGTTTCGCTGGAGCGGGATCCGACTTTTGCTGAAATCGAGGCTACCGGAGCAACTGTGGTGAAGAACGATAGGCCCCACACCATCCTTGACGGCAGCTTCATGGTCTCTGGCGAGATTCCACGCGTGACACCATATGAGGTTGGATTTTTGCGAGGTATGAGGTATACCGAAGCAACTGGAATCTGGGAGAAGGACGAGTTGATACGCGACGAGCGTCTCCTGATGTGCAAGGTCAAAGGTCAGTAACAAACGCATTCCCTCACTCGATGCTGTTCAGGATCAGACCCAGCTGAACGAGATGCAGATAAGGGAGTGGTAGTATTCACGGGTTGCAGCCACGCAGGCGTCGTCAACGCCAGCAAGCACGCCCTTGAGCTGGCGGGCGAGGGTACGCCACTGCATGCTGTCATTGGGGGGTACCACCTGGTTGGACCGAACGAAGCTTTCATCAAACAGACCGTCCAGGACCTCAAGGCTCTGGATCCGCATATCCTCATGCCAGGGCACTGCACTGGCTGGCGGGCAAAGGTCGAAATCGATAACGTGATGCCTGGTCGTCTGGCCCCGTCCACCGTCGGGACCATCTTCAACTTTTGATGCGGCTATCGCAAGGGGCCGTCTATCGAAAGTGATGAACACTGATTGGTCTCAAAGGCCTATTTTACGCCTTGCAAGGCTGAACAAACATAATGAATCGTGATTGATTGTTGATGCCTGTCGATGTTCCAAGATCCTTTTTCGATGAGCTTGGGGTTTCGTCGTTTCGCATCTCTGCCTAAATTCACCATGATGAACCAATGGCCAAGTCAATGAAACCCCGTTTCGCATCGTGAAACTTACGTCAAGGACCCATAGCCTCGCGCTCGCATCGCAAACACCCCTTCTTGGGGATCGAATGCTGGTACTGAGAGCTGAAGAAAAGTACGGAGTATTGTTGTTCCGTTCGGAAAAACCCAATCGACCTCGCGGTAATGTCCAGGTCGGTGCTAGCGCGTCCCCTGTCATTGGCCATCAGCCGCTGCGGTACTCGGCCGTGCCTCTCTTCCGATTCGAGGAGACATCGCACCGCCCCCGTGGGCCCCAAGCAGCCTGCAACATGGGCTTACACAGCCCATCCAGCCAACAGAGGCACTCACTCTCAACTGTAACCGACGATAAGCTTCGACCGCCCCTCGGCCCAGGTGTGACTTTACCTCTGGTGAGGTTACTTGGCTTGAAAGGGGACTAAATGACGCAGATTCGGTTGTCCCCCACTCCCTCCTACCTCTGAGTGGCTTGTTTCCCAGTTCGCGCGAGTAGCCTGATTTGGCTGCTTCGTCGAGATGGAGAGATGTCACTGGTGGGTTTGACTGATGCCTGGGCTGTGCCGCACACTCTGCATGAGGGCCTCATGTAATGATACAATGTTGGGAGATTGGTCTGCTGTGTGATGGCTAGGAACGCTATATATCATGGGCTGGTATCTCGAACTCAGGTAGGAGGCATTCTCTTCATACAATCTTGGACCTCCAGGATACTATTACTGGCAACTGCATCCAACTTCGTCAAAGCAGAAGCACCACTTCACAGGGAACACTTGAAACCAACCCATAAAATCTCTCACCCTACCGATCCAGATTCCAACCTCACCACAACACCCCTCTGTAACACATTGAAAAAAATAAGATGGGTCGACACGCACGCGAACGCCGCGCAATGGCCAGCGCTCCGATCGTCTTCAGCAACCCAACGACCACGAGCAGCACATCGAACAACGACACCGTAATCGGCTACCAATGCACATGCTACCGCCGGCGGTGCCGTTGCGGCGCATCTGGCGTGAGAGTGCTGGACGCGAACAGCATGGCCGCGCCCACGCGGATGATGGCGATGAACCAAAGCTCCGGGTACGGGTACGGGTACGGGTACGGGTATGGGTATGGGCACGACCGCGGATTCGTCTCTGGCTACGGCGGCGGGTGTGGCCATGGTCGCCGCGGGCGCAGACGCCAGGGCCCCATCACCGCGCTGGTGGGCGGGCTGATCAATCTGGCGATCGAGAAGCATGGCGAGCACAAGGAGAAGGCGGCGCGCGAGGCCGCGGAGGAGCAGAATCGCGCTCAGCCGACGACCGCGACACCGACACCGACCACCACCACCCGGGAAGTCGAGGAGGTTTGGGAGGATGATTCAGAGACCGAGTATGAAGATGAGCAGCCCCAGCGTCAGACGCAGGGCGTCGAGCCCCCCACCAGACGGCCGGAGATCGCTCAGCGCACGAGTTCCAGGAAGGGCGAGAAGGGCGAGAAGAAGGCGAATAAGCTGCGGAAGAACGGCGTGCCGTACACCCAGCAGAGGTCTGAGGAGCTGCCTCATCCCGATACTGCTCCTCCTCCTCCATACTCGGCGTAGAGCTGAGCGTGCTGCCGGGATGATCCAAGAGGCGTCAATGGAGTTTGTGGAGTAGTCCTGGTTGATCAATGAACGATTGATATGTGTATTCTTTTGGTTGGATATTCAGATGGATTCAGGTTGTATGAGATACAGTTTTGTACAACACACTCAATTCTATTCTACACTATTCTGGCCTCATCTTAGATTGTAACTTTCTGCTCCTTGTCGACTTGTATCTTCCACACCCTGGTGAATACACGAGAGATATGTGCCGGCCGATCGCTGCAGTCATGACATTGAGACTGCCATCACGGTTGAGTCTCCCCAGAGCTAGATTTCAGCATGTCAGGAGCCGTGCCGGACAAGCCGTATAGAAAAACCACTTGAGAGCATGATAAGCGGATCCTCAAAGGCAAACCTGTCTTTCAATCCTCCGGAGTCTAGGCCCTAACTCTCGCACCAAGCTTCGCCAATTCCCCAATAATGCCGCCCGCGCTAAGCTGTCTGTAATCCTGCACCAAGCGCTCAGACAACGGCTTCTGCAACAATCCACTCTTTGCAAAATACTCCAGGATCCCTTTACTCTCAAACTTGCTCGTGCCATTGACATCCAGCACGTTGACACCAGCTGCGCGCTCGAGAAGACTTGTCACGCGGGTGTCGGGCTTGCTGTAGGGGTCTTGGAGCGGGAAGTCTGGCGATTTGGGGCTGATGCCTTGCTTGGTTGCTTGGATCTGTTCGATGAGGGCCTCGAAGGAGGGGAAGTTTGGGCTGTTGGAGCCGGAGGTGGTGAAGAGGATGAGCCCACCGTTAAGGAGCGGGGCGGGTGTTTGGGGGGATGAGAAGAGGAGGTCGGTGAGTTGCTTGATCAGCGTGAATTGCTGTGCGTGGATGAGCTTGAACTCCGCATTGCGGTACTTGGTCAGCCCGAACCAGTGGTCGGCGCCGTCCACGGCGATGAGGAGGGGCGGTCGCGGGTTATTTCCTGCTGTGTTGAGCTCCTTCCAGAAGACTTTCCACGCGCTGACAGCGAGAGTGGCGTCCTCGGTGCCGATGAGGGCGATGTCTCGCAAGGTGGCGTTTGGCTTGATTCGGAGCTTCGGGTAGTCCTTGAGGTGTTCTTCAATGTGGTTCAGCTTCAAGGTAGACAGAACCGTCTCGTTTGCATATGCAGCACGCTTGAGAAGCGCCTGAGCCAAGTGGGACTGGTTGTAGAGTTGTTCCTCAGGCTGAGAGCCCTCATCCTGTGTGGCCGAGGCTGGCTTCCGGGCAGGGGCATAGAACGAGGTGTTGTTTGTCAACTCGTGGCCTGCAGTTAAATAGGTGTCAGTGTTCTGGCAGATCAAAGAGCCAGTAAATCGGGCAGGTCATACCTTCAGGAATATTGAGCACCACCCACTGCTTCATGAACGCCATCGACATAGCCTGAAGCGTGAGAATACTCTTTCCGGATCCTTTCTCGCCCGTAACCAAATACTTAACATTCTTCCCCTGTCTCTTATCCACCTCCTCCACATTCTTAGCAATATCCAGCGTTTCAGCCCTGATCATGGTCGCGGGCCGCCGAAACATGTTCCAATTCTGGGTGGTCTTGAACGCCTGGCAATCCCTTAACTGATCAAGCAGCTCGCCAGGCAACGCCATGACCTTCCCAAGCGAGCCGTCCTGGCCCATCGATTCGGTGCTGAGTGTCTCCATGCCGTTGACCTCGAGGGCATTGGTGTTGCTGAGGACGATGCGCTTGCGGGCGGTCCTGCGTTCGCCAACAGGGGCGATGTTGGGTTTAACTCGGACGTTCTTCTTTAGCCGTACACCGGTCGTTTTGCGCATGACAACGGATTTGTTGGGATCGAGAACCTTCTTCTTCAGTAAGGGCGACTTGTACTGCGCTGGGGAGCTGTGGAAGGCCGAGACATGCGTCTTGGTGAGCGAGTTCACGCCCACCGGACTCTTGCTGATTCGAAGCCTCGCCAGGCAGTCTGTGCAGATGGAGACAGACATCTTAACTGGGGCCACACGCCTGGTGGTGATGTATGCTGGCGGGCGTGGATGGATGGATGGTGCTCTGCTTCAATGGAATTGCATTGGACAAATGCGATAATTTGTTCAGAAAACGCGAGGGAGAAGCTCGAAATCATATACCGCCGCTTTTAGCTATGCCCAAGCCTATGCGCCAATCGGAGTGCGATGGAAGTTCCCGCAGGATTAAAACAGCGACAACAAAAAGTTCTTGAGAATTGCACATCACACCTGTGCATGGCTTCGACTTTTTGCGGAATACGTATTAATCCCACTGCGCTACCTGTGTCGTTCTGAAAACATGGCGACCAGCACAGTGACAGACATAACAATGGCTGACCCTCCGAAGACAAAACCAGAACGACTGTAAGTCCTGCATGCCGTGGCCCACCAACGCGCACACAAAATACTCGACCTATTCAGTCCCATGCTAACAAATCCTCACAAGACCCATCACCGTCGACAAGCCCACGCCATACACCTACGATCTCGGATACCTCACTGCGGTGGACCCAAACCCGCTCCCCAGCACATCGAGCCTGCTCGCTCAACCTCTCTCGGCACGCAACCTCACACTCCACGCGATCGCGCGGGACGGCGCACAGTCACTGCTCACGGCACTCCTCACGACATGCCCCATCACGTCCGACCGCGACGGCGTGACAATGACACTTCCCGCGGCAACCAACCCGCTGCCGCGGTGGAAGCCGCTGCCGAAGCCCAAACAGCCCACGACGTGGGAGAAGTTCGCGCGCAAGAAGGGCATCGGCAAGTTCGCGGGCAGCGCGAAGGGCGGGGCGGTGCTGGAGGAGCGGCGCAAGAACCTGGTGTATGACGAGGAGTCCGGCGAGTGGGTCAAGAAGTGGGGGTATAAAGGGAAGAATAAGGCGGGAGAGGGCGATTGGTTGGTGGAATTGGACGATGACACGGTCAAGCGGGAGAAGGATGGGTTTGGTGGCGAGGGCCGCACGGTGAGAGGCGAGGGCCGCAGGGAGAGGGTCGATCGCATTAGGCGCCAGGACCGGAGGCAAAGGAATAATGAGCGGAAGGGGAGGAAGGGCCAGGGCGGGAAGACTTGAGAGAGGGAGCGAGGGAGGGAGGCGGACCGCCTTGTGTCGTTGGTTTGAATTCCCTTTTGCCTCCTATGGCGGTCGAGCTGGGGGGACCTATCGAAAGGTGTGGAGTGTAGGGCATATTTGCCTACATGATGGATATGTCAAGCATCCAAATGAAAGCATATGGCGGAGTTCCAGGCGAATATGGGAAACCCTGAGTCCTTGGGCGTTGGCCATGGCGTTGGAGATGGTCTAATGAGGCTACGATCTTGATCACGGGTCTTCACTATGAGAGAAGAACAGGAAATGAATCAAAATGTCAAACAGACAAAAAGCGTCAGTCCGAAGATGGGAATCTCGCTCTGTAATCAAGTGAACAGAGGAGAGGAATTGAAGTCCTATCAAATCCAACGTCGCTTTCTCTACCCATTTGATGCTGTGCAAGACTTTCTCCCTTTCTCTTTCCATGCCTCCTTTTCTCCGTGGGTAATCGTCATGTCTAATCGTACACAAAAAAGAAAAACATCATCAAAGCTCACATTGTTCCACCTCTCCCCATCCCCGTCCTCCTCTTTTCATCACTTTCATGGCCCGAGTAAGCAAAAGGACTGAACGTTGAAATGCCCACACAGAAGAGTGAGAAGGCGCTGTAAAGATCAATGCTTCAACATAAAATTCAAATAGATAATACAGATATGTTCAGGGGTCTGGACAAAGGCCCCCACCATCGCTGCTGCCATCTAGGCCAAGTCGTCCATAGTCCATTCAACAAATGTATGGTTTCTGTCGAGTTGTTCGTCCCTCTCATCGTCTGGGTATCATTGAAATGCAAAATTTTTGGCTCGGTCGTCAAAGATGGCCGAGCTCACATCCTGATTGGTGAAAGACCAGTCAGTTCAGGTAGTTTGGAATCTAGTGTGAGTGTCTGAGGTTCTGGTGTCACCACCCGAGGTATTGCAGGTACACTCTGAGCGGGTGTGTGCCCACTGTTGGATCGATCTCTGGCTCCACCACCCGATGACAAGCTTCGTTGCTTATTTTTTGGTGCCGTGGGTTTTCTTTGAGCAGAAGCATCGGCGCTGCGGGGAGGAAGCGAGGGAGCTGGCTGATGACTGCTTCCACTGGAAGATATAGCTCGGTCATCGACCCCAAGGTCTTCGCTCCCATGAATCGATCCCTCGCGTTGGTATCGATATTCCTCTTCGAGGTATTCCTTTTCTGTCCAGCAACCCTGCCAGCAGTTCTTCCAATCCATGACCAAAAATTGGAAACAGAAGGCGTCGATCTTCAAGCAAGGCTGGAAGCAGATGCACAAATTGCGATAATCCATCTTGTTCTTTTCCGCATAGCTGTTCAAAAGGCTCAAGTGGCAAGTAATTGCGAACAGGAGGTAGTAGTTGAAAGGCGGAAGGCGAGATAGCTCATCCCTGAGCAACTGTGGTGCTGATGTTGCACCAGCGCATTGAGTAGCCACTTTATTTTGGATGCTCTTGGGCAAGATCTCATCCGGTAACTCTCGCAACCATGACTTGAACATTGAACCAATCGTGTTGATATCGTAGAGGTCGGGTTCGTCGAATAGGTTGATATCACATTCGCTGTCGAAACGTCGTTGCCAATGTTTGACTTCTTTCCCACTTCCAGGAATTCGGTAGAGGCCTTCCTCTTCGCAGCCGTTCATGTTCAGATAGCTATTTTCATCATCAGTCAAAGCAGAGTCAAAAGTGGGGTTCGGGACATACTCAATACACCTCCAAGGCAATGCGGGCATCCAGAACTCGGTCTTGTCCTTGGATAATTCTAGTCGGCGTGCAATTCTTGTTTTCCGAGTTTGCTTGACCAGTGGCAGGTTAATTGTGGTACATGTGTAATTGTCATCTGTAAGAGGATCCCGCTCATTGCTGCTCCCGCTACGGGTGATCTTCCCGAAGAAACCTTTCCCAGCCTTGCCGAGGCGATCACCCATGCCTTTCCCTGTTTGTCCGATGTTGGAGAATAATTGCATGGTTGATCCGTCACGGAAGGATTGTGACATAGGAATAGCTCCTGCCTGCCTCTCCCTTCTCGCATGTGAGTCTTCTCGAGTTTGACGATCAACCGAATGGTTCCGTAGAGTTGCCCCGTTTTCACTTGCAAAAGCTCGTTCTCTGAAATCTGCTCGAATCGGTGCGGTCTTGGGCGATGGCTCGATGGGGTCACGAGTTTGCGGAGTAGGATCGATCTGTAAATTGTTGGGGCCCTTCTGTTGTCGTGGGGGACTATCCTCGAGTTTGACTGTTTTGGTTCTAGACAGAATACCGCCTAATTTTGACTTTCCCTTCTTGGAGTGCACAGGCTCGCTGACGGGTTGTACGCTAGTGTTCTCTGAATGGCTGGTCTGAGGATGGCCGTTTGTGTTCGAGTTCGAGTTCGAGTTCGGGTTGGAGTTCGAATTGCCTTGTGCATATCGTGTCAATTCGGGAGTGGAACCCTGCTTTTTCACGGCATGCAAGGTGCGGTCCTTTGAATTGGCTCTGCTCCTGGTACTCGGTCTTTCAACGGCCTCTGGAATTGCACTTTCCGAGGAGTGAAGCTTGTGTGAAGACTTGGAGGCAATCAGATTGGAAAAGAAGCCCTTTGATGTTTCTCGACCGTGCTTTGGCGACAGCGGAGGTGCCGGCGAAGGAGGGAATTCAGGCATGGCGGTTATGCGAGGAGAAGTGGGAGCCATTTCGTGAGGGACAATTGGGATGTCTTCCACGGCAGAGATATGGGCTATCATGGTGGGAGCGGTGTCCCCTTGTAGATATGGAGAGGCAGGAGCCGAGCGAGGGGTACGAGGAGAGCCGGTGGAACGAGGGCTCAAAGTGGCAGGAGTCAAACCATTGAGATCCTCATTGTTTTTGGCGGCGTTCAGGTTGAGATACGGGAGAGCCGAGGCCTTAGGCATATCCGCGATAGCAATACTCGTAGGTGAGCAATGTCATCCACAGGGCCGACTGCAAGGAGCCGGCCAGGCGCAGGGTCAGACAAAGAAGTGTTTGCACCAGGCCAACGGCACCCAGTATGCTGTAAGACCTTAGTTGGGGGTGTGGGTGTCAGTACTCCGTACCACCTCTTGTGAGTGTTTCTTTCAGTATTTTCACCGAGAATCGAGGTCAGAGGATGCAAGAGGGTGGTACAAGGTGACAGCAGCGGTCGCAGCGGTCGCAGCGGGCTGAGAGATGGCTCCTCAATTCTGTCAGAGGACAAGAATGTAGCAGGCGGTGTTGATAGGTTGCTGTGCTTCAGAATGGCGAATCACTTTTTATGCAAAGGAATCGGTAGTCCGTCGGAGTGATGTCGAACCGGATTGGCGCAGTGTAGGGTGGAGGGTGTATTTGCTCGTGTTTGCTATGGAGGTGGAATTGCGTTTTTGCCCTACTACTCGTAGGAGTTGTGTTGTGTTAGAAGTGCTTCGTTTTTGTAACCAGAGGGTGCCAAGGGTTAGGCCTGTCAATTCGGAGGCATCCAAAGCTCGTCATCAGGCGGGTCTCGCAGGAAGAGTTTACGAGGAGAGCAAGGTCGTGTGACAGGTTGACCAATGAAGCCGAAGAGAAGAAAGCCGAAAAAAAAGAAAAGATGGATGAAAATTGGCTAACAAGGATGGATCATCTCAGACTTCAAGGAGTGACAGAAATGTCGGGTTGAGCTTTGCGGGAGGGAGCGCAGGGCGGGCGGAAAGGGCCTCAGCGTTGAAAAGCCAGAGCACAAAAGGAGACCCCAAAACCAAGCCGAAAATGGTGAGATTGAGAGGGAAGTTGAAGGTGGGAGGTGTATAGAAGGGGGTGTTGATTGGAGTTGATGTGTTGGCAAGGAAATGAGGAATAGATAGATGGTGGGAGAGAGTGAGGTGTGGTGTGGTGTGGTGTAGTGTATAATGTGGATGGCGTTGTGAGCGGATAGGATTTGGGGGGGAGGAGTTTTTGGATGGTGAGTTGTGCAGCCTGAGGTGGATAGCAGTATTACGAGTCTTCCGTCCTCCGTACAGAGAGAGGGGAGGGGTGATCAGTATGAGGACTCGGTACCTAAAGTAGGCAGTAATAACTGATAATGAGGTACCCTATGTACTTAGGTACTCCATACGGAGTAGCCTGTGGGCGATCCTCAGTAGGCGAACAGGAACAAGTCACTGAAGTAATAACGGTGGAGCGGTGAAGACCTGGAATTTAGAGCCTGAGACAAGTCGATTGAGCGCTACGCGGTACCTAAGGTACCTACGGTTAGGAGGAGATAGGCGCGAGTTCCAGGTACAGCCCTTAGTACGTAGACTACTACTGGTACCCAACGAGGATTGAATACGGAGTACCTACCCAAGTCAACACGACCTCTTTTTCCAAATTGATCAACATCTGCAGATTGAAGTTTGGGGAACGTGCATCTGAGCAGCGATGAAGCCATCAAGCATGGCGGCCTCCTTGAATGGCTTGACAAACTTGAAGACAATTGATGCATGCAGGGCTCCAGGGCTCCAGGGTCCGAGTGCGCAATGGGACAGCAAAGGTGGGGTTTAGTGTGGATTGCATGCATGTCAGGCTGAAGATGGCTGAGGATTTGCTCGTATTTGGCCATTTACCCCTGGAAAGTCATCAATTCAACCATGAGACGTTGCGGTGGGTGTGTTGTGGGTGTCTGAAGCACCAGCTGCACCACCCGCTTCGAGCGCAGTCTGGCGTTTTGCATGTTTGGCGCTGGCCTGGTCCATCCTGAGGATTCTTGACACACCCTTGGCCCAGTTATTTCGACCTACGAGTATCATTCATTCGACAGAGACCCGAGGTGCCCCGAGTTCATGCCAGGGTTTGAGATCCAGGATTGCAGGGGCACCCCCCCACCAGGGCCACTTGGGGTCTTAGGTCTCTCTAGGGCCTATTGGGTGCCTAGTCAGGGCCAAGGGGGGAGGGGTTTGTGCCTGGGAAATGCCACCAGCGGCCGGGCCCGTGTGAACTGAGCAAATGATAATACTCCCCATGAAGTTTAGTAGGTACCAGGGACAACCAATACAGTCTCCGTACTTGCAGACTGTAGGCGCCCAGTGGGTGGGACAAGGCACGGAGGATTACAGTAGGTTCTCAGTAACTAACTTCAGGGTGTTCTCATGGTGACAAAGCCACCCCGCCAGTGCTGGCACCACACCTGGGTTGTGCCACGTAGTGCCACGGAAACCAGAAAACCCAAAAAGTCTAAATGAAAGATAAAAAGATAGACAGAAGTGTGCAATCGAGATCCAATTACTGCTGCTACTGGCCAGGTGAGGCTCTATTCTGGTGGGAGATACAGACCCAGATCAGTACTTGAAGGGAGACGCTCACGCCTGGTACAGACTACCACTCCCACCACCACTTCTCTGTAAATAGCAGAATTCGTCAACTCAAACAGCCATCTTGTCGATCCTGATTGACATCCACATCCGAATCTGAAATGATAAACGAATCACATGTTCTTTTCCTTGTCCGGATCATCATCCTCCACCATTTTTGGGGGATGGCTTGATGGATGTCTTGCGCAATTCCCCCACGAGCACGGGCTATCCCAGCCACCAGGACGGAGTAGCTTAGTATTGTAGTTGATGTTTAACTTGGTTGTAGCTAAATAGGGAGAAGATCTACCACACCAGCACTCCTGGTACCTATCATTCATAACTAGGTTGCCTGGTATCTCCTTGTCGCTACGACGACGACGACGACGA